>Ga0334722_10001457_pt1 | contig 29455 bp, 29 predicted proteins | sample C3_bottom_MG_FD_207210 | JGI IMG/M metagenome (GOLD analysis project Ga0334722, IMG submission 207210) | Sediment microbial communities from Yellowstone Lake, YNP, Wyoming, USA - C3_bottom | ecosystem: Environmental > Aquatic > Freshwater > Lake > Sediment | place: USA: Wyoming | collected... | reverse complement strand
ACCCGACGTTTTATGATCATACTATCAATTTTGTTGATACTAATTGTTATTGCTTTCGGCGTGAATTCTTGGTTACTGTGGCGCACCATTTCTACGGTGGCTGGGGTGCAGATCGCCCCTTCTATAAGGCTACCAGCGCAGCTTTGCCTTCCTTCGGATGCACAGGAGAGGCTACGGTTAATTACCGAGCGCCCGAAAGATTACTTAAGATGTTTGCAGAGGGAAACAAATTAATGAAAGATGCATACAAACCAATACTACCTTGGAGAATGAAATGAGTTGGGAAATAGCTTGCAAGATTGATGAATTAAACAACAAAATATCTAACGCCGCAGATGCATTAGAGCTTGTTGCCGATGACATAATTAGTTCACCCCACAGCGGCGCAATATGGTTAGTGCGGGATGTACTAAACGAAACAAACAAAGCCATTGAGCTATTGGTCAGTGATTTAATGCAGGAACCTAAAGGGAAAAAGAAATGAGCTTTAAAAAGAAACCACAGATGATTCAAGTCCAAAAGCCGCCACAACAGACTAAGTTGTTTGTAGCTACCCCGATGTATGGCGGGATGTGTACGGGTATGTATTCTTCAGCAGTCATGCAGATGGTCGGTGTTTGTGGACAAAATCAAATTCAAATGTACTACTCTTTTATGATGAACGAGTCGTTGATTACCCGTGCTAGGAACTCGATGGCTTACGACTTCATGGAATCAGATGCTACCCACCTGATGTTTATTGATGCGGACATTGCTTTTAATCCTGCTGATATTCCACGCATGGTTGCGGCAGACAAGGACATTATCTGTGGGCTGTATCCTAAGAAAGAGATTAACTGGGTGCAAGTAACCGAAGCCGTTAAAGCAAGTGTACCACCAGACCAATTACATCTTCATACTGGGGCGTTTGTGCTTAACCTAGCGCATGGAGAGAGTCAGACTACAGGCAACATTAACGAGCCTATTGAGATTTCAAACGGCGGAACTGGCTTCATGTTGATCAAGCGTAAAGTCTTTGAGCATCTAGCAGACAAGGTTCCAAGCTACACCAACGATATGTACCACGCAGTCGATACAGTACGCAAACCTAAGATCATTAAAGAATACTTTGCTACCTCGATTGATGAAGAATCTAACCGCTTGTTGTCAGAGGATTATCACTTCTGCAAGATTTCACGGATGGCAGGATTTAAGGTATTTTGCGCTCCTTGGGCTAGCTTTAGCCACACGGGTTCTTACAACTTCAGCGGCACATTGCCAAGGACACCATGAAAAAATTATTAATAGTTTTAATGACTTATACATCCACTAGTTATGGGCAAATGGTTATGTTTACCAATCAATACGGGCAACCAGTTGGTGCGGCTATGCAAGTAGGTAATACAATACAATTTACTAATTCTTATGGGCAACCTGTAGGCGCCGCCATAGTGCAACCACAACCGGTACAGACTTTACCCGTCTCTCCCCCCGCTATGCCAAGCCCACCCCCAGTGCCTTCTTTCTCCCCACTAGGTCGCTAAAATGAACGATAATGACTTAAGAGATTGTTTTGCCATGTTTGCTTTGAATGGGATTTTGTCTTGTAATTATGATGTTGGCGAAGAGCCAGCAGTACTAGCATATAAATACGCAGACAAAATGATTGAGGCAAAATATGCTGTTTCGGAAGAAAAGGGATTAGCGGCTATCCGGCCTAAACGACGTTATGATAAAAAAGTTAGGGCCTAAAGAGATGAGACGTCAAGCATCTATGACTCACGAAGAAATCGCTAATAAACTTGGTGTTTCTAGAGCCACTATTTTAGATATAGAAAAGAGAGCATTAAAAAAAGTACGGGAAGCTTTATTTAAACGTGGTATTAAAATGGATGATTATTTTGGATAAGCAGATAAGCTGGTCATATAGCAGCCTTAAAACTTTTCAACAATGCCCTAAAAAATACTACCATTTAAAGGTAGCTAAGGACATTAAAGATGATGGAAGTGAAGCTACTGTATACGGTAAAGATGTACATTCTGCCGCTGAAAATTACATTAAAAGTGGAGAACCTATACCTGAAAAGTTTGCTTTCATTAAAGGAACTCTAGATGCGCTTAACAAAATTCCGGGTGACAAACATTGCGAGATTCAACTTGGAGTTGCTAAACAAGGGGGAAGATACATAGCTTGTGGTTTTTTTGATAAAAATGTATGGTGGCGGGGTATTGCAGACTTGCTAATTGTTAATAATGATGAAGCTTATTTAGTTGACTATAAGACAAGCAAAAATGCCAAGTATGCGGACACAAAGCAATTAGACCTTTTGGCGGCGGCAGTATTCCTACACTACCCAAATATAAAAACCATTAAGTCAGCTTTAATTTTTGTGGTTAGTAATGAGTTTGTACGCAAAGAACATGACTCTGCTTTTAAGTTGGCTTACTGGGAACACTTTAGGTTTGATCTAGAACGGTTAGAAAAAGCTATGGAAGTTAATGTTTGGAACGCAATAGCAAGCCCTTTATGTGGTTGGTGCCCAGTAAAAAGTTGTGTAAATTTTAGAGAGAGAAGAAAATGAGCTTTAGTAAAGGTATAAAGTTAGGGACAGTACTAAAAGAAGAAGACGGTACTTGGGATGGTAATAGAGGAGAACACACAATAGTTACGTGTTCTTATCCCAATTGTCATAATAGAAAAATAGAAAGAAACCAAGATGCAGTATTTTGGGATAATATAAATTTAACTAAAGATGAGTTTGAACGTAACTTATCTCCATTAGCAAAGTTAGCAGCGGTTGCTAATCCTACGGATTTTATAGAAAAGTATGGTCACTACTACGTAAATATAGGTATGCATGCCGGATGTGCTGCTGAATGGGGTATGCACTTGATTAAAGATGGACTTAACAGTCATAATGTAGGTATTAAACTTCGACAGGAGAAACCTAATGCCATACAAAAATAAAGCAGACAGAAAATACGTACAATCTGAAAAATATGAGGACTCACCTGAGCAAGTTAAAAACAGGGTAGAGCGTAACAAAGCTCGTGCCAAGTTAATGAAGGCAGGTAAAGTGCATAAGGGCGACGGCAAAGACGTAGCTCATGTTAAAGCGGCAGATAAAGGTGGCACTATTAAAGATGGTGTACGTGTAGAAAGTGCTAGCACCAACCGTTCTTTTAAAAGAGATTCCAACCATAATTTGGTTTCAGAAACTAGCAAAAAAGAGCGTACCAAGAAATAATGCAGAATTATAATTGGCCCGGCAAATACAAACCTTTCGTTCACCAAAAACAAACTTCAGAGTTTTTAGCTTTAAACCGTAAAGCTTTTTGTTTTAACGAACAAGGTACCGGCAAAACTGCTAGTGTCATATGGGCGGCAGATTACTTGATGAACGTTGGTGTGATTCGTCGGGTGCTTGTTATCTGCCCTTTATCTATTATGCGTTCCGCTTGGCAGGGAGATTTATTTAATTTTGCCATTCACCGCACATGCGACATTGCTTATGGAGATGCTAAACAAAGAAAAAAGATTATTAATAATAACGCTGAGTTTGTAATAATTAATTTTGATGGTGTAGAGATTATTAAAAACGATATTATTAATGGTGGTTTTGACCTTATAGTTATTGATGAGGCTAGCGCTTATAAAAATGCACAGACAACCCGTTGGAAAACTTTACGTGAAGTGGTGGCTAATGTTAAAGGCATTTGGATGTTAACTGGAACACCTGCCGCACAATCTCCTGTGGATGCCTACGGACTAGCAAAGATAATAAACCCCGAAAAAACCCCTAAGTTTTACGGTCAATTTCGTGACCAAGTTATGATGAAGGTGGGTACGTATCGTTGGATTCCTAAACCTCAAGCGCAACAAATAGTACATACAATATTACAACCTGCAATACGTTTTGAAAAAGACCAATGCTTAGATTTACCAGATGTAACTTTTACGGAACGAGATGCACCTTTAACCCCCCAACAAGTTAAATACTACAACCTATTAAAAAAACAAATGACTATGTCAGCAGATGGGGAAAACGTAACCTCTGTAAATGCCGCAACAAACATTAATAAGCTCTTGCAAATATCGGGGGGTGCGGTGTATACGGATACTAGAGAAGTAATAGAGTTTGATGTATCTAATAGGCTACGGGTAGTGAGAGAAGTTATTGAAGAAGCAAGCCAAAAGGTCTTAGTGTTTGTACCCTTTACGCACACCATCCAGTTACTACACGACTACTTAAATAGACACGGTATTACGTCAGACATTATTAACGGTCAGGTGCCAGTAAACAGGCGCTTTGATATTATTACTAAGTTTCAAAATGAAGAAGACCCTAAAGTACTTATAATACAACCCCAAGCAGCGTCCCACGGGTTAACCCTAACCGCCGCCAATGTAATTATTTGGTATGCCCCAGTAACCAGCGTTGAAACATACTTACAAGCCAACGCCCGCATAGACAGACCGGGTCAAAAAAACCCAATGACTATTGTGCATATTAAAGGAAGTGAAGTAGAAAGCAAGTTGTACAAAATGCTAAGTAACAACATAGATAACCACACAAAAATAATTGACTTGTATAGACAAGAAATTGAAGAAATTGTTTGACAAAGTCAAAGTGTGTGATATAGTCTAGGTGTAGTAATAAACAAGGAGCTAACATGGAAGTCGGAGAATTTAAGCTAGACACGCTTGCGGAAATTTATATAAAGATTCGTGATAATCGTGCTGAATTAAAAGAGCAATTTGAAAACAAAGATAGTGAATTAAAAGCACAGCAGGACTTATTGTCCGAGCAAATGCTTGAAGTATGTCGTAAAAATAATGCGGACAGCATTAAAACTAAAGCAGGGACAATTATTAGAAAAGTGGATACACGGTACTGGACTAATGATTGGGATTCTATGTATCAATTCGTAAAAGAAAACGATGCATACCCCTTGTTGGAGAAACGGTTGCATCAAACAAATATGCGGCAGTTTCTTGAAGAGAATCCTAACCTTTTGCCCGCCGGATTAATGGCGGACAGTAAATACACCGTGGTCGTTAGAAGGAGCAAATCATGAGCAACATTTCAATTTTTCAACAGAAGAACTCAGTAGCAACTAATCGTGAGGTTAGCGAATTATCCAAGGCATTAGCGGGTGCAAATACAAATACATCCCGTCGTATTACTATGTCTAAGGGCGTTTTTCGTCGTATTGTAAATGGCAAAGAGGCTGGTAAAATTAAAGATGGTTTCATCAACGTCATCATTATTAATGCACTACCAAAGGTATCCCGTCAGTTCTATGCAACTACATATGATCCTGATGCGCCTCCTACTCTGCCTGACTGCTGGTCTAATTTAGGTGATGTACCTGATCCTAAAGCGGAAAATAAACAATCTGCAAGCTGTGCAACATGCCCACAAAACATTGATGGTTCTGGTACAAATGGTAAGGGTCGTGCATGCCGATATAACCGCCGTGTTGCGTTGTTGCTGGAAAATGATACGAGTGGTGACATCTACCAGTTCAATATCCCAGCTAAGTCTTTGTTTGGTAAGGGTGTGGGTAATGCGCATCCATTTGAGAGCTATACTAAGTTCTTGCCAGCTAACGGCGAAAGCATTGACCGCATCGTTACAGCTATTTCGTTTGATGAAAATGAAACTGCGGACGTATTAAAGTTTACCCCAGTCCGTCATTTAGTTGACGAAGAGATTGCTGTAGTTGAAGTAGCACAAACTACTCAAGAATCTAAGACTGTAATTCAGTTAACTGTGGCACAACAGGATGGTGTTAAGAAGTTACCCCCTGCCGCAGAAGCTAAAATGAGTTTGGTAGACGTAGAGACCGTAGAGGTTGAAGAGCCAGTCAAACGACCAACTAAGAAAGCCGAAGTGCCCTCTGCCGCACCTAAAGCAAATTTAGCTGACGTTGTAAGCGCTTGGAGTACGGGCGAAGAATGACCTACGGCTACAGTGCTAAGACTATTAAGCAGAATAAAGAAGCTGACGGCAGTAGGCTTGGTGTTGCGCTCGGTAAAGCATCTATAACGCTTGGTATATCTGTAGCAGATGTTGCGGCTACATTAAAGGTTAGCAGGCAAACGGTGTACAACTGGTTTATTGGGGCTTATGAACCTAATGAATCCTGTGTTAAAGGTGTGACAAGTTTGCTTAAAAGTTTTACAAAGCACATTAAAGAATCAAAGCTTAAGTAACTGGGTAACACTGTAAGGTGGAGGGGGGAGAAATCCCTCCTTTTTTACCCCTAAATAGAGATGAGTATGAATAACATTGACCTACTAGACAGAGTATTAGCCCCCGAAGGCTGGTTTGCTGTGTTGGGTATTAAAGGAAAAAAGAATGTAGTACAACATCTTGTTCAAACACGTGAAGAAGTAAACAAATATGCAGAAGAATTTATAGAACAAAAACGGGAAGTTTATTTTGGTTGTTCTAAATTTGAAACAAACAAAAACCGTACTAAAGATAATGTAAAACAACTTAAATCTTTTTGGGTAGATATTGATTGTGGAGAAGGTAAGGCAATTCCAAATGAAAAGACAGGCATTCCTGAAGGATATATTGACCAAGCTACAGGCTTGCAGGAACTACAAAAATTCTGCGCAACAATTGGATTACCAAAACCACTACTTGTTAATTCGGGTAGGGGTATTCACGCATACTGGCCTTTATCTGCACCTATTACCCGTGCTGAATGGGAACCCGTAGCCGCTCGTTTGAATGAACTATGTGTAATACACAAACTATATGTGGATGCTTCTGTATTTGAAGCTGCCCGTGTCCTTAGAATACCCGGTACATTTAACTTTAAAGACAATCCACCTAAGCCAGTAGAAGTAATTAGCAACGGCGAAGATGTAGATTACCAAGCATTTAAAAACTTGTTGGGTGTTAAAGATGTAGTTCGCCCAACGCATACGGTAGAGTTAACAGAATTAGCCAAAGCAATGATGGATAACACCTCTACCAAGTTTAGTAAGATTATGATGCGCAGTGCAAAGAATGAAGGGTGTGCGCAGTTAGTATATGCATACCAAAATCAAGACAAAATTAGTGAGCCGCTATGGTTTAGCGTTTTATCTATTGCACACCGTTGCGTAGACAGAAACAATGCTATTCATAAGATGTCTGAAAACCATGCTGGTTATGACGCCGAAGATACAGAAACTAAAGCCAGTCACACTAAGCATGCACATAGTTGTGCTACATTTGAGAAGCATAATCCCGGCGGCTGTGAAGGCTGTCCGTGGAAAGGTCGCATAAAATCACCCATAGTGCTAGGTAGAGAGGTACTGCGGGCAAAAGAAACAGATAACCATGAAGTAGAAGGCGAGGAAGTAGAAGAATACGCTATACCTAAATACCCGCACCCTTATTTTCGTGGGAAAAACGGTGGCATTTATATTATGCCACCAGCAGAAGCAGAAGAAGCTGAGCCTACTTGTATATATGAGCATGATTTGTATGTAGTTAAACGTATGCACGACCCTGATCCTGAAATTGGAGAGCTGGGGTTACTAAGATTACATTTACCCCAAGATGGCGTACGGGAATTTACTTTAAAATTAGCAAGCATATCGTCTAAGGACGCACTACGTGAAGAGCTATCTGTTAAAGGCGTAGCAGCTACAGCATTTCAAATGAATGAATTAATGAAGTACATTATGATTTCCATTAAAGAACTACAGTATAAAAAGAAAGCAGAGCTAATGAGAACACAATTTGGATGGGTTGATAAGAACAGTAAGTTTGTTATAGGTAATAGAGAAATTAGTGCGGATGGTATTTTTCATAGCCCACCGTCTGGGGCAACTAAACAGTTTGCAGAAAATATGTCCCCCGTAGGCACGTTAGAGAAGTGGAAAGAGGTGTTTAATTTGTACGGTGCGCCGGGGCTAGAGGCTAATGCGTTCGCTGCCCTTAGTGCGTTTGGGGCCCCTCTATTAAAGTTTACTGGGCATAACGGAGCAATTATAAACGTTATCCATAAGGACTCAGGCACAGGCAAATCAACAGCTCTTTATATGTGCAATAGCGTGTACGGACACCCTGATAAACTAGCCGCTATTTGGAAGGATACGCTTGCCGCTAAGATGATTCACTTGGGTGTTATGAATAACTTGCCGTTTACAGTGGATGAGATTACCAATACTTCTCCAGCGGATTTCTCAACGTTGGCATATAGCATGTCACAGGGGCGGGGAGCTAACCGTTCTAAGTCACAATCAAATGAATTGCGTATTAATAACACCACGTGGCAGACCATATCTTTAGCCAGTTCTAATGCCAGTTTCTATGAAAAGCTAGGTATCCACAAGAACAGCCCCGATGGTGAGATGATGCGGCTACTAGAGTATCAGATTCACCCAACTAATATTATCCCACCCCACGTAGCTAAGCAGATGTTTGACCACCAGCTTAAAGAAAACTACGGGCATGCTGGAGATATCTATGCTTCTTACTTAGTAAACAATTTAGAAGAGGCAATAAGTGGAATGCTCGCAGTCCAAGCAAAGATAGATAAAGAACTAAGCCTTACTAATCGGGAAAGGTTTTGGTCGGCTGTAGTTTCTTGTAATATTGCTGGCGGTTTAATGGCTCGTAACCTAGGGCTTATAGATTTTGATATGAAAGCAGTATATGTATGGGCTACGCAAATGATACGGGGACTGCGTGAAGATGTTAAACCCCCTGCAAATGACGTATCTTCTATTATTGGTGACTTTATTATGCGCAACATTCAAAACATCCTAGTAGTTAACGACGAGGTAGATAAGCGCACTAAGATGGAAGCCGCACCCATCCAAGAACCTAGGGGTGATTTAGTAATACGTTATGAGCCTGACACCAAGAAGATGTTTATAGTTGCCAAAGTCTTTAGGAAAGATTGCGTAGAATCTCAAGTTCACTATAAAGATACACTAAACCAGCTAAAGGCTAAGGGCGTCTTTCTTATGGCAGACAACAAACGTATGGCTAAAGGTATGCGACTTGTAGCTCCAGCGGTGTATAGCCTTATCTTTGATTGCTCTTCTTCTGATTTTATTAATGTAGAAAACTTTGTAGACATGGCTAAACCTATTGAAACAGCAGATGCTAATTGAGCAAGTTAGTTACAACATTAACTGGATAAATTTTAAACGTGGGTCATCTTTTTTTATCCCTTGTATTGATACGGCTAACGCTAAGAAAGAAATTGAGCGTGTTACAAAAAGATTAAAGATACAAGTAATAAGCAAAACTAGTATTAAAGAAGGAGTAAAAGGTTTACGAGTGTGGAAAATCTGATATATACTCAGACCAGCAGATATCTTTTCTGCTTCTCCTCGGAAGTTAGCTCCTTCCAACTCTTTGGTCCCCGCCCAGTGCGGGGATTTTTTACTCTTTATCGCTAAGTGGTCTAGAGGGTTGAATAAACTTGTATAACCTTGGTGCTAGCTTTTCTGGTACAGACAACCCACGGTTTGCCATTGCCCGTAGTTTGGCACGGTTTTCAACAGAGTCCATAATTGAATCAATTTCAATAGCTAATTCAGGGTTATTTCTATTAAACTTAATAATCTTTTGTATTTGCTCTCTGAAATGTTCATTATCAGTACGAGTCAAATCTAGATCCAAACGTTTCATTATTTCAACACGCTCAGTCTGGGCTTTTTTAACTTCTTCTGCTATAGCAAAGTTAGTATCTTGTATGCGTGAAAGTTCAGTTGGGTTAAAACCAAAAACTTTCCAAAAGCGCATTGTTTTGGTAACTTCTTCAGGTCTAAAAATGGGGGCTTGTTGCCCTTTAGTTAATATACCTTCTTCGCCCCACCGCATCTGGGTTACACCACCTCTAAAGGCAGCGGGTGTTAGCTTTTCTACACCCTCATTAAAATGTCCCGCACGGAAATCATCATAAGATTTAACAACGTTTTCACCCATACTAAAACTTGGACCCATAAAATTAATAAAAAAGTCTTTAAATTCATTAGCTGCAGAAGCATTAAACTTTGTATCACGGAACCATAGATTATCAAGCGACGTACTAGAAGCAATATCAAGGTTACTTAATACAGATACTGGCCCTTTTTCAATAATAGCCGCCATGTGATCACCAAACATTTCTGGTAAAAACTTATTTCGAAACCACAAATCTAGATTGCGTTCTTCAATAGGAACAGGCTCATCTTTATCTCGCATAGCCCCTAATAATCCTTGAATAACACCTACTATTAAACTATACATAGGCATACCAACTACACCGGCAAACAAACCAGTCATCATTAAAGAACCAAATAGCTGGGTAGCCGCCGCTCGTTTTGCATCGTTACCTTCAATGAAAGGCAGCATGCCCATAAAATTACGAACATAGTACGCTGTTACTTGCTGTGGGAAAAGCTTAAACTGAAACATAACTCGTGTGGTTGGCGAGCGCATAATGCGTGGGCGGTTGTACTTGGTGTAATTAAACATTGAGTCGTACGTATTTTTAACTGCTTCATCAATACCTTTAGCAAACGCATCTCCTCCAGTACCGGGAGATAAACCATCTTTAACTGCTTTTTCATAGGCCAACTCAAAGGTAGCCATAAACATTGTTTCTCTATTTAGCCGTTCAGAATGGTGAAATAAAATGCCCATCATATCCATACCCGCACGAATAGCCCGACTAACAGGGTTGCTAAATGCAAGGGATGGGGTCTTAGCCATTGAAATCAAATCATACGTACGAGTAATTTCAGTAACACCACGTTCCGCAGCTTCTTCAAAAGCTTTAGCTAATATAGGGTTAGACTGCACATATTTAGACATACCTATAGATAGTGGGGTATAGCTTAGATTACCATTAACATCTTTTTTAATAAAGGTAGTGTGGTTCCATACTTTAGAATAGCTAAGCAATTTAGCTGCGGATTTAATTTCCCCGTAACGAGAAGCAAGAACAGGCCATCCAAAAATAGGAATAGCGGTCAAGTTAGCAATAGCCGATTTGGGGGAAGTTAACATATATAAAAATGCTGCTTGGTTAAGACCGTTTGCTATTCTATGGGTTGTTTGGTCCTCAAGAAATGGGTTAAGTTCTTCTCCTACACGAGTGCCAATTTCATTTAAAATCATTTCAAGCTTGGCTTTATCTGGATTGCCTTCTAAAGAAGCATGCGCACTATCCATTTCATTAGTTATATCTGGGCCATACTTAAGGCGAGATAATTGCCCAGCAGAAGCATACCCAGCACGTACAAAATTACGGAGGGCGTCACCACTAAAACCCGCAGTGCCTTTACGATGTACAAATTGATTACGGAAACTTTGTTCTGGCATTGTCATTAAATACATTTGATATACAGAATCTTTAAGCGCTTCTTTATCTGTAATTCCAGTAGTATCAATAATTTTAAATATCTCTTGCAGCATTTTGCTGTTTTCCATGCTGTTATTGCGGAGCTTAGTTAAGTCATTGCCAAAAGCTAAATCTTCATCTTCTTGCATAGTTTTTTGATTGCGTTTATCTCCAGCTTTTTGAAGTTGTTTAACACGTTTCTTTAGAAAAATATTGCGTTGAATTTCACTTTCAAACATATAAAATTCACGGCTTTTGCCTTTACCAATACCTACCCAAAAATTACCATAACGCATCAGTGGGAAATAAACACCTGTTTTTTTAGCGTTTTCGTAAGTTTGCCGAATAACACTCATTAATCTACCTTTAGGAGTAGAAGCATCATTAACATCACCCGGTACTAAAGAAGTAGTAATGCGCTCATCAAGGATGGCACGGTGTAAGTTAAATGTAGTTTTGTAATGGTCTTTAACTTTGTTGTAAATTGTTTGTGCTTCCCCTTTACCTATCTTGCCTACTTTGTCCCACATTTCATAAGCACGGGTTAGTCTATTTTCTCTGGTAGTAATCTGCCCTTTAATAGCAGGTTTACTAGTTACCGCAGCGGCGGCTAAACTTTTACGTAGTTCTACTAACTTAGTATCATTTTGAAGAGCTGCTTGTAGTGTTGGGTGTAAGGTAGGGTCAACTTCCGCAAGCGTTGTGTAATGCATTAATCTAGCAAGAAGCCTAGCTCCGCCCGCATATTTTTTACTAAAGTCAACCCAAGGCGAAGTTGTTTCAGCAATAGAAGCCAGCATTTTTGCCCGCATTACAGCCATGCGTTCTACTAAACGATTAACAGTATCTAGATGAGGTATCTTGTCCCCTACCCAATCGGTAATCTGCATTGATGTAAGCACAGGTAAAAGACCCTTTAGCGACTTGCTATTTAATGTTTCCCATGAAGATTTAAATACATCTTTAACATCTTCCCAAGAACGGGCACGGATTAGTTCTCCTAACCCTCCACCAATATCATCAGCAAATTCACTCTTTCCAATCTTTTCTAAAATTTTATCTGTTTTAAGCTTTTTAGATGCTACTGCCTCACTGGTAGCTGTTTGCTCTACAAGTGGCGCTTTTAATAACTTATCTGTAACAATAATTAAATCTTGAAAAGAAGAGTTGTGTTCTGCTCCCATATTAAACAACTTACGAATGGATTGAACAAAACGTGTAAATAACCCATTAGTTGCTTCTGTAGTTTGCCCTTCATACATGCCCGGAATCTGCATTAAAAATTCTTGCATTCCCGGAGAAGTCATACCATAAGTAATAAACTCTTTAATATTAGTAAATGCGCCTACTCTAGCAAACTCATCTGTACGGGCATCTGTTAATCCTTGCGACTTAAGGGCTGTATAAAACCTATTTGCCCGTTTCATTATGGCATTAAGTTCTTCAACCGCTTCAGCTAACTTTTCATTAGGTTCTATTCCGTCTGCAATATCAGCTATATACTTTTTAATACGTGCAAGGGTTGCGCCGTGTAGTGCCTCGTGTAAAAACACAGTGTTGTTAATACCGCCTTCTTGGTCTAAATAAATTACCCGTTCTTTTTTAGACTCGTAATACATACCATTTGCACCCATAAAATCGCCTCTACGAGACTCAGGTACATCAGTATTAATATCTTTAACAATAACAAGCTGTACCTTGCGTAAAAATGGCTCAAGCCGTCTAGCTAAAAACTTTTCAAAATCATTACCGTTTTTTGCTATCCAACGAATAGCTTGACTAGCATTGGTGAACTTGTTGTATTGTGGGTTATTTTCACCATTAGTAGATTCTAATAATTGGTCAGAGCGAGCTGTTTCCCCCGCTTTCTTTTTCATTTCATAACGGGTTTTTGCCAACTCACGTTCTTGGAAGGTAGCTTTTTCTAAAATAGTTTTAGCAGTTTTGCCCGCTTTATTGTGTTTTTGGTTAGGGTCAATTGAAATCTTATGAGCATCTTCCAGTGCTTGGCGGCGCTTTTCATTAAACTCACCCAATGCAACCTGTGCGGCTTCTACACTTTCAAATTCGCTAGGGTCAAAAACTTCTTCTGTAATTTTAGCGGCACGGTCAACAGCACGAAGGGCATCTCTTCCAGCGCCTTGGGCTGTTTTTCTTTGCTCGGCTTTTGCTGTGGCTTCTTCAGCAGTTAATACCGCTTTGGGTCTACCTGCTTTACCTTTAGTTACTACTTTAGGGATAGTAGTTGTAGTTAAATTAGCAGCTTCATTTGTTACATCTATGGGGGAACCAGCCATTAGACTAGCCGCGTATTTACGTCCTAGTTCATACGCTTGTCTTTCTTTTGCATCCGTATAGTCTTCAGGGTGAGAAAACCCACCCCTTACGTCCTTGCTGCCCATTTGAAAAGCTTCGATTAAAGGCCATCTTTCTTTAGGTGGTTGATCCCACCCTAGTCTTCCATCTGATCTTACATTATTTGGGTTAAACAGCGTGTGCGCCATAGTAGACGCTTTGCTTTGGACTTCTTGACTTTCTGGTGAGCTAATGTCTTCTATTTGTGCTGGTGTTAATGCACCTGACTGAACCGTTGTTCCATCTCCAGCGACTCCAGTAGGCTCGCTAATTCCATCCACGCTAGTTCGTCCAGCCCTATCAATGCTGGGGATGGCTTCGCCCTGTTGCGTAGGCACAGAAACGCTAGGCTCACTTGCTCCGGGGATAAGTCTATTACTTGTGTCTCCAGTTCCTGTCGCATCTTGAATATCCTGTTTTGCAAGTAACTCAGCGTTCTCGCGAGTCATTCCGAGTTGTTCGTATCTAGATACTAGTTTAACAAATTCTGGTGGTTTTGAAACTTCTGGTGGCTTTAAAATTTCTTCAGCGGCAGTAGTTGCAATCTCTTGTCTGCCAGCAGGGGGCGGCGTTTCTATTGGTGATGGGGGAGGTATTTCTTTTTTAACTTCTGCTTCTGTTTTAGAAATAGCTGCTCTACCACCACCTACAACACCACCACCGATTGCTCCAAGTACTAAATTAGCAAACGAATCAACACCAATTTCTCGTACTACAGTTTTGTCAATACCTAGATCGGTTGCAACACCTTCTGCTAATTCTTGTATACCTTCTTCTACACCTCCAGCACTAACACCCCGAACTATTTTGCCTAAGGTAGAACGAGCATTAGCTAAAAGAAGCTTGTCTAATTTGCCAGTTACTAAGTTACCAGTAAAAGCTCCACCTAAAGCGCCAACCGTTCCTTGTACAAACGCAGCTAAGTCGCCCGCTTTATTCTCGGTCATTTCTCTAGCTAGTTTAGTATCGTATCCTAAGGTAATAAGATTGCGGAAGTACTCGCTTTTTTGTGACAGTTCTTTATCAGAAAGAGATTTAATATGTTCCCGTGCAGTATCGACTCCTTCAGCACCGGCTTGACCAGCACCAAAAATTGCTGCGGGCGCTACTTTCTTTGTAATAACTGATGTAATAATTCCCGGTAATGTAGAGCCAAAAACTTTTGCTGCTTGCCCTGCTAAACCTAAAGCGCTAGGGTCAGAGCCCATGCTTATTTCACTAAAGTCTCCTGTTTCAATTGCTTTAATTAAGTTACCTGTAGGAGATGTTAATGCCATTGCCTGTTTCATTTCAGGCGATATGGTGTCTTCTATGCTTTTGCCAAGGGTATTACCAAATTCAGTTAGTTGACGTAACTGTGGGATTTTTCCTCTAGTCAATACATGGTCTAAAGCAATACGTTGGTTTTCTAATGTGCTTTCAGATATAAGTTTTTCTTTTGGTTTTTCAAAATACTCAGGCAAACCTAAGGAACTAGTTAATCTATTTACTAATAATTCTGGGTGAGCTAATACATTTAAAGCTTCACTAGGTGTAAATATAGTTTCTCTAGCTGCTCCACTAGCTGCTGCTTGAACGGCTTCTGGGGCACCAAACGTACCTTGTACTGCGCCTGAGGTAGCTAATTTACCTATATCTTTACTAAAACCAACAGTCCCATACCCTGCATCGGTTGCACCTATTGGTGCCATCATTTGTTCTTCGGGACTTAAAATAGGTTCTACTGGTACTTGAGTAGCTACGGGTTTACCCCCAAACTGAGCAGCTAAAGCCGCTGGGTCTTCTTGTACGGGTTTACCCCCAAACTGAGCAGCTAAAGTTGCTGGGTCTTCTTCTACGGGTTTCCCACCGTATTGGGCGGCTAATTGTTTTGCGTCCATCTTTTACCCTATTGAGCTGGTACCCCTAAACGTTTCTTATACTGATTTAATGCATCTACATTAGGGAATTGAAACCCATTAAATACAAGTGATTGTGGTGCTGCTGTTGGGGGAGCCGTTGCTGCAGGCGCTACTGGAGGGGGTGTTGCGCCACCCGCTGGTGGATTATAGTTTGGAGTAAACGTAGAACGTTCCATAATACCCGAACGAATTTCATCTGTACGAGTTTTTATTTGTGCTTCAATAGCTGGTTTATTCTTAGGCGCAGCTCCCACAAGATTTAAATTAAGAGTTTTAAGTTGTGGGTCATTTTTAATAGCATCATTAACCCTACCTTCAACGGCAACGTTTGCTTTCATGGCATTGAGCCCCGTCATCTCAATAGCTTTTTGTCGTGCAATAGCTTTAGTATTTGGATCTTTGGGGTCATAGCCGTTTTTAACCATAGCCGAATACACATCGTTTGTAGTTTTATCTAAATCAGTTGCTCTGTTAGCCGCACTCATAGTAGCTTTTGCACCAATATTAGCAATATCAATTCCTTTTTGGCGATCAAGAGCTTTTTCACGGATGTCACCAGCTTCTTTAGATAAACCAAGGCGTTCTAAACGATCGGCTTGTACCAATTCAGCTTGCGCTTTAGATTGTTCGGCACCCAACTTGTTTATTTTTTCAGTAGTTTCTCTAAGTCTAGGGCTGGTTTCTTTAGCCGCATTTAGTGCTGCATATGCTAAGGGGCCTGTCTGTGTGCCAAGATTAGAAAAGTAGTCCATTGCCATCTGACCCTTTAGTTCTTCTTTACGTCTAGGTATATCAGCGCCCTGTGTTTCTAAAGCTGCCGCATACTTTTCATAAGGAGAGCCAGTTACACCAGCTTGTTGACGAGTTAATCTAGCTTGTTTAAGGTATTGGTCTTCTACTTCTTCTCCACCAGCAAAAGCAACAATACCACCACCAGCACCAGTAGCCATATTATCGAATGTATCACCCGTGCTAGCCATTGCTAACCCTCTACCTTGATCTTGCCCAGCTACTTGTTCAGCCATTTTATGTTCGGCTAAAATTTGAGCTGCCATTTGTCTTATTTCTTCACTACTAGAAGTTCTTAATACTTGTTGTAATTGTTCGTCATCCATAGTAGATAACTGAGCTTTAATATTTCCACCTACGCCATACCCTTTAATAGCTCCACCAGCGGCTAAACCTTTAATAACACCACCATCTTTAGCACCAAATGCTTTTGCTGCGCCGTATAAACTACCTAAACTACCAATAGTTTGATTAATGTTAGATGGCAGCGCTTGGTAAGACTGTGTAGTAACACCTTGCATTGGAAGACCACGAAGCATATTAGACATCATACCTAACTGCATCATTGGATACTGCTGAGCTGTAGCGTAATCTTGAATTTGCTGATTAATCTTCTGTTGTTCTGGAGCTTGTTGTTGTGCGCCAAACTGATTTTGTTGTGTATTAATACCCATCTGAGCTTGGTTTTGTGCTGCACCAATATTAGTTAATGCATTAGCGGCCTGAGTAGCGCCGCTATATCCGGCTTGCGCACCAGAAACACCCTGTAAACCAACTTGAGCGCCCTGCATACCTTGACCTGTACCAGCTAATTGAGTGCCTATGCCTTGCAAACCAACGCCAGCACCTTGCATACCTGCTTGAAGACCTTGAAGCCCTAAGTTAGCACCAAACTGTTGTTGTGCTTGTGCGTTTTGAAATGCATTTTGTGAACCTGTAGCTTCAATGCCTTGTAATTGAGACATTAAACCTCGCTGTGCTTCTGATTGTTGTAAAGCCAAACGATTACCACCAAAGGCACCTTGACCTACTGCTGCTGCTTGACGCATTGGGGCAGCCATTTGATAATCACGAAGGGCTTGGCTTTTTTGATAGTCCACTACATTTTGCATATAGGGAGACATATACGCTTGTACTGCGGCGGGGTTAGTTGCTTGGTTTGCAAAGTTTTGCCCAGCTCCAGCCGCTTGTGCTCCATAACCAGCACCTTGCATACCATATAAAGCACCACCAGCAATACCTAGTCCAGCTCCTTGTGAACCATATCCTGCACCTTGTGAACCATATCCATAAGCAATAGGAGCGGAAGCTAGTTGACCTTGACCTGCCTGAGTAGCCAAACCTTCAGCCGCACCAAATGCGCCGGGCATTGTTAAATTAGCAGCACCAATATATGATTGGTTTTGAAGTGGGCTAAAAGGAGCTACATATTTATTAGGGTCTGTACTATAGGGTTGGTAAGGCTTAAACCCAGTCATTTCAGTTTTGCCAGTATCGGGGTTTACAGCAGTATTAAATAACTGGCTTTGTGTAGCCCCCATCATATTTTCTACATATGGACGTGCGTAGTCGGGGATGTTTGAAGTATAAGTAGTAGAAGGGCCGGGATTGCCACCACCACCAGAGCCGCCCCAACAAATAAAACCAAGACGAGTCATTAACCCATAGACTAAATAATAGAGTTTGTCATTAAACGAAGTACCACAGCCGGTGTCTATACCAAAGATTTTCATATTTTTGTCTCTACAATAATGTACCGCTCTTCAAATCCGTAACGACGCCACAGGCGGGCAATTGCTTCTCGTGCCGCACCCTGTATTTTAGTCGCTCCAGACGCCTTTAAAACATTTTTAAACTGTGCAAAAGTATCTTGACTTGAAATCAATTTACCACCTATATATGTTACAAACGCTATCCGATCATTTGGATAGTTAATAAAATTTACTGTTGCCGCACCCTGTAAAGTGCCTACTTCATCAACTGCTACTACCAACATCCAAACCCCAGTATTTACATATACCTTAATCTGGTCTAGTGTATAGTCATCCCCGCCGTATTTCTGCGCTTCTGCAATATATTTTTCAACCAAAGGCCATGTTTGATTAGTAAAATTTACGGCAACAGGCTGGATAACTAAGTTCATGCTGGTAAGTATTTATCCGCTTTCGTATTAGCTGCTACATTTTTAGTCGTACGACGTTTCTTTTGTACTCTATCCATCATGGCATAAAGCTTTCTAGCACCAGCGTCCGTTGAGCCATTACCAATTTCAGAAACAATTCGGGCTGGTATAACAAATTCTCCATCAGCTAAACGAGCTGGTTGTTTAGAACCAATCTGTGCGGGTATTGAATCGCTTACACCATCTCCGGGGCCTTTAAGCAAACGACCACCATCTGAATAACCACCTAAATGACTTAGCCCACCACCAGCAGCTGTGGTATCTCCATCAATATCGCCTAATCCTTTTACATTTGTAGCTGCTAATTTAGTTATCGGAACTTTGGTTTTTTTACCTAATTTTTGTAACCGTAACATTGTTGCAGTTAATGCATCTTTATTAGCTGTATCGGGGTCTGTATCAGTAAATTTACTAAGGCTAACGTCTGGGCTTTTTGGCAGATATACTGCGCCTCCGGGAGCTAAACGCATTTCACCTGTATATGAGTCTGTCTTTGGTTCGTAGCTAGCGTTAAGGGCGCTTGAGCTAATAGGTGCTTGAGATGGTATAGCGTACTGAGACGGTACCTGTTGACTACCCGGATACATTTGATTTTGATCTTGAGCTTGCCCACCAATAGCCATTAAACCGCCCTCTGCCCCGTATCTTATTCTATCTCTGTAATATGGTTCTGGTGGGGGTGGTGTATACCCTTTAAAGTTTGGGCTTAAACGCATAGTATTAGCGCCTTCCGTATACGTACTACCTGTTCCATATTGAGGTTGCGTACTTTGTGTTGCTAATGCGGGTACTAGAGAAGCTAGCATTGGTGCATAGTTATTAGATATAAATTGACCTGTGCCCATTTGCCCTAATCCAGCCTTCATCATACCGGGATAGCTTGCACCAGCACCCTGTGTAGCGTTTGCCATACCTGCTGCTCGTGTTATATCTGTTGGGTTTGCAGCATTAGGTATTGCTTGTTGAAACCCTTGTAACTGCGCTTCATTTAACTTAGGAAAATTAGTTGCGTTAATAGCTTGAATTTGATTTGGTTGTTGCAGTTGTGCATAATTTGCTGGGCTTAAAGACCCTTGTGCCATTTCCGCTGGGGTAAACCCGCTTGTAGCCGCATTGTATCCTTGTGGCAGTGTTGCTTGTACTGGCGCTGCCGCCGCTTCTGTTGCTATTTTAGCGCCTTGTTCTGCGCCTTGTTCTGCTAACACAGTTCCGCCAGCTTCAGCTAATCCAGCACCAATACCAGCACCGCCCCATGCGCCTAAACCAGCTACAAGACCTTGTTGCATATCACCAGTAGCTAAACCATACCCAGCACCAGTAATCATAGCCGCTGCTAAAGGAGATAAAGCACCACCAGACACGGCAGTTAAACCAGCGCCAATAGCTATTGGAGCAACAGTTTTTAAAATACTACCAAAATTATAAGCTTCGGGTAAACCCGTACTAGGGTTAACAGTCAAAGACCCACCATGCGCTAGCATTATTTCCTGCAAGCCTTTTAATTCGTCTTTAGATACGTGAATAAGCTCCGTATCGCCGTTGCGACCTTTGGACTTTAAATGGTTAATTGTGTGTTCTTGGCTCATACTTGCCTCACGGGGTTGTAGTTATTGGATTTTATCACGATGTAGGTGCCGATACAAAGGTTATTGACCCAATGGCAGAGGGTACTGATGGGTGTGCAAAGGGGCTTGTTTGAGCTGCTTCATAATGAATATAGTTGCCAGTTTGTGTAGTAGCATTAGCCGCTTGACCTGTACCCCACCATAGACCAACAACGTCATTTGGATTTAACTGAAATACTACTTCAGAATAGCCAGCAACATAAGTTGAAACATTGGCGCTTTTCCGTGCTGGAACGCTAAAAACAGTACCTGATGCCGCCAAATCTGCATTGTTAATTTTTAACCAAACCGTAGCATCGTGTTGGGCGTTGTCAGTATTTGCAAACTGTAGGCTATAGGTTATCTTATATATACCCTGTACTAAAGCGGTTGCGGTGCTGTTTGCATTAAGCGTAAAGCCATTGCCGTAGCCTAGGGTATCCCATTTAACAATAGTAGGTGTGTTATTTGCCGTTGCATACTGAACAGTATTATCGGACGCTGAAACATAAGGAAACCGAATATACTGCCCGCCAGCCGTCCCTGTTAAGGCAGAGGTATAGTTATCTATCTGGTTAAAGTAAAGCCGCAAGACGTTCCCAAACTGGTCTTGATATTGCTGGTTATAGTCAACTGGCGCAATCGGTAAGTTAGGAGCAATCGTGTTGCGAACGGTGGTTACATTAGATACGGCCATTAGCTTCTTCTTCCGTCTGGTCTAACATCAATCCGTGGTGCGCCTAATTGCCAAGAAACGCCCAGTCCATCAGAGCTAACCTTCATTGCCATTTGTCTTCCACGAACCCGTGTATAGATCTGTCCCGTAAATTCTTGCACCGTATATTGAGGATATACAACATAGTTCTGGGCGCTAGTTGTAGCGGCGTTTGATGAGGCAACATATGGTGTACCTGAGTTTTGGCGGGGCTGAAGTTCCATAGTAACAGAGGGCTGGTTTACGTTTGAGCCGTTAAAGTTAATATCAGGCAACATTCTCCAGATATAACCAAAATTATTTCCATCCCCAATATCAAAGTCAGAAGACTGCACATAAGCCTCAATTGGTACGTTAGAATCACCTTCGCCATTATCGTTGCCAACTTCGTGATAAATCACCCGACCTAATGGGTTTCCTACCCAGTCATAGCTAGAAATATTAGTAGCCATTGGGTTTGGGCGTAAGCCAGAATCTAACCAAGAAGTGCGGCATAAAGACCCGTAATACCATACTCGGTCAAGGTAGTTATAAATTACATACTTATCAATTACAGTACTTTGGCTAGAACAGTAATACCACCATACCTCGTTATACCCCTCATTACCACCGCAAGTAACTTGCCATGCTTGGTCTTTATTAATATCGGCAAAAATATACTGTCTTAAAGAACATGGTAACGTCTCTACCCGACCAGAGTACATATAGAATTTATCTGACCCCATCCAGTAACTGATGTTGTTAACCGTAATAATGGCATTCGGCCCCATAATAGAAATGTTGTCCATAATTACTTGAAAGCCCCAAACATAGGGTGGCCCTAAATACTGCATTGAATACACAGTAGAGTCTGTTAGAGCTATCACTTCTTGGCGGGTGTTAATGGTTGAAACAATGTACGAACCATGTGAAAGTCTAAATTCACCGGCCTGATTGGTTATAGCTGGAACCCATTGGTACGGGTTTTCTTGGTCTGACCAGCGCACCAACATAGGATCAAACGCCGTAGAAGCATTAGCTGAATTATATGAATTAGCACCAAACGCAATAACAAATCGTTGAATGTCAGAGGCAATAACTTCATTGGTTATTTTAGGAACAAACTGACCGCTATAAGACGCTGTATTAGCTAAGTCAGAAAGCAATTTTCCCCGAACCGATGTACCTAGGTTTGCATCCCAATAGAAAATATTCCCGCCACGAGGAGCAAATACTAAGTCTTGACCATAATTATCATTAGACCAAATCCGCAATTGTTGCCCAATACCAACCGCCGTAGCAGACCCCCAAGTGCCTCTACCCCAAACACCAGCACCCCAACCATTACCTATTGTGTATACAGCCAAGCCGGGTTCAGTTTCGTATTGAACTGATATAGCATTACCACCGCCGTTAAGAACAGAGGCATTAGCAAAAGACATTGTGGATAGATTGTTAGTATAGTCCGTGCCTAAAAAGTAAAAACCACCAGTAGACGCATATTTAAAGATTTGGTGTTCTTGATTAATAACGGTATTAGCAAACCCGTCAACTGCCGTAGCATTGGCAAGAATAACGTATTGGTTGTTTACACCTGCATTAGCCGCAGAAGTATCATCAAAATAAAGGTATGCACTAGATACGTTTGCGTTTGCCGTATGGCTTGCTGCAGTAGTATTATTAAAGCCTCGTACACAGCCTGTAGCCACGTTAGAATTTAAAGTAGCATAGTAAATTTGTTCTGTATCTATCTTAATTAACCCAGTGTTTTGTGGAAAGTAAGTTCCGTTGGTTATAGATATTGTGTTTACATTAGACGTAATATTAGCTACTAGAGTCGTAAACCCAGTAGATATTGTGTTGTTAAAGACGGTCGTATTAATAATAGGCGTAATGTCGTTATACCCGCCACCGTTTTCAATGTAGTATTTAAGGTTAGTGCCAATACCTAAATAGTTAGCGTTAGCTAATGTAGCCCAATTCCATAATGACCTAGCCATACCGAAAAAGTAACTTGTACTAAGCCTTAACCAACCACCTACCTTTTCAGGATAACCAGAACGAAAGCGAATCTTATCGCCGTCATAAAACCCACCCTCATTGGAGTAGTTAGTGCCTTCACGATTTAAGCCGGGGCGTAGTTGAATTTTCTGTAATGGCATAGTTACCCTAGTACCTGTAGTGCTTTGGTTATTTTAGCAATTCTTTCGTCTAAACCCGTAAGACCGCCGTTAATTCTTTTAGTCATTGCGCCGTATTCTTGTGTGTCTGCAAGAGCGTTTAAACCTTTTTTGTTCCAGTACCAGCCCGCACTTAAAACGGTATATTGGGGAGTGAGTAATAAATCAGGGTTATCAATAAGATCGACACCAATACCACTTCCGCAATTCGCATAATTCTCTCTACCTGTTAATTGTATTAAACCTCTACCGTGAAACTTCCATCCGTCGCCATCTTGAAGATTACCCATCCGTCCAGCATATACAAAGTCAGCAAGCTTTTCTGGGTTGTTGGCGTAAGGTTCTGCCATACTAATATTAGGAAAACGGCTAGGCCATACTTGCGTTAATCTTTGGGCGGAGTAATTAAGGTTTTCTTGTAGGCGAGTGAAATTAGCGCTCTCAACAGCACACTGACCAATAAACGCTGCTTGACGCTTAGGTGTGTCAAGGTCATATTTAACAAAGACTTGATTCAACGGGATTTCCCATTTGTCGTTTATGCCGAGTTCTTTTAATTGCAGGCTGTTCATTTGGCGTTAAAGATTCCAATTTGTTCGCTTAACCAACCCTGAAGGCTAACAAGCTGTTGCGTAGTTATTGCGCATTTTTCAATAAATTTAGGGTCGGTGGGGGTACCATCAGTGCCGCTGGGGGTTGTGGAAACTGTGCCTGTTGGATTGGGGTTGGTGAGGCGCATCCCACCATAAGTACGCTTAATAAGAGCAATGCGGTTTTCATAATCATTTTTGACCTTTTCATTAACTTGTGCGGCTTCCTTAGCCTTTGATTTATTCATTAGTTCCTGTTCTTTAGCGGCGAGTTCTACCTTAGATACATAGGCATCATACTTAGCGGACTGGTATTTACCATAGCCTAAACCGCCCAATGCAAGTACAGCGCAGGCAGCGTAGATATAAACCGAAATCGGCAAAGGAAACATTAAACAATCCTTGGTGAGAAGGCAAAGGTGGCTGGGTAGTCATGTATTAGAGCTGTGTTGTCATGCCATTGATCCGGCGTAATAAAGCCGGGTTCTACAAGAGCCTTGATGTTCCAACCGAAGTTTAAGTACAAGCATTTTGAACCAAGCTTTTTGTAATAGACCCACTGGAATAAACCATGACCCCTAACAAAAATATGACCCGGCTCTGTAGGACTACAGTTCAAATCACCAGAATACGACATACCAGATGAGCCATCAAAAGTGACTACGGCAAATCCATAGAACGGGTTACGCCAAAGCCATTGAACTCGTGACCACCAAGAGTGGCTGTGTTTTTCTTCCCAACCAGCATCACCGTCTAAGCTGTTATCAGGCGTTTGAAACCAAGTAAAGAGTTTAATTAAGCGTGGGCCTATGGCTTTAGCAGTTGCATTATTAACCCAACCCATTTCATCCTTTTTAAATATAACTACGATAAACGCTAAAGGAAAGGTTAAGACTGTGCCAATTAGGTTAATTATTACTAGGAAAGGATAGAGTAAAAATCTCATTTGTAGTCCAATGGTTTAGTTGTATAGAAGCGCAAAATTGCGCAGATAATGCCTATGCCTACAAAAATAGTGCCGTAGTACTTGGGGCTAATAACATCCTGAAGATACGAGAAGTTATCGTATAGCGCACCAATAATAACCAAAGCCAACGAGAACCACATCGTCCGTGACTTAACCATTTGTTTCATTGTGGCGTGCATCATTTTTTACGGGCTGTTACTTTTTTAACTACTACTTTATGGGCAACCTTTTTAACAGGCTTTTCTGCTGGAAAAGGCCAAGGCGCAGGTACAGGTTTAGGAACATAGCCTAAACGGTCAAAGATATAATCAATAATAAACATTAGAAAGTTATCCCAAATAAAGGTACGGAAGTTACTGCAACAGCAACGTGCTGAACAGGGTCAGATAAATCAGCGCCACAATCACTACACTTTTGCGCAGCCAATTCAAATTCGTCCACATCACGACTACACTGTGGGCATAGTATTTCAACCTTAGTGGCGCAGTCAGTATTGTTTTCATCGAGAGTAACAGCTTGAGTTTCTATAACCATGTTAGTGTTCCTGAAGAAGTAAATTTATGGTAGGTATAGTTGCCAACAAAATAAACATAATTAAACCGTTGTAAAAGTTCCGCTAGTAGTAAATGTATGTACCACATATTGCACACCGCTAGATGTATAAGTCGTTACAGTACCGCCAGTAGCTTTTTGACTGCCTGAATAACTAACAATAACTATGCCTGAACCACCAGCGCCACCATTGCCGTTCCAAGTGCCACCTCCTCCACCACCGCCCGTGTTAACTGTGCCAGCAAAACCATCTTGAGGTACATTTCTATTTCCAGTACCACCTGCTCCACCACCGCCAGAACCACCAGCACCGCCTGTTCCATTGCCCGGCCCTCCACCTCCACCGCCAGCATAGGTTACTGAACTGCCGCTTATAGAAGAAGCTGTACCTGTGCCACCTGCACCACCGTTAGCATTACCACCATTTGCATCAGCTCCACCGCTACCAGATGCCCCTGCTCCGCCTCCGCCACCACCGCCAGCAAGGTCAGTACCGCTTAAAAGATCGCCACCTTTTCCACCACTATTACCTTGCGAAGCAGTTCCAGCGCCACCAACTTTGCCTGTTGGTCCGGGGGGGTTACTCTCTTGACCGCCACCACCGCCACCTCCAGAACCACCAGCAGTTCCAACAGCGCCACCATCACCACCTCGACCACCGCCAGTAGATGTTATGGCAAGTCCAGAAGAATTTGAGCCGTTTGTGGCTGCAGCACCGCCAGCACCAATAGTTACCGTATAGCCTGTTCCCGGCGTTAATGTAGTTGTTGATGTTAAATATCCTCCAGCACCGCCTCCACCAGCAGCGGTATATCCGCCACCAGCACCACCAGCAACTATTAAATAAGTAACCGCTAAAGAAGCGCTAGAAGTAAACCCATAGGCTTTTGCTGAAGCTGTTCCACGAGTATTTACTATTGGCATTATGCAAATTTAGTTTGTGAAGCAAATACCGAGTAAGTAGCGTTTGCTGTTTTAATAATGTTGTATGTGTATACATCTACGGAATTAGCATTACCCGCAGTAATAGTAATTCCACCTTGCCACTTTGGTGTGCCAGAAACTCCATCAATGGTTAATGCGCTTATATAATAGGGTGTTGCGCCGTTTGTCATAAATACTGCTACGCAAGTAGACTGCCCAGTAGATATTAAGCTATTAAGTGTTGTACCAGAGTTTCCACGAATATTAACGGTGCAATTTGCAGTTGCGCTAGCAGTAGAGTAATAAACCGTCTGTGTCAGGGTATCAAAATTTAAGTTGCTGCCAAGGCCCGTGCCAGAAATAGTGGTTCTTTCATTGATTTCTGGGGCTGTAAAAAACGAAGTAACCGCCAGTGTATTTGCAGATACGTTGCCAGTAACCGTTAAATTACCATCAATAAGGTTTAAAGTTGTTGCAGAATAAAAATCAGTACCATCACAAAAAACCACAGCCGAAGCCGAATTAGTTAACGCAATACCGTTTCCACCAGAAGTCTTAATTGTTACTGTAGCCCCAGCAAAATTTCTAACAATGTACGTTTTTGCTACAGAAGGCGCCACTACATTGCAAGCGGATACAAGAGATCCATTAAGAACTAAAACAGCGTTTCTAGACTCATCCGATAGCCCGTTATAATCTGTTAAAGTATAGTTACCTGTTAAAGTAATGGCTTGAACTCCAGCAATTGCTTGCTCAATTAGAGTTCCTAAGTTATTGTTGGTAGTTGTTCCCCAAGTTCCGGATTGTTCGCCGTTACCAATAAGTTCAATACCAAGAGATGTTGAGTAAGTTGAGGCCATTGTTTATCCTTTATGCGGCTATTAAATCCCATTCGGTTACTGCATTATCAACAACTTGGGTCCAGCTAGAATTGCTAGAATCATTAATATCTGTCCAAGTTGTATCTGAATTATCGGGTATTTGACCCCAAACTAACACTTGCCCAATTATACCTCGTGCTTGAACGCCTGTTAAGTAGATGTTTGCATTGGCTATAGTCGTTACTGTACCTACATATCCAATCGCTTGTACCCCTGTTACTGGCACTTGAATTGATAAAAGGACTGTTACTGTACCTAATTGTACGGGCGCTGAAATTCCTGTTATGTTAACTACCGCAGTACCTGTTACAGAAGCAGTACCTAAATAGCCTACTGCTTGAAGTCCTGTGAGATATACATTAGCATTAGCTGCAGTGGTTACTGTGCCTACTTGTCCGATACCAACAACGCCTGTTACGAGAACATTTCCAGCGGCAGTTATGGTTACAGTTCCAAGCTGAGTAACACCTGTTACCCCCGTTACATTGACTACTGCACTGGCTGTTGTAGTTACTGAGCCAACATATCCAAAAGCCTCAACGCCTGTTACAAGGACTCCATGCCCTTCATAGACAAGAACTTCGCCAGTTTGACCTACACCTTGAACGCCTGTGACTAAAAGCTTTTGGTCTGTAAATACATTAACAGAACCTAGTTGGGCTGGGGCTTCTAATCCTGTTAAGAATACATTTGCATTTGCCGCAGTTGTTACAGTGCCTACCTGACCAACGGCTTGGACACCCGTTAGATTGACTACCGCAGTGCCTGTAACGCTTGCAGTACCTAAATAACCAACCGCCTGAACGCCCGTAAGAGATACGGTTATTGAAACAGCGCTCGCTGCACCTGTATCAGCAAAGGGGGCCGAGGCGAAAGGATTAAATCCAAACATAGTTAGGCTGTGTAAGTACCGCTAGCTGTGTAAGTAAGAATAGTATTGGCACCTGACGTAGTAATTGTTGGGCTTCCTGTGGTTGTACCAGAGTAATTTGTAGTTGGAACAGAAAGAATTACTACTCCAGAGCCGCCTGATCCACCATTAGTGTTAGGATCTTGATGACCAGCACCGCCACCGCCACCTGTATTAGCAGTTCCAGCAGTACCCGCAGCACCAGCATTTGTTCCGCCACCGCCACCGCCACCAGCACCTCCAGAACCGGGAGTAGCTGCTTGATAACCAGCGCCACCGCCACCACCAGCATAGGTTACTGATGAACCAGATATTGATGATGCAGTTCCTGCGCCACCATTGCCAGAAGTGCCAGAACCGCCATTTCCTCCGCCTGAAGTAGCACCGCCACCACCGCCACCACCAAGTCCTGCACCTGCATACCCGCCAGTAGTTCCTTGACCAGATGTGCCAGTACCACCTTGATATGTTGGATATGTCGCATTATTTGATGCTCCGCCACCAGAGCCACCATTACCGCCTTCGCCTCCCGCATAACCACCCCGCCCACCACCAACAGAAGCAGTTAATCCAGTAATTGATGAATTAGAACCAATAGCTGAATCAGACCAACTACTTCCAGTTGTGCCTGCAGCACCTCCTGCTCCAACAGTTACTGTATAAGAAGTAGTTAAAACTAAAGTGGTTGTACTAGCAATATATCCGCCAGCGCCACCACCACCGCCTCTACCACCACCACCACCGCCAGCAATTTGTAAATAAGAAATTGTATATGTGCCAGCTTTAATGGTTGTCCAAGCTCCACCAATATACCCTTCCAAAACGGTAGTATCAGTGTTGTATCGAATCATGCCGTTAACACCGGTTGGTCTTTGGGCGGTAGTGCCAGACGGAACAGTAATGGCGCCAGTAGAAGTAAAGTTAGCGTTTTGCAGTGTATCAATAGTTACTGCTGTTGTATTAGCAGTTTGTAAACCCAATGCGCCAGAAGCATCAGCCGTTTCTGTTAGCCCAGAAGTAGAAGCATTAATAAAAGTTGTCATGCTGTATATGTCCCAGATGCTGTGTAAGTAAGAATTGTATTTGCGCCACTAGTAGTTACTGTTGGTGAACCTGTGGTTGTGCCGGTGTAGTTTGTGGTTGGGATAGATAAGATGACAATCCCTGAACCGCCTGAACCGCTAGTACCAGCTACTGAGCTTATTGCAGAAGCACCACCGCCTCCACCGCCAGTATTAACTGTTCCAGAAGTTCCATTTTTTGATGTAGTATTTCCTCCTGCACCACCACCGCCTGATCCTCCTGCACCGCCTCCAGTAGTTGCTGCGGAAGCACCACCGCCACCACCTGCATAAGTTACAGAAGCGCCCGATATAGAGGAAGCTGTACCAGCACCACCAACGCCTGCTGAAGAAGGTGAAATAACGCCATTACCACCAGCAGATGTAGCTCCACCACCACCACCAGCACCACCAGCGCCTGAAGCGTTAGCGATACCAGAGCCACCACTAGTTCCTTGGCCTGATGTACCTGCTGATCCAGCTTCTCCGGGAGAATCTTGAGAATATCCTCCACCGCCTGAACCGCCAGAACTAGAG
>Ga0334722_10001456_pt1 | contig 29458 bp, 32 predicted proteins | sample C3_bottom_MG_FD_207210 | JGI IMG/M metagenome (GOLD analysis project Ga0334722, IMG submission 207210) | Sediment microbial communities from Yellowstone Lake, YNP, Wyoming, USA - C3_bottom | ecosystem: Environmental > Aquatic > Freshwater > Lake > Sediment | place: USA: Wyoming | collected... | reverse complement strand
ACGAAGAAATCGACTTCGTAATGGAACGACTGAACAACCGACCAAGAAAAATACTTGGCTTTAGAACACCGAATCAGGTACTCTGTGAACATCTAACCTGTTGCACTTGAAACTTGAATCCGCCTTCCTTAATAAAATATGAATTGCGGAAAAGGACACGGGCCATGAAAAGCGAACCCCAGGTCAAGCACCGGATGACCAAACAGAAGAGGATCATACTCGAGGTTCTCAAGAACACCAAATCCCACCCCACTGCCGACTGGGTATACGAAAAGGTAAAGAAAAAAATCCCCAACGTAAGCCTGGGCACCGTATACCGAAACCTGAACATCCTCAAGAACCAGGGCGAGATAACCGAGTTGTGCTACGGCAAGGGCTTCAGCCGCTTCGACGGCAACCCGTCAAACCACTACCACTTCACATGCGAGAAGTGCGGCAAAATTATGGACGTCGAGATAGGCATCTTCACCGAAGTGGACAAGGCTGTCGCAAAACACATGAGCGCCAAGATAGACCACCACAGGCTTGAATTCTACGGCGCGTGCCAGGACTGCGTCTCCTGACCTGCATAATACCGCGGTAATTTCATTATGAAACTGACCAGGGCGGCCGAATACGGGATACGCGCGCTGATGCACCTCGCGCACCAGCCCGTGGGCAAGGTATGCCTGCTGAGCGACATATCCAAAGCGGCGGAGGTGCCGGAGAAGTTCCTTGCGAAGATAATGCAGGAGCTGTCGCACGACGGCCTGGTCAAGTCGCACCGGGGCATAAAAGGCGGGTTCTCGCTTGCGCTCGCACCGGGCGAGATTACGCTTAAAGACGTCGTCGAATGCCTTGAGGGCCCGATAGCCCTGAACATATGCCTGACAGGCGACAGCGAATGCGAAAGGACCGGCGGCTGCTCCGTCCACCGTGTCTGGCAAAGGGCCCAGGATGAGCTTATATCCATCCTCGCCGGGGCGGACCTTAAGACCCTTTCCGAAGCCGGCAAATAATGCCTTGAAAAAATACCAGTCTTCTTTTATACTTTACATATGTCAAAACAACTGAAAATCGAGGAGCCGTTCCTGAGGAAGGCCGGCGACGACAAGGTCCGACTCTGGTTCTCCCTCGTAAACGGCGAAAAGCTACCGGGCGTCGTGACGCTGGTCGGCAGGTACGACGTGGGCATAGAATCTGAAGGAAGGCCGGTCACGCTTCCCAAGAAGGATATATTCCACATATACCCGCCCCGCCCGCTTCTCGACGAATCTTATTTCCAGGTCGAGGAAGACGGCTCGCTCCCGCTGTCCAAGACAAAGGTCCAGGACGAGTTCCTCGACAGGTTCGTCCGGGAGAAGACCCTCGCGCTTTGCAGCATGACAAACGGCGAGGAGATAAGAGGGGTCCTGCAAGGCTACGACGGGTTCACGGTATCCCTCAAGACCGGCAGGGGCCAATTGCTGATTTACAAACACGGACTGGGCAGTATCGGCCCTGGATACAGGCGCCGCACTGTAAAAGAAGATGCTGGTTAACCCACTCGAACAGACGCTCGAACAGTACATGCGGGACCGCTCTGAGCTCGGCATTACCCTCCGTGACGGCTCTTTTATCAAGGGCAAAGTCAAGGACTACGACGGGTATGTCATCCTCATCGAAGGCTCCCCCGACACAGTTGTCTACCGACACTCTGTACTGAAGCTCGCGGAGGCCGGGGCCGCAATGCCCGAGAGACAGACAAGGCCCGAGAGACAGGCAAGGCCTGAAAGGCCGGCGAGGCCGCAAGCCCCGGACAGGCAGCCGAGGCCCGCAAGGGTGCAGCCTCCTCGCGTCCAGCAGAAAAGGCCCGAGAAACCCGTCCACTCGGGGCAGAACGAAAGCCACGATGGCATGGGCACGATGGGCGAGGCGATGATGAAATGGCTGAAGAGCCAAAAAGGCGGTGAGTAAGTCCTTGCCCTACCTCCTGCCAGCCCTTTCCGGCCTGCTCCTTGCACTCTCATTTCCTAAGGCGGACATATCCATTCTTGCATGGGTGGCGTTTGTCCCGCTCCTTTATAGGCTGCAAGTCAACGGCCCGCGCAGAGCATTTTATTCCGGGCTTGTCACCGGCTTCGTCTTCAACCTGGCCTCGGTATACTGGGTTATAAACACCATGAGCAACTACGGCGGGTTGCCTCTCCCGGTGAGCCTTACCCTGCTCGTGGCGCTGTCCGCCTACCTCGCGCTTTACTTCGGCGTATTCTCCTGGCTTTATTCCATTGTATGCAATAAAAGGCCTGCGCTTGCGTTTATCGCCGCGCCGGCATTCTGGGTCACGCTCGAACTTGCAAGGAACTACATGCTCTCCGGATTTCCCTGGGACCTGATAGGATATTCACAGCACGCGAACCTCCGTATAATACAGGTCTCGGACATCACGGGCGTATACGGCGTCTCGGCCTTGATAGTCTTGATAAACTGTGCGGTAACGGATATAATAATCACGTTGTCCGGGAAGGGGCCTCATGTCAAGGCAAGGCTTGCCGGGCCGGCCGTAGCAGTGCTTGCCCTTGCCGCCGTCGCGGGTTACGGACAGTACCGCCTCGCACACATGCCCAAGGCCGACGGCACTCTGAAGGTAGCGCTCATACAGGGCAACATAGACCAGTTCCACAAATGGGACCCGGCATTTCAAAACGAGGTGTTCGAAACATACAAGGGCCTGACCGAAGAAGCGGCGGCAAAAAAGCCCGACTTGGTTATCTGGCCCGAAACTGCTACCCCGTTCATCTTCGGGGACAGTGAAAAGACTTCCGAGCTTGGGGCCTTGGTCAAATCAGCCGGTGTATACCTGATGACCGGGAGCCCGAGCGTGGATTCCAGGCCCGACGGCGGTTACCTGGAATACAACAGCGCGTACCTCATCGCGCCGGACGGGTCTACCGCCGGGCGATACGACAAGATGCACCTGGTGCCATTCGGCGAGTATGTCCCGCTTAAGGGCCTCCTGCCGTTCGTCTCGAAGATGGTGACGGCCATCGGCGACTTCGGGACCGGTACGGAGTACACCTTGCTCAAGGCCGGGAAAGGCGCGTTTGGGACCGCGATATGTTTCGAGGTCATATTCCCCGAACTCGTCAGGCATTTTCCGCTCTCGGGCGCGAACTTCCTGACGAGCATAACGAACGACGCATGGTTCGGCCGCTCCGCCGCGCCGTACCAGCACTTCGACATGGCAGTATTCAGGGCGGTTGAGAACAAGCGTGCGCTCGTGCGTGCGGCCAACACCGGCATTACCGGTATAATACTCCCTTCCGGCGAGGTCGCCGGGAAGACGGATATATTCACCAGGGGTTCGATGGCGGGCGAGATACCTCTTGTGAGCGAGTTGACTTTCTATACCCGGCATGGGGACGTGTTCGCATACGGGTGCGTGGTGCTGAGTCTGGCGCTTATTGCAGTGGCGATTATACGAAGAGAACGGCGCATATAATAGGGACGCAAAAGAAAGGGCCGACAGATGGGTCGGCCCCTACATTAAGGAGCAGATAATGATAGCACTTGACGAACTGCAGCGCGAGCTGGCAGGTCTCGAAGATAGGGTCCAGGCCCTGAGGGGGCATCTTTGACCTGGACGGCAAAGAGAAAAGGCTGGCAGAACTTGCAAAGATGATGGAGGGCCAGGACTTCTGGCAGAACGCAGAGGCCGGCCAGGCGGTGATGAAGGAGAAGACCGCGATCGAGTCATCCGCGCAGACCTGGCGTGCCCTTCATAAGTCCCTCGAAGACATTAAGGTCATGTTCGAGCTTTCCTCCGAGGAAGGCGGAGACTCGTTCCTGCCGGACATCGAGTCGTCCGTAAAGGCTCTGGCGAAAGACGTGGATTCGGCCGAGCTCGAACTTATGCTCTCGGGGCCCACGGACAAGAACAACGCCATCGTCACGATACACCCCGGCGCTGGCGGCACCGAGTCGCAGGACTGGGCCGAGATGCTTCTCAGGATGTACCTGAGATGGTCGGAGCGGCGCGGCTACAAGACCGAGATAATAGACATGCTGCCCGGCGAGGAGGCCGGGATAAAGAGCGTTACCTTCGACGTCATCGGCAAGGATGCATTCGGCTTCCTCAAGTCCGAGGCGGGCGTCCACCGCCTTGTTAGGATATCGCCGTTCGACTCCAACAAGCGCCGACACACGAGCTTCGCATCGGTGTTCGTATACCCCGAGGTCGAGGATGACGTCGTGATAGACATAGACGAGAAGGACCTGCGTATCGACACGTACCGAGCATCCGGGGCGGGCGGCCAGCATGTCAACAAGACCTCGTCCGCTATACGCATCACGCACATCCCGACCAACATTGTCGTCCAGTGCCAGGACGAGCGTTCCCAGTTAAAAAACAAGAACAAGGCGTTCAAGGTGCTCCGCTCAAGGCTTTACGACCTGGAGATGAAGAAGAAAGAAGCCGAGATGGAGAAGATTCACAACGAGAAGAAGGACATCGCATGGGGCAGCCAGATACGCTCCTACGTATTCATGCCCTACCAGATGGCAAAGGACCACAGGACCGGACACGAGGTGGGCAACATAAGCGCGGTGATGGACGGCGAAATAGACGGCTTCATCGAGGCTTACCTGCTCGGCAGGCGCGCCAAAGACAACAAAGAGCTTCCGTAGATGACAGTTAAAGACCTGATACGGCATTACGAGCAGAGGAAAGAGGAAATACAGGCCAGGCTTGCCGAGTTCCCGGACGTTTACAAGCAAGGCGACCTGGCCATATTCAAGGAACTCTGCTTCTGTATACTTACCGCGAACACCTCTGCAAAGATGGGCATCACATGCATAGAGGCAGCGGGCGACGATATACTGTCCGCCGACCTGGAATCGCTCCGCAGGATACTCTGCGGCCGCTACAGGTTCTGGAAGGTGCGCCCCACGTACATCATACACACCCGCGACTACCTGATGAAAGAGACCGGGTTTGGAAGAAAAGCCCTCACCCCTTTATCCCCTCATGCTCAGGCGCATCGCATTAGTTCATCTTCGGAGCCTTCGGCTCCGCAATGTGGCCCGCAGGTAGAGAGGAATCCGTTAAGAAACAGAATCGACTCGCTCACGGACTTCAACGAGAGGCGCGACTTCTTCGCGGCCAACCCCGGCATAAAGGGCATCGGCTACAAGGAGGCCAGCCACTTCCTCAGGAACATAGGTTTCAAGGGGTACGCGATACTCGACAAGCATATCGTGAACCTGCTGTTCGAGATGGGCGTCCTGCCGGACAACAAGAGGCCGACGAATAAAAAACAGTACGTCTTTATAGAGGATAAGATGCGCGGGTTCTCGAAGAAAGTCGGCATAGAGATGGACGAGCTCGACCTTGCGTTATGGAGCTACAAGACCGGCGTGATACTGAAATAACCGGCCTTCCCGGTTGTTTCCCCCTCCCCTATTTACCTGTTGACATAACCCCCCTATATCTCTATAATTTTAAGACTTTATCAAACGCGCGAAAGGACGGGAAATGGAAGAGGAAAACGAACTGATACAGGTGCGCAAGAAGAAGCTCGACGAGCTTCGCGCACTGGGGATAAACCCTTACGGCAGCAGGTACGAAGTCAGGAACAGCGCATCGGACATACACTCTAAATACGGCACCTACACCAAGGAGTCGCTCGAGGCCGAGAAGGTAAACGTCAAGGCCGCGGGCCGGGTCGTCGCATTCAGGAGCTTCGGCAAGGCCGCATTCGCGCACATCCAGAACTCCACCGGCAAGGTCCAGATATACATGAAGAAGGACGTCCTCGGGGAGGAACAGACCAGCCTCATGAAGCTCCTCGACATAGGCGACCATATCGGCGTCGAAGGGTACCTCTTCAGGACGAAGACCGACGAGCTGACGATAGAGGTCGAGCGGCTTACGCTCCTGTCCAAGTCGCTCCGGCCCCTGCCCGAGAAGTGGCACGGCCTGACCGATGTCGAGACCCGATACCGCCAGAGATACGTGGACCTCATAGTCAACCCGGAGGTCAAGCAGACTTTCATCAAGCGGAACAGGATAGTGAAGGCAGTCAGGTCATTCCTCGAAGACAAGGGCTTCCTCGAAGTCGAGACCCCGATGATGCAGCAGATACCGGGAGGCGCGACCGCTCGGCCTTTCATCACGCACCACAACGCGCTCGACATGGACCTCTACCTCCGCATCGCCCCTGAGCTCTACCTGAAGCGGCTGATAGTAGGCGGGTTCGAAAGGGTCTACGAGCTGAACCGGAACTTCAGGAACGAGGGCATCTCGATAAAACACAACCCCGAGTTCACGATGCTCGAGTTCTACATGGCATACGCGGACTTCACCGACCTGATGAAGCTGACCGAGGATATGCTGTCCTCGATAGCCCTGGAGACGCTCGGCACCACCAAGATAACATACCAGGGAGACGCCGTCGACCTTACCCCGCCGTTTGCAAGGATGACTATGGAGCAGGCCATATCCGCGCACACTGGCGCGGACCCGGCCGTGCTTGCCGACCTCGACAAGGCGACCGCTTTTGCGAAGGAACACGACGTGCCCCTGATGCCCGGGATGAGCCTTGCCAAAGTAGTGAACGAGATATTCGAGAAGACTGCCGAGTTCAAGCTCATCAACCCGACCTTCATAACGGACTATCCCGTAGAGCTCTCCCCTCTGTCTCGCAGGAACGACAAGGACCCCGGGATAGTAGACCGGTTCGAGCTTTTCATTGCGGGCCGCGAGATGGCAAACGCGTTCTCCGAGCTGAACGACCCGCAGGACCAGAAGTCGCGGTTCATGGAGCAGGTTGCCCAGCGGGACAAGGGCGACCAGGAGGCCCAGTTCATGGACGAGGACTATGTCCGCGCACTCGAGTACGGGATGCCGCCCACCGCGGGCGAAGGCATCGGCATTGACAGGCTGGTCATGCTCCTGACCGACTCGGCCTCCATCCGCGACGTGATTCTCTTCCCTCAGCTCAGGCAGGAGCGGTAGATGTCCTACTCGATGTTCGTCGCGCTTCGGTATATGAAAGGGAAGCGTCACAGGACTCCAATATCCCTTAACACCATCATATCCATAGGCGGCGTCGCCCTGGGCGTGATGACTTTGATAGTCGTGCTTTCGGTTATGGGCGGCTTCGAGGCGGACCTGAAGCAGAAGATACTCGGGGCAAACTCGCCCGTCATCGTCACGAGCTACTCGGACAAGGGTATAACGGACTGCGGCGAACTGATAAAAAAAGTTGCCGCGACCCCGCACGTGACGGGCGTCACCCCGTTCACTTACAGCGAGGTCATGCTCACCTCGCCGAACGGCGTCTCCGGCATAATACTGAAAGGGATAAAGCCCGAGACCGAGACCAGGGTCACCGACGTATCGAAGAACATGGTCAAGGGCAGCCTGTCCGAGCTTTCCATTAACGGCGACAGGCCCAGCATAATCATCGGGAAGGAACTCGCGGCCGGCCTCGGCGTGACAGTCGGGGACAAGGTAAGCGTGGTGTCGCCGTTCGGCACTATGACACCGCTCGGCATGGTGCCCAAGCTCCAGGAGTTCAGGGTAAAGGGCATATTCGACTCCGGCATGTACGAGTACGACTCCAAGCTCGCCTATATCTCCATACCGGAGGCGCAGAAGTTCTTCGGGCTGGGCGACAGCGTGACCGGCGTCGAGGTAAAGGTGGACGACCTCGACCTGTCTGGCAAGATCGCACGCGAACTGCAGGACGGGCTTGGCTTCCCCTACCGGGCGAGGGACTGGCAGCAGATGAACCGGAACCTCTTCTCTGCGCTCAAGCTCGAGAAGATTACTATGTTCGTGATACTCGTTCTCATCATAATTGTCGCGTCCTTCAACATCGTCAGCACCCTCATCATGATAGTAATCGAGAAGGCGAGGGAGATAGCGATATTGAAGTCCATGGGGGCGACGCGCCTCGGCATAATGAAAATATTCATGATAAACGGGCTGGTAATAGGCATAGTAGGCACGTCCATAGGGCTTATGAGCGGGTACGCAATCTGCCTCATCCTCAAGACCACCAAGCTCATTTCGCTTCCGAGCGACATATACTACATAAACCACCTGCCGGTGAGGATGGACCCGATGGTATTCATAATGGTGTCGGCCGCGGCGATGCTGATAAGCTTCGGCGCGACGCTTTATCCTTCATGGCAGGCGGCAAAGCTCGACCCGCTTGAGGCATTGAGATACGAATAGCACAAAGAGAAAGGAGTGTTAATATGACAAGGCTATACCTTGCGGCCCTGGTTGCGCTTATGGTTGCCGTGCTGGCAGCCCCGGCTTTCTGCGACGACGCTAAGTTCCAGCTTGCCTCGGACACCGGCCACATGTTGAGGGGTACGCTCTACAAGCAGAGCGGGATATCGCGTCAGGGCGTGATAACCATCCGAACCTCGTCGAACATCCTTCGGTCCGCGCCAGTGTACAGGTACGACTTCGACATCCTGTACGGCACTATAGACGGAAACCTGTACACATTCCTGATGGCGGACATAGCCGAGATAGACATGCTCCCGCCCGAAGATGCCGGCATGCCGGTCAACATACTGCTCAGGAACGGCGTGATACACAAGATATTCCTGTCCACCGAGAGCAAGGGCATACTCGGATACAACAGCCTGTCAATAAAGGAAGCGGATGTCGTAACCGAGAGCTATGGAGAGAACATAGTCTCGGGCGGCGACATTTCGAAGATAGTGTTCGACGCGCCGTTGTCCACAAGGACGGAAGATATGCCGGGGCTTGTGGACGAGTTCGAGAAGGCGCTCGAAGTAGGCAAGCGGGACGGGCTGCTCGACCATAATTTTCACACGATACTCGATAACATCCAGAAGAGGATGAAGGCGAAGCAGATACATGGCCCGGAAAAAGACACGGAACATTAAAAGGCTGGTGCTCCTGATTCTGCTCGCAGCAAGCCTGGCGGCCGCGGCTGTCCTTATCGGAGGCGGAGACAGTATCCGCTGGCTCGGCAAGGGGAGCAAAGACGCGGGCGAGGCCCTGAAGGACAAGTCCAAGGAGCTCGGCGACAAGGCCGACACCCTTAAAGAAAAAGCGGCCGACGCGGCTGAAGGCATTAAAAAAGACGTCGGAAGAAAGATAACGGGGAATTGAAGTTGGCCGATAATTTTCTCAGCGTAAAGGGCCTTGTAAAGGACTTCCGTATAGGCGGCGCGGGGGTAAGCGTCCTTAGGGGCATAGACCTTGAAGTCGCCAGGGGCGAGATGGTCTCGATAGTCGGCGCATCAGGCGTGGGCAAAAGCACCCTGCTGCACATAACCGGCGCGCTCGACAGGCCCACGTCCGGCACGGTCACATATGACGGGCTGGATATCTTCAAGCTCGACGAAAACGCCCTCGCCTCGTTCAGGAACAGGCGTATCGGGTTCGTGTTCCAGTTCCACCACCTGCTCCCTGAGTTTACGGCCCTTGAGAACGTGGCGATACCGTCCATGATAAGCGGCGCATCGAGGAGCGAATCTGAAAAGCGCGCGGGCTCCATCCTTGGCGAGGTCGGCCTGTCAGACAGGCTCCACCACAGGCCGGGCGAGCTGTCGGGCGGGGAACAGCAGAGGGTAGCCATAGCGAGGGCGCTCATGATGGAGCCTTCGATAATACTCGCGGACGAGCCTACCGGCAACCTCGACACGCTTACCGCCGATTCCGTACACGAGGTCCTTCGGTCCCTCAACAAGAAAAAAGGGCTCACCTTCCTGATAGTAACACACAATGAAAAGCTCGCAGCACGGACGGACAGGATAGTGAGGATGGTGGACGGGACGATAGTGCCGGGGGATGCTTAGGCTTTCAGAGCCTTTCCAGGAACACCTTGCCGCCCTGGAAGTTTATTTCCGTTATGCGGCCCTTCAAATGCATCCTGTCGCCGAAGACGCCCGTTATCTCGAGCATGTCGCCCTTCACCTCTATCCGCGCGACGCTCTCAACGAACATCTCCTCCTTGCCGTCATGTCTTAGAAACGCGTTCGTCTCGCACATATTCAGGCTCCTAAAAAATCTTACTATTCTGTATACAAACGCGTAATGTCATTCTGAGCGAAGCGAAGAATCTCAAGCTCTAAACTACGAGATTCTTCGGCCCACAAACCGGGCCTCGGAATGACAACGCTATTTTTCGTTTCTCCCGCCCGCGAGCTTCGCTATCTGCTCCGCGGCGTCGTTGATGTCTACGGGCATGGTAACCGGGAGGCCCTTTTCTTGAAGCTCCCTGAAAAGCTCTACCAGTATCGGGAAGTCGAGCCTCGCCTGCCGGTAGTATTCCGTCCTCGTGAAGATGTCCGCCGGGGTATCCATCATCAGTATCCGGCCGTCCTGCCCCAGCACGTAAACGTAATCCGCCATCTGGCTTATGATGTTTATGTCGTGCGTGGACATTACTACCGCCATGCCCCACTTCTTGCTGAGGCTGTTCAAAAGCGCGGCCAGCTCGCGCCTCGACTTGGGGTCGAGCCCCTCGAAGGGTTCGTCCAGCACCAGAAGTTCAGGCTTTAGAACCAGTGCGCCGGCAAGCGCGACCTTGCGCTTCTCGCCGCCGCTCAGGTAATGACAGACCCTCTTCCTGATGCCCTCGATGCCGAGTTCCTTCAGTATGTCGTCGACAAGGCGGCCCGTCTCGTCGTCCGGGTAGCCGTAGTTCCGGGGCGAGAAGGATACGTCCTCCTCAACCGTCGGGGCCACAATCTGCTCTTCTACGTTCTGGAGTACCACGCCTATCTTCTCTCTTATTTTATCATATTCCTTAGCCGGGTTGCATCCGAATACCCTTATGGCGCCTTCGTCCGGCGTGAGCAGCCCGAGTATGTGGAACAGGAGCGTGGTCTTGCCGCTCCCGTTAGGCCCGAGTATTATAACGCGCTCCCCTTTCCTGACTACAAAGTCGAGGCCGCAGAGGTGCACCTCGGTCGTGTCGGGGTATATATGCTTTACGCAGCTTATCCTGATTATCTCTTCCAAACCCAGACGCCCTCCATACCCAGGAAATATATTATAAGAAGCGCAGGAAGGAACATGCCATGCGGCGACAGCCCGTGCATTTTCATGTAGACGGCATAGCAGAGGAAGAACGCAGTCATGAATAGGTACGGCATGTCACGGAGCGCGAAGCCGCCGTGCAGCCTGCCGGTCGCAAGCCTGCCGGAGTACCCCCTTATGGACATCACGTCGTAGAGCCTCTGGCTCTTGTCGTATGCGTGTATGAAGAGCATGCCGAGCCCGGAGGCCATGTTGCCGGCGTTCTTGAAAATCCTCCTTGCCTGAAATCCGCCCCGCAGCCTGAGCGCCTTCAGAAAGTGGTCCAGCAGGTCGAACAGTATAAAGAAAGAGCGGTATGTCATGAAGATGCCGTCCGCGACTACCCTCGGCAGGAACCTGCCGAAAAACCCCATTACCTCCGTGTACTGCGTTGTGGATATCAGTAGTATCATTGCGGATGCCGCAGTCAGTGCCTTCATAATTATTATGACGGGCGTCGTCCATCCGCCCTCCACATGGCTGAGCGCAAAAAGTATGGCAAAAAGGCCGGGGAAGATGGATATCGCCATTACCTTCATTACGGGCAGCCGCGCGGCCCTGACCGTAATCAGGACGAGCGCGTAGAGCCCCATCAGCACCGCGGGCTCGGAAGTGACTATCACGCCCGAGATTACGAAGGCCGTGGCAAGCACCTTTGACAATACGGTCGCCCTGTGCACGAAACTCCTGCCGGACGTCGCCCAGTAGTCTATCTTCGAGATGTCCATGTCAGTCCCAGTTAGGCTATCATGTCCGGCTTGACCCGGGTTATGAACTTTATTGCCGCGGCAGTCACAAACGCCTCGATAGACCAGCCGAGCGTACCGAGTCCGAGCGCGGCATAGGCGAAGAGCCTGAAGTCAAAGTCCTTGTTGACGCTGAAAACGTCGAAGAAAGTGTTGACGGTCGGGGCATCGAGTATCTCCCTCAGGCCGTGCGCGGCCTCGACGTTCAGGTTCACGTTCGCAACGAATACTATGAAAAGCATCAGGCACGTCGAAAGCGCCAGGGCAAGGACCGTGGAGACTGCTGCCGCCGGGCCAGGCTTGAGAAGCCTTTTGAGAATCGAGAATAACAGGTAGCCCAGCATCCCTTCGGCGCCGATAACGATTGTGTTAAGCCCGACCACGGTAATGCCGCCGTGCCCGACCATCGCCATGAGCAGGTTCACAATCAGCGCGGTAACCACCATCAGCCACGGCCCGAGTATTATCGCGGTAATGACCGACAGGTTGACGTGGTATGCAATTGGGATAATCTCAAGGTTCATGCCGACCAGCATCATGGCGGACATCATGCCGATAAGCGGGACCTTCTTCCGAAGCTCCATCCGGCGAACCATGAAAAGAGAGAACATGACCAGGGCCAGGGCGACGACAAGACCGGACAGCCAGAGCCAGACCGGGAGAAGACCGTCCGGGATGTGCAGGTGCGACATCTACCTCGGCCCTCCGCGCCTGATGTAGCTCACCTTGAAGTTGGAGTCGAACAGCAGGTTGATGAACCAGCTCACAAGGCTTATGACGAGCGCGCCCCAGAACGCGGCCCAGAAGCTGTGCACCGAAAACCCCTTGATCGCCCACGCGACGAGCTTCAGCATGAACGCATTTATCACGAGCGTAAAAAGGCCGAGTGTCAACAAGTTTATCGGCAAAGTCAGCAGGACGACTATCGGCCTGATGATTGCGTTAACGATACCGAGCAGGGCCGCAGCCGCAAGTCCGGACCAGAAGTCATGAATGACGATGCCGGCCACCAGGTAGCTCGCGGCGAACAGGGCCAGAGAGTTTATCAGCCACTTGGCAAGAAGCCCAAGGATTTCCTGCATGCGCTTCAGGCCCCCTTGCCGGTTTCTTTTTCCTTGTCCACCTTGGTTATGAAGTAATAGGCGAGGACGAGGACGAAGACGATCGTCGTACTGATGCCGAGCTCCCAGAGCTGGAAGTATTCCGCGTGCTCCTTCATGGACATCTGGGCCTCGAGCATAAGTATGCGCCTGAGGCTCGATATTATGCCGATGGCAAGGAACGGTTTCAGCGAGAACTCCTGCCGTTTCAGGTACCGGATGACCGTCCAGAGAAGCTCCATGATTATAAGCACGAACAGCACGTCGTTTATCACGAGCAGTATCGAGGAGACGTTAATCTCGGCGAAGTTGGTCGCAGTGAAAAGCAGCATGAATAGGGCCGACAACAATAGGGCCACCGCGACGAGGACGTGCACGACGTCGTCGGCATAGATAAGGAGCCTCCTTATCTTGCATATGATGTGGTTAGAAGCGCGCTTCTCAGTTGCGGGTTTTTCCATGTCGCCCCCTGTTAGTCCTCGAACAGCTTGAATCTAATAATAAAATCAGGATGGTGATATTATCACGAACCGGACACCAAGACAACCAAAAACGGCCCATGCCGGATGATTATCTAAATATATCAAAGTATTCGGAAGATTTCAATAGACGCGTCACGGCCTATTCCCTTGACTATAAGGATGATTTGAAATATAGTAAAAAAACACGCACAAACAGGCCATGAAAAAGGCGCAGGCATGCGTCGGGGACGTTTTCGAATTGACATACCGCAACCGTCAGCTTGAGAGGAATTTGTATGTACGAATTGACGATAGAGACGAAGTTCGCCGCGGCGCACCAGCTCCGGGGCTACGAGGGCAGGTGTGAGAGGCTTCACGGCCACAACTGGAAGGTGGAAGTCTCGATACAGGCGGAGGTCCTGAACGAAATCGGCCTCGCGATAGACTTCAAGGAGATGAAGGACAAGACCAACGAACTGCTGGCCATTCTCGAACATACCTTCGTAAACGATGTATTCCCGTTCACCGAGCTTAACCCGTCCTCAGAGAACATGGCAAAGTGGATTTACGACAGCCTGTCGAGGAAGCTGAACACGGATACGGTGCGCGTGTCGCAGGTCAAGGTCTGGGAGTCGGACAACGCCTGCGCCTCGTACTTCGAATAGCCATGACGGAAAACGAACTCATAGATACGGCGGAAAAGGCCGCGAAGCTGCTGAATGCCGGAAATGTGCCTGCATATGAAATCTACGTGCGCGGCTCGGCCTCGACCTCGGTTGAGGTCAAGGAGCAGAAGCTGGACGCATTCGAGCAGTCCGAGACCTGGGGCATCGGCATCCGGGTGCTGCTCGCGGACGGCAGGATGGGCTTCGCATACTCCACAGGCTCGACCGAAGCGGTAAGCGAGGCCGTCGCCAAGGCGGCCGAGAACGCGGCCAGCTCAGAGCCGGACGGATACAACAACATCCCCTCGCCGCCCGCATCCGCATACCCGGACTTCGCGGAGTTCGACGCCGGCATAAACGACATAACGGAGCAGGACCGCATCGCTCGTGCGATGACGCTGGAGAAGGCCGCGCTCGACTTCGACCGCAGGGTCACGAAGGTCAGGAAGTCGTCCGCGTCGTTCACCGAGGCGCGCTGGGCGCTAGTCAGTTCCACTGGCGTAAGGGCAGTATCGAAGGGCACATATTTCAGTTGCGGGATAATGGTCGTCGCGGAAGAGTCGGGCGACTCCCAGATGGGATACGACTTCGACTACAAGAGGCGCGGGGGCGAGATAGATTTCGCGAGGGTCGGCAGGAACGCGGCGGAGAGGGCTGTGTCGCTCCTCGGCGCGAAGAAAGGCCCGTCCGGTCTGTTCCCGGTCGTGCTCGACAACATGGTATCCGGAGAGTTCCTGGGCGTGCTGGCCTCGTCTTTTTCCGCCGAATCTCTGCTTAAAGGGAAGTCCCTCTTCCGTGACAAGCTCGGCAAGGTAATCTGCTCGAAGCTTATCAATATTTACGACGACGGGCTCCTGCCGGGCGGCGCGGGGTCAAGGGCCTTCGACGACGAGGGGATGCCGTCCCAGAGGACGCCTCTGATGGTGGAGGGCAGGCTCACGGGCTTCCTGCACAACTCCTACACTGCGAAGAAGTCCGGCGCGGTATCCACCGGCAACGCGGGCCGGGGCGGGTTCCGCTCCCAGCCGGGAGTCGGGAGCACCAACCTCTACATCGAGAAGGGAAGCGTGACGCCGGGTTCGATTATCTCATCCGTCTCGTCCGGGCTTCTGGTGCAGGAGGTGCTTGGGATGCATACCGCGAACCCGATATCCGGAGATTTCTCGGTCGGCGTGTCCGGCCAGTGGATAGAGGGGGGGAAGGTTTCATATCCCGTGCGGGAGATGGCAATTTCCGGGAACATACTCTCGATGTTCTCGGAGGTCGAGGCAATTGCGGACGATTTGCGGTTCGCCGGGCGCTTAGGCGCGCCGAGTATACTGCTCAGGCCTATTTCGGTGAGCGGGAGTTGATGTCCTCCTCCATCTCCTCCTCCCCTACCTTCTTCTTCCTCTTATAGACAGTCTTCGGCACCTCCACCTTAGGCGGCTTCTTGGGCATGGGGATGCGCCCGAGCTTCGGTTTCTTCTTTTCCGGCGGCTTCATAACCGTTACCTCATTACGCCGTGTCCCGCCTCCTTGTACTTGTGGCACTCGAAGCACTGGTCCTTCGGCGGGTGCACCTTCATCGGGTAGACCTTGTCCTTCCCGTGACAGACCAGGCAGTCCTCCTTCGTCTTCGCCGCGATGTGCTGCGCGTCAGGCGGTATGGCTGGCGGCTTCTTCGCCGTCGTGCTGAGATAGTAAAGCGCCGCAACAACAATGATGATTCCGGCTATGAACCCCATGTCTTTCAGTTTCATATTCCTCCTTGTCCATACGATGTCATTCTATCCCTCATGGTGTCATTCTGAGTGAAACGAAGAATCTCAAGCTTTTCAACCCCGAGATTCTTCGGCCCACAAACCGGGCCTCAGAATGACAATATGAGAACCGTTATTTTATCAGCCGCCTCTTTATCAACTTTATCCCAACCCACGTCATGACAAAAGTAAACACGACCATCCACGCCGTATCGCCTATAAGCGACGGCGCAAGGTTGCCGGATGCCAGCCCACGCGTCACGTTTACCGCGTGCGTGAGCGGGAAGAACCACGCGAGCCTACCCACCCATGCAGGCATCGCAGAGAGCGGGAAGAACACGCCCGAGAAGAAGAACATAGGCGATATGACGAGCGTGAAGTAATACGTGAAGAACTCAAACGACGGCGCGAACGCGGTAACCACGAGCGACATGGACGAGACCATAAGCCCGACCAGGAGCGCGAGCACCGGGACGAGGACAAGCCACGGGGAGTCCATCAGCCCCGCGATGACAAAGACCGGCATTATTATCACCGCCGATATGAAACCCTTGCTCATCCCCCACATGATGTCGCCCGCCGCGACTTCCTCGATGCTGACGGGCGTTACCATAATCGCGTCGTATGTCTTCTGCTCCGTCATCCTGATGAACGAGCCGAACGTGCACTCGAACGCCGACGCGTTCATCGCCGCCGAAACGATAAGCCCAGGCGCTATGAACTTGATGTACGGCATCCCGTCCACCTCGGACACGAACCTCGACAGGCCCAGCCCGAACGCAAGCAGGAAGAGTATCGGCTCGCCGAGGTTCCCGACCAGGCTCGCCAGGTACAGCTTGTACCAGACGTCCCGGTTCCTCTGCCAGACCCTTATCGCGCGCCGCCCGACCCTGGGCGGTGTGAGTATGTCTATCATTCCCTCAGCTCCCTGCCCGTGAGTTTAAGGAATACGTCTTCGAGCGACGCCTCACGCTGGATGAACCGGCCTTCGGCTATCCCGGTCACGCTCCCGAGCAGCGCCTCCCGGTCGTCGCAGTATATGAACATCGTGTCTCCCGCAATCTCGTAGTCGTAGTCGAGGCCCTCGAGCCGGGAGAGTATCTTGCCGGGTCCGGAGTCCGGCACCGTCAGTTCGGCGACGTTCCGCTTGACGTACCTGTCAATGAGCGAGTCAGGCGTGCCCTCCGTGAGTATCTTGCCCTGGTCCATAATGACGAGCCGGTCGCAGAGCTGTGCCGCCTCCTCCATGTAATGCGTCGTAAGCACCATCGTCCGGCCTTCTTTCTTCAGGCCCCGAAGCTTCTGCCATATCAGGTGGCGCGCCTGCGGGTCGAGCCCGGTCGTCGGCTCGTCGAGCATGATGAGGTCCGGCTCGTTAATGAGAGCGCGCGCAATGAGAAGCCTCCTCTTCATACCCCCGGACAGCTTCGGGACACGCTCGTCTTTCTTGTCGGTCAGGGCGACGAAGTCGAGAAGCCACATAGCCTTCTGCATCGCCTCAGACTTCTTTATATCGAAGTACCGGGCATAGATGATGAGGTTCTCGAGCACGGTCAGGTCCGGGTCGAGGTTGTTCTCCTGCGGCACCACGCCGAGCCTGGCCTTGACCTTGCGCGCGTCTTTCTCGATGTCCATCCCGAACACAGTCAGGCCGCCGGATGTCCTCGGGCTGTAGCCCTGCACCATGTTCATGGTCGTGGTCTTGCCCGCGCCGTTCGGCCCCAGGAAGCCGAAGCACTCCGCCTTCACCACGGTGAAGTCTATGCCCTTCACCGCGGGAGCCCCGGCGTATTCCTTGGTGAGCCCCTGGGCCTGTATGACGACCTCAGGCATGGAGGAACCCGCGAAGCCTTATCGCCTTCGCGACCTTCTCTATCGCTATCGCATACGCCGCCGTCCGGAGCGGGACCTTGTTCTGGGCGGCTACATCTTTCAGGATGCCGTACGCGTCAAGCATCGTCTTGTGAAGTTTCCTGTTCACCCTGTCCTCCTCCCAGTAGCTCGCCTGGAGGTTCTGTGTCCATTCGAAATACGACACGACGACGCCGCCCGCGTTAGCGAGCAAGTCCGGGACGATGTACACGCCCTTGTCAAGCAGTATGTCGTCGGCCTCGGGCGACGTGGGGATGTTGGCCGCCTCGACCAGCATCTTCGCCTTTATGCCGTTCGCGTTCTCGCCGGTTATGACACCTTCGAGTGCGGCCGGGATGAGGACGTCGCAGGGCAGTTCGAGCAGTTCCTTGTTCGTTATGTAGTCGGCATCCGGAAACCCCTTGAGGGTGTCCTTTTCTTCCTTGTGCATGATTACCTTGCGGATGTTGAGGCCGCCGGGGTTGTAAATACCGCCCCTGCTGTCCGAGATGCCGACTATCTTGCAGCCCTCTTCGGCGAGGAACTTTGCAGCGTGTGCGCCGACGTTGCCTATCCCCTGCACGGCCACGGTCGCGCCCTCCATCGCCTTTCCGGCATCCTTCATCGCCTCTTTGGTTATGAACATCACACCACGGCCGGTCGCCTCGTTACGTCCGACCGAGCCGCCGAGTTCGACCGGCTTGCCCGTAACCACGCCCGGCGTGTAGCCGTGCCGTCTGGTGTACTCGTCCATTATCCAGGCCATGACCTGCGGGTTGGTGTTCACGTCCGGGGCCGGGATGTCCAGGTTTGGGCCGATGTTGTCGTCTATCCTCGACACGAACGCGCGCGTCAGCCGCTCCTGCTCGGCAAGTGACAGCTCCTTCGGGTTGCACGATATGCCGCCCTTCGCCCCGCCGAACGGGATGTTCGCTATCGCGGTCTTCCAGGTCATCACGGCGGCGAGCGCCCTGACCTCGCCCAGGTTCACGTCGGGGTGGTAGCGTATGCCGCCCTTCATCGGCCCCCGAGCCTGGCTATGCTGGATGCGGTACCCGACGAATATCTCGAGCCGGCCGTCGTCCATCCGGAGCGGGATATGGACCTTTATCTCCCTGAACGGCATCTTAAGGAGTTCCCACATCGCATGGTCGAGGTTTATCTTCCCCGCCGCCACGTCGAAGTGGTAGTTGATTATCCTCTCCGACTCAGCCCGCTTATAGGTCTCGTCAACGAAGCCCATGTCGCTCTCCTTGGTATATTGTAAAGGAGGAGATTGCGCGTCGTCCCGCCAAGGCGTGACTCCTCGCAATGACATTAAAAAATCTTTCCGGGATTCAGTATGCCTTTAGGGTCGAATGCGGCCTTCACCCGCTTCAAAAGTTCAACCTCGACCTCGGACAGCTCCATACGAAGATACGGCGCCTTGGTAAGCCCTATACCGTGCTCGCCGGATATCGTCCCGCCGAGCTTAAGCACCACCTCGAACACTTCCTTCACCGCGGCCTCCGCGTTTGCGAATTTTCCGGCGTCTTTCCTGTCGGTCATGACGTTCACGTGTATGTTCCCGTCCCCTGCATGACCGAAGCAGACTATCCTGAGCCCGCGCCGCGTGGCTATCTCCGCGAAACCAGAAAGGGCGTCCGGCACACGGCTAACCGGGACTACCGTGTCCTCGTTTATCTTGTACGGGGCAAGCGAGAAGAGCGCCTGGGACGTGCTGCGCCTCAGTTTCCAGAGCGCCACCGCCTCTTTTTCGTCCGCCGCCAGCCCGACGCCGAGGGCGTATTTCTCAAGTATACCTTTTACGACCTCCGCCTGTCTACAGGCCTCGTCTGGGCTGCCATCCGTCTCGACCAGCAGAAACGCCCCCGAGCCTTCCGGCGGGTTCACGCCGGAATGAGACGCGCCCGCCTTCAATGCCTCGGAGTCAAGGAACTCCATGCAGCGCGGGGTGACGGGCGAGGCCATCACAGCCGCGACCGCCCTGCCCGCCTCGGCTGGGTCTCTGAAGTACGCGGTCATGGTGACGACTTTTTCCGGCTTCGGTACGAGCCGCAGGGTAATCTCGGTTATCACGGCAAGCGTGCCTTCAGAGCCGACGAGGAGCCTCGTCAGGTCGTAACCGACCACGCCCTTCGCTGTCTTTACACCCGTCCTGATTATCTCGCCCGAAGGGAGCACAGCGCGAAGCCCGATTACGTAGTCCCGCGTGACGCCGTACTTGAGAGCGCGCATCCCGCCCGCGTTCTCTGCGACGTTCCCGCCTATCGTGCAGAATGCGAGGCTTCCGGGGTCAGGCGGGTAGAACAGCCCTGCTTCCTCGGCCGCCTTCTGGAATATGCCCGTCACGACGCCCGGCTGTAGTATGGCTATGCGGTTCTCCCTGTCGATTGAGATTATCTTCGCCATCCGCTCGAACGACAGGACTATCCCGCCCTTTGACGCGACCGCCCCGCCGGACAGGCCAGAGCCCGCGCCCCTCGGCACGATTGGAACGTTGTGCTCCGTGGCGAGCATCATTATCCGGGATATGTCTTCCTCTGAACCGGGCCTGACGACTGCCTCCGGGACTCCCTTCAGACGGGTCGCGTCGTAGGCGTACGCCGTCAGGGCGGCTGTGTCCGAGGCTACGTTTTCCGGGCCGACGATTTCTATTAAGGCGTTTAGTATATTTGCAGTCATGTTGTCATTCTGAGTGAAGCGAAGAATCTCGGTTGTAATGGTTCGTCATTCCCGCGAAAGCGGGAATCCAGGTTTTCTCACCCTCTCCCTTAATCCCTCCCCCATCACAGGGGGAGGGTAATAATCATTCCCCCTCCCCACCTGCGGGGGAGGGGCAGGGGTGGGGGCATGGATGCATCTTTTTTAAAGATACCAGATATTCTCCGGGATTTCCAGACATTTGCGGCTAATAAAAAAGGGGAGATGATGGAAATGCGTTCCATTATACTCCCCCGATAAACAAGTCGTGCGGCCTGACGGCCTCCTCAGAATTCTCTTATACCTCCGCCATCTCCACGGCATCTTTCAGCTTGACCGAGACCATGCGGGAAACGCCCGGCTCGTCCATCGTGACACCGTAGAGCGCGTCCGCAAGCTCCATCGTCGGGCGGCTGTGCGTGATGACGATGAACTGGGTCTTGTCCGCGAAGTCCTGTAGCATCCTGCCGAAGCGCTGGACGTTGGACTCGTCCAAAGGCGCGTCCACCTCGTCCAGCACGCAGAACGGGCTCGGCTTCACAAGGAAACATGCGAACACGAGCGCGGCCGCGATCAGCGCCTTCTCGCCGCCCGAGAACAGAGTCAGGCTCTGTAGCTTCTTTCCGGGCGGCTGTGCGACAATCTCAAGGCCGGCCTCGAGGATATCCCCGTCCTCCGGCAGAGCAAGCCTCAGCTCCGCCTGACCGCCTCCGAAGAGCGACGTGAACACGGTCTTGAACGTCTCGTTTATGGAGTTGAACGCATCCATGAAAAGCTCCTCGGAGGTCTTGTTTATCTTCCCGATTGCCTCCCTCAGCCTCTTGACAGATGATTCGAGGTCTTCCTTCTGGGTGCTCAGGAATGTGAAACGCTCCATCAGCTCGTTGTATTCCTCGATAGCGCCTATATTCACCGGGCCGAGCCGCTCGAGCTTTATCCTGAGTTCAGATGAGTTCATGTCCGCCTCGTCACGGTCTATCTCCATGTTCCTAATTTCGTCTTCTATATCGGCTACCGTGATGTGGTAGTTGTGCGTTACCGTCTCCGACAGGTGGTCGGTCTTTATCCGAAGCTCGGCGCGCCTGAGTTCCAAGTCGGACAGCGCGCGCGTGGCCGATTCGGCGTCATGCCGTGCGGACTTTACCGCGGCCTCGAGCACGCCAATCGCGTCCGATGCGGCCTGGAATGCGGACTGAAGCTCAGGCACCTTTTCCTTCTGTGCCAGCGCCTCTTTCATCAGGACGTTGATGTTTTCCTCAGCCTCTTTCTTTCCGGCTGTCAGCTCTTCGCGCCTTGCGGTTATCTCCTTCGCCTCCGTGTCGAGCCGTTCCGCCTTCCTTGCAAGCTCCTCCGCACGGAGGTCTACACGCTTGATGTCGCGCGCCGAGGACTCGTGCCTCTGGACGAGCGCGGAAAGCTCCACCTTCTTCGCGGTCAGCGCCTCCCTGTCGATCTCAAGCTCGCCCTTGGCGGCCTTCAGCGCTTCATGAAGTTCGGCGACCTTCTCTTCCCTCTTAAGCCGGTCTGACTCCAGGCTTTCGAGTTCGGCCCTGATGGACAGGAAGCCCTGGGCGACCTCGTTTTCCTCCTGCTCCCTCTGAGCGGTCTCGATGGACAGGACCTCTATCTTCTTCTCCACACGGTCGAGTTCCGAGTCTAACGCAGCCAGGTCCCGTTCGAATGCGACGGCTGCAAGGCGCTTCTCGTTGACCGTCTCGTGTATGGCCTTCAGCTTGGCCTCCTGCCGCTCGGCCTCGCTCCTGTGCTCGGCCAGGGAATCCTCCGATGCGCGGTTCCTTGCAGTAAGCTCTTCGACTTCTGTGGTAAGCTCCCTTATCTCGCGTTTCTTCGAGAGCAGCCCGCCGCCCATGGACGCGCCACCGCCGGTAAGCGCGCCGTGCGGCTCAAGCACTTCGCCGTCGAGCGTCACTATCGTCCCGTCATATCCGGCATCCCAGGCCCTGAGCGCCGCGTCGAGCTCCCTGACCACAAGCACCCGGCCGAGCAGTGCGCCGACTACGCCCTCGTATCCGCCCTTTGTCTGGACAAGGCCGAGCGCGGTCCCGACGACGCCTTCCACGCCATGCGGCATTTCGGACGCGCCCCTGTCCCTCGGAGAGAGAGGTATGAACGTGCCCCGGCCGGTGCCTCTCGACTTCAAGAGCGAGATGGCCTCCATTGCATTGCCGTGCCCATCCACCACCACGTTCTGGAGCCGCTCGCCAAGCACGGCCTCGACCGCCTTCTCGTGCTCCGGCCTCACCTGCATGATGTCCGCGACAAGCCCGTGTATGCCGGACAGGCCGCCCTGCCTTTTCTCGGAGATGAGCGCCTTCACGCCCTCGCCGTAGCCTTCGAGGTTCTCCTCGAGCTCGACCAGCGACTGAAGCCGCGAACTCCTCTGGGAATACAGGTCGCGGCTTCGGGCCAGCTCATCGGCAAGCGACTTCACGAGGGCTCTGTTCTCCTGCAAGGCGTCGCTGACCGCGGAGCGCTCGGTTTCAAGTCCCTCCATCGTCGCCCTGAGGCCGTCCAGCTCCAGGCGTTTCGTGTCTCTGGAAAGCTTCACCTCGGCATGTTTGTCCGCGGCCTCGCGCCCTTCTTCCGCCGCCCTCCGCGCCCGCTGCTCAAGGCTCGCCTTGCGCTCCTCGAGCCGGGTAAGACTGTTCTTCCCATGCGATATCTCGGCCTGGATGTCGAAAAGCCTGCCGCGCGTCTCCTCTATGCCGGACTCAAGCCCGTGCGCCTGGTCGGCCTTTGCCTGGTATGCGCCTTCGAGCGTCTGGAGCTCTGTCCTCAGCGATTCGAGTTCCGCCATAAGCGCGTGGTGCTCTTCCTTGAGGGACGAGGCCTGCGCCGAAAGCTCCGACTCCTCGACCGACAGATGCCCGCGCTCCGTCGCCATACGCTCTTCGCGGTCGTCGAGCCCCTTCAACTGAGTTACCGCAATCTCGGCCCTGGCCTCGAGACGGCTTACCTCGGACTCCAGCCTGTGTATCTCGCGCTGGAGTTCCATGAGGCCGCGTTCCCTCTCGGCAAGCCCGAGCCGGGACTCGGAGAGGTCCGCTTCCCTCGCGGATACCGAGTTCCGGGCCGCGGATTCTTCGCCGGATATCCTCTCGTATTCCTCGTCGGTCTCGCGCGACTTCTCTATAAGGGAGTTATAATCGTCCCAGGCCATCTTGAGCTCAAGGCCCCGGAGCTCAGCCGAGAGCTTCTTGTAGCGCTCGGCCTTCTTCGCCTGCCTGTCGAGCGAACCTATCTGCCGCTTGACCTCGTGTATTATGTCCGAGACTCGGCTTAGGTTGTCCTCGGTCTCTTTCAGCTTGGATATGGCCTCGTTCTTGCGGGTCTTGTACTTGGATATCCCGGCCACTTCCTCTATAATGAAACGGCGCTCCTCCGGCTTGCTCGCGACAAGCTGGCCTATCTTGCCCTGCTCTATTATGGAGTACGCGCGCGAGCCGACGCCCGTGTCCATCAAGAGGTCGCGTATGTCCTTCAAGCGGCATGGTATCTTGTTTATCAGGTATTCGCTGTCGCCGTTTCTGTAAAGCCTCCTGGCGATGGTTATCTCTTTGAACTCCGAGAAGCCGAGCGCGCCCGCGCCCTCCACGTCCTGTAGCGTAAGGCTGACCTCGGCCATCCCGAGCGGCTTCCGGAGGTCGCTCCCGTTGAATATCACGTCTTCCATCTTGTCGCCGCGCAGGTTCTTGGCGCTCTTCTCGCCCAGCACCCAGCGGATCGCGTCGGAGATGTTGCTCTTCCCGCAGCCGTTCGGGCCGACAACGGCCGTCATACCGGGCTGGAACGTCACCGTGGTCTTGTCCACGAATGATTTGAAGCCTACCATCTCGATTTTGTGGAAACGCATTTTGACCTCGTTGGTTTGAATACAATAAGCAGTGTAATCACAGACCGGCACTTAGCGGTAATTTATAACATATTCCGAGGGGGTTGTAAAGCAGAAAATACCATAATATGTGGCTGATATACTTTATACCACAACATGTAGGGCATGGAGGCACAGCCTGGATACCAAATAAAACAGGCTATTTAAGGCTCACGGTACCTGTAGCCGGGTCGTAATTGTAAATGCTCAAATCCGTGCCGTCCTTCAGGTAGCCCTTTATCTCGTCCAGCGATTCCGGGTATTTCTCGTGCTCTGAATAGTAGCTCTGGAGTGCTATCTTGACGGCCGCCGTGTCCACCTTTTCCTGGGTGCCCTTGGATTTGCCAATCGGCGTCATAAGTGTCCTGCGATAGTCGTTCACTATCTTGTTAGCCGACTCGGGCTCTTTGCTGACAGGGGCGGGAACCGGGGCGGCGGCCGGGGCGGCGTCAGCCTGCGGGGCAGGCGCCGGCGCCTCCTGCTGTGGAGCGGTTGGCGGAGGAGGCACGTCAGCCTTCTTTTCGGTCGGAGTGCAGCCGAGAGAGAGCGATAACAACGCCACAACAGCAATTAGATAAAAATATCGACGCATCCTGTCACCTCTGTCATTAGAGTTTCATTGGCATATTCTACACCTGATAATAACAGAATTCCAGCACCATATTGTAGGGGCCGTACCTGCGTGTCGGCCCTGCATTTACCTTCTGATATTACGGAGCATAGTTACTACATCTCCCTCTCCTCGAGGCTCCTTAGCCCCATCCTCATCGGCCAGACGCAGGCAAGAACGTTTAATCCGACCACGAGTCCGACGCAGAGAACGGACAGCATAACCTCAAGCGGAGTCTGAGGCATGCCCCTGTAACGCGAGGTAAAGAAAAGGTATACCGGCCATGACAGCAACAAAACCACGACCCCCACGAAACCCATTGCGAAGAGCATGTACATGATGCCGCCGTAACCCGCCGAGACCTGCGCCGCGTTCTCGAACTTGAACTTCGGGTAGACCGCGCCAAGACCGACCCCGAGTCCGGTTATGCCGAAAGTCATGAAGAATATCGTCACGACGGCGAGCACGGTCATGAACGTCGTTGCGTGCAGGAAGTGGTTGGACAGCAGCACCAGCCCCTCCGCAAGCAGGAGCAGCGGTATCCATGCCGACCAGAACTTCGCCCAGATGAACCCTTTGAGACCGAGCGGGGAGGTCCTCAGTATCCAGAAAGACTCACGCTCCAGGCTGACCGCCGGAAAGGCAAACCTTACCGCGACGGCCGCTATGACAAACCCAGACAAGCCGAGGTTTAAAAACGCTATGAAGTTCTCCAGGAAAAAAGTCGCGAACGGGAACTTGTCTATCGGCAGGACCTTGAAGTTGTATATGTAGACCACGACAAGCGCGCCGAGCAGAAAGAGCTGCGACCACTGTGTAGTATCACGGAAGAAGGTTTTTATGTCCTTTACGATGAGGGCCTTCAAAGGCGTCTCTGCGGGACCGGCCAGCCGTTCGAGCATAGTACCCGAAGGTGTAAGGCCGTATGTGCGGTAGCGCCCGCCTTCCTGCGCGCGCGAATAGCCCGAGTGGAATATCGCCCCGAACACCCATGAGCATATCACGAACATCGCGGAAGCGGTCGAGATGAGCATCATCAGCCAGAACGGCTCGGTCAAGCCTCTGCCCTCGATGACCGGCCAGAGCGCCTTCACCGCCCAGTAGCTCGGCATCACCGGGGTGGAAGGACCCTTGAGCGAGGCCATGTAGTCGGCGACCTTACCGAACTCGTCCGGGTTGACGAGCTTTTCGGGCTGCATGAACCGTATAAGCAGGTACAGCAGTACAACGACAACTATCGACAGGAAGAACAGTATGTCCTTCGTGCGCTTGGCCGGGAAGGTCTTGACGAGCAGCATCGAGAGCATCATCCCGAGCGATGCGGGTATCACGATGAATGCGCCGAGGACGATGACGGCAAGGACATAAAACAGGAGGCCTGAGCCGAACACGAGCCCGTACGACAAGAACACCGGCAGGCCGAACACGGCTACCATCCACGAGGATATGACGAGCGTCTCGACGAACTTGTAGACGTATACCTGCCGCTTAGTCGCGGGCGTAGTGATAATCAGCCGCATCTCTTCGGACAGGTAAAACGTCGAGAGCGCGGTTATAACATTTGAAAAGAGGAGCACGGAGAAGAAAGTAAGAAAGACCATTTCGAGTAGCCTGTATGCAAGCAGGTTCCCGATGGCCTCGGTCGAGCGGAAATAGACGAGCGTGCGGAAGAAGAGATAGAACGTACCGGCCCAGAAGGCAAACCCGAGCAGGGCCATGAAAACGGCCTTGAACGCGGACTTCCCGTCGCGCGGCGATAGGGAGTTCCTGATTGCCCATACCCTGGGCCTCAAAAGATAGAACAGGTCCATCAGATGGCCTCGGGTTTGCCGGGTGCTTGCTTTTCCTTCCTGATTTCCTTTTCCTTGTCGAAGGGCAGGGTGTAGCTCCCCAGCATCGTCTTGAATACCACCTTCCCCTTTACCCGGTACTTGAGGTTGCCCTTCAGTATATCGTTTAACAGCACATCCAGATTGCCCACTCCGACCTCAGCCGGAAGCTCGGCCACCGCCGAGCCATGCCCCGGTATCTCTATCTCACGCTCTATCCTGCCGCTCGCGGACTCCTGCCCGTTGATGAGGAGCTGGTAGTCCATGTCGGATATGCGTACCGTGAACCAGTTCGGGTTGTCCACCTGCATGTAAAGCGTGGCCTTGAAGCCGGTGTTCGTCATGTCCCTGACCTGCACCTTCTTCAGTTCGATGCCGATCCTGCTTACCGAGTCCTTGGTGATGCACGAGGTCATGAGTACAGCCGTACACAGCAGGATTATTATGTACGAAATCCTTCTCATTGTTCCGACGCCCTCTCTTCGGTAAGTTTCAGGAATACCTCCTCAAGCGCGCTGCCCGGCATCTCGGCCTTTTTGCGCATCTCATCGACCGAGCCTACCGCAACCAGACTGCCCCGGTTGATTATGCCTACCCGGTCGGCTATCCTCTCGGCGAGGTCGAGGCTGTGCGTGGACATGAACACCGCCGAGCCTTCGCCCTTCTGGCCGAGGAATACGTCCCTCAGTAGCCTTACTCCTCTGGGGTCGAGGCCGACCATAGGCTCGTCCACGATAAGCGCCTTCGGGCGGTGCAGGAGCGCCGAGGCCATCACGAGCCTCTGCCGCATCCCGTGCGAGTAGCCCTCGACAAGCTCGCTCGACCAGTCCTCAAGCCCGAAAAGCGAAAGGAGTTCGACCGAACGCGGCCCGACTTCGTCCGCCCGCATCGAGTAAAGCCCGCCCATGAAACGCATGAATTCGAGCGCGGTAAGCTTCTCGTATACGAACGGCCTGTCCGGTACGAATCCGAGTATCTTCTTGGCCCCGAGCGGGTCTTTCAATATGTCGTGGCCGTCCAGAGACACGGTGCCGGACGTGGGCCGGATAAGCCCGGCCATCATCTTCAGCGTGGTCGTCTTGCCCGCCCCGTTCGGGCCGAGGAATGCGAATATCTCGCCCGCCCCGACCGAGAGGTCTAAGTTGTCCACTGCGGTCAGGCCGCCGAACTTCCTGGTAAGGCTTTTTATTTCAATCATCTGTATTCCAGTACCTCCACGCTCAGCTTCCCGACGACCTTCGCAATCGAGACCTGCTTGTCCAGCCCGCCCTCGACGAGCTTGATGTGCGTGGCGTCGGCGGGGAACTGGCCGAAAGTCGGGTCGATGCTTATCCACTTCCCGACGTAGACCTCAGGCCATGCGTGGTAGTAGAAACTTCCGTCGAGCATAACAATGCCTGCGTCCATCCTGGTGGGAATCCCGACCGAGCGAGCAAGCGCGGTAAATAATACCGTGTGCTCGTTGCAGTCGCCGGAGAGGTTCGAAAGCACCTCGACCGCGCTCGGTATCCCGGCCGAGGTCTGTTTCTTCACGCTTTTGTTTACCCAGTCCGCGAGCTTCCTCGCAGCCGTAAACGCGTCCATCTCGCCGGCAAGCACCTCCGCCGCCTTCCGCTTTATCTTCGGGTCGTCCGACTCCACGAACGGGGCGGGTTTAAGGTACTCCGCGAATGCGGGGTCCTTGACGGGTATGGTCAATTTCGCAAGCCCGACGGTCGTCTCTTGGGTCACGGTCAGGACGCCGTCCGAGAATGCCTGCCGCTCGCCGGACAGTTCGATGCCGGAGAGGTCGGCCCCGCCAAGCCGAGCCTTCATGAACACCGTATTCCTCGGCTCCGGGATATTACCCTTCGCATGGATGGACGCGAGCGCGATGATGTCAGCTCCGCCGTATCCTTTATCCGGCGGCCTCATGGCCTGCTCCTTCGTCTCCCTTAGGAACGTGAACCCCATGAAGCCCTCGCCTTTCACCGCGCCGATTTCCGGGTTCATCCATACAGTCGAGGAGACACCCGCGTACTCCTCCTTTATCCTGTAGACCGGGAGCAGCCTGTCCCCGAGCTTCAAGGATTCCTCCGCCTCTACCGTCAGGTCCATGTACTGCTGGGAAAGAGTGGAAGGGTCGAAGAACGGCAGACGGATTTTCTTTCCGACCTTGAGGCCCTCCCGCCTCAGGTACAGGTCGAGGTCCGTGGACAGGTGCGGCGTCTCGGACAGGGGGAGTTCCATCGCCCGTTCCGTCCCGGCGGTATTCAAACCGAGCTTCATGACCTTCCCGGCCACCCTGCCCATAATCTCCATGTCGGCAAAACCGGATTTGAGAGAGAACTCAAAGTCCTTGAGCAGAAGCGCATCGTCCACCCTCGATTTTACGGTAGTACGCACTTCCTGTTTAGAGCCCTGCACGGTCAGCGTGGTTACCATGTCCTCCGAAAGGCTGTAGCCGTCGGGCGTCTTCTCGACCCTGTCCACGACATAGCCCACCTTCCCGCCGTTTAGATATATCCCCATCCACTCCTCGCCCGCCTTGATTGCCTTCGCGTCGAGGACAGGCCCTGTCACATGAGAGTCCTGGGCCAGGAATGCGACCATAGCCAGCCAGACGGCTACGATTGCAATGCCACCGATTTTCAACATATCAGCCCTCAATTTTATATTTCCATGCCTGATATTGTTCAAGTATTACGGGTTGATGACAGGGTGTAGTGCCCCCCGTTTGTCAAGCGGCAACTAAGAGAGTATTGTGGCTCTCGTTGAACTCGGTTTCGAACTGTCTGGGCGGCTTATAGCCCAGGGCTGAGTGCAGGTACTGCCCGTTATAGTATTC
>Ga0334722_10001455_pt1 | contig 29492 bp, 30 predicted proteins | sample C3_bottom_MG_FD_207210 | JGI IMG/M metagenome (GOLD analysis project Ga0334722, IMG submission 207210) | Sediment microbial communities from Yellowstone Lake, YNP, Wyoming, USA - C3_bottom | ecosystem: Environmental > Aquatic > Freshwater > Lake > Sediment | place: USA: Wyoming | collected... | reverse complement strand
TTTGTTCTTTGCTGTGGTGGCCGTGAGGGGGTCGAACAGCAAAGAACAAACAGCAAAGGGCAAAGGGCGAAGAGCAACGAGCAACGAGCAACGAGCAACGAGCAGACAACAGACAACAGACAACAAAGAGCAAAGCGCGAAGAGCAAAGAGCAAAGAGCAAAGACCGTACGTTAGACGCCGAGCGGCGAGCGAGGGACGGGATGGACCAGCGGACGCGGGACCTGCGGAATGTGTGCGAGCCGATCGGGGCGAATGTGTACTTCGCGCCGGAGGCGCATCAGCGCTACGCCGCGCTGGGGCTGGCGGAGTACGGCAGCGCGTATTTCTGCAGCCGGGGCGCGTCGCTGGGGAAGCCGGGCGGGCTCGTGGTCACGTCGGCGTTCGGCGTCTTCTCGCCCGCCGTCGTGGTGCCGGCGGTCGAGGCGGGGTGGGCGAAGACGCAGCCGGAGCCGCTGCTGCAGGCGCGATACGAGGGTGCGACGGCGTCGCTGCGGCGGCTGCTGCTCGGCGAGCCTGACGCGGGGCGGCTCGCGCGCGCGGTGGAGCTGCTGCGGCGCGGGCTCGACGCGGCGGAGGGTGCCGGCCACGCGCTGTTCAGCGGACTGAAGTCGCTGCCGTTCCCGGAGGAGCCGATCGGGCAGCTGTGGCGGTGCTGCGACATGGTGCGCGAGCACCGGGGCGACAGCCACATCGCGGTGTGGACGCGAGCGATGGTCGAGCCGGTGGAGATCCAGCTGATGTCCGAGCTCCAGCTGAGGATCCCGCTGAAGACGTATTCTGCGACGCGCGGATGGACGGTGGGCCAGATGGACGCGGCGATCGAGGGGATGCGGGCGAAGGGGTGGATGCGGGACGACGAGTTCTCGCCGGAGGGGCGCGCGCTGCGCGAGCGGATCGAGGCGGAGACCGACACGATGGAGACGCCGGTGGTCGAGGCGATCGGCGCCGAGTTCGACGAGCTGATCGAGATCCTCCGGCCGTGGGCAGCGACGATCGTGAAGGCGGGCATCGCCGGCGGCGGCTATCCGGGCGATGCGAACGCGATCGCGAACATGAGCCGCCGCGCGTGACCGGGGCGCCGGACACGCGCCCGGCACAGGGCTGAGGGGGACCATGGCGATCGCCCGCGAGCGGCTGTCGCGGCGCAAGCTGCTGGCGGGCCTGCCGGATCCGGGCGCGCCCGGGCGGAGCATCTACGCGATGCCGGGCGAGGCGCCGCCACTCGCGGAGGTGGGTCTCGATCCGGACGATGCGGACGGCCTGCCGGAGATCTGCGCGGCGGCGGACACGGGCGCGGTGGTCTTCGCCAGCGGCGCGGATGTGACGCTGATCATCCCGCCGTTCCCGGTCGAGGCTTCGGTCAACTACTCGGAGCTGCACACGAAGCCACTCATCGACCTGCTGCAGCGGCGCCGGACAGTCGCGGTGTTCCTGTTGCGGCTGGGCGGCTTCAGCGTCGGCGTGTTACGCGACGGGTCCGTCGCGGACTCGAAGACCGACCAGCGCTTCGTCAAGAACCGGCATCGCAAGGGCGGGCAGTCGCAGCGGCGTTTCGAGCGCATCCGCGAAAAGCAGATACACGAACTGTTCGGGAAGGCGTGCGAAGAGGCGCACGAGAAGCTCGAGCCGCACCGGGACGAAATCGAGCACGTGTTCCTGGGCGGCGACCGGCACACGCTGCAGGCGTTCCGGAAGGAGTGCACGTACTTCGAGCGATACGGCGCGCGGGTGCGGCAGCGCGTCCTGCCGGTCGCCGGCGACCCGCGCCGGGCGTCGCTCGACGCCGCTGTGCACGAGATCTGGTGCAGCGACGTGTACCGCGCACCGCGCCGGTGACGAGCCTGCGAGTTGCGCCTCACCGTCGCACCTGATCTACTGACCGGCAACCAAAACGTACGGCTACCGGGCAACCGGGATGCTGACAGACTGAGAGACTCCCATGACCTACCTCTGGTGGAAGCACGGCGTGATCTACCAGATCTATCCGCGGAGCTTCCAGGATTCGAATGGGGACGGGATCGGCGACCTGCAGGGCGTCATCGACCGGCTCGACTACCTCAACGACGGGAGCGAGCGCTCGCTCGGCGTCGACGCGATCTGGTTCTCGCCGACGTATCCATCGCCGATGGCAGACTTTGGGTACGACGTGTCGGACTACGAAGACGTCCACCCCGACTTCGGCGACATGGCGACGATGGACCGCCTGATCGAAGAGGCGCACAGGCGCGGCATCCGCATCATTCTCGACTTCGTGCCGAACCACTCTTCGTCGCAGCACCCGTGGTTCCTGGAGTCGCGGTCATCGCCCGAAAGCCCCAAGCGCGACTGGTACGTGTGGCGCGACCCGGGCCCGGCCGGCGAGCCGCCGAACAACTGGATCGGCGCATTCGGCGGGCCGGCGTGGGAGTGGGACCAGAAGACGCAGCAGTATTACCTGCACTCGTTCCTGGTGGAGCAGCCGGACCTGAACTGGCGCAACCACGACGTCGAGCATCGGATGCACGACGTACTGCGATTCTGGATGAAGCGCGGCGTCGACGGATTCCGCATCGACGTAATGGACCGGATCATCAAGGACCCCGAGTTGCGCGATAACCCGCCGCAGCCGGAGCGGCGTTACGCGCGATTGCTCGGCCAGACGGCGCTGCAGATCCACCAGTACGACCAGAACTGGCCGGAGATCATCGACGAGGTGCGGCGCATCCGGAAGGTTGTGGACGAGTTCCCGGAACGCATGACCGTGGGGGAAGTGTTCGGGCAGCCAGAGAACATCGTCCGGTACTACGGCGGCGATGCGGCGGACGGGCTGCACCTGGCATTCAACTTCCCGTTCGTGCGGATGTTCGGCGAGCGCTGGAACGCCGAGAACGTGCGCCGGCGCGTCGATGCGTTCGAGGCGGCGCTGCCGCGTGCGGCGTGGCCGAACCAGGTGCTGGGTAATCATGACGTCAACCGCTTCGCCAGCCGGGTCAACCACGACGGGCACGGGCAGGCACGCGCCCGCGTCGCGGCGATGCTGCTGCTCACGCTTCGCGGCACGCCGTTCGTGTACTACGGCGAGGAAATCGGCATGGAGGACGTCGACGTACCGGAGGGGATGTTGCAGGACCCGGCACGCAAGTACGGACGGGGGCGCGATCCGGAGCGCACGCCGATGCAGTGGACGCGCGCCGGCGGCTTCACTTCCGGGAATCCGTGGTTGCCGTACGGCAGCCTGAACCGCAACGTCGAAGACGAATCGGCGGACGCGGAGTCGCTGCTCTCGCTGTACCGGCGGCTGATCTGGTTCCGGCGATCGTCCGATGCGCTGCGCTTCGGTGACTACGCGCCGATCGACGGCACGCCGCCGGACGTGTACGCCTACACGCGGACGCATGGAGACGACCGGACGCTGACGGTGCTGAACTTCGCCGCGGAAGAGCGCGAGTTCGCGGTGCCGGCGGGGTTGCGGATCTCGCGGACGATCGCCGCCACGCACGGCGACCCGCCGCGTGCCGGGACGCTCACGCTACGGGGGCACGAGGGGCTGTTGCTGCGCCTGGAGTGAGCGCGCGCGCGCCTACCGGAGCTTGCGGGTGCCGACGACGGCCGGCTTCGAGGGATCGAGCATGTAGCGGATCCGCGGGAACCCGGTATCGCACTGGGTGAACGAGGCGACGATCGGGTAGACGGGCTCGATGTCATCGGCCGCCCAGGCGCGGCGGTCGAATGCGGCGAGATCCGGCCGGCCGCGCTCGGCGCGGTGGAAGCGGTAGTCGGGGTCCACCTGCACGAGGACGCCGCCGTCGGCCGCGGTGCGGGCGAGGTGCATGCTGGCGACGTACTGGACATCGCCACCGGAGATCGGTTCGGGGTCGACCAGGGAGACGCGGAGGATCTCGGCGGACTCCGTACGGACGGTCGCTTCGATGCGGTCGTGGTAACGGTGGAGCCGCACGTGGGCGACAGCGCAGCGCAGGCCCCAGTTGCGCGAGAGTTCGTCGCAGGCGTGAGGGGAATCGCAGTATGCCTGCAGCAGAAAGCCGCGGGGCAGCGCGGCGGCCCGGCAGCCGAGGCGGACCTGCGCGAGCGTGAAGGGGCCGGCGGGGCTCTCGGGGTAGCGCGCGACGGAGAAGATCACGATCGGCGGGATGGTTGGGTGGAGCGCCGGTGGCAGGTTCGTGGCGAAGGCGCGGTCATCGATCTCCCAGGTCGCCTGGAGGACATCGACGTGCTCGATCTGCCAGGGTTCGGCGTCGAAGCCGGGCATGAGCGGCGCATCGGCGACGAGCGGGGCGACATCGAGCGTGCCGGAGTAGGGCATACGTGGCCTCTCAGATTCGGGCTGTCAGGGCGTCAGCTTGTCAGGGTGGGCCTGCTGGGTCAATCGATGTGCGCGGGTAGAATAGTGTCGCTCCAGGAGCATGCCATGACGGACCACAACCCGCGATTCGCAGGAATGCACTTCTTCGTGCGCGATATGAAGGCTGCGCTCGCCTTCTACTCCCTCCTGGGATTCGAGCCCTCCCGCAGCGGCGACCAGTTCGCGCACATCGACCTGCCGGATGGACTCTTCCTCGAATTCGGCACGTACGCGCTCACCCGGGGCTACGATAGCGGCTGGACGGAGCCGACCGGCACGGGGACGAATGCGCTGCAGTTTCGCGTGTCAGGGCGCGACGCTGTTGACGACCTGTACGCGCGGATCGTCGCCGCGGGCCACATCGGCAGGCTGGCTCCATTCGATGCGTTCTGGGGTGCGCGTTACGCCGAAGTGCGCGACCCGGATGGCAACGTCGTCGGATTCCACAGCCCGTCCGATGATGCGCTCCGGACGCCTCCGCCGTAGCGCAGCTCGGGTCAATCGGTGCGGGGCGGGCCCGCCTCGAGGCGGCGGCGGACGTCGTCCATCGTGGTCGCGCCCTCCTGCACACCCCAGCGCGCCTCGAGGTACCACGTGGCGCCGGCGTCCGCCCACGGGCGCACCTTCGCCGCGGCGCGCTCGCGATTTGAGGTCGAGGTGGTGCCTTCGACGATGATGTCGAACGCGGCGTCCTGGCGCCGCTCGTCGATCCAACGCTTCATGTCGCGCAGTTCGTCCGGGGTCACCTGGCGGAAGTCGCCGTCATCGCCCTTCGCGCTCGGGATGATGCCGTCGAAGCGCATCGCGCGCCGCATCGACTTCTCGAACGGCCACGCACCGACGACCCAGATCGGGATGCGCGGCTGTTGCACGGGCGGGGGCGGCGGGTAGTGGAGATGCTCGGCTTCGACCCGGTAGTGTTTGCCGGCGTGCGAGACCGGCTTGCCGGCCCACAGCGCCTGCAGGATCGCCAGACCTTCGTCGAGCAGTTCCGCGCGGACGCGGCGGTCGGTCGCTTCGCCGAAGTCCGCGAAGCCGATGTCCGTCGCGCCGAGGCCGACGGAGAGTGTCACGCGCCCGCCGGAGAGGTGGTCCACCGTCAGCGTCTCGCTCGCCAGCTTCCAGGGGCGCATTCTCGAGACGGGCGTGATCATGGTGCCGAGGCGAATGCGGCTGGTGCGCATCGCCGCGGCGGTGAGCAGCACCCAGGCGTCCCAGCCGTAGAGGGGCTCCCAGACGAAGAAGCCGTCCCAGCCGGCGTGTTCGGCCGCTTCGGCGAAGTCGGCGGCGGTGCGCGCATCACCGGAGGGAAGGACGAAGCCGTACTTCATCGCGTCACGACTCATCGCTGCGCGTCGGGAGTGTGGCGCGTGGCGAGCTACGTCCGCGTACGAGCGCCGCGCTCAAACGCCGGCAGCGGCCGCCGCGGCGGTGCGCGGCGCGAACTTCGGCATCACTTCCTTCGCGAAGAGACGCAGGCTGTCGAGCACCTGCTGCTGCGGCACGGTCTCGGCGGCGTTGAGCAGGAAGTTGATGCGGTCGACGCCGACGGCCTCCCACTTCTTCACCTGCTCGAGGATGCGAGCGGGGTCGCCGATGCACAGCCCTTCGGGCACGCGCTGCGCGTCGCCCGGGCCCTCGGTCTCCGGCCGGAGCTGCGGCAGCAGGCCCTGTGACGGATAGGAGCGGGTGGGATACGCCTCGCGCGCGGGGAGGAGCTGCGCGGCCATGTAGCTGAACGTGCCGGAGAGACGGCGCCCCGTCTTCACGCCGGTCTCGCCGTCCTCGTGGCAGTAGAGGAAGTTGACGGTGTTGACCTGCTCGTTCACGAAGGCACCGACCGGGTCGCACTGCTTGATGCGCCGGCGGTACTCCGCGATCTTCTTCTCCTGCTCGGCGATGCCGCCGAACGTGAGGCCGAGGCTGCCGAGGCCGCGGTCGGCGGCGTCCAGTTCGGTGCCGGGGCTGGTGACAGCCACCCACATCGGCGGGTGGGGCTTCTGGTAGGGCTTGGGGAGAATCGCGCGCGACGGCATCGAGAACGCCTCGCCGCGGTGGCTGTAGCGCTCCTGCATCCACATCTTCGGCAACGCGCGGACGATCTCGTCCCAGGTCTTCTTGGTGTCGTCGGGGTTGGCCTGGAAGCCGGCCAGCTCCGTCCAGGTGGCGCTGCGGCCGGTGCCGACTTCGAGGCGGCCGCCGGAGAGGATGTCGAGCACGGCGGCGCGCTCGGCGATGCGGACGGGGTGGTTGAACTGCGGCACGCAGACGACGATGCCGTGGCCGACGCGGATGTTCTTCGTCTGCATGGCGCAGGCGGTGAGGAAGAGCTCCGGGGCGGGCGAGTGCGAGTACTCCTCGAGGAAGTGGTGCTCGACGCACCAGACCTGGTCGAAGCCGAGCTCGTCGGCGAGGCGGACCTGTTCGAGCGCGTTCATGTAGACGCTGCGCTCCGCCTCCTGGTCCCAGGGGCGGGGCACGGACAGCTCGTAGAAGATGCCGAATTTCATGGCGTGCCTCCTGCGGGCGAGCAGGCGTTAGCGGTTAGCTGTGACCCTTGAGCTTCGTGGAGCGAGCGTAGCACGATGGTTTGGCGCAGGGCAAACGATTGCGCCGTGAGATGCGAGAGGTGGGAAGTGGGACGCGGGAAGCGAGAGGTGGGAGGTGGGAGGCGGGAGCTGCGGAGCCGGAGGCAGGAGACGGGAGACGGAAGGCGCGAAACGGGAAGCGAGACGTGCGAGGCCCAGCGGCGCACCTGGAGCCGCCGCCGGGGACCGCCGCGCGCGGATTCCTCTCCTGAGCGAAGCGGGGTGCGTCAGTGCTCCGCGCCTGGTTCAGCGCGCGCAGCCAGCGCGAGGTCGACGGCATCGAACAGCCGGCGCGCGATCGTCGCGGCGCGCCGGCGGTCGTCGACGGATGGGGCTTCGAGCATGGCGCCCCATCCGGTCTGGCCGGGAGGGGGCGCGGCCGCGTCGGCGTAGAAGTCGAGCTGACGCACGCGGTGGATGAACAGCAGGTCGTCCGCCGCGACGCCGGTCAATTCGCTGCCGCGCCGCGCCCAGGCATCATGCGCCCACGGCACCGTGCCGTCGACTTCGATCATCAGGATCTTGAGCGCGAGGTTTGCCGCCTGGTACGCGAGGCCCGCCGCGCCCGGCGCCGACGCATCGACGGACTCTGCCAGCGCCAGCATCGCCCGGGCGCGGTCTACGAACGCCCGGCCTCCAAACTCCAACACCCAACCTCCACCCGCTCATGCCGTGATCGTAACGCTTCGTGAGGGACGCGCGGGGTGGTCATCCAGCTGCGGCGAGATCCTCGCTGCGCTCGGGATGACAATGGGCCACTCACTGAGCTGAGGGACCGCCGGAGCGATCCCACTACCCACTTCCCGCGTCTCACGTCAAATCTGGCTGTAGCCGCTGCCCTTGATCGCGGGGTCGACGCCGATGCCGTGGCCCTCCTTGATCCAGCCGAACTCGATCAGGATCTGCTGGCTGTAGGTGACGCGGCCGGTGACCTTCTCGAGCGGCTCGGTGGCGAGGAGCAGCGCCGCCTTCGCCATCAGCTCGGGAGCCTCGCCGCGCGGGTCGTCGAGGCCGCGGACGAGCTTGTGGTGCACGGTGCCGGGCGTGGGCACGACCTGCGACGGGGAGAAGCAGGTGACGGAGACGCCGAACTCCTGGACCTCGTTGGCGAGGCCCTGCGTGAAGCGCTCGAGCGCGGCCTTCTCGGCGCCGTAGCAGGTGCCGCCGCCGAGGGTGGCCTGCCTGTACGGACCGCGGCCGGGGCCGATCGCCGCGCCGGAGGAGATGTTGACGATGGCGCCGCTCTTGCGCGCGACCATGTCCTCGAGCGCGAGCTTGCTCAGGTAGAACGGCGCCTGGAAGTTCACCGCCCAGGAGCGCATCCAGCGGTTGAGCGGGTAGTCCTTGACGGGGATGAAGTAGGTGAGCGCGGCATTGTTCACCAGCACGTCGATGGGGCCGTAGGCCGCGCGGGCGGCGGCGATCAGCTTCTCGCACTCTTCGGGCTGCGAGATGTCGACGGCGACGGGCGTGGCTTCGCCACCGGCGGCCTTGATGTCGCCGACCGTCTTCTCGAGCGAGCCTTCGAGCATGTGCTCGCCCTCGCGCAGTGTGCGGGCGGCGCAGACGACCTTGCCGCCCTCGGCGGCGAACAGGCGGGCGATCGCCGCGCCGATGCCGCGACTGGTGCCGGTGATGACGACGCACTTGCCATCGAGCTTTCCCATCATCTCCTCCTTCTCTTGTGTCGCGGGCCAATGTTTCACGCTGCCGCGGTAGACGCAAGCAGAGGCACGTGCGAGAATCGCCGGCATGAGCGGGATCCGCGTCGAGGCCATCTACATCGCGCCGGTGAAGTCGCTGGGACTGCAGCGGGTGGAGCGCGTGCAGCTGGGGCCGGACGGGATCGCCGGGGACCGGCGGTTCCTGCTTGTCGACGAGCGCGGCAAGCTGTTCACGCAGCGAGAGCACGGCGCCCTGACGCAGGTGAAGGCAACGTATACCGGGGAACGGGAGCATCTCAGCGTCGAGTTCCCGGGCGGCGAGGTGGCGGAGGGCGCGGTGCGGGCCGGCGCGCCGGTGACGGTCAACTTCTTCGGCCAGGAGGATGTGGCCGCGCTGTCGCTGGACGGCCCGTGGGACGCGGCGTTCTCGCGCTTCGTGGGCGCGCCGCTGCGGCTCGTGCGGGCGGCGAGCACCGCGTTCGACATGCTGCCAGTCTCGATGCTGTCGGCGGCGTCGGTCGCGGAGCTGCAGCGCCACATGCCGGAGACGCGCATCGACGAGCGGCGCTTCCGGCCGAACTTCTACATCACAGGCACGGAGGCGCACGGCGAGGACGCGTGGGTGGGGCGGCGCGTGCGGATCGGCGGGGCGGTCGTGCTGGTGAGGATGCGCGACGAGCGCTGCGTGATGACGACGCACAACCCCGACAGCGGCGAGACGGACGCGAACACGCTGAAGGTCATCGCGTCGTACCGGCTGGACCAGCCGAAGGAAGTGAACTTCGGCGTGTACGGGACGGTCGCCGAGCCGGGCGCCGTTGCGGTCGGGGACAAGGTGGCGCCGGTCGACGAGGCGGTGCCGGCGTGACGGCCGCGATCGATGCCGTGGTCGACGCGATCGTCGAGAACCGGCTGCGTTTCGAGGCGTTCTGCTACGCGCTGAGCGACGAGGAGCTGGTGCGGCCGGTGCCCGGGTCGACATGGGTCGTGCGGGACTTCGCGGCGCACCTGGGGACGCTCGACACGGCGCTGCTGCGCTGGTTCGGCGCGGCGGCGGCGGGCGGGGAGGTTGACTCGCGCGTCGACGCGTCGGGGGCGGCGTTCGACATCGATGCGTTCAACGACGCGGAGGTGGCGCGGCGGCGCGACTGGCCGCTGGCGCGCGTGTTCGCGGAGGCGCAGGAGAACCGCGTCCGGCTGATCGCGCTGCTGCGGCGGCTGAGTGACGAGCAGATCGAGCGGCCGATGCACTTCGCCGGCGACGCGAAGCGCAACGCCGGGGACCTGCCGCTGAAGCTCTTCCTGGCCGGATGGGCGCAGCACGACCCGATCCACGTGGCGGACATGGTGAAGGCGCTGCCGGAGCGAGCGACGGACGCCGCGCTGCAGGCGTGGCTCGACAACCCGTTCGTGAAGGGCTACCAGGCCGTGATGGCCCGCCCGCCGCGGGGCTAGTCGCTAACGGTTACAGGCGGCGCAGGGACTTCTGCGGGCGACCCGGAAGAGGTCTGCGGCTGCGCTGCAAGTCCCTGCTCGACGATGTGTTCGGAGCCGCGCGCGCGGACGACAACGGTACCGGCCAGCTTGTCGTGGAGCGTCTGTGCGTCCTTGTCCCAGAGTAGCCACAAGTTGTCGAGGTAGAACGGAATGATCGAGCAGACGATGGCGCACAGTCCTCGTACGAACATCCAGCCGGTCCGCGCAGCGCGGCCGTCGGTGCGGATCACGCGCAGGCCGACGAGGGCTTTGCCGGGGTTCTGCCCGCGCGGCGCGACGATGAACCACCAGATGATCCATCCGATCCCAAGCGTCAGGGGAAAGAGAAGCAGATTGACGATCCAGCTGCCGAGGCGTGAGAGGCGGCTCGCGACGAGTACGGTGCCATCTGGATCGAGGACGAACGTGCCGCAGTACTGGCAGAATAGCCCGGGCAGCAGCCCCTGACCGCATGACCGGCAGTGCGTAGAGCGGGGCGCGACAGCAACCATGAGTTCACTCCCTCCCGAAGTAGCGCGATTGTAGGTTTTCGACGCGCATCACGTCAAGCGTCTTGTTTGCATCGTTCAGGATTGCGTGGACGGGTACGCCGCACGTTCAGCGTCACCGGATCAGGATGGCGATCGCCGCGGCAGGGAGCATGCGGAAGTGGACAGAACCAGCGCCGGCGACAAGCGCTCCCGCGTCGAGAGCAAGGAGCGCCCGCCAGCATCAAACCGCGGTCAGGGCGACGCTTCGTCTTCGGCGTCGGCGCCGTTCTCCTGGAACTGGCGGAAGGCGTGCATGTCGAAGTCCATGCCGTAGATCCGCTTGAGGTCGGCGACGGCGGCGAGGGCCTTCTTGCCGTGCGGGCTGGCCGACATCTCACCCTCCTCGCCGGGCACGGGTTCGAACGAGTGTAGGACGATCTTCTCGAGCATCTGCCCGAGGGTGATGCCCTCAAACTCGGCGAGTCCCTTGAGGACCTTGACCATGTGCTTCTCCATGCGCACGCCAAGCTGGACGCGCTCGACCTTGAGGGGTGGGGTGGTGGGCATGGTGATGGCTCCAATAGTGGTACCGGGGTGTGTTAGTACCAGTGTACCGAGACGTGAGGAGCTGTCAAGGGGCATGTGCTACGGTCCGGCACTGGCAGCCGAGGGGGGCGAGGGGCGATTCGAGTCTGCGCCGCCACGATCGCACCCAGCCGAGTGGCCGACGATCCACGCTGTTGCCTGCGCGTTTGATTGCAACGGCCCAGAGCGGCTTGGTAATCTAACAGCTGGAACGTCTGTTCTGGATTGTCGTTGGGGGTGCGCGTGGAACTCAAGACCGAGATCACCTGTCCCCAGTGTCACAGGAAGCTGTCCGTGCGCGTCTCTGAAATGGTGCCCGGCCGTGAGCGGAAATGTGGTTGTGGTTCTACCATCAAGTTCGGCGGCGACGATGGGCGCAGGGCTCAAAAGGCTATGGACGATCTCGAACGTACTATAAAGTCGCTTAGGTTCTAAGCGTCGGCGCTCCGCGACAATGCCGGGCTTCTTTCGCCAAGGAGGGCGCATGATTCCTTCGACTCCGCCCGAACCCATAGCCGACATCAAGATCCCGTTGTGGGACATGGCGCCGCGCGATCGCGCTCGGATGGCGTGTCATCCCCGCGGTCTGCCGAGTTATCTTTGGTCACATTGGAAGTCGGCGCTCAAGGGGGTTGTTACCTGGCAGGAGTTTCAGTCCGCCGTCCGCCGGAGCCGATGGGACTTTGCGGACTGGGTAGCCGGGACAACGACATGGAACGATGCCTGTCAGTCGATTAGGTTCTGATAATCAACGACCGGCCTTCTTGCTCGGGCAATTCCTCTACGTCTCCGCAGGCAGGTTGTCGAGGATCGTTCTCGCGAGGTTTTCAATACGTGCAAATGCGCCCGCGCTGCAATAGTCCACTACGGCAAGATGCGTTTGTATTCGCCGGCTCTCGGCGCGGACTTCCCTAGCCTCCTGTGTCGCCTCGGAGAAGATCCGTTCGAACGGCAGCGAGTCGTCCATCGCTAAGAAGGGCAACCAGTATTCGGTAATGGCCGTAACGCCGTCCCCGCCGCCATGAGCGAGAGCGTTCCTCACTCCGCCGATCGCTTTCCGCATCTGATCGAAGTCGCGTCGTATGCTCGCCAGGATGGCCCCGGTAAGTGCCGAGCCTTTCAACAGTTGGCGCAACGCCTTCGTAAATGCCTTGTCGCTTCGTTCGAGGTAGGCATCGAACTGGAAGATCCAATGATCCAGATGGTAATGGAAGCTCGCGGAGTCGTGAGCCTCATGCGCCGACCGAAGGCGTCCTAGCGCCTCGTTGACTTTGAGGGCCAAAAGGTCCATGTCAAAGAATGCCGTTAGCAGCTCGCTCCATTTCGGCATCCCGTTCGCGCGGAAGGGTTCGGCGGCGGCGATCGCATCATCAAGGTTTCCCTGCGTTTGCTCCATTCGCTCCACAAATGCGGAGACGTAACGAGGGTTAGCTCGCCGGAGTTCGGCGTGTGCCCGTGCCACGATTACGCGCTTGAGGTCCGTTAGGTTAGACGAGTTCGACACCGAGCCTCACACACGATCAGCTATCTCGAATTTTGAAATCGAACCCTCGCGGCAGCGGTGTCGTTGCGACGGTGCTCCGCAAGATGACAGCGGATCCATTCCTAAACTGAAGTGATTGATAGCCCGCATACGGATCCCAGTGCGGTACCGGAGTCACCCGTTCGGGGAGCAGTGCTATGACTGCGGCTACTTCACGATGCCGCTCGAACCAACCCTCAGCCGTCGAGTGGATGAGTGCCGGAATGGCCCTAATGTCCGCACCATCGATCGGAACGTCGCACCCAGCGACCAATACAAACGGCCCATAGCCCTCTCGCGACTGATCGACCCGTTCGAATGCTTTTTCCATCACCCGTTCCACTGACGCGTTTTTCGTAACTAGTTTGCATTCAACTTGCAGTTGCGGGGCGACTGTTAGAAAGTCGCTCAACCCAGGCGCGTATCGCCTCCATCCGACTTCTTGGACGCTCCCCCTCAGAACGAACTCGGCTACATGTGCTTCGAACAACAAAGCGCGGCACCGTTCTGTGTTGCAGAGATCGCCACGGAGCTTGTGTTCATCAGCTAGTAGGCTCGTAAGGATCACCTGACCGCTGAGGTTCAGATCTGCGAGAATCGGCCACTCCGCCTTCAAGAGCTTGCCTCGGGTCATGTACTTCCGAAGCAAGTGAAATCCTTGCCCGAGAGGATGCTCAGGGCGGAATACGTTCGCCCTATTCTGTCCAATGAACAACTTCAGCTTTAGCGCCCAACTTGTGTCTGGAATCGGTCTCGCGCGAAGCACGCTAATCACCCATTCGTCCATTCGTCGGGAAAGGCTCGCGACCTTCGCTATAATGCTCCCGAAGTCAATACGATAGCACATTCGTTCGGACTGTCTTGGCGGCCCTTTCTGTTTCGTCTCCGGTTGTCCGGCTCGTGCGGTTAGTGCGAGGTACCGCCGGATCTTAACGGTCGCTACGAATGGGCACCGCTTTGCTCGTCCACTAGCTATAACAGCCCGCGCCAACAGTTCGTGAGCGGAAGGTTTCAGAAGCTCCTGGTAGCAATTGGGTAGCAACCTTTCCGAGAGACAGCACGCAACCGGCTCGATCGTGACCGGGCTGCGTATCTGTGGAGTTGGAGGCGACGACCGGATTCGAACCGGTGATGGGGGTTTTGCAGACCCCTGCCTTACCACTTGGCTACGTCGCCGTGAGCCCGCGTCAACAAGATCCGCCCGGAGAACGCCGGGCGGAGGCGGTCGGTGTGCGTGTTGGTGCCGAGGAGGAGATTTGAACTCCTACACCCTTGCGGGCACGGCCCCCTCAAGACCGCGTGTCTGCCTATTCCACCACCTCGGCGCGCACGGCGTTCCTGCCGGCGCCCAGACAGTATAGTCGGGCCGAATAGCCTCGCAAAGCGATCAGGACCGGACGGCGCGCGCCACGGCGTCTGCGGGCGCGCGCGGCCTCACTGCTCGCCGGGGTCGTGCCCCGGCGAGGGTTTCGGCGTCGCCGTCGCGCTGGTGCGGGTGTTCGAGCCGATGCTGACGGTGATGAACGTCGAGAGCTCGCCGCGGTCCTTCGTCTCCAGCACGAGGCGCAGGGTGTAGGTGCCGTCGGGCAGGCCGTCGGTGTTCCAGAGACCGAGGCCGCCGCCGGGCTGGGGCTTTTCGGAGCGCGTGAGCACAGTCCACGCCACGGGCGGCGTGCCGAGGCCGAACTCCAGGCGGTACGCCAGGAACTGGGAGTCATCGGCCTTGCCGTTGATCAGCACGATGCCGGACACGTGCGATCCGGTCCTGGGCCTGTCGATCGAGATGGGGGCGACCCCGGTGCTCTTCTCGGTTGGCGCGACGCCGACGTTGAGGAAGCGCGCCCACTCCAGCGCCTGGGTGCGGGCGAAGCAGTCGCGGTCGGGCGCGCAGCCGAAGGCCTTCGGATCTTCGGGGATGGCGAGGCCGCTGCGCTGCTGGACGAACTCTGACGGCGTCAGTTCCGTCGCGAGCTTGCCGTCGCGGATATCGACCTTCACCGTCTTCCACCAGTCGTCTTCCTTCGTGGGCGCCGTCGCTTCGGGGAGGAGGTTCTTGACCTTGCGGGCGCAGGCGGGGCCGGCCTTGAGGCCGGATGGCGTGCACGTCTCGACCTCCTTGAGGCCGGAGGGGCGCTCGAAGTTGCTCGGCGGCGTGTTGGCGAGCGCTTCGGTCATGAAGTCGCGCACGGCGCGATAGGAGATGCTGGTCGAGAGGATGTTGTGAACGTGGGAGTTGTCGGAGTTCCCGGCCCAGACGCCGGCAACGAGGTCGGGCGTGTAGCCGTAGGTCCAGGTCTCGCCGATGTCGTGGCTGTCCTCGTAGGGCTCGCTGGTGCCGGTCTTGACGCTCCAGGGCCGGCCGATGCTGAGGGCGCCGCAGCCGTAGGTGATGCAGAAGGCGCTGGGGTCGGAGAGGATGCTGGTGATCTGGTAGGCGGTCTGCGGCGACACGACCTGTTCCTCCTGCACCTTCACGCGGTGGTCGTCCTCGCTCGGATAGAGAACATCTCCGTTGGCACGCGTCACCTGGAGGATGGTCACCGGATCGAGCTTGCGGTTGCCGTCGTCGAGGGAAAGACGCGTGGGCACGCCGCGCATGACGCCGCCGGCGGCGAGCACGCTGTAGGCGTAGGTCACGTCGAAGAGGTTGATGTCGACGCCGCCGATCGTGACGGAGGGGCCGTAGGTCCTGCCGTCGAGCGTGGTCATGCCGAACTTCTTGTACTCGGCAACGACGTTGGGCACGCCCTCGTAGAGGGCCGTCTTGAAGGCGGGGATGTTCATCGAGTTGCCGAGGGCATCGTGGACGCTCATGATGCCGTGGAAGTCACCGCTGGGGTTGCGCGGCGTGAAGACTTTGTCGCCGTCCGGGAAGCTGATGGGCGTGTCGAGGATCTCCGTGCCTGGCCCCCAGCCCAGATTCTCGAACGCGCCCGCGTAAGTGAAGGGCTTCAGCGTCGAGCCGGGGGAGTTCGGGCCTGCGGCGTTGTCGTTCTGGCCCTGGATGTCCTCGTTGAAGTAGTCGCGCGAACCGACGTACGTGAGCACTTCGGACGTGCGCGGGTCGATGGCGACGAGCGCGCCGTTGTGGGCGTTGGATTGATCCTCGAACTCGTTGATCCAGTGATTCAACGCGTCCTGCGCCTTCTGTTCCAGGTCCATATCGAGCGTGGTGGTGACACGCAGGCCGCCGCGGTGAAGCGCCTCTGTGCCGTAGTCGTGCTCGAGCTGGGGCTGGATGACGTCGAAGACGAAGTGCGGCGCCTGCACGGGGAAGCGCTGGGGGACGATGTTCAGCGGCGCGAGCGTGGAGATGTACATCGCCTGGTCGGTGGCATCGACGGTGGTGCCGTCCTCGTTCACCTGGATGCGCGATGCGGGGAGCTTCGTGCCGTCGTCGGCGGTGACGTCGACGCGGTTACGCTTCTGCATGATGCGGAGGACTTCGTTACGGCGGGCGATGGCGCCTTCGGGGTTGTTGATGGGGTCGTAGCGTGACGGGCTCGCCGGGATGCCGGCGAGGAGCGCCGCCTCGGGCAGCGTGAGGTCCTTCGCGTGCTTGCCGAAGTAACCCATCGACGCGGCCTCGACGCCGTTGTAGAGGCCGCCGTAGGAGATCTGGTTGAGGTACCACTCCAGGATCTGGTTCTTGGAGTAGCGGTTGGACAGTTCGATCGCGTAAATCGTCTCCTTCAGCTTGCGCGTGTAGGAGCGCTTGTAGCGGTCGCCCTGGGAGATGTAGATGTTCTTCACGAGCTGCTGCGTGATCGAGCTGCCGCCCGTGGCGCTGCCGGCGTCAGCGCTGCGCAGGTGGAGCGCCTCGAGGCCGGCGCGGAGGAGGCCTCGGGGATTGACGCCGGGGTTGGTCCAGAAGCTGTCGTCCTCGGTGGAGATCGTCGCGGCGATGATCCACGGCGACATGTCTTCGAGCTTGACGGGGGCGCGCAGGCCGGACCGGTCGTCGACGTACTCGTAGAGCAGGTTGCCGTGGCGGTCGAAGATCTGCGCGCCGCCGGAGGGCTGCGCGGCGATCACTTCGTCGGGGGGGTTCAGGCCGTCAGCGTAGGAGCGGTAGACGCCGAACGCGACGGCGCCGAGGGCGGCGACGGCGATGATCGAGAGCGCCGCGAGGGCAGCGAGCGCGCTCATCCAGCGCGGCATGCCGGCGTCGCCGTTACCGTGGCCATTGCCGCGCAGCCGGTTGCGCAGCATGCGGCGCGTCGCGCTGTGCTTCGCCACTCCCGCCTCCTACGTCCCCACCAGATCCGCCGGCTTCTCGAGCACGACGAAGTGCGACAGGCCGAACACGCGCAGCGGCGTGCGCTCGGCGCGGTATAGCGCAGAGCGGAGGAGGCGGCCGAGCCGCGGCCGCCTGGCGATGATGTTGTCGAATCCCGGGTACACATACGACTCGCAGCGCACGCGCACGGGGAGCCGGCGGTATGTGCGGCGAATGCCGCTCCTGGTGTAGGCGCGGGCGTGCGGGACGAGCCTGTTCCGCAACGGATCCGGCAGCCAGTTGACCAGCGGGATGTTGCCGAACACGAACTTCCTGCCGATGTACACGCCGTGCGTCTCGAACGGATAGAGGCGGTTGGGTGCGTAGATGACGATGTGGCCGCCGGGCGCGACCACGCGGAGCGCCTCGGCCAGGGTGGCGGCGTCATCACGCACGTGCTCGATGACCTCGTTGAGGACGACGACATCGAACGCGCCGTCGCGGAACGGGAGGGTTTCGCTCGCGGAGAGCATGAGCCCGGGGGTCGTCTTCGCCCCTTCGGCCAGGCGCCTGCGGTCGATGTCGATGCCGCAGACGCGGTCGCTGAACTCCCGGAGCTTGCGCACGTACACGCCCAGACCGCAGCCGACATCGAGGATGCGCGCGCCTTCGAGCGGTACGTACTCCCGGATGAGATTGAGCCGGCGATCCTGGCCGAACCGCCACACGAAGCTGGGATTCCCGAGGGCGACCTGTGCCCTATCGGGCGCGTTGACCATGGTTCCTTCCACCCACCCTGCCGCGCTGATCGTAGCACGAAGGCCGGCCGCGGCGCATTGACGGATGTGGGACGGGAGATGCGGGAGGTGGGACGGTGAGACGTGGGCGGTGAGGGGTGGCAGGGACCGGTGCCTGACCGTAGGCGTCGCAGGCGATAACCTTCGGGGATGAAGCTTGACCGCGACGCCGTATTACATATTGCGAAGCTGGCTCGCGTCGACCTGACGGACGATGAGATCGACACGTTCAGCGCGCAGCTCTCGGAGATCATCGGGCATTTCGACGTGCTGAACGCGGTCGACACGGACGGGGTCGAGCCAACGGCTCACACACTACCGATCCGGAACGTCTTCGCGGACGACGTGTCGCGCCCGTCGCTGACGCAGGACGAGGTGCTGGCGATGGCGCCAAGCACCGAGGACGGCTACCTGCGGGTGCGCGCGGTGCTCGAGTAGCGATGCGGGAGCTGTTGTATCTGACGGCGCACGAGACCGCCGGCTTGCTGGCGCGGCGGGAGGTGACCTCGCGCGAGGTCACGCAGGCGGCGCTGGACCGCATCGCCGCGGTCGATGGGAAGGTGCAGGCGTTCCTTTCGGTCACGGCCGGGCACGCGCTGGAGCAGGCGGACGCCGCGGACCGGCGGCTCGCTGCGGGGGAGCGGGGGCCGCTGCTCGGCGTGCCGGTCGCGATTAAGGACCTGATCGCGACGAAGGGCATCGCGACCACGTGCGGCTCAAAGATGCTCGAGCACTTCGTGCCGCCGTATGACGCGACGGTCGCCCGACGCTTGTTCGATGCGGGCGCGGTGATGGTGGGGAAGACGAACATGGACGAGTTCGCCATGGGTTCGTCGACAGAGAACTCCGCCTTCCGGCCGACGCGGAACCCGTGGGGCCTGGAGCGCGTGCCGGGCGGATCGTCCGGCGGGTCGGCGGCGGCGGTCGCGGCGGGCGAGGCGGTGTACGCGCTGGGCTCGGACACGGGGGGGAGCATCCGGCAGCCGGCGGCGCTGTGCGGGGTGGTGGGGATGAAGCCGACGTACGGGCGGGTGAGCCGTTACGGGCTGGTGGCGTTCGCCAGCTCGCTGGACCAGATCGGCCCGTTCACGCGGGACGTGCGCGACACGGCGGTGGTGCTCAACGCCATCTGCGGACATGACTCGTGCGACTCGACCTCGGCGCCGGTGGACGTGCCGGACTTCACGGCGCAGCTCGAGAGCGGCGTGCGCGGGATGCGCATCGGCGTGCCGCGCGAGTATATGCCCGACACGCTCGAGGCCGGCGTGCGGGCGCGGATCGGAGACGCGCTCGCGGCGCTGGCGGCGGAGGGCGCAGAGATCGAGCGCGACGTGCGACTCCCCAGCACGGAGGCGGCGCTTGCGGTGTACTACATCATCGCGCCGAGCGAGGCTTCGGCGAACCTTGCGCGCTACGACGGCGTGAAGTATGGCTACTCGTACCAGAAGGGCGCGAGCATGTGGGAGAACATGGAGAAGACGCGCGGCATGGGGTTCGGCACGGAAGTGAAGCGGCGCATCATGATCGGGACCTACGCGCTCTCGTCCGGGTACTACGACGCGTATTACCTGAAGGCGCAGAAGGTGCGGACGGTGATCAGGCGGGAGTTCGACGAGGCGTTCGAGCGGTACGATGCGCTCGTCGCGCCGGTGACGCCAACCACCGCGTTCCGCATCGGCGAGAAGTCGAGCGACCCGTACGAGATGTACCTGAACGACGTATTCACGCTGCCGGTGAACATCGCCGGGCTTCCCGGCATCTCGGTGCCGGCCGGCTTCGTCGATAGCCTGCCCGTCGGGCTCCAGGTGATCGGCAAGCCGTTCGATGAGGCGACCGTGTTGCGGGTGGCGCGCGCGTACGAACGCGCGGCATCCTGGATGGAGCGCCGACCGGAGCTATAGCGCCGTCGGCGGCGCCGCGCGCGGCGGTGCGCGGGGCGCGCGGGGCGCGGGAATCCGATCACGGGTGGCGAGGCGTACAGCCGATGTTAGCGTTCGGCATGGAGCAGGGAGGAAGCATGATCCAGTCAACGAGAAGAGCCGGCATAGTGGCGGTCGCCGGGATCGTCGTGGCGGCGCTGGCGGTCGCCTGTGGAGGCGGCACGAGCAGCAGCGACAAGACCTCGACGGCGGCTGCAGGGACGAGGCCATCGACACCGCAGGTCACAGCGGCGGCGACGAGGGCAGCGACGGCGGCCGCGACGAGCGCGGCAGCGAGTCCGACCGCCGCCACGACGAGCGCGGCGACAGCCTTCAAGGTCGGCGCGACGTCGATCGGGCAGGTTTTGACGGACGCGAACGGCAAGACGCTGTACCAGTTCAAGAACGACACGGCCGACAGCGGCAAGAGCAGCTGCACCGGCGGCTGCGCGACGCTCTGGCCGCCGCTGGCGACGACGGCGGCTTCGCCGGCGAAACCGGCCGAGGCGACGGGCGCGGTGGCGGTGATCACGCGAGATGATGGGACGAAGCAAGTCGCGTACAAGGGGTTGCCGCTGTACACCTTCGCGCAGGACACGGCGCCGGGCGACACGAAGGGCGACGGGTTCGCGAACGGGCTCTGGTCGGCCGCGAGGCCGTAGGGGCGACGCGGCTCGATCGCTCCTCGAGGCTGTCCGCTGCTGGATCAGCCGCCAACCACGGGCGTGTGCCATCCGTGCGTTACGCTGGCGTATGCCGACGTACAGGCGCAGGCTCACGCGTGAAGACGCCGAGACCGGCACGCTGCTGATCGAGAAGTCGCGCTGGAAGATGTTTCCGGCACCGATGACGGAGTTCGCCGTCGAGCTGGGTGGCGCGCGATTCGCAACGCGGATCGTCGCGGAGGACTGCTCGTGCGTGCCGCCGGCGCACCAGCACTATCACCTCGAGGCGGGGCACTTCCGGGACCGGCTCGACTTCTCCCGCGGGCGCGTCATTGAGGTCGAGCGCGCCGGCGACATCTACAGGCTGCGGAATGGATAAGCAGGAAGAGGAGGGGCTCCGCGCATTCGCGGTGCGCGTCGGTTGCCACTCCGGCGCCTCGTATCCGGGGACGCCGACCTGGGTGGAGCGGGACGGCGGCCGGGTGGCCGTCGACGCGGTAGAGGCGGCGTGGCGGGAGGAGGAGCGCCTGGGGTTCCGGGTCCGGCTGCGGGACGCGACGCATCTCCTGCTGTACTACGTGCCGGAACTCGACCTGTGGTCGGGGGTACACGTGGCTTAGGGAGGGGCGGCGCTAGTTGTTGGCGCTGGCCGGACGGTCGCCCTGGAAGACCACGAGGCGGCTCGCGTACTCCCAGTCGGGGCCGATCTCGCGCATGGTGGCGCGCACGGCGTCCTCGGGGGAGAGGCCATCGTGCACGAGATGGGTAAGGAGCCGATCCGTCGCGGCATCCGTGCGGTTGGATGTCACCAGTTCGTCCCAACCGATGACCGCCCCGGCGCCCTTCTCCTTGAAGGCGGCGGCGAGTTGCTCACCGCGGGCGCCGTCACAACCCATGAGGATGATGGTGGCGCCGTGGAAGCTGCCACGCATACTCCGGCTGATGAACTTCGGGGCGATCCCGAAGTACGACGGCCCCGGGATGTCCAGGTATCGAGCGATGAACAGGCGCTCGTCCAGCTGTTCATCGGCGTACAGCGGCCTTGAGTACACCTGCGTCGTGAACAAGCCGGCATCGTCTTCGACCTGCGTTTGGCCCTTGAGCCGGAGCCGCCCGGAGTGCGCGCGGAACACGACGACGTCGTAGTCCTGAGCGGGAAGGTTACGGTAATAGTCGACGTTGACGGACTCGCCGTGCACGTAGTCGACGCCGTAGCCGCCGGCTTCCAGGGTCTGCGTCGCGCTTTCGGCGAACGCGGGGTTCGGCGCGGTGAGCGCGAGCTGGTCGACGATGACGGCCCAGCGGCCGGACCTGTGGACGGTCGGCAGAAGGCCAGGTGAGAGGCCGGCCGCGACCAGCAGCACGAGCGCCAGGGCAGACTTCGACCAGAGGCTCCGGGGGAGACGATGCGCCGGCCACCGCAGGGCCGGCGCAATTCGGGATCCGCCTCCGCCGGGTGCTGTGCGCCGCCGGCGACGACTCATGTCAGAATGCTCCAGGCCCCGTCCTACGTCATCCCATCATCCGCCTGCGGGCGTACCAGGCGCTGCCGCCGATGGCGACCGCCGCCAGTGTAACGACTACGGCGAGCGCGCGCGATCCACCGTCGCCGCCGGAGGCTGCCAGGCCGGGGCCGGTCGGGTCGGCGAACGATCCGGTGCCACCGACGACCTGCGGGATCGGCGTCCTTGTCGGCGTGTTCGTCGCCGTGGGCGTGTTGGTCGGCGTGTTCGTCGGCGTGAACGTCGGCGTCCTGGTGGGGGTGTTGGTCGGCGTGTTCGTCGGCGTGTTCGTCGGCGTCCTGGTCGGCGTACTCGTCGCCGTCGGGGTGTTGGTGGGCGTGTTCGTCGCCGTTGCCGTCGCGGTTGCCGTCGCCGTGTTGGTCGGCGTGTTGGTCGGCGTGTTCGTGGGCGTGTTGGTCGGCGTGTTCGTGGGCGTATTGGTCGGCGTGTTCGTGGGCGTATTGGTCGGTGTGTTCGTCGGTGTGTTCGTCGGCGTGTTCGTGGGCGTGTTGGTCGGCGTGTTCGTGGGCGTGTTGGTCGGCGTGTTCGTCGGCGTGTTGGTGGGCGTCCTCGTAGGCGTATTCGTCGCCGTCGCCGTCGCCGTCGCGGTGTTCGTCGCCGTCGCGGTCGCCGTGTTCGTGGCGGTGGCGGTCGCGGTGTTCGTCGCGGTCGCGGTTGCCGTATTCGTCGCGGTCGCCGTGGCGGTCGCCGTGTTCGTGGCGGTGGCGGTCGCGGTGGCCGTGCGGGTCGGCGTGCGGGTGGGGGTGGCCGTGCCCGGCACCGCGGTCGGGGTGAACGTCGGGGTCGACGTCGGCGGCACGAGCGCGCCGGCCTGGATGCTGCGGTCGCCGTTGCCGATCGCCTTGTCCGCGCCGTTCTGGATACCGTCGCCGTTGTTGTCCAGGAAGCCGCCGCCGTTCTGGTGGTACGGCCCGCCGGAGATGCTGCTCGCGCCGTTGCCGACGCCCCAGTTCGTGGGGTCGCCGATCGCGAGGTGGCCGCCCCAGGCGATCGCCAACTCCTGCAGCGCAGCCCCCGCGGGGTTCGCGCGGAAGCGCAGGGTCAGGACTTTCTCGCTGTCGGTGAGCACGTTGCCGGACAGCGTCGGGCCGGAGAGGATCGACGGCGACGTGAAGTTACCGCAGATCGTGAAGTACTGCGTGCCCTCGGCGGTGACGAGCGTGTTGTCGGTGGTGATCGCGCCGTCATCAGGGATCGTGAGCGCCGTCGCGCTGCAGGAGGCCGGGTCCGTCAGGCCGGAGGTGAGGGGCGTCGAAGGACTCGAGAAGAGGTTGATCGTGGTTTCCGTGCGCTTGGGCTTGGTCAGGAAGTCGAAGGCGTGAATGCCGCCCTTCGTGAACTCGTAGTGGATCTCGAGCTGGATGTACGCGCCGGCCGGGACGTCGGAGAACTCGTACCGGTATGGGACGCTGTCGCCCTCCTCGTAGGTCGAGTTGTTGTTGTTGATGCTCCCCGTGGCCCAGGCAAGGTCGCTGTTCTGCCACTGCTGGTGGGACTCCTGGAAGGCGTCCTGGAACGTGGTGCTGGCGAGCAGCGGGTCGCTCGACGAAGGGCCGCCCCAGGGTGCGGCGAACACCTTCACGGTATACGTGCCCGCCATGGCGTTGAGCCTGTAGTCGTAGGTGAAGGCGCCGCTGCCGTTTGCGGTCACGGTGTCCCAGCCGGCGGTCTGGGTGCCGTCGCCCTTGACGATCGAGCCGTCGGGGCGAACCACGGGGACGGCGAGCGACTGGTTCGCGCCGTAGCCGGAGCCGGAGATATGCACGAGGGCGTTGGCGGAGTAGAGGGCGCGGTCGGTGGTGACGGTTGGGGCTGCCTGGAGGCGCATGGCCACCCAGAGCGCGAGGACGGCGGCGGCGACGGCGACCACGACGCCGAGGGAGAGTCTACCGAACACCCGTACGCGCATGGCGCTGCCCCCCTGACACACGAGTATGGCGATGCCCCACTGCGGCAAGGCGCGGGTACCAAAACGTGTGCGAACTGGCGGGGTTCGGAGTCGCTATCATGGGGCACACGTGAGGCTTTGTCAACAGGTCCTGGCATCAAATCCGTCAATATCGCTTCGCCGACGTATTCGCGTTAGCGAGGTAGGCCTCGCGGGTCGCGCGACGACTGCGCCGCTTCATGGCGACGCACCACCCGCGGGCTTGTCCACAGGTTCGACGGCTCGACAGGGATGTTCGTCAGACTCGTTCGGGGGCCCCTGCGGCACCAGCGAGTGCTTCGGGGGACGCGGAGGCGGTCGGCGAATGCGCCGAGATGGCGTGGTGTAGTATTTGTGGCAAGCGGCGGCACCGGTCGAGCCGCGACTCCCTTCACGGAGCGTGCATGGACGGCGTCACACACCGGGGCAACATCTCGCAGCACGTGCAGGCGATCCCGTCGTCGGGGATCCGGCGCTTCTTCGACCTGCTGGCGAGCATGGAGGGCGTGATCTCGCTGGGGGTCGGCCAGCCGGACTTCGTGACGCCAAACCAGATTCGCCAGGCGGCGATTAAGAGCCTGGAGGACGGCGAGACGTATTACACGTCGAACTACGGCCTGCTGGAGCTGCGGAACGCGATCTCGCGTCATCTGCAGCGGCTCTACGGCATCCACTACGACTCCGGGACGGAGATCATCGTCACGTCAGGCGTCAGCGAGGCGCTGAACATCGCGCTGGAGGCGATCATCGATCCGGGCGACGAGGTGCTGAGCCCGGACCCGGGATACGTCGCCTACATGCCCTGCGTGCTCCTTGCGGGCGGCCAGTACATGCAGGTGCCGACGCGCGCCGACGACGGATTCGCGCTCCGGCCGGACGAGCTGGAGCAGCGGATCACGCCGCGGACGAAGGCGCTGCTCATCGGTTATCCGGCGAATCCGACCGGGGCGGTGATGAGCCGCGAGGTGTTGGAGGCGGTGGCGGAGATCGTCGACCGGCACAGCCTGTTCGTGATCTCGGACGAGATCTACGACCGGCTGGTGTATGACACAGAGCACGTCTGCTTCGCGACACTGCCGAAGATGCGCGACCGGACGATCCTGATGGGCGGGTTCTCGAAGGCGTACGCGATGACGGGCTGGCGGCTGGCGTACACGTGCGCGCGTGGCGAGCTGACCGAAGCGATGATGAAGGTGCACCAGTACGTGATGATGTCGGCGCCGACGCCGGCGCAGTTCGCCGCGCTGGAGGCGCTGCGCAGCGGCGAGGAGGATGTGCGCGGCATGGTGGCGGAGTACGACCGCCGCCGCACGATGGTGCTGGCGAAGCTGCGCGAGATGCAGCTGCCGTGCGCGGAGCCGCGCGGCGCGTTCTACGTGTTCCCGAACATCGGCTCGAGCGGGATGAACGACGAGACGTTCGCGGAGCGGCTGCTGATGGAGGAGCGCGTGGCGGTGATCCCCGGCAGCGCGTTCGGCGAAGCGGGCGCAGGCCACGTGCGGATCTGCTACGCGCAGCGCTACGACCTGCTGGAAGAGGCGATGGACCGCATGCAGCGCTTCGTGCTGCGGCAGCGGCACAACGGCGCGGGGTAAGGCGGCGTCAGCTACCGCGTGCCACCAGGGGGTCAATCCGGGCTTTCGCCATGGAGCCGATCGTCAGGGGAACCACAGATTTCACGGATTGCACAGATGGTTTGAGCGGCGGCGGACCGGCGGCAGTCAGGCTTCGAACGCGACACCGGCCGCCCGCAGCGACGTGACGCACCAGCGGTAGAGGTTCGGATCGTCGTCGCGGTACGGCGCGAAGCGCAGTGCGTACCAGCCGCGATACGTTGTCACGGCGGAGAGGAGCGGGGCGCCGCTGCGTGCCAGCAGCCGGTGGCGCACGAAGGCGGAGTCCGCGGGGACGTACCCGGGGCGCGCCACCTCGAGGAAGATCAGCGCGCTCGCCAGGTCGAGCGACGCGTCGCCGATGACGGTCAGCGGCCCGAAGTCGATCACGGCGGCGACCTCGAGGGCAGCGGACATGAGGACGTTGCCGGGAAAGTAATCGCCATGGACGAGCGCCTTACCGGCAGGCGGCAGCGCGCGTAGGCGCGCATCGAGCTGGGCGACGACGGCGTCGAGTCTTGGTACGTCGTCGCGCAACCAGGGCGCCGAAGCGAGCGAGCGGCGCATGCGCGCGAGCAGGTACCCCTGCCAGCTGGCCGCGCGGATCGAGTCTTGGTCGCGCAGGAATTCGCCGTAGTCCCCGTCCGGCGCCGGCAACAGGGCAATTGCGAACGCGGCGTCGGTGTACGACGCGAGGGCGCGCTTCCGGTCTTCGCCGGTGAGCTCGCGCAGCAGATCGTGCAGGGGCCGGCCGGAGAGCAGCCTGTCGACGCTGTAGAAGACGCCGCCCTCCTCGCCCTGGTCGAGCACCTCGGGCAGCGCGAACGGCGCGTCCGCCGTGGCGATGGCGCGGTAGAAGGCGGCGATCTCGGCCGCACCGTGCGGGCGGCCGTGGTAGACCCGCAGGGCGCGGCCGCCGGTCAGTTCGTAGACGGTGGCCTCGCCGCCGTGGCCGAGGCGGCGGACCACGTCAGCGCGAAAGCGGCGAGGGATCGGTCGCGTCATCGTCGTCCTGTAGAGCCGTCGCGGCGTGATGCGGCGGCAGTGTACGGCACGAGTACGGGGCGTCCGCGCTAACGCGCGAGGTACGAGTCGCGCACGCGGGCGAGGAGCGGGGCGGCAGCGGCATCGCGGGCTTCGGCGCAGCGTTTCGCGGCGAGGCGGAGGAGGCGGGCGAGGACGTTCCGGAGCCCATGTGTTCGTCGCGACCAGCCCGCTGTTCTCGTACGTCGTATCTCAAGCCATGGTCGATGCCGCGTTTGAGAAGCGGGGAGAGATCGTGCGGCTAACCCAGACGCTTCGCGGGGGTGACCGCCCGAAGAACGCGGAGGATGAGTTTCCCGACGTTACCGTGATGCCTCGCTCGGCGTGGGAGCCCTGGGTGATCTTTCGCAGGCAGTGTGAGGGTACGGTTGCTCAGAATCTTCGGAAGTGGCGCACTGGCGGTCTGCGGCGATTGGAGTCAGGTCCATTCCTGGACGTCATTAGCAGCCGACCGACGCGGCCCGACGAGCGCAAGCTTGCGCCGCACCCGAGTCTCAAGCCACAGGCGTTCTTGCGACAGATCGTTCGTGCCGCGTTGCCGCTCGGCGAGGGAACAGTACTGGACCCGTTCGCTGGCAGCGGTTCAACCCTGGCGGCCTGCGAAGCGCTCGGCTACCGGGGAGTCGGCGTCGAATTAGACCCGGACTACGTGACCCTCGCTACGTCGGCGATTCCGGCTCTGTCTCAGTTATCACTACCTGAGTCTTCTTTCGGGGTGTCGGGCGCGGCACGTAAGTCGGGTCGAGGTAGATCGCGTTCGCTGCAAGCTGTTCCACGCCGGAACGTTTGATCGATGCAGTAGGCGTGCGCCGGCTGGTCGCGCCGCGCCCCGAGAAGTTCCAATCGTCTTCGGTCAACTGCGCGCACATGATGCTGTCGATTCGCGTCGGCGAGCGGATCTCGACGGGCTCCGTATCGCGGTCGATGAAGTACTGGCAGATCATGACCCAACCATCTTCAACATTGTGGCCCTGCCACCGATTCGACCATCGCGATGCTTTCACTTCGATGCCGTCAGCGCCGCGTAGACAACCGTCGTCCGAATACATGCCCCTGGGAACGAGATCAGGGCGCCCATTGTGAAATCGGTTCTTGACTATTGTCGCGCTGCGCTTGGAGACTCCCTCGACGACGAGTTCGCTCATAACTCCGCTGAACGTCGCAGCAGAAAGCGTCTCCTCGAGACGATCCCAGCCGCGCTCGACGAGAAATCGATTGATGTTGTGGAGGAAGTCGTAGATGTCGTCGATTGCTGCTTTGATTTCAGACGCGCGCAGGCCGTACGGAAGCACAACCTTCTCGTTCCCATGAAGCGATCCGTTCACTCCAGCACGACGTTGTCGATCAGGCGCGTGGCGCCGATGCGCACGGCCAGCGATGCCAGCGCCGGCGGATCGATGCGATCGACCTCGTCGAGCGTCTCCGCATGGGCGATGCTCACGTAGTCGGCTTCGGCGAGCGGCTCGGCGGCGATGAGCTCGCGCATACGCGCGCGCACGACGCTCGCGTCGCGCTCGCCGGCGTCGTACAGCTCGCCGGCGAGGCGCAGCGCGCGCGAGAGCACGAGCGCGGCCTGGCGCCCGGGAGGCGAGAGATAGACGTTGCGGCTGCTCAGCGCGAGGCCGTCGGGCTCGCGGACGATCGGCGAGCCGACGATCTCCACCGGCACGCCGAGGTCCCGCGCCATGCGGCGGATCACGGCCAACTGCTGCGCGTCCTTCTGGCCGAAGTACGCGCGATGCGGCTGGACGATGTTCAGGAGCTTGAGGACGACCGTCGTCACGCCGCGGAAGTGCGTCGGGCGGCTGCGGCCTTCGAGGCGGTCCGTGAGCTTCTCGACGCTGACGTACGTGCCGAACGCCGCCGGATAGATCTCGGCGGCGTCCGGCGCGAACACCAGGTCGACGGACTCCGCCTCGAGCAGCGCCAGGTCGCGGGCTTCGTCGCGCGGGTAGCGCGCCAGATCCTCTTCCGGGCCGAACTGCGCCGGGTTGACGAAGATCGTCGCCACGACGTGATCGTCGCACAGGCGCGCGGCGCGGACGAGCGAGAGGTGCCCTTCGTGGAGGTAGCCCATCGTCGGCACGAGCCCGACGCTGCCGGCGAGCGCAGCGCGCCACGCGCGCACATCGTCGATCTCGCGGACGACGCGCACCGCGGCGTCAGGCGTCCAGCCCGAGCGCGTGGCGACGACGGATCGCCTCGGCGCCCTCGGGGCGCAGCTCCGCCAGCGCCGCCGGGTCCATCTTGAAGCTCTCGCGCGCGGTCGGGAAGGCGCCCGCGCGGACGTCGGCGGCGTAGCGGGACACGGCGTCGCGGATCAGCGCTCCGGCGTCGGCGTAGCGGCGCGCGTGCTTCGGCGTGAAGGCATCGAAGAGGCCGAGCAGGTCGTGGAACACCTGCACCTGCCCGTCGCAGTGCACGCCGGCGCCGATGCCGATCGTCGGCACGCTGACGCGCTGCGTCAGCATCTCCGCGAGCGGCGCCGGGATCGTCTCGAGCACGATGGCGAAGGCGCCGGCCTGCTCGAGCGCCTGCGCATCATGCATCAGCTGCACGGCCGCGGCGGGCGTCTTTCCTTGCAGCTTGAAGCCACCGAGCTGGTTGACGGACTGCGGCGTCAGGCCGATGTGCCCCATCACCGGGATCCCCGCCTCGACGAGCTTCGCGACGGTCTCGGCGGAGCGCACGCCGCCTTCGAGCTTCACGGCGCCGCAGCCGGTCTCCTTGAGCAGGCGCGCCGCGTTCGCCATCGCCTCCTGCCAGCCGGTCTGGTAGCTCATGAAGGGCATGTCGGCGACGACGAGCGCGCGCTGCGTGCCACGCACGACGGCCTTCGTGTGGTGCACCATGTCGTCCATCGTCACGGGCACCGTCGAGTCGTAGCCGAGGACGACCATGCCGAGCGTATCGCCGACCAGGATCACGTCTGCGCCGCCCTGCTCGACGAGACGGCCGGAAGGGTAGTCGTACGCCGTCATCATGACGATCTTCTCGCCGCGCTTCTTCATGTCGCGGATGTCGCTGGCGGTGATGCGGCCCATGGCGGAACCTCCTGGCTCAGACGGCCGGCGCGGCGGCGATGTGGCTCCCGATGCGGGTGACGCGGTTGCGCT
>Ga0334722_10001454_pt1 | contig 29509 bp, 22 predicted proteins | sample C3_bottom_MG_FD_207210 | JGI IMG/M metagenome (GOLD analysis project Ga0334722, IMG submission 207210) | Sediment microbial communities from Yellowstone Lake, YNP, Wyoming, USA - C3_bottom | ecosystem: Environmental > Aquatic > Freshwater > Lake > Sediment | place: USA: Wyoming | collected... | reverse complement strand
GTGCCAGCGCGGACGCAAACGCCGCGTCCCATGTGGGATAGAACGGCGCGCAGTAGGCCATCAGTTGGGAGACGGTCATCCACTCGTGCAGTTCCTGGTTCTCGGAGACGTAGCCGATCCGTTGGAGCGTGGCCGGCCCGAGCTTGCGCGAGTCGGTCCCCAGCAACCTCGCGGATCCTCCGCTCGGCTGCCACAAATTCATCATCGTCTTGATGGTTGTCGTTTTGCCCGCGCCGTTCGGCCCGACCAGCGCGAAGACACTCCCGACCGGCACGTTCAACGTCAGGTCGTGGACCGCTTCGGTCCGCCCGAACCGGCGCGACAGATGCTGCGTTTCGATGGCATACTGCATAGTGTCTCCCACTTCAGCGGGCAGGCCGATTCAGGCGATTCCAATGCTCGATGACCGCATCCACGACGTCCTGCACGTTGAGCCCGAGATGACGGGCGTCTACGGCCAGCCGCTCGACGTCTTCGCGCAGCAGCTGTCGCCGCTCGTCGGAAGTCGAGGCGCTACGCTCGGCGACACACGTGCCGATACCTGGCCGCACCTCGAGCATGCCGTCGCCGATGAGCGTGGCCACGACTTTGTGGGCCGTATTCGGGTTGATGCGCAGTTCCCGGCTGAGGACGCGAACCGACGGGAACTCGTCACCAGGTTTGAGGCGGCCCGACACGACGGCCCGCTTGACGGCAAAGACGACCTGCTCGTGGACCGAGAGGCCGGGGCGTAGAATGACAGTGAAAGGCAACACGATGGTGTACTATATACACTAGTACAGATAGGACAGTCAATAGGTTGGGGGCTGGTGACGTGGCGATTCGCGAAGCGGCCCCTCGAACCGAGCCGATAGCGCAAGTTCGCAAAACGTGCCGTGAAGGCCAAGACGGACTGCGCGAATAGCGCAACCGTGAGGTCGGTGACGAGTCCTGGCAAGGCATGTTTTGCCGGCGAGTGTGAGCCGCCTACGCCGACCGACGTCAGCCCTTGGCTACGGCGGGCCAAGGCGGGGACGCGAAGCGAAGCGTCGCGTCGCCCCCTGTGGTTGATGATCTTCTTGAAAGGACTGTATGAACAGTAGAGTGCGCGCGGTGGTTGGAATCGCAGTTCTGGCGTTCGTCGTCGCGGCTGGGGCTGCCGCTCAAACCGCACCCCCGGCTGCCGCGGCCCAGAAGGCCACGAAGATCCAGGACTTCCCGGGGGTGATGAACTTCGCTCCCGTCGACGATACGTTCGCGTGCGGCGGGGCCATCACACTCGACGCGGTCGCGGAACTGAAGAAGCGCGGCTACAAGTCCGTCGTGAACTTCCGGCCGACAGACGAGGATGGAGCCAACGTGGCGCAGGAAAAGGAAGCCGTGGAGAAGGCTGGCCTCAAGTTCGTCCACGCACCGTTCCGGCGTACCGACGCGAACTTCCAGCCGGCGGTTGATACGTTTCTGGCCGCCGCAAAAGACCCGGCCAACCGGCCGATGCTGTTCCACTGCGCCGCCGGAACCCGGGCATCCGCGATGTGGTTCTTCAAGCGCGTGCTCGTGGACGGGTGGACAGTTGAGAAAGCGCTGCCCGAAGCCGAATCAATCGGCCTCACGTCGCCGGCCGTCCAGAAGTGGGCCGTGGACTACGTGAAGTCGCGCGCAAAGTAATCGGCTCTATTTCCGTCCGTCGAACGACAGCGCCTGGATGAGCACGTCGAGTTCGCTCTGAAGACCTTTTCGCTTGGTCTCGAGAGTAGCTATGTCGCGCTTGATCACGTCGAGTCGGGTCTCCTGCTCGTCCAGTTGCCGCGTGTACCGTGTGACCAGGTTTTTCTCTTCGGCGCTGCCCTTGAGTGCCTTCAGGTTCTCGCGCAGCCGTTCCTGATCTCTGAAGATCTGGGTTGACTCGTTGTTCCGCGCATTGATCTCGGACGCCACCGTTGCGATCTCGGCCTTCTTCGACATGATGACTCGCAACGCCTGTTCAACCTCTGGCGTCAGCGCGCGCTGGCTGCTGAACAGTTTGAGCTCCTCGTCTGTCACCGCCGACACCTGGTAGATCGACTCCACCGGTCGTACCTCTTCGACGGCCAGCGTGGCCGTGGATTTCGACGCCACCGGCACCCGGAACCGATAGACGCTGGGTGCGGTTTCGTCAGGCTTCGCCGTGCCAACCAGCTTCCAGCCAGCCCGGTTCGGGTGTTCGATCACCAGCACCCTGGATTTCGCGTCCTCGTTGCGCACGGTGTACGTGCGTTTATCGCGGTACTCGCGCTGGAACACGATGACGCCTTTCGCGATGCGCACCGTGCTGACGCGCTCGGGGCCCGCCGAGTCCTGCTTCATGTCGACCAGAAGAGCCAGGTCCGCCGCGTACGACAACAGGCGCTTCTCACCAGGCTTGATGGCATCCATCAGGCCCTCGCCAGTGAAGGTGGCCTGTTCGAGCACGGAGTAACTTCCGCCATCGAGCGTGTAAGGGGTCGAATTGGTGATCCACACGGCCGCGCGTGGTCGCTGCGGCGTGGAAGCGCTCCACACGGACACGCGCTCCGCTTCGACCGGCGCCGCGACAATCGGAACGAGCGCGGACTGGTTCTTGCGAATCGTCACGGGTTCCTTGAGCCTGTACTCGAACAGGTCGCCTAGTTCACGGCCCTGCACGCCGGCTCCAACGTCTCCGGCGCTCGCACGCATGGCGTCGATGACATCGACGGACTCGGCCATATCGCCGCGAGTCACGCCGCCAACGACACCACCAACCACCCCGCCTGCAGCGCCAGCCCGGGAGCTCCGTTGAGCCGGGGACGCGGGTGGCGGCGCCGGCGGCGGCATTTGCGCCATCATCGTCGCGGCCTGCGCGGTCTTCACCTCCGGTTCGAGCGCCGCATCATGTGTCTGCGGGGTCAACTGCGCTGCCGACGGCAGCGGAATCACGGGGCGCCGCCCGTAGAGCGGCTGCGACAGTGGCTGAATGAACGACTGTGGCGATCCGGCCACCAGCGACAGGTCGACGTTGGTCCAGTCCTCACCAATCGTGTTGTCGACAATCGCCCAGCCTTGGAGCAGGGGCTTGTCGCCGGCCTTCGACGGAAGCACCAGGCGATACGTGCTCTTCCAGATCGGCACCTCGCTGATGTAGCTCACGAAGAGCTGGCGCTCGCCCACGCCGGAGGTCGCAATCGACATCCGCCTTAGATCCTTCTGCCGCGTGGACGACACGATGTCGAGGTAGCGGCGAATGTCCCCGCGAAGGTCGCCCTCCAGCACCCTCACGGTCAGACGCGACGTGATGTCAAAGCTCTTGATCTCGCCGGCATCTGTCACAATCGTCAATTCGCGCGCATCGATCTGCTTGTCGCCTTCGACATGCGTCCGCTGCTCGACCGCCAGAATGCGACCGGTCGCAGTACCGGCCGCACCCTGAGCCTCAACCTTCGCCCCGCGCAGCGCCGAAAGAGCCGCAAGTAGCGTGGCGTCTTCGCCCAGGGGGAGCGACAACGCGCCCAACTTCCGGCTTGCCGGATCGTCGGTGTTGAAGCTGATGCCGGTCACCTTCCCGTTGCCCAAATCCACGGTCGTGAGCGACATGAGCACGTCGTTCAACTGACCGCTGGTGAAATCAATGGTCACCTGCTCGGTGCCGCGCACGCGACCGAGATGCTCGAAGAACCCGACGCCGTTCTTGTAGAGCACGACGCGCTTGATCGGCAACCTCACCGCCGCGCTGTCGAGTATCCCGGTGATAACGGGGCCGCCGACCAGCGGGGCCGCAGTTGGGGGCGGGCTCTTGGATGGGACCGTCGGAGCTTGCTGGGCGATGCCAGGAACCTGGGTAAGCAGGGCGACACACAACGTGACCGGAATCAGCAGTCGCATCATTTCCTCCAGCGGTATTAGACACCCGGCAGCACGAGACTGGTCCACTCCGAGGCACCACGGCGCTTCGCCGAAGCGGCCCCTCGAACCGAGCCGACAGCGTCAGTTCGCAAAACGTGCCGGACGGGCCGAGATAGGCGTGGGGATGGGGGCCCCCACGCGCGTTCGGCAAGAGAACCCGGTAGGCATGTTTTGCCGGCGAGCGTGAGCGGGGCCGCGAGGCGAAGCGCCCTGGTGCCTCTCGCTCATGCGTCTTGCTCAGAACTCCACCCGCAGTCCGCCCACATACGTCCGGCCCCACTGGTAGGTGGGCTTCGGTCCCCGCAGCGTCCGACTCCACTGGTAGATCAGCAGGTTGTCGCGGTCGTAGAGGTTGTCGACCTCAAAGTAGAGAATCGTCGACGCTCGACCGCGAGTGAGGGTCTTGTCGACGCGGACATCCAGGCGATGGTACGGCGGGTACTCGAGCGCATTGAGCCTGGCGAGATCGAAAACGGCCCGGCCTGCCTTGATCGAGGCCTTCGGATCAAAGGGTGTGTACGGATGGCCGCTGACGTAGCGCCACCTCAGGCTCGCGGCCCAGTTCCCGGACCGGGTGTAGCTCAGTTCCAGTCTGGCCTGGTTGCGCAGTTCGTGCTGCGCGCGCCGCCAGACACCGTCGAGTCCCATCTGCGACACGCGCCAGTAGGAGTAGTTGGCCGCAGCCTGGAGGTGCTGGCCAAGCCTCGCCGACACGACGGTGTCGATACCTTGCGCGTGCACGCTGCCGCCGCTGATCAACTGCCCGACAAACGGCGATTCGAAATCCGCAGCGGCGTCAACCAGCACATGACCTGGAGCCAGACGGTCAATCGGGTAGTGATGGTACTGCTTATCGAACCCCTCAACTCCAACGCGAATCCCCTTGCGCACTTCGAGGTCGAACCCTCCACCGGCCTGGACCGATTCGATGGGCACGAGCGACACGTTCCCTGGCGCACTCGCCATCCAGATGTAGGGCACCCCCTGGCGGTACACGCCCCAGTTGGCGACAAGCCTCGCCCGGCTTCTGAGCTGGTAGTCGACCTTCACCCGGGGACTGCCTGTGGTGATCGCTGATGCCCCCCATCGATCGATGCGCACGCCGGCTGAGACACGGCCTCGGCCAAAAAGCGGCAGCGTCGACTCGACGTATCCGGCGACGTCGGCGAACGACTTCCGGCTCTTCGCCGAGATGTTCTCCTTGGCTGGCGAGTAAGGCGTCCAGACGCCGTAGGCCAGCAACTCGTAGTCGAACGTGAAGGCCTTCACGGCCACGCCCGCGACCACGTCTCCAAACCTCGTCTTCCGGCGTTTCAACTCGGCCCTGAACCTGACGTCAACATCCCGGCCGCGATCAAGTCCGTCGACGGTGGTCCCATTCCGCGACGTGGCATCGATCTGGCTCGTGCCGACGCTTGCGACGAGGGTGGACGCGGTCCTGTCTGACCACGCCGAGTCGAGTCTCACACCCGCCAGGCCGACCCATTCCGTTCCGTTGATCTGGTCGGTGCCGCCGTCGTAGTCGCTGATATCGACCGAGTCGTTGGCCCCGATGCCGAGGAACTTGAATGTGTGCAGGGCGCCGATTCTCCGCTCGACTCGCACCAGCGCGTCGGCGTACTTCGGAACGACCTCCGATCCCTGTTCGTGAAAATTCAGCTCGAGCAGACTGCGCCGAGCCGAAACCACCCACGAACCGTTGTTGTCGGCAAACGGCCGTTCAATCTCTCCCATGGCACCGCCGACGCCAAATCCAAGCATGCCGTGCATGCGATCGGGTTTGGCCGCCCGCAGTGAGATGTCGGCGACCGACGACATCCGTTCGCCAAACGACACCGAGAATCCGCCGGCCTCGATGGTCCCGATATCGATGAGCCATGGCGGAATCATCGACAGGCCGCCGCCAGATCCGCCCTGCGCGCCGAAGTGATTCGGGTTCGGCACGTCGAAGCCATCGATGCGAGTCTGGTTCTCGATCGCACCGCCTCCGCGCACGAGCAGATCGTTGCGGTTGTCCTGTGACGCCGCCACGCCAGGCTGAGACTGAAAGGCTCTGAAAACGTCTTCGAGGGCGCCAGGCGCGGCCGCAATGGCCGCCCCCGTCAGCACGGGCGCTGCGGGATTCGAGATCGGCGTTGCATCGGGCAGCCGTGGAGCGGCTCCCCGGGCCTCGGCCTCCATCAGCAGCCGATACTGGACGACGACGTTCGCGGCGCACGGAGTTCCCCCAAGCTCGATCCGAAGCGGTGGCGATTCGGCGAAACCCGGCGCCGACGCGGCGAGGTGGTAGGAACCCTGCGCGAGGTTGGACACCTCGAAACGACCGTCAGCGCTGGTCGTCGTGGACGCGGCCGTCCTGTCGTCCTGTCGTACGACCACCAGGATGCCGGCTATCCCGGCGCGCGAGGACGGGTCGAGGACAGTTCCGGACACGCGGCACGGACCTGCCGTCTGCGGACCTGCCGTCTGCGGATCCGCCGTCTGCGGACCCGCCGACAACAAGAGACTCAAAATGCCGATACTAATCGCGCTTGCGGGCATGTTATCTGGCCAACCTCGCGACTATACCAGATGCAATGGAGGCGCCCGCCGCTACCGCCAGGTGGTGGGGCAGTTTGCGAAGTGGCCCCTCGAACCGAGCCGCCGTGCGTCAGTTCGCAAAACGAGCCGTGAGGGCCGAATCACGCCGCCGGGGATGGGGGCCCCCGGAACCGTCAGTCCAGCGACGAGTCCCGGAAGGTTCGTTTTGCCGGCGAGTGTGAGCGGGGACGCGGAGCAAACTGACCCACGACCTACTGTCAAACCAGGTTGCATCAAGGATTTCGGCAAGCCTAGAATGTTGTGCGGAAGCGGCAATCGCAATAACCTGTCAGGCAACTGTGAGCGAAGAAACCCCTCCAGGCATCCGGCCCAACAATCGCCTCAGCGGCTGGAAGGAAATTGCCGCCCATCTCGGGCGCGGTGTCCGCACCGTTCAACGCTGGGAAAAGGACTATGCCATGCCGGTGCGCCGGCTCGGCCTGGGAAAGGGCGAAACGGTGTTCGCCTTCAGTGCCGAGCTCGACGACTGGCTCGTCACGTCCGAGGCGGATTCCGCGCGTGCAGACGCGGACAGCACCGCCGCCGACGTCAGCGACAAGGTCGAATCGTCGGACGAAGCAAGAGCCGACCGATGGCAGACCGGGATCACTTCAGACCCCCGGGATCTCTCGCGCCGCATAACAAGACGAACGCTCGCCCTGGCGGCCGTGCTAATCGGGTGCATGGCCCTGGGCGTCATCGGCTACCACTTCGTCGCCACGCTGTGGTTGACGCCAAAGAGCGCACCTGCGGGCGAGACGAAGCATGCCGGCGGTCTGCCTGCCGAGCCTGCCAGTCTGCGAGTTGATTTTGATACGTTGACCGCGCTCGATTCGACTGGCGCAACGCTCTGGCACTATTCGTTCGGCTTCCCGTTGGCCGCGAGGGACTATGCCCCCGGCGCGATACGTCTCGAGAACAGACTCGGCATCGTGGATATTGACGGAGATACACACCGGGAGGTGCTGATCGTCACGCGTTCCGAGGAAGCTTCCCAGGAGAACCGACAGATATTCGTGGTCCTCAACGGCGATGGAACCGTGCGATGGTCCCATCAGATAGACGCCCACACTGTTGCCGTGTTTGGCAGCAAGTCCTACGACGGGCCTTGGGTAGACGATCTCTGGTTTGTGACGACGGCCCCCGAAGATACCGCGCGCAAAGCTCTCTGGGTGGCCAGCCACCATTCCCAGATGTTTCCTGCGATACTTCAGCGTCTGGATCCCAGGACTGGCGCGGTTCTGTCCAACTACTGGAACGATGGCCACATCCTGGCGGTCAACGTGGCGCCGATCGACGGGCGTCAGCGCGTGCTGGTCGGTAGTTGCAATAACGAAACAAAGGGTGCCGCTCTGGCGCTACTTGACGCCGATCGGCCAACCGGCGCCGCGCCATCAGCGCAAGCGGATTATCGATGTCGCAACTGTCCGCCCGGCGATCCGCTCTCGTTTCTGGTGATTCCGAAACCACGTCAGTTTGCCCGCATGGACACATCCAGTTGCGTCTTCAAGATCGACCGGATGGTCGGCGGCTTCACCGTTGGTGTCCGGCACGTAGTAGACGAAAATAACCTGGTCGCAGACGTCTACTACGCACTTGATGATCACCTTCAGCCCAAGGGCGTCACGCTGGGCGACGGCTACAATCTCCTCCGTGATGGGATGATTCGACGAGGGATCATTGCCGCGCCTGCCTCCGCGCAGACGGGCGACTCGGCAAGCGAGTTCCTGCCGCTTCTTGGCTGGAACGGCTCGGGCTACTCGCCTGTCCCGAAGGTCGCTTCGACCGCCGCCGGCGCAAGATGAATCTACTTCAGCGTCTTCCTTGATCTCATGGTCGCCAGCGTCAGCACCGTCAGGCCCCACGCCAGCAACATGAGCGCATCCGGCCAGAACGATTCCAATCCGGTGCCTTTCAAGAAGATCCCGCGGACGATGACGAGGAAGTACCTGAGCGGAATCAGGTAGGTCAGCGGCTGGATGATGGCGGGCATGTTCTCGATGGGAAAGATGAAGCCGGACAGATAGATCATCGGCACCACGAAGAAGAACACAGCCGTCATCATGGCCTGCTGTTGCGTGCTCGAGATCGTCGAGACGAGCAGCCCGAGGCTCAGCGTGCACAGCAGGTACACCAGCGACAGCCCGAACAGCAGCAGGAAGCTGCCGCGCAGCGGAATCTGGAACCACAGCACCGTCACGGCCACGACCAGGAACACCTGGACGACGCCAATCAGGCCAAAGGGCAGCAACTTCCCCACCGTCATCTCCCATCGCCGAAGCGGGGTGACGTTGAGTTGCTCCAGCGTGCCCAGTTCTTTTTCGCGCACGATGGCCACCGCGCCCAGCACGGTGGTGGTAATCATCAGCAGCAACGCCAGCACGCCTGGAACCATGAACCACTGGCTCAGCAACTGCGGGTTGAACCAGACGCGCGTGCGGGCCTCAAGCGATCCAACAGGTCCTACCAATCCCCGGCCACCTGCTCTTGCCAGCGCCACATCAACGGCTTTCTCCGCGATCAGGCTCGTGGCGTAGGCCAGTCCAACAGTCGCCGAATTCGAGTCGGTCCCATCGGTAATCACCTGCACGGTCACCGGCGTCCCGTTGTCTATCGCACGCCCATAACCGGCCGGGATCGAGACGGCCATCCAGGCGGTCCGGTGCTGCAGGGCATCGTCCACATCCTGGTGCCTCGACGTCACCGCAATGACGCTGAAGTAGGGTGACCCCTCAAAGCGGCCAATCAGGTCGCGGCTGGCCGTCGACCGATCCGCATCAACGACGATCGCGGGCACGTTCTTGACGTCGGTCGTCGCCGCATAGCCGAGAATCCCAAGCTGGAACACCGGCGCAATGAGCAACACCCGCAGCATGCGCGGATTGCGCTTGAGCTCCTGGAATTCCTTGCGCATGAGGAAGCCGAGCCGGCGCATCTTAGAGACGCTCCCTTCCGAGGCGCACCGACGCAAGTCCGAGCACACCCACGGCGTAGACCGCCAGCGCGGCAAGCTCCATGTTGACGACGTGCCAGTCCACACCCTTCAAGACAATCGCGCGCAGCGCAGCCAGGAAGTACCTGGCGGGCACGACATAGGTCACCGCCCGAATAGGCGCGGGCATGCTCGCGATCGGAAAGATGAACCCGGACAGGATGATGGTCGGCAGCATCGAGATCAGCAGGCTCACCTGGAACGCCAGCGATTGGGAATCGACCAGCGTCGACACGAGCAGGCCTGTGCCGAGCGCGCCGGCGAGAAAGAGCGACACTGTGAACAGCAGGAGCAGCCACGATCCCCGCATTGGCAGTCCGAACAGTACCATCGCGGCCGCGATAATGAAGAACGCCGACACGAGGGAAATCGCGAAATACGGAATCGTCTTGCCGATCACGTACGACACGTTGCTGATGGGCGCCATCCGCACCTGTTCCCACGTGCCCCGTTCCTTCTCACGCACGATCGACATCGATGTCGACACGACGCTGCTGATCATCACGATGAAGCCGATGAGACCCGGCACCAGGAACAGCGTGCTCGTCAGCTCGGGGTTGTACCAGATCCGAGGTTCGGCGGATATCGGCGGCCGCCTCTGTCCCCCGGTGATCATCTCCAGCTGAAACTGGGCCGAGACGCCGCGCACGATGGCTTGCGCGTACCCGAACACGGTGGTCGCTGTGTTGGCGTTGTCGCCGTTGATGATCACCTGGACCTGCGCGACCCCGCCGCTTCGCAGGTCGCGGCTCATGCCCTCCGGGATGATCAATGCCGCTCGGATGGCACCCTCATTCATCAGCCGCTCGATGTCGGCCATCGAGGTCTCGGTAAAGACGATGTCGAAGTAGGTGGAGTTGGTGAACGACGAGATCAGCTGGCGACTGTCGCGGTTGTGCTCGCGGTCCATCACCGCCAGTCGCACGTGGCGGATGTCGAAGTTGAGCGCGTACCCGTAGAGACCGAGGAAGAACGCGGGGACGAACAGCAGGATCATCAGCGTGCGCCCGTCGCGCACGATCTGCCAGAACTCCTTGCGGCCAACCGCCATGGCTTTTCTCATGCGGATGCCCCTGGAGCGCGTTCAACCACGTCCATGAACACGTCCTCGAGCGACGGCTGGACGATCTCGATCGATTCGGTCTCGAGCCCGCGTTCGGCGAATCGCTGGCGCAAAGGTGCGGTGTCGCGCTCGCCGTGCCGGAGCCACACGTGGAGCGCCGTGCCGAACAGGCTCGTCTTCTCCACCGACGGCAGGTCGTCCAGCGCGCGCAGCGCTTCCATGGGCGAAGGGGTTCGAACCTCGACAATCGCCCGGTCGGAAAAGATCCCTTTGAGCTCGTGCACGGTGCCCAGGGCTGCGATCCTGCCGGCCTGCATCAACGCCAGGCGATGGCAGTGTTCTGCCTCGTCCAGGTAGTGCGTGGTGACAAACACCGTCACTCCGCCCCGCGACAACTGATTGATGAGCGCCCAGAACTGCCGGCGCGACACCGGATCGACGCCGCCGGTAGGCTCGTCAAGAAACAGAATCGGCGGCTCGTGAAGAATGGCACAGCCGAGCGCGAGCCGCTGCCGCCATCCGCCGGCCAGGTCTCGCGCCAGCGTCCGTTCCCGTCCGCGCAGGCCTGCCATCTCCAGCACGAAATCCCGGCGCCTGGCGATCGCGTCATCGTCGAGACCGTAGAGGCCTCCAAAGAACGTGATGTTCTCCTCGACGCTCAGCAGTTCGTACAGCGAGAACCGCTGCGACATGTACCCAATCCTGCGCTTGACGCCTTCCGGGTCGCGGCCGACATCGATGCCGCCTACCTGTGCGGTGCCAGACGAGGGCTTGAGCAACCCGCACAGCATCCGGATGGTCGTGGACTTGCCCGCCCCATTGGCGCCAAGGAATCCGAAGATCTCGCCCTGCTCGACATCGAACGACACGTGGTCGACGGCCACGAAGTCGCCGAAGTGCCGCGTGAGATCGCGAACGGTGACAGCCGGCATTCAGCGCCCCAACACGCGGTCGAGCCGCGCCTGCGCGAGCTTGACCGCCGCCAGCGTGCGCGTGCGATCGAGTTGCGCGCCAAGCAGTGCCTGCTGTGCGTCGAGCACATCCGTGTTCGACGCCAGCCCCGCCTTGAAGCGCTCTGCGACGACGCGTCGCGCTTCGGTGGCGCTCACGACGCCAGCGGTCGCCGCCGTGATGGAGGCCACCGCAGACGTCAGGTCGAGCTGTCGTTGTCGCACGTCGAAGTCGAGCATGCTGTCGAATTCGGCGAGCCGCTGCTGCGCGGCTCGCTCCGCCGCGTTGACTTGCGCGACGTCGGCCTTTACGCGTCCGCCATCCCACAGCGGCCACGCGACGTTGACGCCGACGTCCCACGATTCCTTCCACGCGCCGGCGCGCGGAAAGATCCGCTGGTTCGGCCGCGCGTAGTCGATGCCACCGCCCAGCGACACCACAGGTTTCGATCCGGCCGCCGCCGCCGTGCGCTGCTGGCCCAGGCCGTCGACACGAAGTTGCAGAGCTTGCCGCTCGGGACGGTTCTTGCGCGCCTCCATCAACAGGTCGTCGAACGCCGGAATGCCTGGCCCCTCGCCGTCCAGCGCCGCCGTGGGCTCGATGACAACAGTCGCCGCCAGGCCCGTCGCCCGCCGCAGGTCGGCTTCGGCCACATCGCGGGCGTTCCGCGCCTGAATCAGCAGCACCTGTTGCCGTGAACGGTCTGTCTCTGCTCTCAGCACGTCGCTGGGCGCAACGAGCCCGGCAGCCAGCATGTTGCGCACGTCCTGGAGGTGCGCCTCGACCAGCTTCAGCGCTTCTTCCACGACCTTGACCGACCCAGTCGCGGTCACCAGCATCCAGAACGCGCGCGCGGCATCAAGCCGGATGTCGGCTCGCGCCGTCGCCACGTCCCTGCCTGCCGCATTCTGCTCGGCCGCCGCCGCACGGTCGAGCGCCGCCACACGTCCTGAGGTGTACACGGGCCACTGCACGTCGAGGCGTGATCGCCAGTTGTCGGGGATATCAGGGTAGATCACCCGGGGCGGCGCGCCGGGAACCTGGATGGCGAACTGATCGACATGATTGGTCCGCGTGTAGCCGCCGAGCACTGTGACGACGGGCTTGTCGGCGGTCGCGCGAAGAGACGCTGCCGCCTTGGCCCCATCTTCGCGCGCTTCGAACTCACCGATGCGATGGCTGGCCTTGAGGGCCAGATCGATCGCCTCGGCCAGGGAGAGGCGAACGGTGGGCGGCGCCTGCGGTGGCGCTGCTGTCTGTGCCCGACTGTTGGTGGCGCCTGCCAGCAACAGCGTAACCGTCATGCCCGCGACCAGAACGATAAGACGAGATCTATTTCTCATGACAGTCCTGTGAAAACCACTCCGGGAGTGGTTTTGAGCACCGAGCATCCCGACGAAAACCACTCCGGGAGTGGTTTTCAGACGTGCGTCACGCGGTCGATGAAGACGTCCTCGAGGCTGGTCGCTACCACGCGCAAACTGGCCACCTCGATACCAGCCCGCCGCAAGGCCGCGCCGATTCGTGCGACTGCGGCCTCTCCTTGTCCCGGCTCGAGTCGCGCGTGCAGCCGTTCGCCAAAGACCTGGACGTCACCGATCGCCGTATCGTGCTGCACGAGGGTCAACGCCGCATCCTGCGGTTCGGCAATCACTTCGACGATCTCTCCAGGGAACGTGGCGCGGATCGCCGACGGATGGTCGAGCGCCAGCAGGAGCCCCTCGTTGATCAGCGCGACGCGCGAACATCGCTCCGCCTCGTCCAGATACGGCGTCGCCATGACGATCGTGATGCCCTGCGAAAGGAACTCCGAGAGCAGGCGCCAGAATTCGCGGCGCGATACCGGGTCGACGCCCGTCGTCGGTTCGTCGAGCAGCACGACGTCGGGCTCGTGCACCAGCGTGCAGGCCAGCGCGAGCTTCTGCTTCATGCCGCCAGACAGCCGTTCCGCAAGCCGGGTCCGGAACCTGGTCAACTGCATCATGTCGAGCAGCCGGGTGCGCCTCGCCTGGTACGCTTTGACGCCGTGAATCTCAGCAAAGAACGCAATGTTCTCGTCGATCGTGAGGTCGCCGTACAGGCTGAATCGCTGGGAGAAATACCCGACCGTGTGTGTGATCGCATGATGATCGCCGACCGGGTCCTTGCCGAGCACCTTGATGGTGCCGCCGTCGGCGCGCAAGAGACCGCAGAGCATCCGGATCGTCGTGGTCTTGCCGGCGCCGTCAGGACCAATCAGCCCGAACATCTCGCCCTTCCTGACGTCGAACGACACTCCGCGCACCGCTTCCGTCTGGCCGAAGCGCTTCGTGACGCGGTCGAGCGAGATGGCAATGTCGGGCATGGACGTTCGGAAGAGCGTCGCTACTTCGTAAACCGAATCTCCGCCTCGACCGGCACGCCCTGCTTCAGCACGCCCTTGCGGTTGTCGACGCTGACCTTCAGCCGAAAGACGAGCTTCGATCGCTCGGCGGCCGTCTGGACATTGCGCGGCGTGAATTCCGCTTTCGAGGAAATGAAGGTGATCCTGCCTTCGATGGCCGATCCGCCGGCGTCTGTGTAGAGCGTGACCGTCTGACCCAGCGACACTCGAGGCACCAGCGGCTCGTCGAGAAAGACGTTGGCCCACACGTTGTCGAGATCAGCGATCACGAGCAGGGGCACTCGCGGTGCATGCAGTTCGCCCGCGTCCACCAGTTTCTGCGTGACCAGGCCGGTGATGGGCGCGCGCACCGTGGCGTCTTTGACGCCCTTGGTGATGGTCGCGATCTGTGCGTCAATCGAGGTGAGGCGCGCACGGGCGGCCTCGATTTCTTCTGGACGGGCGCCGGCCTTCAGTCGATTGAGCACCTCGGCGGCTGCGCGTGTCCGCTGTTCGGCAGCGGTGACGCGTCTGGCCGCCACCTCCTTTCTGCTCGCCGCGTCGTCTCGTTGCTTTTCGACGCCGGAGTTTGAGGCCATCAGCGATTCGAAGCGTTTGAGGTCCCGATCGGCGGCGGTGAGGTCTTCGTTGGCGGCGGCGACGTCGGCCTCGGCGGCCGCGCCCGTGGCCTCAGCCTGTCTGATGTCTTCGACGCGCGAGCCCGCGAGCAGCAGGCGAAGCTGGGCGTCGGCAACCTCGCGGTCCGCCTGGGCGCGCGCCAGAATCAGCAGGGCGTCGGCTGTGTCGATCTGAGCGATGACGGCGCCCGCTGTCACACGGTCGCCCTCGGCGACCTTCAGATCGAGAAGCCGGCCACCCACTTCCGCGGAAACCTGCACCTCCGTCGCCTCCACGTAACCCGACACGCGAACGCTGTCGGCCGGAGCCTTCTTCGCACATGAGGTGCCGGCGACGAGGACGGCCATTACGGCGGCACAGAGCGGCGTAAGGCGCGAGAACTGGCAGCGCAGGTTCGGCGTCATGGACGATCTCCGTCTTGATATTCTGTAGCTATGAGAATCCTCATTGCCGGCGGATCGGGCTTTCTGGGTACCCACCTCACCGCCGCCCTGACAGCGGCCGGCAACGATGTCAGCATTCTCTCACGTCGAGCCGGTCCGGATTCGTCCGGCCGACAGGGAGGTGTGCGAACGATTGCCTGGGTACCCGATGGGGCTACCGGCCCGTGGTGTAGGGCCTGCGGCCCCATCGACGCCGTCATCAATCTGGCTGGCGCCTCAATCGGCGATGGCCGGTGGTCGCCGAGCCGTAAGGCCGAACTCGTCTCTACCCGAATCAACGCGACGCGCAGCCTCACGCGTTTCATCGAACAGGCCTCGCCTCGGCCTCCGCTGCTGATCAATGCATCGGCGATTGGCGTCTATGGCGACCGCGGCGACGACGTCCTGACCGAGGATGCGACCACTGGCTCGGATTTTCTCGCGTCACTGTGCCGCGGCTGGGAAGACGAGGCCCGTCGAGCGCAGGGCACTGAGACGCGCGTGGTGCTGTTGCGCACGGGTCTGGTCCTGGACCCGCTGGGCGGAGCGCTGCCGAAGATGCTCCTGCCATTCAGGCTGTTTGCTGGAGGCCCGTTCGGATCCGGCCGCCAGTACATGTCGTGGATTCACCGCGACGATTGGGTGGCTCTCGTGGTGTGGCTGCTGAGCGCGCACGCGGTTGGCGGGCCGGTCAACGCCACCGCGCCACATCCGGTGACCAATGCGGAGTTCGTCCGCACGCTGGGTCGAGTCCTGCATCGCCCGTCGTGGCTGCCGGCGCCGGCGTTTGCGCTGAAGCTGGTACTGGGCGAAATGGCCGGCCCGCTGCTGCTGTTCAGTCAGCGTGTCGTTCCGGAGAGCGCAAGCCGCGCGGGATTCACGTTTGCGCATCCGGTGTTGGAAGGTGCGCTGGCGAATCTGCTCACGTAATTACTTCGCGATCCTGATTTCGGTCTCGGCCTTCACCTGGAAACGCCTGAACTTCGAGTACGTGGCGCGCGAGTCAATCGCTGCCGCGCTGCCGCCGGAAACAAAGGGATTTCTGCTATAGCTCTCTGTCATTTCGACCGGAACCCACAGGCCCAGCATCGCGTCGCGACCGTACTTGACGACGAGTTCGAGCGTGCTGCCGTCGCCGCCGAACTTGAACTGCAACATGGAACTGGTGACAGCCCCACTGGCTGGATCAATCAGGAACCACCCGCGCGCGGCGACGTCCCCGGTCTGATTGTACCGAGTCAGGGTGGGTCGACCCGTTTCTTCGTAGTCAATTCGCGTCGACACCACGCCGCCCACATCGCGGGTCCCGCCAAGTTTGAAGCGGAAACGAGAGAGGTTCGCGTATTCCAGGAACTCCAGTGCATGCAACGGCACGTTCATGTTCCGTCCGACCGGGCCGATGTTGTACCGGGCGCTCTCGGTCTTGATCGCCAGCAACTGATCCTGCGCTGCCTTGCTCTGATCGAGAAAGAGCCGCTTCAGGCGATCGTCTCGGTCACGGACAGGATCACCGTTCACCTCGAAGACGTCCCGAAACGACGTCCATCCCTTGACGTTTTCCTGCCGAACCAGCAGCAGATCGGAACGGAGCTGCTGTCGCTGCCCCCTCACCGACTGCACGTAGTTCTCTTCGGCCACGAGCATCGAGTACTCGCGTTCGTACCCGGCGACGTAATCAGCCGCTCGAGCCACCAGGCGTTGCAGTTCCAGTGTGCGTGCCACTGACGCCTCGTTCGCCGCCGCGGGGGCGCCAGCAACAGACGCTGCTGACGCTGTCGGAGGCCGCCCCCCCGCGTCCGATCGCTCTCGCGCAGCGCTTCCGCGACCTGCAGAGCCCGTCGATCCCGCCGATATCGCCGCCGGAACCACATCATCGACGTCCTGCCGCGCGACAAGCCACCCAGGCGCGCGAATCGTGAGTGGCTGGCGCGGGATGTCGATACGCAGTGCGTGGCGCGAGCCATCGGCATCGGTGGGCACTCGCTCGATCCCCAGGACGTAGCAGCCCGCAAGCTCGGGCATGACGCGCTCGAGGCTCTTGTCTGCGTTCTTGCCGAGCAGCGTGTATGCGCCTCCGGTAGCCTTGGCCAGTCGTTCCAGAGCGCCGACGTCGAGCGGATTGTTCGGGTCGTCGCGACCACCCGGCAGACCAATGGCGTAGATCGTCGCATGGGCCGCCACGGCTGCCCGCGCGACATCATCGATTCGCGTCACTGACCCCTGGGAGAACCCCGCCGAAAAGACCGCGAGGATCTTGCGCCCACGCGACGCTCGCAGAGCGTTCAGCGCAACCTGGAAGTTCGCAAGAAATCCCGACTGTGGAGCCGACGCGTCTTCGCTGGCGCGACTTGGGGCCACCGCCTCAGTCGGTGCGCGTTCGACCGCTGCCGCCCGGTCGGGATCGGTGACGGCGCGCCCTGGATCCGATCCAATCGTTGCCGGCGGCGGGGGAAACGCGTCAACAGCATTCACGCCGGCCGTCGGCGTCGCCTGCCCGACAACCGCCCTCAACGCCTCACGCACGTCCGGTCGCTCGGTTGACAGCGTCAGCTGGGCCTCGCGGATCACCGGGATGCGAAGCACGCCAACCCGATCATCGAGTCCCAGTCGATCGATGAGCGCCGCGGCGGCCTGATGCACGACGCGCTCGTTCCCGCGCTGAATCGAGAACTCATCCACGACGACGAGGACATTGCGGGCTGGTTCAGCGGCGAGACGGAGCGTCTCGTCAACACCCGTTGCGAGACGACGAGCGGCCTCGTCTGACGCCCCAGGGCCTCGACTCACATAGCGGACCGACAGCACCTGTCGCGGCTTGCCGTCGACGGTGACGGCGAAGCTTGCCGCTGTCAGGGCATCAGCGATCTTGCCGTCCCGGTCAAGAACGACGACTTCGACCGGAAGTGTCTGAGCCGGCGCAGTCTGCGGGACAAGCTGCGGTACTTGCGCAAGAAGGAGGGCGCAAAGGACCGCACGCGCGAGCGTCATTGAAAATACTTCTTCAGCATCGCATTCCATGCCGGAACCGGCTCCACCGTGCTGCCGATGCCTTCGTAGACAATCTGGTTCGTGGAGAGCCGGCGGCCGTAGAAGTTTCTATTCGCATCACCATCGGGAGTGATGGCCGATCCTTTCAGCGTGGCGCCCGCGAACAAGCCGCGTGTCCGCGAATAACTGAGAATCTGCGCACGCAGCAGGATGTCGGTGGACGCCTCTGCGTCACGGCCGACCGGACCGGCCGCCACACCCGCGTCGGCACCGATCTTGAACTGGTTGCGCAGGAGATTCTCGATACCGCGCTGATTCAGCACGATGAGCACGATGTCGACTTCTTCCACGCCAATCTGCGCGCCGATGCTGCCTCCCGTAATCGTCATGAACGCCGGTGGCGACCACGTGTTGGTCTTGGGATCGCGAACGCTCAGGACGCCATGGCCCCGATGAACGCCCACGCCAAATCCGCCCTTGATCGTCGAGGGAAACACGACAACGGCTTCGGCCTTCTTGAGGTACGTATTCGGCACTGCCTTGTCGGGCGCCCGCATGATCTCTTCGAATGCCGTGATGCTGCTGAGGATGCGATCCGCCTGGTCTCGTTGCGCGATCATGCGAACCGGCCACACGAGCACCACGACCAACGCCGCGCACGCCGCAAGTCGCCATTTCATATTCGTCTCCTCGAGAAGAATCAGTCCTGGACTGATTTCTACCGAACGGTAGCGAAAATCAGTCCAGGACTGATTTCTATTCAGTACGCCACAAGCTGCTCGAGCGCCGCGGTGATCTTGTCCGCGTTCGGCAGGTTGTGCTGCTCCAGAACGCTGGAGAACGGGCAGTGCGCGTCGGGATACGTCACCCGCATCACTGGCGCGTCGAGTTTGTCGAAGCGCTCTTCCATGATGACCGCCGAAATCTCGGCCCCAAGGCCCAGCGTCTTCACGTCCTCGTGCACGATCAGCACCCGGTTCGTCTTCTCGAGCGAAGCGAACACCGCATCCTTGTCCCACGGTGCGAGACTTCGCAGATCAATCACTTCTATTTCGACGCCCTCGGCGGCCAGTCGGTTTCCAGCCTCGAGCGCGGGCTGCACCATCGCGCCGTACGTGAGCAGTGTCGCATGGCGCCCTTCGCGCCTGACCGCAGCCTTCCCGATTGGCACGATTTCGTCGCCTTCGGGCACCGGCCCCTTCGCTCGCCTGTATAAGTACTTGTGTTCCAGATAGATGACGGGATTGTCGTCCCGGATTGCTGCTTTGAGCAGCCCCTTCGCGTCCCACGCCGTGGACGGGGCGACGACCTTCAAACCGGGGCGGTGCACGAACCACGACTCGGGGTTCTGCGAATGATAGAGACCCCCGGCCACGTTACCACCGACCGGCGCGCGAACCACGAGCGGACAGGACGCGCGACCACCATACCGATACCGAAGCGTGGCGGCCTGGTTGACGATCTGATCGAAGCCGCACGTAATGAAGTCGCCAAACTGCATCTCGGCGACCGGGCGATAGCCCCGCAATGCCGCACCCACACTGACGCCGATGATGCACGACTCGGAAATCGGCGTGTCGAGGCACCGATACTCGCCGAACTCGTCGTAGAGCCCCTTGGTGATGCCAAAGGCCCCGCCATAAGCGCCCACGTCTTCGCCGAGCACAAACACCTTGTCGTCGCGGCGCATCTCTTCAAAGAGCGCCTCGCGAATGGCTTCCAAGTAGGTGAGTTCGTGGGACATGTTGGCAATCAGTAGTCGGTGGACAGTGCCAGTCGGGATTGGGGATTAGGGATTGGGGATTGGCTAACCCCTAATCCCTAAACCCTAACCCCCATTTCCCTGATCGAGTCCTATGCATACAGATCCGTGACCGCGTCTTCCGGCGCCGGCTCGGGGCTGTTTTCCGCAAATGCCACAGCGGCATCGATCTCTGCCCGGATGCGCTCCTCGATTCCGAGGAAGAGCTCGTCGTTCAACACGTTCTGATTCCGGAGGTACGACGTAAATGTCGGCAGCGGGTCGCGACTCTTCCAGATCGCCTCTTCGTCGGCCGTCCGGTAGAAGGGCTTGTCGTGCTCCGAATGACCGTGCCAGCGGTACGTCTTGCACTCGATCAGTGTGGGCCCTTCGCCGGTTCGGGCTCGATCGATCGCGCCCAACGTCGACTGGTAGACGGCCAGCACGTCGTTGCCGTTGATGGCCACCCCATCGAATCCGTACCCCTCGGCCCGGTCGGCCACATCCTCGATCGCCATCGACTTCTCAATCGGCGTGGAGTACGAGTAGATGTTGTTCTCGCAGATGAACACGAGCGGCAACTTGTGGACGCCCGCGAAGTTCATGGCCTCGTGCACGTCACCCGTATTCGAGGCGCCCTCGCCGAAATACGCCAGAACGACGTTGTCGCGCTTCTCAATTTTGAAGGTCAGCGCCAGCCCGGCCGCCACGGGCGTGTTCGCGCCGAGCATGCTGGTGTTGCCGAAGATGCCGAGCTCGGGCACACCGGCGTGCAGCGCCGAATCCCGGCCCTTCGACAGGCCGGTGGACTTGCCGTACATCTGAGCCATCATCACGCCAGCCGACACACCCTTCATCAGGAACGTGCCGAGGTCGCGATGGAGCGGACAGATGTAATCCTCCTTGCGCAGGCTGTAGCAGGTGCCGACGACGATCGCTTCCTGGCCGATGCCGGAGTAGACGCCACTACGCACGCGTCCCTGCTTGACCAGGATGCTCAGGCGCTCGTCGAACGAGCGGATGAGCTCGAGCCAGTACAGCATCTCGAGCAATTGCTCGGACGACAACTTGAACTTGTGTCGCTTGATCGATGGCATAGCGGACCTGAAAACAACGTCCGGAAGAAGTGTAGCAGAGACGGGTTACTGACGCGCCCTGCCGAGTCCCGTCCGCGCAAGCAGGAAATTCGCGGCGAGCCGCAGAGCCACCCGAGGAAAGCGCATCACGAACTGGCGCCGCGCCTGCTCGTACGTCAGTTCGCCGACCGCGTAAGCGACCAGCAGTCGATTGACGTCCGGAAATACCCGCACAGCTCGCACCAGCCGGTCTACGCGAGAGAGGTCTGCAAACAGATACCGGTTGAGGAAGCGTGAGTCGCGCAACTCGGTGCCAATTTCCCTGCGCCAGTACCGCTGATACAACCGGGGCGAAGGTCCCTCGAGAATCGCGCGCCCGGCAAGATCGCCAGACACCATGGCGAAGTAGATGCCCTCGGCGGAGAAGCCGTTGACAAACCCTCCAGCGTCACCCGCCAGATAGACGCCGTCCCGCGCCGTCACTGGCAGCGGTCCGCCAATCGGGATCTGGTACGGCGTGAACCGCTTCCGGTCGGAGGCGCCTACCAGCAAGCCTCGCTCGGTCGCGCTCGCCACGAAGGATTCGTGAACCTGGTAGGGCGGCTGAGCAATGTGCGCCTTGAACGACGACAGCAAGTAACCGACGCCGACATTGACCCAGTGTGCCTTTGGAAAGATGTACCCGTACCCGTGTCCGGCACCCGGCGCAAACGACACCCACAACGTCTGCTCGTCGACTGCGCGCAGTTGGTCGACCGGCGTCTCCTCCATCATGTCGAGTGCCACGCTCGACGACGGCCATCCCGCGTTGAATCCCAGCCGCCGCGCGACGACGCTGTAGACGCCATCGGCCGCCACCACGAGCGGGGCCTCGAACGCGCGGCCTTCGCGCGTTTCGAGATGGATCATTCCGTCGCGGCGTTGCGCTCGAGTAATCTCCACACCCTCAACCAGATCGGCGCCGGCTTCCTGCGCCAGCCGCAGCAGGAGGTGATCGAATTCGACGCGGCGGATCATCATGACGGTCGGACAGCCGCCATCAACCGTCACCGCCTGCCCGCCCGGGCCCTCCATGTAGAGTCGCGTCACCGCGTGGGTCTCTATCCCGGTGAGGCCGGACTCGAGATAGGGGAATCTGCGAAGCACGCGCCACGTCAGGCCTCCGCCGCACGCCTTGTAGCGGGGAAACGTGGCGCGATCGAGGATGAGCACGCGCGCGCCGCCCAGCGCCAGCGTGCGGGCGGCCGTCGATCCTGCGGGACCGGCGCCGACAACGATGACGTCAGGGGTGGGAGAACCACCAGTGGCGCGACGAGAGGCGAATCCGGTGTTGGACACGGCAACTGAAAGCGCCTGCCCGGGCGCCGGTGATCGCGTCACCAGCTCGGGTCAACGGCGTGGATGGAGTTTAGCTTAGGATGCGCGCGAACCCGAACAGTTCGTCGCCCTTCTCGGCCTGACCCAGAAAATGGCGCAGCAGCACGCGGGCCGCCAGGTACGACGAGGTGATCCCGTTGTGGCCCGCTCCCATCGCGAACAACTGATGCGGGTAGTTGCGATGCGGGCCCGCACACAAGAACCCGTCCGCGGTGGTCGACACCGGTACATCCCAGCCATATTCAGGCCGGATGCCCGAAATCGCCGGATACAGCCTGGACAATTCGTACATGAGTTGGCCGGTCCGCTGGATCAGCACCTTCTCGCGCGAACGCGGCCCGACGCGCGGCTGGTCTGCGCCCATGAACAGCACCCGCTCATCGCTCGTCCGGCGCAGCACATGCCTGGGCTCTTCCTGATCCAGGACGAGCGCGCGCGACCGTCCAAAACCCCGGCGCACGAACGACGGTACAGGCGCCGTGAGCACGCAGTAGGCGTCCATTTCTGCGAAGTGACGACGAAGCGGCGCAAACGGCGCCGGTGGATGATCGCTCGCCACGATCAGGGTTTCGGCCTTGACCAGCCCTCCCGAGACGACGAGTTCGACGCCTCGCGGGCGCGACCGGATCTTGGTGATGGCCGTGCGCTCGAAGATTGCCGCTTTCCGCCCTGCAGCAGCCGCCGCCAGTCCAATGGCGACGCGATAGGGATCCACGTAGCCATCGCCAGCCGACCTGATGCCGCCAATGGTGTCCAGACCGGTCTCGAGGCGCACCCGTGCCGGCGTCATCCATGTCCCGTCCACGCCGCTGGTGCGCAGCGCCTGCATCTCACGCCGGAGCGCCTGTTCGTCGGCCGCGTCCATCCCCACCCTGATCGCCGCATCCGTCACCAGTTCCCCGCGGATTCGCAGGCGTCGAATCGTCGCCGCAAAGTCGAGGCCCGCGCGCCTGAACGTCTGCCAGACGTGCCGCGTGGCCCGCAGGCCGTACCGTTGTTCGAGCGACCCGAATGGCACAGCCGGTTCGAGGCGAAGAAGGCCAGGAAACAGGGCCGTGCCTCCCTGCGCGATGCGGTCGGCTTCAAACAGCGCCACGCGCAGACCAGCCGCCGCAAACACGTACGCCACTGCGCACCCCGTCAGGCCACCGCCAAGAATGGCGACCTGCGTCGTGATTTCGCCGCGATGCCGCGGGTACGCCGGCTGGCGCGATTTCGGAAAGCGGTCGAGCCAGTACGAAACGCCGTAGCGGGTTTTCATAACAGTGGGGTCTCGATTGCCGAGCGACGCGATTTTACACGTATGCGGTCTGAATTAGAATCATCATCGTCTCTATTTTGAAAGTCGGTCGTGATGAACAAGAAGAGCCCCGCTCGCCTTGCCTCCACAATCAGGGTGCACCTGCGAACGCACGGGTCGGCGGAGCATGCTGCCGGGGTCCAGTGGTTCTTCAAGGAAGAAGTCCTTTCGCACGGATGGTATACCGACGATCTGCGCCGATATGCGCGTGACCTGCACAAGACGCTTGCCCGCGACACGCCGTATCTGCTGGACGTCGCCGAGTCGCTGTTCGACAGCCGGGTGCTCGAGGAAAAGATTCTGGCCGTCGTTCTCGCGCAACGCTCACTGACGCAATTCGGAGTGGCGGAGTTTGATCGATTCGAGCGCTGGCTCGACCGCGTCGAGTCGTGGGCCGACAACGATGCGCTGGCGATGTACCTGCTGGGTCCGCTGCTCCTGGCGAACCCGGGCCGGGTACGCCGCATCACGACGTGGGCGAAGTCGCGAAATCGCTGGCGGCGCCGCGCCGCAGCCGTGGCCCTGATTCACGGTGTTCGGAAAGGGCTGTTCGAAACCGAGGCCTCGGCCGTGACCGACCAGTTGCTGAAAGACCGCGACGACATGGTCCAGAAGGGCCTGGGGTGGCTGCTGCGGGAATGGTGCAAGTACCAGCCGGCCACCGCTGTCCCGGTGGTGTTGAGGATCAGGCCCGATGCGCCGCGGCTCGTGCTGCGAACGGCTTGCGAAACCCTGCCGCCCGCCCAGCGCAAACGCATCCTCGCACTGTGAGCCAGTCGGGCACGGCATGCCGTGCCCCTACGACGCATCAGAAACGGAGCAGGCGGGAATTTCCAATCCCGAATCCCGACTCCCGAGTCCCGACTCCCGATCAGTCCTGTCTGTCCCTACGTCGTCTTCGTAACCTTGTGCAAACCGCGCGGGCTGTCTGGATCAAGTCCGCGAATGCGGCTCAGGTGAAATGCCAACAACTGCCCCGGCACAATCGCCGCGATTGGAGAAACCCACTCGGGCATGCCGGCCGGAAGCGCAATTGGCGCCGCCGCCCTGTCGAGTGACGAACGAAGGTTCGACAGCACGACCGGACACGCACCCCGCGCGCAGATGTCGGCGAGCACGCTGTCGACTTCGGCGCTGACGGCGCCAGCTACGTTGATGACAATCGCCGCAAAACCGGTTTCGATGAGTGCGATCGGCCCGTGTAGAAAATCTGCTGATGAATAGGGTTCCACTGCCACGTGCGCCAGTTCCTTGGCCTTGAGCGCCAACTCGAATGCCGTCGCGAAATTGAATCCCCTGCCGATCACGACGCCGTGTCCGGCGCCGCGCAGGGTTTCGGCTGCCGCAGCCACAATCTGATCGTCGACACCGGCAGCCTCCGCCACGAACTCGGGGACGTGCGCCAGTTCTCGTTTCCGGTCCGCGTCCTGTGCGAGGTCGGTCGACAGCATCGCCAGCGCCATCAGTTGTGCGGTGTAGGTCTTGGTGGCCGCGATGCTCTGTTCGGGTCCGGCGCGCAGCGCAAGTACATGGTGCGCGGCTTTCGCCAATGGCGAGTCGGCCACGTTGGTGATGGCCAGCGTCTGGCAGCCTTGCCGGCGACCCTCAACGATGACGGCGACCAGGTCGGGGGATTCGCCGGATTGCGATACGCCAACCACGAGCGCGCCATCCATCCGGGGTGCGGCGTGGTACCTCGTAAACAGGGAAGGTGTGGCCAGCGACACGACGAGTCGGTTGTAGGCGCCAAACACGTACTGCGCGTAGCGAGCGGCGTTGTCGGACGACCCGCGCGCCGCGATGACTACGTGCGCGACCTGGTGGGCCCGAAGGCGCTCGGACACCCGCTCCACGTCGGCCGCCCCGTCCCGGAGCAGGCGCCGCAGCACCTCTGGCTGTTCAGCAATTTCGGCCCGCAGCAGGGAATCGGTCAACGGTGTCTCTTTCTGGCGATGGGAATGGCTCATCGCTGGCGCGGCACCACCAGCAGCGCGTCACTCACCTTTCGCGGACCGGTCTTGTCCGATGGATGATTCACCACCACGCCCCCCACCACCATCGTCGTCGAACCGCCGCCATCGAGATTCAGTGCGTTCTCGAGATTGAGGCCCGCCGCGAGTTTCTGCAGTTCGCCGAAGCTCATCCCCACGCTGACGTCGGGATTACGGCCGTCAACCGTCACGAGCCAGATCGTGCCGCCCCGGCTGGTGCCGATCATCGTCCTCGGATGCCGCTCCGTGTTGAAGCCCGCTCGCAACTGCTCATCGGCCCAGTCGGTGAGCACCTGGCCGTTCCGGATCAGGAGCCCCGCTCCGCTCACGATGTCGTTGGCGAGCGACCACTCGACAACTGGCGTGCCCAGCCGAGTCTGGAATTGCGTGTTGAGCGACACTACCTGATCCCGATCGAGTGTTTCGAGACCGGAAGGCAACACCGTGCCCCCGAACGACAACACTGCCCCGTCCTTGGGGATCGGGGTCTTGCCGGCATTGGGCCGGCGATCGGTCACGCGCAGCGGCGATCCGGCCAATTGCCACTCGACACCGGTATCGGCCGTGTCGCTGTCGGGACCGAACCGGGGTGTATACAGCATGAGTTTGGTACGTGCCCGCGTGGTGTCGACCCCGTCGATGGGCACCGTCACTTCGTCGCTGCCCTGGCGATAGGCGAGCGTCATTGACGCACTGAGACGATCGAACAGAAGCCGAAGCGGCTTTCCGGGCGCACGCACGATCCCGATTGCACCCCGGGTGAGCGCCGCATCGCTGACCAGTTCGTGATCGAGTTCGAGCACGCCCGCGGGGTCGCCATTCTTGACCACGAAGAAGCCGGCATTGATGGCGGCGATCGCCTTGTGCCTGGCTGCGATCTCGGGAACGCTTTCGAGGCTCATCGGACGATCCTGGGCCAGCGCGCAGCGCAGGTCGGCTTTCGACGGGTCAATCCGAAGAATCTGGATAGCGACCACGCCCGAAGGATCGAGCAGGCCGGGGTCGTTCAGTTTGAAGAGTTGAACCCCGTCGGCGACCTTCTCTGGCTTGCCGAGGCTGAGCGTGGTCTCGTGCTGACAGGCCGGAACCCCACCGGCCAGCGCGACCAGCAGCACCACTGCTGCCGACCGCTGCTTCAGGACCGAAACGCGCGCGCGACGGATCATGTCCACCGGCGCCTATTATGGCGCGAATGGCCACTCCGGGAGTGGTTGTTCGGATTTACTTCGCCAGGAATTCGATGCTCCTGATGAGATCGCCTTCGACGATGAGGTCAACGACATCCATCCCCTTGATAACTTCACCAAAGACCGGGTAGTCGTGATCGAGCCTGGGGCTGTCGACCGTGTTGATGTAGAACTGCGCGTCGCCCGTGTCGCGTCCGCGTGTCGACACGCCGATCGTTCCTCGCGTGTTTGACCGCAGGCCCGTCTCGTCGCGCATGAACGGGCCGTCGCCGATGAACTCGTTCGCGCCCGGGCTCCCGCCCTGGATGACGAAGTTCGGCACGATGCGATGAAACGTCAGACCGTTGTAATAGCCGATCCTGGCCAGGCGCACGATTCGCCAGATCGTCACGGGCGCATCGTCTACGAACAGACGCACGTCAAAAGTGCGGCCGCCGGCCATCGTGACGCGCATCAACTGCGGCAGGCTCCTCACCGTGGCGGCCGATGGCAGCGGAAGCGGCGTGATCCTGGTCGTCAAGGCCACGTGCGGTTGGCCGGCCAGTTTCGTCAGAAGTTCTGCGGCAAGCGCCGCGATCTTCGGATCGAAATCCGACAGATACGGCTTGAGCGCCTCCGCGTGTGCGGGCGTCGCGACTTCGCCCAGACGCTCGAGGATGGCGGAGCGCGCGTCACGCGATGTGTCCTCGTGCTTCGCCGTGATGGTTTTCAGTCCGCCCAGCAGCGCTGCTGCCGCGGCGCCGCGATCGGATGTTCCGGCCAACGCCCGGCACGCCGCGATCACGACTTGCGCATCGGGCTTCTCGAGCGCCTTGATATACACGGCGTCGGCCCGGTGACCACGCGCTCTCGCCAGTCCCCCGATCGCCACTTCCCGCACGTTGGCGTCGGTGTCGGCCGCGAACAGCTCCAACAGCGCGGCTCGGGTCGATGTCGCATCGCCCTCTCCACCCGCGTCCTTTACAAACTCGGCAGCGCGCGCGGCGTACATCCGAACCTGCCACGCGTGGTGACGAGTGAGTCCATCGAGATGAGAACGCCAGTCTGCAGCGCCCGGATCGCGGCGCACCAGCGAGACAATCGCATGAGAGGGTCGCTGCCAGTTGGCGCCAGATAGTCCCAGCGCGACTCGTCTGAGCGGCGCGGATGAAGCCGGCGGCTCAGGCGGAGCGCCTTTGGAGCTGAGGGGCCGCCCCGCGAGACGCGCGGTCGGAGTCACAAACGCAATCGCCTCCAACGCCTTGGTGGCCTTGGATTCTCCCGGGCACGCGGTAGCCAGGTTGTCGATTGCGAGCAGGGCCACGTGGGGATTGGCGTCTTGTGCTGCGGCAATTTGCACGGCGCAGTCTGTGGCAGCCATCGAACGACCGTGAACGCGGACTGCTTCGTATCTCACCATCGGATCCTGGTCCACCAGGCCTTTCGCAACCAGCGTGCCGCGCACGGCAGCGCCCGCCGCCCCGGCGACACCCGCGATCGCGAGACGTCGCACCTGGGGATCCACATCGGTCATGGCCCGGTTGTATGTGTCGTCGACGACGCCGGAGGCGTTGAGCGCTGTGAGGGCGGCGCGGCGAACGCGACCCTCGTCTTCGGTCCCGCCCGGGCCATTGACGGCGACGACCGCGTGTTGCAGTACGGCGATGGTCGGCCCCGACATGGCGAAACTTGATCCGCGAGCACCGCGGACGAGGCTGCCGAGGCCCTTGGCGGCCCCCAGTCTCGCCTTCACCGTCGAGGCTGCACGTCCAAGTGCCTGGGCAAGCACTGGCTCGACCGCTCGTCGCTCCTCGGCCGACTTGAACGGCAGCCGGCCGATCGTTTCGTAAATGGCCCCGAGAACATCCGATTGTGTTTCGATCGTCAGCCGTTCACGCAGCGCCCGCTGCACCTCATCGGAATGACCAGCCGCCACCTGGCCCAGTGCGTTGGCGGCCTCGGCGCGCACCGCGCTGTCGGAATGGGCGAGCGCGCGTCGCAACTGGGGCACGAATTCTGATCGCTCGAGTCGGCCGAGCGCGCGAACGGCAATCTGGGTTATGCGTGGATCGGGACTGTCGAGCCCCTCGAGTATCGGCGCCAGGTCGGCCGGATCGACCGCCCGGGCGTCTTCGGCGACCAGGATGCGATAACGCAGCGAAGCTGGGTCGGCCGCTGGCGTGCCCTGGCCAGACAGAGACACGACCGCCCCCAGCATCAAGGCCGCCAGCACCACCGGCACCACCCGGGACCATCCTCGAAAAGTGACCGGGTCACATTTTACGAAAAAGGTAAAAAGTGACCCGGTCACTTTAATGCCTCCCGATACTGGCTCCCCATCCTCGAGTACTCCAGCATCTGCGTCTTCAAATCGAGCGGATACGAAATGGCCACGTCGACGATCTCGCCGCCGGGCCCCCGGACCGGTTCGAGTCGAGGCATCACGAATGCGGTATACGAAGGCAGATCCACGCGCTCGACGCGGACGAGAATCTCGTCGCGAAGCGCGGGGTCAAAATGCACGCCGTACGATTCAACCAGCGCCAGCGCCGCCTGGTAGTCTCCCTGGCTCTTGATACGCTGCACATCCGCCAGCAGGACGCCCACGCCGTGGTGATACGCGTCGACGTCCACAACGACGTAGAACGTGCGGCCATCCAGCCGCCGCTCCTGGACCGCGGTAGTGTTGGCCATCAGCCACCGCACCACCAGTTGCCGGTTGCGCATGTGGTCTTCCTCGAGTTGCGTGCCTTCGCGTACGCGGCGCAGTTGCACGAGGGCGTTTCTCGCGTACGACTCGTATTCGGCACGCACGATGTCGGCCTGGTGGTCCGCCGGGAGCAGGCCCAATTCGGCAAGGTGCGGGTGCGGGAGAAAATACAGCGCCACCAGATCGGCACGTGTCTCCTCGATGGTCGAGTAGTACTGCCGCAGCGCCTCCTGTGGCGACACGTGCAGCCGATCGTCTGCCACGCCGGATGC
>Ga0334722_10001453_pt1 | contig 29531 bp, 25 predicted proteins | sample C3_bottom_MG_FD_207210 | JGI IMG/M metagenome (GOLD analysis project Ga0334722, IMG submission 207210) | Sediment microbial communities from Yellowstone Lake, YNP, Wyoming, USA - C3_bottom | ecosystem: Environmental > Aquatic > Freshwater > Lake > Sediment | place: USA: Wyoming | collected... | reverse complement strand
GTCGCTAGCCGCCTGCTCGCGCACGGCCTTGACCACCTGCGCGAAATCGACGCCGTCGCCGGCTTCGCGTCGCGGCCAGGCGGTGAACGCTTCACGGATGTCCTGCAAGCGCCGCGCCCAAACTGTCCTTTCCTTAGCAATCCCGGGCCTGACGGCAGGCGTCAGCGCGCGCGCGAGCTCGACCGGATCGCACACCAGTCCGAAATCCGGCGCGAAATGCAGCCCGACCATGTGGTCGTCATTGCAGGCATGCACGAAGGTCTGCGCCGGCCGCGGCAGATCGGGAAACGCGTAACCCTGGCTGGTGATATCGCCGAACCGGGTACCAAGCGCGAGCAGCAAATCGCTTTCGCGGAACGCCTCGATCTGCGCCTTCGGATTCGCCAGGCCCAGTTCACCGGCGTAGAGCGGGTGCAGGTTGGAAAAAATGTCATGGCGCCGGAACGACAGTGCGACCGGAATCTGCCAGGCTTCGGCCAGGGCGGCGAGCGCTTCGCGCCCCCCGGGCGCCTCGAATCCGCCGCCGGCGACGATCAACGGCCGTTTCGCGCTTTCGACCAGCCCCAATAATTGGCGCATGGTCGGGTCGTCCGGCCTGGTCACCGCAGGTTCGCGCATTTTCCATTGCGGCTGCGCCACCGCCTGCTGCTGCAGGTCTTCCGGAATCACCAGCACCACCGGCCCCGGCGTGCCGCTGGTGGCAAGGCGGATGGCTTTGAACGCCGCCTCGCCCATCTGCGCCGGATCCGTCACCTCGAACACCCATTTTGCGATCGTGCCGTACATGCGCTGGTAGTCGATCTCCTGGAACGCTTCGCGGCGCAGGTCCGCCCGTGGAATCTGCCCCACGATCAGGATCAGCGGGATCGCGTCCTGCTGCGCGGTGTGCACCGCGATCGATGCGTTGGTGGCGCCCGGTCCCCGGCTGACCAGAACGACCCCGGGGCGCCGCGTGAGCCGGCCATCGGCGATGGCCATGAATCCCGCGCCGGCCTCATGGCGGCAGGTCACGACGTCGATGCCCGGAAAGTCATACAGTGCATCCAGAATGCCGAGGTAGCTCTCGCCGGGCACCAGAAACACCCGGTCGATGCCATGATTCTGAAAAACGGATAACAGCGCGTGGGATGAGGTTTTCATTTTTTTTTGGCGGATCAAAGGACGGATGTGAAGCGCTGCGCCAGGCCCGCAAGGCGACTACCGTTCACGACCATTAATGTACCAGCAATTGCGGCGGCAGAAATGCCCGCTATTCGCTGCGCAGCGCCTCCAGCGGATCGAGATACGCCGCCCGCCGCGCCGGCAGCACGCCGGCGGCCAGGCCGACGGCCAGCGCCACCAGTTCCGCCAGCAAGGCATAGATCCAGGGTGTATGCACCGGCAGCGCCGGCAGCACGAGGTGCAACGCGAGCGCGCTTCCCCAGCCGAGCAACAGTCCGGCCGTGCCGCCCAGCACCGAGAGCAGCGCGGCCTCGCCCAGGAACAGCAGCAGGATGCCTTGCCGTGTCGCACCGACGGCGCGCAGCAGTCCGATCTCGGAGGTGCGCTCGGCGACGGCGATCGTGAGGATGGTGAGTATGCCGACGCCGCCCACCACCAGCGAGATGCCGCCGATCGCGGCGACGGCGAAAGTGATCGCATCGAGCACCGTGCCGAACACCTCCAGCATCTTCTGTTGCGGGGTGACGGTAAAATCTTCCGCGCCGTGACGTGCGATCAGCGTGCGCTTGATCCCCGCCTCCACTTCCGCCAGCGGCGCGGTCGCTTCGTACACCACGTGGATTTCCTGCAGGCTCTCGCGGTTGAACATCTCCAGCGCACGCCCGACCGGTATGAAGACCGTATCGTCGAGATCGAAGCCGAGCACCTGGCCTTTCGATTGCATCACGCCGATGACGCGATAGCGCTCGCCGCCGGCGCGGATGCGGCTGCCCAGGGGATTGTCGCCGCCGAACAATTCGCGCGCCACCTTGGAGCCGAGCACCACGAAAGCGCGCGCGCTGCGCGGGTCGTCCGGCGGCAGGAATTCGCCGCTGGCCACGCGCATCTGCAGTGCGCGCGCAAAATCCGGGCCGACGCCGTAGAGGGTAACGCGGCGGCTCTTGCCGCCATACACGACTTCTGCGTTGCCCTGCACCACCGGGTCGGACAGTTGCACGTAGGGCGCGCGGCGCAAGGCCAGTGCATCGTCGATGGTAAGCGGCCGCACGGTGTTCACCGCGCCCAGCGATGCCCCGTGGGTCTGCACGCGCCCAGGGGTGACCGCGATGATATTGGTGCCGAACTGGGTGAATTCCGCGATGACGAAACGGTGCAGACCCTCGCCGATGGAAGTGAGCAGGATGACCGCGGCGATGCCCACGGCGATGCCCAGCGCGGTCAGCACCGAGCGCAGCCGCTGCGCCCTGAGGGAAATGTAGGTGAAACTGACGAAGTCGGCGTAGCGCATGATCAGCGTCGCGACAACGCCTGCACCGGATCGAGCCTGGCGGCGCGCCGCGCCGGCGCCACCGTAAACAGCACCGCCGTGGTCATCGCTATCGCCGGCGCCGCCACCAGCGCCCACCACGGCGCCTGAAACGGAATCGCCGGATACATCTGGCCGACGATGCTGCGTCCCAGTTCACCCACAGCCAGGCCGGCCGCGGCGCCGCCCGATGCGAGCAGCATCGCCTCGGTGAAAAACGCCAGCCGGATCTGCTGCCCGGTCGCGCCGAGCGCCTTGAGCAGGCCGATTTCGCGCCGCCGCTGGGTCACCGCGATCAGCATCACGTTCATGATCAGAATGCCGGCCACCGCCAGGCTGATCGCGGCGATGCTTGCCACGGTCAGCGTCAGTGCGTTTAAGATACGGTCGAAGGTGGCGAGCACGGCGTCCTGGGTGATCACGGTGACATCGCGCTCCCCCTCATGGCGCAGGCGGATGATCTCCTCGACATCGGCCTTGGTCTGCGCAATCTGCTCCCGGCTCTTGGCTTCGACCAGGACGCGGAACAGCGCCTCGGTATTGAACAGCGCCTGCGCCGCTGCCAGCGGCACGATGACGATTTCGTCGGTATTCATTCCGAGCGACTCGCCCTGCGTCGCCATGATGCCGATGACGCGAAAGCGGCGGTCGCCGATGCGCAGCCATTCCCCCAGCGCCTGGCGCGAGCCGAACAATTCGCTCGCCACCTTGGCGCCGATGACGCACACCGGCTGGCTGTGGCGCGGATCGCCTTCGGGCAGGAAGCGACCCTGCGCCAGCTCCATGTGCCGTATCTCCACCAGTTCCGCCGTCGATCCGAGCACCGGCGTTTCACGGCTGCGGGCGCCCACGCGCACGTCGCCTGCGCCGACGATCAGCGGGGCGAAGCGCCGGACGGCATGGCTGCGTTTGAGCGCAAGCGCGTCATCGAGCGTCAGGTCACGCGGCGTTTTGCCGAGCAGCACACCGGGCATGGCTCCGGCGGTTTCGCTGCGACCGGGCAACACGATCACCAGATTGCTGCCGAGCGAGCCGAACTGGTTCGCCACATACAGCCTCGCGCCCTCGCCGAGCGCCGTCACCATTACGACGGCAGCGACGCCTATGCCCATGGCAAGCAGGATCAGCAGGGTGCGCGCCACTGATCCGCGCAGCACCTGCCAGGCGAAATTGAACAAGTCGGTGGGACGCATCAGTCTTTCTCGTCGGCAACGACGGCCCCGTCGAGCATGCGCAGCCGCCGATGCGAGCGCGCGCCGATCTCCGGATCGTGGGTCACGATCACCACGGTTCCGCCCTTGTGATGCACCTGCTCGAGCACGGCGAGCACTTCCTGGCCGGTATGGCGGTCGAGGTTGCCAGTGGGCTCGTCGGCGAGGATCACCGTCGGCCCCATGGACATGGCGCGCGCAATCGCCACCCGCTGGCACTGGCCGCCGGAGAGCTGGTCGGGACGGTGGCTCGCGCGCCCTTCCAGGCCGTATTCCGTGAGCAGGCGAGCCAGCCTTTGCCGGCGTTCAGCCGGATCGATGCCGGCGAGGATCATCGGCAGTTCGATGTTCTGCGTCGCAGTCAGGCGCGGCACTAGGTGGAAAAACTGGAACACGAAACCGATTTTCTCGCGCCGCACCCGCGCCAACTCGTCGTCGCTGAGCGCCGTGACCTTGCCTCCGTCAAGCTCGTAGACTCCGGCATTGGGGCGGTCGAGCAGACCGATGATGTTGAGCAGCGTCGATTTGCCCGATCCGGAGGGACCCATGATGGACAGGTACTCGCCCTTGGTGATCGCGAGGTTCACCTCGCGCAAGGCGTGAACCTCCTCGCCGCCCACCAGGAAAGTGCGCGTTATGCCGGTGAGCCGGATCATTGTTGGGCCTTGGCGCTTTCCTTCTTCTCTGTCGCGGACTTCTCCGCCACGGCGCGGGCTCCGGCCTTGACCCCCTCGCGTTCGAGCGAGGTGACGACCTTGTCGCCCTTGGCGAGGCCGGCTTTCACTTCGGTGAACTCCCAGTTGGCCAGGCCCGTGTCGATCTTGCGCTCTTCCAGCATCCCACCGCCGCCGAGCACCAGCACCCGGTTGCCCGGCATCAGCGCCGGAGTCGGGATGCGCACCACATTGTCGCGGCCGGTCACCACGATTTCTATGTCCGCGCTGTAGCCGACCAGCAGATGTTTCGCGTCGCCGGGCTGGTCGAATTCGACCTCGACCTCGACCGTGCGCGCCTGTTTCTCCACCGCCAGCACGTAAGGCGCGATGCGCCGCACTTTGCCGGCGAAGTGCTGGCCGCGGTAGGCATCCAGCGTAACCCGCCCCGGCATGCCAATCTTGAGCTGCGCCCCGTCCACTTCGTCGATCGGCGCGGAAACGTAAAGGCAGGAGTCGTCGATCAGGTCCACCGCGGGCAGCGTCGGTATCCCCGGCGGGGACGGGGTCAGGTATTCGCCCACCTCGCCGTTGACTTCGGCCACGATGCCGGCGAACGGCGCCCGCAGCACGGTGCGGTCGGTATCCGCGCGCGAGGCCTGGATGCGCGCTTCGGCCTCGGCGACCTGGGTCCCGGTCGAATCGCAGCTTGCCTGCTTGGCGGCCGCGTCGGCGGCGGCGCGCTCGGCCGCTTCCTGCGAAATGAAGTTGCGCGCCTTGAGGTCGCGTGCCCGCCCCGCGTCGCGCGCCGACGCCTTCGCCAGTTCGCACACCTCGCGCACGCGCGCTCTGGCGGTTTGCAGTTGCTCGCGCGACAGCCGTTCGCGCGCGGTGAGATCATCGTTCCACAGCGTGAGCAGCACCTGCCCCGGGCGCACCCGGTCGCCCTCCTTGACCTTGAGCTGCTCGATGCGTCCGCCTGCAGGCGGTGCGAGCTTGGCGCGCCGGCACGCCATGACCGAACCGGCGCGCGTGTTGGCGATGGTGGTTTCCACACGGCCGGTATCGGCCAGTGCGACTGCGACCGCCACCGGTTTCGGGCGCGTCAGGTACCACGCGGCCGCGGCGAGCAAGGCCAGAACGACCAGCGCCGACACGAACAGGATGGGGAACCGGCCGGATTGCTCTTTGCAGGGGATTGCGCGCGGGATGTTCATAGGTGTGATTATGCCGCGCCCCGCTCCGAATTGTTAGCCATGGCGCACCAAAGCGCGGCATCGGGCTTGCCGCAGAGCAAGGTCAAATGCCTCCAGGCCGCTTCCATGTGCGCCTCGGCCGGACCGCTCAGACCTTCTCCCAGCTCAAAACGCTCGCCGCGCACGCACAGCACAAAGGCCGGCGGCGGCTCGGCGCCTTCGATCTTCCGGTAGACCGCCAGCACCGCCTGCGGCGATAGTTCATGCGTGCTGCCCCGCGCAGCGTCTGGCGCCGCGGCGACGGCATAAAACGCGAGCGGCGCCGGGGTGCGCCATCCGGCGTCGATGAACAGCGCAAGCCGCCTGCCCTTCAGGTCAAGCGCGTGCTCGACCTGCAACTGGTAGTCGTCGATCAGTTCGAACTCGCCGCCGCGGCCTTCCGCGGCGAGCCGCGCGGCAAGCCGCTCGAGCAGCAGCGGCCCGATGGCGTCGTCGCCGCGGCTGCGGTTGCCGGCCGCGAGCACCACCACGCCCGGCTGCATCACTGCGTCGCGCTCGAAATGGAGCCGTCGGCGTTGCGCGCGAGGCCGTGGACCCGCTGGCCTTCGGCATCGACCAGCTCGACCGCGAGCGGCATCTGCCCAATCGCATGCGTGGCGCAGGACAGGCAGGGGTCGAAGCAGCGAATCGCGACCTCGATGTGGTTCAGCAAGCCCTCGGTGATCTCGCGGCCATCCAGGTAACGCCGGGCGACCTGCCGTATCGCCTCGTTCATCGCCTGATTGTTGTGGGTCGTCGACACGATCAGGTTGCACATGGTCACGAGGTCGTCCTCGTTCACGCGGTAGTGGTGAATCAGCGTGCCCCGCGGCGCCTCGATCACGCCTACCCCCTCCATCGCACGCTCGCCGCTGCGCACCAGATCATCGCCCAGGACATCGTCGTCATGCAGCAGATCCTTGATCGTTTCGGCGGCGTGCAGCATTTCGATCATGCGCGTCCAGTGATAGGCGAGCGGCGCGTGGGTGGGCATCCCGCCGCAGTAGTCGACGAATTCCCGCCGTTCGGCTTCCGCCAGCGGCGTCGGGATATGGTCGCAATTCTGCACCCGCGCGAGCGGCCCGACTTTGTACCAGCCGTTTTTCTTGCCAAACGCGGTGAAGAAAGGAAACTTCATGTAGCTCCAGGGCTTGACCTCTTCCTGGATGAATTGCGGGTAATCGCGATAGTCGGCGCCGTCGAAGAGGATGCCGCCATTCGCGTCGCGGGCGCGCAGGCTGCCGTGGTAGAAATCCAGATCGCCCGCGGGCCCGACCAGCGACATGGTGTTCGAGCGACAGATGCCGAAACTGTTGTACAGCGCGGGATTCTGCGCGTTCAAGCGTTTGATCAACTGCACCGCATCGCGGCTCCAGCCGACGATCTGATAGATGTCGGCGAGCAGGAAGCCGCGCTCCTCCCGCGTCAGCGCCTTGTTCACCCCGCCGGGGATGGAGCCGGTGCCGTGCACGCGTTTGCCCGCCGTGACGCGTATCACCTCCTGGCCGAATTTTCGCAGCAGCACGCCGCGTCGCGCGGTCTCCGGATGCGCTTGCGCGACGCCGACGATGTTGCGCCTGGACGCGTCGCTGTCGAAGCCGAACAGCAGGTCGGGCGAGCCAAGATAGAAGAAATGCAGCGCGTGCGATTGCAAAATCTGGCCGTAGTGCATCAAGCGGCGTATCTTTTCCGCCGTGGCGGTGAGCCGCGCCGCGCCGACCACCTGGTCCATCGCCTTGGAGGCCGCCAGATGGTGGCTCACCGGACAGATCCCGCACAGGCGCTGCACCATCACCGGCACTTCCCAGTAGGGCCGGCCCTGGATGAAGCGCTCGAAGCCGCGGAATTCGACGATGTGCAGCCGCACCTGGTGCACCTGGTTCTGCTCGTCGAGCAGGATGGTCACTTTGCCGTGGCCCTCCACGCGCGACACGGTGTCGATCGCGACGCGGCGCAACGTTTCCGGGTGTTCGGCGGTTTCAAGCGAGCGGCTCATGTCTACAGTCTTCAGTCGTATTGGATCAGACCGTGGCCCAGCACCGGCTCGTGCGCGGCGAGGATATCGCCGAGCGCTTTCCAGATCGCGTCGGCCGACGGCGGGCAGCCCGGGATGAAATAGTCTATTTTTACCACCTCGTGCAGGGGGCGCACCTTGCTCAAAGGCAAAGGCAGTTCCGGGTCGTTCGGTATCAGTCCGTTGGCGAGCCCGACGCTGGTGTGATACACCTCCTGCAGAATCAGCGCCAGGCTCAGCTGGTTGCGCTGGGCCGGCAGGCCACCGTTGATGGCGCAGGCGCCGATTGCGATCAGTACCGTGCAATTCCTGCGGAATTCGCGCAGCACGTGCACGTTCTCGGCGTTGCACAGGCCGCCCTCGATGATCCCGATGTCGCACTTGCCGATTTGCTTGATGTCAGTCAGCGGCGAGCGGTCGAATTCGATCAGGTCGAGCAGATCGAACAGGCGTTCGTCGATATCGAGGATAGACATGTGGCAGCCGAAGCAGCCGGCCAGGGAGGTCGTCGCGACCCTGACTTTCTTGTTCGCGGATTTCTTGCTCGCGGCGGCATCCATTGCTATTCTTTCGCGATCGCGTCGGAAGCGTCGACATAGGCCGAAATCGGCTTCAGGTCGAACACCCGCCTGCCTATCGGAACGCTGAAACCTTTGTCCTTGCGCAGCATCACGCCGACCGGACAGACCTGCATTGCTTTGTCCTGCAGCGCCACATCGGTATCGGCGAGGCGGCCCGATTTCGCGTTGACGATAAGATGCGTCTTGATGCCGCGGCCGGAGAGGGCGAATACGTTCTTCCCGTCCACGTCGCGGCTGGCGCGCACGCATAGCGAGCACAGGATGCAGCGGTTGAAATCGAGCAGCACGTCGGGGTGGGAGGCATCGACCGGGCGGCTCGGGAAGAAGTGATCGAAGTGCGCCGACATCATGCCCAGATCGTAGGCCGTCGCCTGGAGTTTGCAATCGCCGCTCTTCTCGCACGAAGGGCAGAAATGGTTGCCCTCGACAAACAGCATTTGCGTCAGCACGCGGCGTTCGTCGTTTAACTCAGGGCTATCGCTTTCGACCACCATGCCGGCCTGTACCAGCGTAGTGCAGGAAGCGCTCTGGCGGCCGCTCACCCTGACCGTGCACAGCTTGCACGAACCGTGCGGTTTGAACTCCGGGTGATAGCACAGGTGCGGTATGTACACGCCCGCGGCCAGCGCCGCCTGTATGATGGTCTGGCCTTCGGTGAACGCAACAGTCCTGCCGTCGATGGTGAAGCTCGGGCTCATGCGTCCTCCCCGGCGCGGGCGCCAAAGTGCGCGCCTGCATCGTCGCGCCCGGTCATCTGCCGCGCCGATTCCAGCGCCCAATCGAGATTGAACGAAGGTTCGAATTCCTTGTGCTGCAGGCGCCGCTCGTAGGCCGGGCGGAACTTGGCGATGGTATCGAGCACCGGGTTGCACGCCGAGTGGCCCAGCCCGCAGTGGCTCATCGACTGCAGGATGCGGTTCAGTTTTTCGATTTCGGCAAAGTCGTAAGGCGAGCCGTGGCCGTTGTTCAGCTTGTCCATCAGATTGCGGAGCAGCGAAGTGCCGACGCGGCACGGGGTGCAGAAACCGCAACTTTCATGGGCGAAGAAATGCACGAAATTGCGCGCCACCTCGAACATATCGCGGCTGTGGTCGAACACCATGAACGCGCCTGCGGTTGGAATGTCCTCGAACGCGATGCGCTGGCCGAATTCAGCCGCTGCGAGGCAAACACCGGACGGACCGCTGATCTGCACCGCCTGCACGTCGCCGGCACCGCAAGCCTGCAGCACCTCGCTTACACTTACGCCGTAGGGGTACTCATACAGCCCGGGCCGCGCACAGTCGCCGGACACGCTCAAAATCTTGGTGCCGGCCGACGCACCGGTGCCGATCCCCGCATACCAGGCGCCGCCGCGATGAGCAACCAGACAGGATGCGGCAAACGTCTCTACGTTGTTGACGACCGTTGGTTGATTGAGATAGCCGTGGGTGACCGGAAACGGCGGCCGATTGCGCGGTGTGCCACGTTTGCCTTCCAGCGATTCAATCAAAGCCGATTCCTCGCCGCAGATGTAGGCGCCCGCGCCCAGGTGGATCTCGATATCGAAATCGAAACCGGGCCGCCCGAGGATGCCGGCACCGAGCAATGTACCGCGCCGCCTGCGCGCCAGCACGGCGTTGAGCTGATCGAGCAGGTAGCGGTATTCGCCGCGCAGATAGAGCAGGCCTTTCTTCGCGCCGATCGCGAGCGCGCAAAGCGTCATGCCTTCGAACACCAGGTCGGCATGGGAAGCGAGCAGCACCCGGTCCTTGAACGTTCCGGGCTCGCCTTCGTCGGCGTTGCAGACCACGTAGCGCGCTTTGCCCGGTGCGCTGCGGCAGGCCTCCCACTTCAGGCCGGTAGCAAAACCGGCTCCGCCGCGGCCGCGCAGCGTCGACGTCTTCATCTCCTCCAGCAGGCCTTCGGGACCGCGCGCGCACGCCGCCGCAAGCGCTTCGCCCGGCGCGAGTTCGCATCCGAGCAGCACGTCCTTGCGCCGCACCTGGTCCTCCACGCGAAAATATTCGCGCGGCCAAGCAGCGAGCGCGACTTTGTTGCGGATCAGTTCGCAGATTTCATCCACCCGCTGCCGGGTCAGGCGGGTGATCGCAAAATTGTTCACCAGCAACGCCGGTCCCTGGTCGCACATGCCGGTGCAGGAGGCGGTATCTACGCTGACCAGGGCGTCCTCCGAGGTTTTGCCGCGCTCGATCCAGAGCTGATTGCACATGTATTCAAGCAATTCCATATTGCCGAGCATGCGGTCGGTGATGTTATCGCTGAACAGGACACGGTAGCGGCCGCGCGGTCGGGTGTAGAGAAAAGCATAGAAACCGGCCACGCCTTCGATCTTGGTCCGCGGCAGACCGAGCGCCTGCTGCAACCGGTCGACCGCCTCGGGAGAAATCCAGTCGCATGCTTCCTGAATCTCGCGCAGCATCTGCAGAATGTAATGCGGATCGGCGCGATAGCGTGCGACGGCGGCGGAAACTGCTTGTGCGACCGGGCTTGGGCCTGCATTCATGTCGGTCTCAACGCCTTATGCTCACCGCATGAGGGGAGGTCTCCCCGCGGTCTGAAACACGCTCTAAGTTACGCGCTGCGCACGAGCGGCGTTTGATTTTGGTCAAAGGAAGCCAAGGCCGGGATGCGCGAGACACAGGCAAAGCAGCAGGCGCATCTCCCCGCAACTCTCTTTCGATGGCCAGTCAAGCGGCGAAACGGTCGACAAAAACCTCGGGATCGACGGGCGGCCCCTTGAAGTCCGCCTGCATGAAATCGCAGCCCAGTTCAAGCAGCCTTGCCGCCTCCGCCTCGTCCGCAACCCCGGTGGCGATCACATCGAGTTTCAGATTATGGACCAGCGCGATCAGCGATTGCAGCACGCTCTCCGCGCGCGCCTGGCCAGCCCAGCCGCGCACGATGGACAGGTCGACCTTCAACTCCTGAAACGGCAGGGTCCCCAGCGAAAACAGCGACGACAAGGGCGCGCGGGCATCATCGATCGACAGCTTCACGCCGGTCTCGTGCAGGCGCAGCATCGCCGCCTGCGCGTCCGCATACTCCTGCAGCGCGGGGATATCCTGGATCTCGAGCATCAGCCGGCCCGGCCGCAGGGACCAGGTACGCAAGGCGCGTTCGACCAGATCGGGCAGTCCGGGTTCCATCAAGGCGCGCGCCGGCAGATTGATCGCAACGCGCAGATCGAGCCCCGCCCGCTGCCGGAACTCGGAACAATTGCGCAGCGCCCGGTTCAACAACGAGGAGATCATCTTGCTGACCAGACCTCCGGCTTCCGCCGCGGCGATGGCGTCGCGCATCGAGACCAGATCGCGGCTGCCGTCGCGCCAGCGCAACATGGCTTCGACGCCCATGATCTGGCCGAAGCGCAGATCGAATTGCGGCTGAAACACCAGTTCCAGCGCGTCTTCCGCGACCGCCGAACGCAGCCGGCCTTCCTCGACCAGGCGCGAAGTCCGAGAATTCTGCGCTTCATCGTAAAGCAGGATGTGGCTGGTCGAGCCGGATGCCGCGGCGCAGGCGCTCCGAGCCTGCCGCAACAGCGATTCGGCACTGTCCGCCGTCCCGGGGAACATCGCGATCCCGACCGACGGCGAGGCGTAGATTTCCGCCTCCCCCAGCCAGAGCGGTGCGTTCATGATGCGCCGTGATTTCTCCGCGGCGAGCAGTGCCAGCCCCGATCCTTCCACGACGGAAAGCACGCAAGCCAGTTCGTCACGCCCGAGTTCGCCGACGAAATCGTCGGGCCGCAGCACCTCGGCGCGCAGGCTGGCGACGATCCGTGTGCGCACCGCATCGCCGATCTGATAGCCCCACAGGGCATCGATCTGCCCGATTACTCCGCAGTCCACGAGAAGCAAGGCGAGGTTCTGTCCGTCCGCCTGGCGTTGTTCGAGGCAGCCGCGCAGCCGTTCGAGAAAAGGAACCTCCGCTGCAGGGTGCGGAGCGGCAGACCCGGGTTCGGGCCCGGCTGGTTCCACCTGGCTCAAAGGAACAGTTCCCTCGGGTCGACTTTTATCGCGTCATACTCCAGCGTGTGGCGTATCCGGTAAATTTCGTCCGGCGTGGCCTTCGGCTCTTTGGCCAGATCGAGCATCTTGTAAGGCTTGTTCTCATAGCCTTTCGCGTCCCTCACCACCATGACGCGCGGCTGCAGGCGGCGCAGCGGGTTCTGCGCGATCACGATCCCGACCTCCCCGGTGTTCAGCTCCACCGCGCTGCCCACCGGATATACGCCGACGCACTGGATGAACTGTTCGACCAGGGCGGACTGGAACTGGGTGCCGCGCCCCTTGTAGATCACGTTGAGTGCATTCGACGGCGACATGTGCTTCCCCTGCGGCGGCGGCGCAACCAGGGTATCGAACGCATCGACGATCGCGGCTATCATCCCCGGAAGCGCGATCGCCACGCCGCGCAACCCGCGCGGATAGCCGGAGCCATCGAAATGCTCGTGATGCAGCGACGCAAGCCCGGGCAGGTCATTCGGCAGACCCGGCGTCTTGCTCAGAATTTCCACCGAGTGGTCCACGTGCGTCTGGTACAAGGCCGTCTCTTCCGCGTTGAGCGGCTCGCGCTTCTCGAGCAGCGCGGTCGGCAGTTTGAGCTTGCCCGAGTCCTGCAGCAGACCCAGCAAGCCGAGTTTCTCGATACTTTCGCGCGGCAGCTGCAAGAAGCGCCCGAAAATGCTCATCATCACCGATACGTGGATCGCGCGGTTGAAGGTCTCGCCGCTCTTCTCCTGCAGCTGCACCAGCAGGGTCGCCGCGTCCGGGTTGCGCACCACGCTTTCGGTGATGTCGGATGCCGCCTGCCGCACCTTGGCGCCGTCGACCACACCCCCGACCTCCACGTCGCGGCTGATCTGCCTGAGCACGCTGGTCGTATTCGAGATTGCACTTCGGGCAAGCGGCAATTCGACGTCGAGACTGGAGCTATCCTTGTACACCGTGGTACCGCGGATGCTGGCCGCCGAGCCTCCGACGTGCGCCGCCGCTTCGACCCGGTCCTCCTTCTCGGGATCGACGAATACGTGCTTGCAATACTTCTTCATCACGTCGATCTGCTTCTCGGTGCGCAGAATGAACCCCTGAAAAATGAAGGGGGTTTCCGTCCACGGACGATCCAGCTTCGACACGTACATGCCGAACTGCAGCTCTTCGACCGAAATTTGTTTCAGTTCCATATCAATACTTCCTTTGCACCGACCACACCCCGTCCCATCCCGGGGCGGGCGGTGTACTGCGGAAAATGTCGCAGCGCTCGAGATAGACGCGCGACGGCCCATCATTCGGATTGGCGGCAAGCGCGTCCTGAAAGCAGCGTGCGGCATGCTTCCATTCGCGCCGGCGATACTTCGAAAGTCCTTCGCTGAAAGCTTCCACCGCAACTGACCGCCGCGGAAAGGAGTCTTCGGTGTGGTGCCCGATCGCCTCGTAAATGGCGATCGGTGCTTCCATGCCGCGCACGCGGATCAGATCGATCTCGCGCACCTCGGACCGGTCATTCATCCGCTCGTAGGTCTGGTTGCAGATCAGAACCGACGTGCCGTAGAACTTGTTCGCGTCCTCCAGCCGGTGGGCGATGTTTACGCGGTTGCCGATGACAGTATACTCCAGCCGCTTCGGCGAACCGATGTTGCCGGCCACCACCTCACCGGTGCTGATGCCCACGCCGATCTTGATCGGCTCGCGCCCCCGCGCGGCGAGACGGTCGTTCAGCAGGCGCAGCCCGGCCATCATCCGGTTGCCGACGTTGACCGCGTTGTCGGCATCCTCGGTGTTCTGCAGCACGGACCCGAATACCGCCATGATCATGTCGCCCATGTATTTGTCCAGGACCCCCTGGTGGGCGAAAACGATGTCAACCATGTCGGTAAAGTATTCATTGAGCAGGGCGACGGTTTCCTGGGCGCCGAGCCGCTCCGAGATGGAGGTGAAGCCGCGAATATTCGAGAACAGCACGCTCACCTCGCGATTGATGCCGCCGAGCACCGCATCGCCGCTCGCGAGCATTTGATCCATCACCGACTTGCTCATATAGCGCGACAGGGTGTTGCGCAGGCGCTTCTCGCGCGTGATGTCCTCCATCATCAGCATGTAGCCGATCGGCTCGTCTTTCATGCTGACTAGGGGAACGGTGGTGAGATCGACCGAGGCCGCTCGCGCGCCGTCCACGAAAAGGTCGGTATCCACCGTAATGTCGGTCTTGCCTGCGGCGCGCACCTTGTCCAGGCTCCCGGCCACCCAGGCGTTGCGTCCGACGAAGATATCCCCCAGTGGGCGCCCGACCAGTTCCCCCGCCCCGCGGCGAAGAATGCGTACCGCGGATTCGTTGACCTTGCGCAGGATTCCGGCGGCATCGAGTGTGAGCACGGCGTTGTTCATGCTGCGCAGGATCGATTCGTTGTAATTTCGCTCGGCGCTGATCTCCTCGAACAGCTGCGCGTTCTGTATCGACACTGCCGCCTCGGCGCAAAAAGCGTGCAGCCGCCGCTCGTCGGCGGGCCCGAACGCGCCCAGCCTGCGATTGAGGATCTCCATCACGCCGATGACGCCAGCCGACCGCGCCACGATGGGCGTGCACAGCATGCTGCGCGTCCGGTAGCCGGTGCTCCGGTCGATCGCGGGGTTGAATCGCGCGTCCTGGTAGGCGTCCAGGATATTGATCACCTTGCCCGAACTGAAGCATTCGCCCGCGATGCCGGCATTCGCGGGAAAGCGGATCTCCGAACTCTCGATGCCGTCGGCCACGCGCGAAAACAACTCGTGCCGCTTGGGATCGTACAAAAACAGGGTTCCGCGATCGGAATCGAGGAGCTGAATCGCCGCCGCCAGTATCTTGGCAAGCAGCGGCTCCAGCCGGATCTCCGAGGCGATCGAGCTGACGACTTCGAGCAGCATCGCCTCTTCGCGCTGCTGGCGTTCGGCTTTTTCAAACAGGCAGGCGTTCTCGAGCGCGGCGGCGGCCTGCTGCGACAGCCCCTCGAGCAGCTTCTGATCTTCGGCGTCGAAGTCCCCGGCGTGCTTGTTCAGTACCTGGGTGACCCCGATCACCTCGCGGCTTTTATTGCGAATCGGGACGCACAGGATATTTCTGGTGCGATAGCCGGTGCGCCGGTCCACGTCCTGGTTGAAACGGGAATTGGAATAGGCGTCCGCCGTAATGATTTCCGCCTCCCCCTTGGTGAATACCGAGCCCGCGATGCCGAGGCTGCTGGGAAAGCGGACTTCCCCCATGGCATTGCCCTGCATCACGCGCGAATACAGTTCTTCGGTTTCGGGGTCGTACAGAAAAAGGGAGCTGCGATCGGCATTCAGCGTACTGCTGACCACCTCCATCAGCCGCGGAAACAGCACGTCGAGGGAAAGGCTGTCGGAGACGCGGTTGGCGATGTCGGCGACCGCCGAGGCGCGGCGCACGGCCTCGGCCATGCGCAACACCAGCTGCGCCTTCCCGGCGTCATCCAGCCCGCGCAGCAGCCTTTCGATTTCCGACTGGCTCAAAGGGCGTTCAACGATGGTGCGTATCGTTTCGGGGCCGATTTCCATAAGGACATCGATGTTTCAGGGAAAAAACCGCGGGCCAGTTCCCCGCAGCGCATTCAATATTATGCTTCAGTTGCCCGGTGCGCTGCCTTCGGTATCGACGAACCGCAGGTCACCAGACCCGCAGCTTGACCTGAACCGCCAAGGCCCCGTCGAAGCGGTTCTTGACCGTTGGAATGAGACTGATATTCGCGCCCAGGTACCTGCCCTCGACGGACAGCATAGGCAGCGGTGCGACGAACCACCCGCCGTTGCGATAGTTCGGATAACCGTCGAACGCGCCAAGGGCAATGCCCGCGCCCACGTCGGCGCCGTAAAATTTCCAGTGCAGGGGCCGCCACTCGTAAGCGGCGAAGTGGGTTCTTGCGCGATTGCTGTTGATAAAGCTTCCGCCCATCAACACGTGATCGTTGGTCAGCATGACCTCGGCACCGAACCCGATGTTGTTGTTGCGCAAGCCTTTGCCAGAATCGAAGTGCTGCGAGTAGATGCCCGGGTTGAGCCAGACCTGCGGCCAGGACTCGGCAGGCGTTGCATCGGCCCGGGCACCCGCGGCGTACCAAGCCGTACACAGCAGAAAAACAATGCGCAAGCGCTTGCGCCATATGCCGGCCGCTGCGGCCGTGTTCGCGTCTTGAGCGGCTGTATTCAGGTTCATTCGGAATCCTTTTCAATTTTCTTGGAATTTTACCGCTTTTTTGCAACGTCTTCGCGGCGAACGGCCGGCGCCTGAGATGAAACCGGATACCGGATCCGGGTTGCGCCGGTCAATTGAATCAGGAAGCTCTCAGCCGACCGCCTCACGCAGGGTGACGAATTCCTCGGCCATAGTCGGGTGGATGCCTATGGTGGTGTCGAACTGGCGCTTGGTTGCGCCGCACTTCAGCGCCACGGCGAAGCCCTGGATGATTTCTCCCGCATCCGGGCCGACCATATGCACGCCGAGCACGCGATCGCTCATCCTGTCCACCACCAGCTTCATCAGCACCTGTTCACCACTGCCGGTCAACTGGTGGCGCAGCGGCCCGAAAGCGGTTCGGTACACGTCGATGTCACCGTGGCGTTCGCGCGCTTTCGCTTCGGACAAGCCTACCGTGCCTACGTTGGGATTGCTGAAGATCGCAGTCGGAATGCCCTCGTAGTCCAGACTGCGCTCCCCCGCCCCGAACAGGCTCTCGGCCACAACCATGCCCTCGGCGAGGGCGACCGGCGTCAGCAGCACGCGGTCGATCACGTCGCCCACGGCGTAGATCGAGGACACGCTGGACTTGAATTTTGCGTCGACCACCACCGCGCCGTTTGGCGCCAGCTTCACGCCCGCAGCCTCCAGCCCCAGGCCATGCGTATTCGGTGCGCGGCCGGTGGCGTACATCACGCAGTCGGCTTCCAGCACGGATGCGTCGGCCAGCGTCGCGCACAGCACGCGGCCATCCGCGGCGCGCGCGATGCGCTCGATGGTGCTGCGAAAGCGAATGCGCAGTCCCTTTTTTTCCATCTGTGCGGCGAGGAACGCGCCCAGGTCGGCGTCGAACTCCTTCAGCAGGCGCTCGCCGCGATAGACCAGCGTGGTGTCCACGCCCAGGCCGTTGAAAATGGAGGCGAACTCGACCGCGATATAACCACCGCCGACCACCAGCACGCGCCGCGGCAGTTGCTCCAGGTAAAACGCTTCGTTCGAACTGATGGCGAGCTCAGCGCCGGGAACCGGCGGCACCACCGGCCAGCCGCCGGTAGCGACGAGGATATAGCGCGCACTCACACGGCGTCCGTCGACCTCCACGGTATGCGCATCGACCAGGGTGGCGCGGCCGCGCAGCAGCGTGACCCCGGCGCCGGAAAGCAGCTTCGCATAGACCGCGTTGAGCCGCTCGATTTCCCGGTTCTTGTTCGCCACCAGCGTGCGCCAATCGAACACCGGTGCCGCCGCGCGCCAGCCGTAGCCCCCGGCATGCGCAATATCCTCGCCATAGTGCGCCGCGTAGGAAAAGAGCTTTTTCGGAATGCAGCCGACGTTGACGCACGTGCCCCCGAGATAGCGCTCCTCGGCGACGGCGACGCGCGCCCCGAGACCGGCCGCATAGCGGCTCGCGCGCACCCCGCCCGAACCGGCGCCGATGGTGAAGAGGTCGTAATCGTACTGCTCCATGGTGCTGATCCTTGGGTGACGGTGATGGCCCTGTTGGTTTTCAATGATGGTTTGGCGGTTGCCGCTGCCAGGCGTCCGGTTCGCCGCGACGCATACCGCGCGTTTCCCGCGTTGCGCACGCATGTTAGCGTAAAGGAACGCGCTTGGCAGCAGACCGCGGTGCGGTTCTGCTACCCTAGAGGGTATTGATCTCAGGAAAACACGCATGAACCGCCTCAACCAACGGTTACGGGAACTTCCGCGCGAGGTGCTGACGGGCATCCGGCGCGGCGTTGAAAAGGAAAGCCTGCGCGTCAGGCCGGATGGCATGCTCGCCGACACGCCGCATCCGGCCGGGTTGGGGTCGGCGCTCACGCACCCTCACATCACCACCGATTTCAGCGAGTCCCAGCTGGAACTGATTACCGGCGTGCACCCGAATGCCGACGCCTGTCTCGCCGAACTCACCGAGATCCACCAGATTGTCTACCGGCACGTGGGCGACGAACTGCTGTGGTGCACCAGCATGCCTTGCGGCCTGCCGGCCGATGACGCCATTCCGCTCGGACAATACGGCGGATCCAATCTCGGCCGGGCAAAGACGATATACCGCAATGGCCTGGCGCATCGTTACGGCAGGCGCATGCAGACCATTTCGGGGGTGCACTACAACTTCTCCATGCCCGAGGCGGCGTGGCCGATACTGCAGCGCGCCGACGCGGGCAGCGGCCCCGTCGTCGCCTACCAGACCGACGCGTATTTTCATCTGATCCGCAACTTCAGGCGCCATTCCTGGCTGCTGCTGTATCTGTTCGGCGCGTCGCCGACGGTATGCCGCAGCTTCGTCGCCGGCCGCACGCACGGACTGCAGGATTTCAATACCGGCACCCTGTACCTGCCCGGCGCGACCTCCCTGCGCATGGGGCCGCTCGGGTATCAAAGCGACGCGCAGGCCTCATTGGCGGTGAGCTTCAACAGCCTGAGGAGCTATGCCTTGTCGCTCAATGCCGCGCTGACCCGGCCCTATCCGCCCTACGAGGCGATCGGCGTGCGCGAAGGCGAGGATTATCGGCAACTCGGCACCACCCTGCTGCAGATCGAAAACGAGTTCTACGGCACCATCCGCCCCAAGCCGCGCTTTCGCTCGGGCGAGCGTCCGCTGTATGCCCTGGGCGAGCGCGGCGTCGAATATATCGAAGTGCGCTGCATGGACAACGACCCGTTCTCCCCCATAGGCATCGCCGCCGACACCATGCGTTTTCTCGACATGTTCCTGCTGCACTGCCTGCTCCACGCCAGCCCGCCCGATACGTCCGATGAGATCGCGGCGATGTCGCGCAACCAGCACAACGTGGCGCAGCGCGGCCGGGACCCGAATCTGCGACTGATCCGGCGCGGCGAGGAAATCAGCCTGGTGGAATGGTCAGGTGACGTACTCGCCGAATGCGAGCCTATCGCGGCGGCCCTGGACCAGGCCCACGGCGGCGGCGCATACCGCGACGCGCTGGCGGCGGCCTTCGCGGCGGTGGCCGACGCATCCACCACCCGTTCGGCCCGCGTGCTTGCGGAAATCGGCCAGACCGCGGACAAATCCTATGTCGCTTTCGCGCTGGCGCAGTCCATGCGCCACCGGCGCAGCCTGCTGGACCTCCCCCTGCCTGCGCAAACCGAAGCGCGCTATGCGCGCATGGCCGAAGAATCGCTCGCGGCGCAGCGAAGAATTGAAGCTGCCGACAGTATGCCGTTCGAGAACTACCGCCAGCAGTATCTTTCCAAGGACCTGCTGAGCGGCGCTTTGCTGCGGTCGCTGAGCTGACGTTCCCTGCGATGCAGCAAATGCCGCACTAAGCGCTTTCCACGCTTTTGCGCTGCAGTAAGCCAGCGACCCGGCTGCCGATCTCCCGCACGGCTGTCAGCAGCTTCACATCCGGCTCGCCCATTTCGTGGCTGTGGAAGGCGAACACGCCTATCGTCTTATCCTCCGTCTTCACCGGAAACACGAAGGCAGCCCGGATGCCGGATTGCGGCTTGAAGATCGCCGTCACCGCCCGCGCGTCCTTGGTGATATCGGGAATCCACAGCGGTTGCCCCGACTGCCACACCTTGCCCGCCATACCTACGCCCGGGCCGTAGGTGAAATCGCGCGATGCCGACAGAATGCCCTGAATCGCGGCGTCCGGCACGCTCCAGTACTCGACCAGGCGCAACACGCCGGCCGCATCGTCGGCGTGCAGGTAGCGGCCGCAATCCCAGTTCTGCGTCTGGCAGATGGCGCGGATCACGGTACGGAGCGCCTCGGAGGGGCTGCCCGCGCCGTCCAGGCAATGCCCCACTTCCTGCTGCAACGCGAGCATTTGCTCGATGCGCTTGCGCTCTGTGACATCGCGGAAAATGCAGATCGCGTGCCACTTGGAGTCTATGCTCACCCCGGAAACGGAAACCTCGGTGATGATCTCCGCACCGTCCTTGCGCAGGCCCGCCAGCTCCAGGGTTCTGCCGATGACCGGCCCCTGGCCGGTCCTCCTGAAATCAATGAAATTGCGCTCGAATGCGACGCGATCGCGCACGGGAATGATGAGTTCGTGCAGCTTCTTTCCGCGCGCCTCCTCGCCTTTGTAGCCGAATATCCGCCGCCCGGCTTCGTTCCAGAACGCGATCTCGCCCTTGTTGTCCATCATGATGACGGCGTCCTGGGCGGCGGCGCTGACGACCCGCAGCCTCTCTTCCGCCAGGCTATGTCGCGCCAGCACCTCCCGCATCATGTACATCGAGGCGACGATCAGCAGCGAGAAGCCCAGCCCCATCCAGTCGTCTGCGACCTGAAACACCTCGCTATCCGCAGCGCCGCGCTCCAGGCTGTAGGCGAGGACGCTGCGGAACCACTGCACCAGCAGCGCGCCGGAAAGGAGTATCCAGCCCAGGACCCAGCCGGAGAGGCGGATATCGGAAAACGCCAACCCGATTCCTACCAGCAGCAGAAACAATGACGCCAGTTCGATCGATGCCGTCGTTCCCATCAGCGGGGCCACCCGCGGGCTGTTCGACAGAAATTCATGATCACCATAAAACAAACCGCATCGACCAAGTCCCCGGATTCATTGCCAGCGCCCAAATTACACGCTATCCGGCACCTGCGCGTCAAGCGCCGCCGCAAGCGCGCAATCAACAGTTGCCGCCCGGGCCCCGCTGAAGTAGCCTAGCGGGCAATCGTGCAATGTCCGCACCCAGGTCGCGCCCGCGAACGCGCCGGCCGGCACAGTCAAGGGAGTAAATGCCATGAAACGACGATTATTGATGCTGCTCGCGCTGCTTTGCGCCGCCACGGCGCAGGCCGCGAACGAGGACACGGCGAAATCCGCCTACGACGCGGCCAAAAAGGAGGCGGACCATCGCTACAGCGAGGACCAGAAACTGTGCGCCGACGAGGCCACCTCGGCGCGGCGCATGCAGTGTTTGCGCGATGCGAAAGAGGAACATGCCAGGGCGCTGGCTGCCGCCGAGAGCAAGCTGGGTGCGGCGAGCAAACCCAGCCAGGGCGCGGCGCCCTGCACCGACTGCGGCAAGGTCACCTCGGTCAGGATAAGCGAAAAAGACGGGGAAGGCAGCGCGGTCGGAATGATCGCGGGTGGCGTCGCCGGCGCACTCCTGGGCCGCCAGGTCGGGAAAGGAACCGGCAAGGATGTGGCCACCATAGCCGGCGCCGCCGGCGGCGCTTACGCGGGCAACAAGATCGAGGGAAAAATGAAAAAGATCAAGACCTGGTCGGTCGCGGTACGCTTTGACCGTGGCGAAGAACGCGTTTTCAATTTCGATCATGACCCGGGATTGGCCGTCGGCGATCCGGTGAAAACCGCCGGCAGCAGCGTTGCCCGGCGCTGATTCCGCCCGATAATTCCGCAGTACAGCCCTGGAGGGGGACGAAGCATGGTGGGCACGGCCAACAGCGGCGTCGATACGCCATCGGAGCCCGGTGTCGCCGGCCCGCGCCCATCGCCAAGTGATCCGCAGGCGATACTCCAGGCGTTTCTGGACTACCTGCCTAGCGGGGTGACGCTGTTCGGCCCGGACCTCGGGATGATCGCGTGCAACGCGAAACTCAAACAGCTGCTGGACTTCCCGGACGAACTGTTTGCGCAAGGGCTGCCTTCCCTGCAGACGCTGCTGCGCTTCAACGCCCGGCGCGGCGACTACGGCCCCGGCGATCCCGAGGAAATCACCGCCGCAGCGCTCGAGCGCGCCAGGGCTATGCAGCCCCATGTGTTCGAACGCGCGCGCCCCAACGGGGTGGTCCTGGAAGTGCGCGGGACCCCGCTGCCCGGCGGCGGATTCGTCACCATCTACACCGACATCACGGCGCGCAAGCAGACGGAAAAAGCGCGGCGCGACAGCGAGGCCGAACTGCGCCTGTTGACCGACAACGTGCCGGCGATGATCCTGTACGTGGACCGGAGCATGCGCTGCGTGTTCGCCAACAGGCGCTACGCAGATTTTTTCGGCGTAGCCGTTGCCGACATCGTCGGCAAACCCCTGCGCGAGATCGTCGGCAGTCCGGCTTATGCGAAGCTGGAAGGCTATTTCGAACGCGCGCTCGAAGGCCATCCGGCCACCTATCAAAGAATGGCGCGGCTCAAGAGCGGCGAACAGCGATGTATCGAGGTCAAGCTCGTGCCCCGTGCCGCGGAGAACGGGCGCATTCCCGGCTGCTATTCCATGGCGATCGACATCACCGAGCAGAAACAGGCGGAACAGGCCTTGCGCGACAGCGCGGAGCAATTGCGGATATTCGCCGACAACGTCCCTTCAATGACCGTTTCCTGGGACGAAAGCCTCTGCTGCCGTTTTGCCAACAGGCGTTTTGCCGATTTCTTCGGCTTCAAGGTCGAGAATCTTCCGGGAAGACATGTCAGCGAGGTCATCGGCGCCGCTGCCTTCGGCGAGGTCGAAAACCAGTTCGCGCAAGCACTGCGGGGGCATCCTGTCACCTATCAAAGGCTGCTCAAGCTCCCGAACGGCGAATCGCGCCACATCGAGATCAAGCTCATGCCGCATGTCGCGAACGACGGAACGATATCCGGCTGTTATGCGGTCACGACCGACATTACCGAACAACAGCAGGCAGCGGAGCGCATCCAGCACCTCGCCCAGCACGACAGCCTGACCGGCCTGCCGAATCGGCTGCTGTTCAACGACCGCCTGGCGCAGGCGATCATACTCGCCAAGCGCGACTCCCTGCGCTTTGCCCTGCTCTACCTCGACCTGGACAAGTTCAAGCCGGTGAACGACACCCTGGGCCACAACGCCGGCGACGAGTTGTTGCGCAGTGTCGCCGCGAGGATACGCCGGCAGGTGCGCGAATCGGACACCGTTGCCCGCGTGGGCGGCGACGAGTTCACCGTGATTTTGCTCGACGTCAACAGCCGTGAAGACGTCGCGGCTGTCGCCGAAAAAATCATCGCAGCGCTTGCGAGGCCGTTCTACCTGGAGCGGCAGAAGCAGAGCGTCGACATCGGCACCAGCATAGGGATCGCCTTCTACCCGGACGATGCCAAGGACCACGAAACCCTGATCAAACTGGCGGACGCAGCCATGTACAAGGCCAAGGTACACCGATCCTCCTTCCATTTTTTCGACACCTGACCCGGGACAGCGCATTCATGAAGATGACGGGAATTCCGTTCGCCACGACCGATTGGTCGAAGATCGAACCGACCGAGCACAAGGGCGAGCGCGGCATAGCCTACTGGCGCACCCGCGAGTTCGGCAGCATACGCGTGCGCCTGGTCGAGTATGCGCCGGGCTATGTCGCCGACCATTGGTGCTCGAAAGGCCACATCCTGTTCTGCCTCGAGGGCGAACTGCACACGGAACTCGAGGACGGGCGGACGTTCATATTGAAACCGGGCATGAGCTATCAGGTCGCCGACGGCGCCGAGCCCCACCGCTCGTCCACCGCGGCGGGCGCCAAACTGTTCGTGGTCGACTGAATCGCGTCAGCGCCAGGCCCAGACCGGCTGCTCCAGATGCGCCACGCGCGTGGCGCGGCCGTGCACGGCGACCTCCATGAACTGGTACAGCACCGCCGCGGTCGGCGCGTGGATCAAGGTACCCAACAGCGGATAGCGGATCACCGGCTGATCGCTCTCCGGTATCGCCACGAATTCCGGCGATCCGTCGCGGCCGATTTCGGCCAGATGCACCCGGTAGATCACTTCCACCTCTTCCGGATTCGCGTGCATGCGGGCGTCGTCGGGCGCCCATACGACTATCGGCGTGATCAGATACCCCGAGCGTGTCGGGTAGTCATCCAGCCTTCCGAGGACGGCATCCGGCGGCAAGTCCAGGCCGATCTCCTCGCGCGCTTCGCGCAGCGCCGCATCCATGGCGGACTCGCCCGTTTCGACGCGTCCGCCCGGGAAGGCGAACTGGCCGGAATGCGCGCTCAGGTGCTTGGCGCGCAGCGTCAGCACCAGCGCCGCGCCGCCCGCGCCGTCATCGGTGAGGATCACGCACACCGCCGCGCGCTTGAGACCGTGCGCAGGCAGCGATGCCGCAGCGCGCCGGGAAAGATTGTGCGTGACGCTCGCGCGCAGCATCTCGTTAAACCGCAGCTGATTCATGCCCTGTTCCTGGGGAACACCTGCCATGCCGGTCATTGTGCACCAGTTCCACAGGCCGCAAGTAGCCTTAGAGGCCATTTCAGAATTACCGAAATGGCCCCCGATATAGGGGAGCACGAGGGGAGGCGCCCCGAAGGAAGTCCCCGTAGGGGATATCCCCTCGTTTTGTAATAAGCTCTTAGAATGCAGGCATTGCACTGCCGGCACAGCAGATAAACGGAGAAACACCAATGGCATTGGTCATGAACTGCGACATGGGCGAAGGCTACGGCCTGTACACCTGCGGCGATGACGAGGGCATCATGCCCTACATCACGCTGGCCAACGTTGCCTGCGGCTTCCATGCGTCGGACCCCTCGGTCATGCGCAAAACCGTGCGTCTGGCAAAATAGCACGGCGTCAAGGTCGGCGCGCATCCCGCGTTTCCGGATCTGCAGGGCTTTGGCCGGCGCGAGATGAAAATGTCCCGCGACGAGCTGTCCGCCTGCATCCTCTATCAGGTGGGTGCGCTCAAGGCCTTCCTCGATGCGGAAGGCATGCCGCTGAACCATATCAAACCGCACGGCGCCCTCTATGGCCTGGCCGCCCGCGACGAACCGACGGCGCACGCGATATGCGACGCCGCCGAGCTCTTCGGCGTGCCGCTGCTGGGCATGGCCGCGACCTGCCATGAAACGGTCTACACCGGGCGCGGTCTCCCTTTCCTTGCCGAGTACTACATCGACCTCGACTATAACGACGACGGCTCGCTCATCATCACCCGCGAGCATCAGGCCAAGGACACGGCGCAAGCGGTCAGGCGCGCCGTTCGCGCGGCGAGCGAAGGCAAGGCCACCTCGATCAACGGCAAGGACATCCCGATGCGCGCCGATTGTATTTGCGTGCACTCCGACACGCCGGGTGCATTGGTGCTGGCGAAGGCGGTGTGCGAGGCGCTGGCGCCGTTTCTGGGGCACAGCGCCGCACCGGTCATGCGCTAGTCGCGCCTGCCTTGCGCCTGCCGGGAAAGGCGAGCGCTTCGGTAAGGAAGTAGGCGGCCTGCGCGTAGGAAGTCGGGCAGATCGCAAAACATTCCTGGCAATCCCAGCACTCTTTTGCGGCGATCTCCGGGATGAAGCTGATCTCGCGCTTGGGGCCGTTCTCGATGAAGCCGACGGCGTGCTTTTGCTTGACCTCTGCGCAATAACGCACGCACAAACCGCAGAGCACGCAGAAGGACGACTCCTTCTCGAACCGGTTCCGGTCGGCGCCGTACTCCTCGGCCAGGCGCTTGAGCTCCGGGGCGTCCGGCGCGTGGGCCATCAACTCCTCGATGATCACGCGGCGGATCTTGTCCACGGTCTCGGTGCGCGTGCGCACCACCAGGCCCTTTTCCACCGGATAGAGGCAGGACACCACATGATTCTTCCGGCCGCGCGACTCGACTTCCACCATGCACAGTCGGCAGCCACCGTAGTCCTCGAGCTGCTCGTGGTGGCATAGCGTCGGGATGGGGATGCCGGCCTGTCGCGCCGCCTGCAGCACGGTCGTGCCGGCGGGAACGCTGACGTCCTTGCCGTCGATCTGCAACACCAGATCAGTCATGTCGCTAGTCCCCCGGCGGCGGCGCCCGCGGCGATTCTCGCCTCATATTCATCCTTGAAATAGCGCAGCATGCTCTTCAGCGGATCGGACGAGGTCTTGCCGAGCGCGCACAAGCTCCCGAGGCTGGTGACCTCGGTCAGGTCAGCCAGACGCTCGAGGTCGAACTTCCTGCCCCTGCCCTCCTTGATGTTGGTCAGAATCTTCAGCATCTGATACATGCCTTCGCGGCAGGGGACGCATTTGCCGCAGGACTCCTTGACCAGAAAGTCGAGCAGATAGCGCGCGACCTCGACCATGTCGGTATCCTCGTCCATCACCAGCAGGCCGCCCGCGCCGATCGGCGCGCCGAGCTTGGCCATGCCGTCGAAATCCAGCGGCGCATCGATGAGGCTGATCGGGATGGAGCCGCCCATGGCGCCGCCGAAATGGATCGCCTTGGGGGCCTTGCCGCCGGGCACGCCGCCGCCGATGTCGAACACGATGGTGCGCAAGGGCATTCCCATCGGCACCTCGATGACCCCGCTGTTCGCCACGTGGCCCGACAGGGAAACGAGCTTGGTGCCCTTGCTCTTTTCTGAGCCTATGCTGGTGAACCAGTCCGCGCCGCGGTTGATGATCTCGGGCACGTTGGCCCAGGTTTCGACGTTGTTGAGATTGGAGGGCTTGTCCCAGATTCCGCTGACCGAGGTGCGGATGTACTTCGGCCTGGGCTCGGGCGCATGGCCTTCGATCGAGCGCATCAGCGCGGAGGATTCGCCGGAGACGAAAATGCCGACGTCGTAGTGCAGCTCGACCGTGAAATCGAAGCCTGAGCCGAGGATGTTCTTGCCGAGGAGGCCGTAATCCGCCGCCTGGGCGAGCGCCGCCTGGATGTGCAGGGCCATCTGCGGCGAGTCGTGCCGGGTGTAGATGTAGCCCTGCTGCGCGCCGATGGCGTAGGCGCCGATGATCAGGCCCTCGAGCACCTTGTGCGGATTGCCGGTCAGCATGGCGCGGTCCATGAAGGCGGCGGACTCGCCCTCATGGCCGTTGACGATGACGTACTTGGTTTTCTCCGGCGCGTTTCGGGTGGTCTCCCATTTCAAGCCGGCCGGGAAGCCGCCGCCGCCGCGGCCGCGCAGATTGGCTTTCTTGACCTCGTCCAGCACCTCGACCGGCGTCATCTTGGAGAGCGCCTTGGCCAGTGCGCTGTAGCCGCCGACCGCCAGATAATCGGTTATGCGCATCGGGTCTATTTTGGGGATGTCGCCGATCAGGATGCGCATCTGGTGCTTGTAGAACGGCACCTCGCTCATGTGCACCGCTTTCTCGCCGGTGACCGGATGCTGGTAGACCAGGCGCTCGATGACCTCGCCTTTGAGCGTGCAGGCGACGATTTCCGCCGCGTCCTCCGGCTTGACCTCGAAGTAGCAGATGTCGCCGGGCCCGACAATCACGTTCGGTCCTTTGTTGCAGAAGCCGTGGCAGCCGGTGACCCTGAAGTCGAGCTTGGCCGCCGCGGCCTGTTTCTCGATCGCCGTCGAGAACGCGGCGGCGACCGCGGCGGAGTCCAGCCCGCCGCAGGCCGCACCGGCGCACACGGCGATGCTGGGCCTGGCCGGATCCCTGGCCGACAGGACCTGCGCCCTGTAATCTTCCAGTGCAGCCGCTGATTGGAGCTTGGGCATGGCTATGCCTCCGCCGGGCCGCCCCAAGGGGGCATACGCCTCCCCGTGGGGGGCAGCGAGTCGATTTTGCGAGCGTGGGGGGCCATAGCTTTCCTATTCGTAGCGCTTGAGTACGTCTGCCACCTTCTCGGGCGTCATGCGCCCGTGGTGTTTGCCGTCGACGATCAGTTCGGGGCCGATGCTGCAGCTGCCCAGACAACTCCCGGCTTCGAAAGTGAAGCGGGACTCGGCATCGGTTTCGCCGAGTTTGAGGCCGGTGAGTTCTTCCACCTTTTCCTGCAGCTTCGCAGCGCCGCGCAGGTGGCAGGTCATGCCGGTGCACACATGCACCTCGTGCCGCCCCTTCGGCGTCAGGCTGAAGGTCTTGTAGAAACTGGCGATCTGCATCGCCTGGCTGAACGGCACCTCCAAAGCGTCGGCAACCCTTTGCATGACGTCGCGCGGCAGCCAGCGGTTCGCGTGCTGGATCTCGGTCAGCGCATGGATCAGCGCGCCCGGCTTGCCGCGGTATTTCTCGATGATGCCGTCGATCGCGCCGTTCCCTTCGATTCCGACGTTCCCTTCAATTATTTGTTCGCTCATGTCGTCGCTTCTTTGGTTGATTCAGGCCGCAGCCACGACCCGTACTTGATTGCCGTCGAGCCTGACCATCCCGCGCTGCGCCAGCGCATTCAGGTGGCGTGCCACTTCCGGCGCGGGCAGATTCAGGCCGGTGGCGATTTCATTGGCCGCGACCGGCTGCGACCGGGCGTAGCCCATGATCCGGCCCATGGCGAGCTTGTCGAGTATCAATTCCCGGAACAGCGCGTCGAACTCGGTGCTGCCGAAGAGCTTGTGATAGCTCTCTTCCTTTCTCTCCGGCACCCTGAACCGCTCCCGCTCCACCAGCTTGATGTAGGGCACGAGCTCGGTGGCCGCCGCAAGGCCCGCCTGCAGTTCGGGAATCGACTTGCCCTCGCTGGAACCGAGCGGGCCCAGGCTTTTGATCTTCGCCGACAGTTCGTTCATCACCTCGGCGAAGCGTATGCCCTCGCCTGCCGACACCCATTCCAGCCGCAGCCGCTCGGGATTGACGCCGACGTTCGCTAGGATGCGCTTGGCGATCAGGCTGTTGCCCAGCGCATCGTAATTGCCCTCCGGGTTGTAGTGGCAGTCGTTCAGGTGGCAGCCGCCGATGAACACCCCGTCGGCCTTCTGCGCGAAGGCGCGGAAGATGAACTCCAGGTCGACCCGGCCCGAGCACATCAGGCGTATCACCCGCAGGTGAGGCGGGTACTGGAAGCGGGAAACGCCGGCGAGGTCGGCACCGCCGTAGCAGCACCAGTTGCACAGAAAACCGACGATGACGGGTTTGAACTCGGCGGGAGTGGCCATGCTTAGCTCATTGTTCGATGGAGTGGGTAGTCGGAGTAGTGATTCAGCCGGCGAGCGCCGCGTCGATCTGGCGCAACACTTCGCCGTCGGTGTAATGCTTCAGGCTGATGGCGCCCGTAGGACACTTGGCGTTGCACAGGCCGTCGCCCTTGCACAGCACGGGATTGACCACCGCCTTCTTGCCGCGCGGCGTGTCCTTGAATTCGATCGCGCCGTAGGTGCAGCAGGTGATGCAGGCGCCGCAGGAGACGCAATCGATGTCCTCGACGGCGCAGACCGAGCCCGAGGCGACGACCGTGTCGCGCGTGAGCGTCGTCAGCGCACGTCCGGCGGCGCCGTAGGCCTGGCTGATGGTCTCCGCCAGGTGCTTCGGATACTGCGCCGTGCCGCAGAGGTAGATGCCTTCGGCGGCGAAATCGACCGGGCGCAGCTTGACGTGGGCTTCCTGGAAAA
>Ga0334722_10001452_pt1 | contig 29576 bp, 32 predicted proteins | sample C3_bottom_MG_FD_207210 | JGI IMG/M metagenome (GOLD analysis project Ga0334722, IMG submission 207210) | Sediment microbial communities from Yellowstone Lake, YNP, Wyoming, USA - C3_bottom | ecosystem: Environmental > Aquatic > Freshwater > Lake > Sediment | place: USA: Wyoming | collected... | reverse complement strand
CCGGGGGCCTCGGCGGGATCCCCGGCGGTCGCGCCCGTGGATGCGTGGGACGGGTGGGCCCCGACCGCCCCTGCGCCCGACGCCGCGGGTGGCCCCGGCGCCGAGGACGGCCCCCTCGCCGCAGCCCGCGTCGCGGAGGCGCGCGAGATTGAGTGGCAGACCGAGGCCCTCCGCGACCTCTTCACCTACCCGAACGACCGAATGCCGTTCACCGAGATCATGTTCCTCGTGAAGGTGGATGAGGAGGCCACGGGCAACGGGTACCTGGAGATCGTCCGTAACAACGGCAGGAAGATCGCGCAACTGCACCACGTCCCCGCCACGACCATCCGCCGACGCCTCTCCCGCGGCGCCGGCCAGAAAATCGGGCGCGTTGAGGGCTACGTCCAGATCCGGGGCAGCGAGAAGCGGTACTTCAAGGAGTTCGGCGACCAGCGCGCCGTGGACGCCCGCACAGGCACCGCCATCGAGAAGGGCCAGACCCTCGACCCCGAGAACCGGGCGACGGAGATCATCCACTTCCCGATCTACGACCCGATGAGCCAGTACTACGGCGCGCCGCGCTACGTTCCCGCAGCGACCGCCATCGCCGGCAACCGGCACGCGGCGATTCGCAACGTCTCGTTCTTCGAGAACGACGCGGTGCCGCGCATGGCGCTGCTCGTCTCCGGCGGACGCCTCACCAATGACTCGATGCAGCAGATCGAGGACTTCGTCCGCGGCAAGGCGCGGGGCACCGATCAGGCGCACCGCGTCATGATCATCCAAGTCGAGCCCCACAAGGTCGGGTTCCAGCAGCAGAACAAGGTGATGGTCGAGCTCAAGCCCCTCACCGTCGGCGTGACCGAGGACGCCTCCTTCTCGCAGTACCGCAAGGACAACGACGAGGAGATCCGGGAGATCTTCGGCCTTGGGCAAATCTTCTTCACGAGCGAGGGCGCGAACCGGGCGAACGCCCAGGTGGCGCGCGAGATCACGAACGAGCAGGAGTTTGAGCCCGACCGGCTCGCGAAGGAGTACCTCCTCAACCAGACGCTCGTGTGCGACCTCCTCCAGCACGAGATGACGGAGAAGGCGGACCTGAACCACGACGGGGAGCTTGACGAGGAGGAGCTTCGGATCTTGGCCCGGCAGCGCATCCGCGTCCGCTTCCGTTTCGCGCGGATGACGCTCTCCGACCCGCTTGATGCGGCCAAGATGGACCAGGTTTACGCCCAGCTCGGGGCCGTCACGCCGAACGAGATGCGAGAGCGCCTCGGGAAGCCCCCGTTCCCCAAGGAGTTCTTCTTCGCCAACAAGCCCCTCCCGATCGCGATGGCCGAGCTCAGCGCCGGGCTCGCGCTCGCCATCGCGCTTGATCCCCAGAAGCGTCCGCCGCAGCAGTCAGGAGGCCCCGAGGGCGGGGACGGAGCGGTTGATGTCACGCCGGACATGCCGCAGCGGGTTCCGGGCGTTAGCGCCCCGCGCGTCACCGCGGCGGCGCGCCCCTACGCCGACGGGATTGAGGTCGTGGGCGGGCCAGAGGAGGCGCCCGTGGCAACCGGCGCCCCGGCGCGGAGTTCCCGCCACGGGTGGCGGGGCGCGGAGGTTGCCTCGGGGCTCAATCCGATGGAAGGTATGAGAATCGCGTCGGAACTACTGGCGGATGCCCGGCGCCTCGCTATGATTGGGGCCGACCTTATGGAGGGCCGACATGGACCATAGCCCCGCTGTCCTCCCTGCTCCCGAGTCTGCCGCCCCGCCCGACTTCTCGAACGTGCGGTTCGAGTTTGCCGCCGAGTACGAGAAGGCGTGGCAGGACGAGAAGACCGGGCGCATGCGCGTTCGCGCCATCGCGAGCGACGACCAGCTCGACCTCCAGCGCGACCGCATGAGCCACCGCGCCCTCCAGAAGATGGCGGACGCGGCCAAGGCGGGCGTGCCGCTCCTCGAGACGCACCGCTCCGTCTTCGACTTCGGGCGCACGGTGGGTGGGAGCGTGATCGAGCGGCAGGGGGCGGACGGCCGGACGCATCGGCAGTTCCTCGTCGAGCTCGAGCTCGACGGGGACTATCCGCAGGCGCGGCGGCTGTGGCGCGAGATCGCCGACGGGAAGTGCGACAAGCAGCTCTCGATCGGCGGGAAGCTGAACCTCAAGAACCGCGACGCCGTCACGGTGATGATGACCCCGGGGGGGCTCAGCCGCACGATCAACGATCTCGACCTCGACCACATCGCGTCCACCCGCAAGAGCCAAGCGGCCAACCCCCGCACCTCGTTCGTCGAGGCGATCGCGAAGGCGCTGGACACGGCCGAAAAGTGGGGATGGAATTGGGAGGACCCCCTTGCCAAGCAGGGGGTCGGTGTGCAGAATACGCCGCCGACCGCGATGGACCCGACCAACCTCTCAGACATGCACCTTGGGGCCGCGTGGCTCGCGAAGGTCGGGCGCGCGGCGCGCGAAGGGGGCGCTGACATGAACAAGACGGACATGACGCCTGCGACGACGACGCCGATGTCGCCGACGACTCCGATGTCCCCGACGACGCCCGCGACGAGCGGCGCTCCGGCCGCGAAGGCGCAGGAGGCCGAGGCGCTCCTCGGCGAGATCACGGCGCTCCTCTCGAAGGCGCAGGCGAGCAAGTCCGCCGCGGCCGTCCAGGCCGAACTGCGCGACATCCGCGACCGGCTCCAGAAGGCGATCCAGGGCGCGGCCTCCGGCGCGGGCGAGAAGCCCTCGGCCCAAGAGGCCGCCGGCCAGGGCGCGGGCGCCTACCAGCAGGACACCTCGGCGGCGAAGCCGGGCTACAGCCCGGACAAGGCGCCGAAGGGCGACTCGACGGACATCGCCGGGTCGAATGTCACCGGCCACCAGAACGACATCCAGGTCGGCGGCGAGATCAAGGCAACCGCGCCGACCGCGAAGGCCGCCTTCGACCACACGCTCCAGTTCCTGCGGCAGGGCGGGATCGTCAAGACCCTCGGCGAGGACGGGACGGTCAATCTCGCGAAGGCGCTTGACATCGTCGTCCAGCAGGGCGCGGCCCTCACGCAGGACATCGTGGTGGCGGCGGTGGAGAAGGTGCTCGAGGAGCAGGCATCGGCCGCGGCCGGGATCGAGAAGTCGATCAACGGGCTCGGCGCGACGGTCAACGACACGGCCCGCCGCCTCTCGCAGGCGGAGGGCAAGCTCGGCCTGCTGGCCGAGATCGAGAAGAGGCTCGCGCGGGTGGAGAAGTCCGGCGCGGTGAGCCAGAGCGGACCGCGCGGCGCGGCCGACTCCTCGGTGCATGCCCTGGCGCGGCGGAGCGCCCAGGGCGGAGTCTGGGGCGGGCTCTTCGACGACGCGAAGGGCAAGGCGCTCGGGAAGTTCTAGGCAGCCCCCGAAGACCGGGGTCGCCGCAGGAGGAGATCAAATGGACACGGCAGTCGCCAACCAGGAGATGATCGAGAAGACGATCGCCACGAGCGACCTGCTCACTGGCGGTTTGCTCAACCCGATCCAGCAGACGCAGTTCATCACGCTGGTCAAGAAGTTCAGCGTGCTGCTGCCCATCAGCCGCTTCGTGCGCATGCCGAGGCCGCTCATGGACATCGACAAGTTGTGGATCGGCGAGCCGGTCACGGAGTCGGTCGACGAGTCGACCGACACCGGGAACCTCTCCCGCGCCAAGTTCCAGCGCATCGTGCTTCGGGCGCAGAAGCTCCGCTCGGCCTGGAACATCACGACCGAGGTGCTCCAGGGCAACGTGGAGCAGAACGAGTTCGAGCAGACCATCATGAACACGATGGTCGAGCGCATCGCCACCGACCTCGAGGACCTCGCCATCAACGGCGACGTCACGACGGTCGGCACGACCCCGCGCGACCGGCTCCTCCGCCGGCTCAACGGCTGGAACTCCCAGACCGAGGGCGCCCACATCGTCGACGTGAAGGGCGCGAGCATCCAGAAGGGCATCTTCTCGGAGATGAAGCGCCGGATGCCCAAGCAGTACAAGAACGACCCCGGCCTCCGGTGGATGGTCGGCGACGCCGTGGCGACGGACTGGGCGGACGTGGTGTCCGACCGCGGCACGATCCTCGGCGACGCGGCGCTTCAGGGCGCGGAGATGTCCCCCCTCGGGACGCCGATGATCCGCGTCCCGCTGATCCCGGACGACGCGCCCATCACCATCACGGCCGCGACCCGCGCCGAGATCCTCGGCAGCGAGTTCGGCCCGTTCCTCATCACCTCGACGAACGACACGGTGAAGCTCAAGGTGGACGCCCTCCCGGCGGCGGGCGTGACGATCGTCCTCACCCACGGGACCCTGAACGTGGTCGAGGTGGCGCGGCAGATCAATGCCGCGCTCAAGGCGGCCATCCCGACGCTCACGCAGGACGTGGCCCGGGACGACCGCGAAGGGCGCCTCCTCCTGGAGAGCCCGACGGTCGGTGCGGCCTCCGAGCTCCGGCTCATGCCGGTCGCGGCGGTCTCGCAGGCGTATACGACCCTCGGTCTCCTCGGCGCGAACGACCCGCCGGTCGACCCGTTCCCGGCGGCGGACGTGGTCAAGTCGGGCGCCGCGTCGGGCACGGCCAACACCGTGTTCGAGGGCTCGTTCATGTGGCTGGCGAACCCGAAGAACTTCATCGCGGGTGTCCTCGACGGGACCCGCATCTTCACGGAGTTCAACAAGAACACCGACCAGATCGAGACCATCGTCTACAACCAGGTGGACGTGCAGGTCGAGAACGTGGACGCGATCGTGAAGGCCAAGAACATCCGTCGGCGCACGCTGGTCATCTAGCGCCGGCTCCGCAGCACCTATCTTTCCCCAGGCCCCGCCGATCCCTCCGGTCGGCGGGGCCTTCTTCTTGCCCGGAGGGCGCCGCTCTGGCACGATGGAGACGTGGCGCGCTTCTTCGCCTATCGGTTCGGCGGCGTCCGCAACATCCCCGGCCCGGCGTCCGGGCTCGTCTACACGTTCATCGGCCCGCACGCGGACGGCTCGCTCGTCCCGGTGCGGGTGGACAACGCGAGGGATGCCCGGATCTTCCTCCTCATGGGGACGCCGGACGCGGGCAACTACCTGTTTCGGGAGGTGGACGAGTTCGGTGTGCCCGTCGGCGCCTTTCCGCCGATTGACCCGACCAAGCGCGAGTCCATGATTGACCCCAAGAAGTTCCCTTCGGACCAGATCGGGGTAACGGCCTCCGAGTGGCGCGAGATCACCGAGGACCTCGCCGACCCCACGCTCTACTTCCACAAGACCCGCGTGAAGCTGTTCCCAGGCGGGAGAGGGAGGCGCTAACGTGCCGGCCGGCTTGATTGACAACTTCGGGATCGACACCCCCTTCGCCTACGTCACCGTGCCGCAGGTGCGGGAGGCGGGCATCAAGAACAAGACGGACGACCCCGAGTTCGGGGTTGACGACGCGCCCCTGCGGGGGCTCATTCGGACGATGAGCCACTGGATCAACCGCCTCACGACCCAGTGGTTCCTGCCGGTGCGGCTGAAGCAGCCGGTGGACGGGGCGCGCGGCTCCATCGCCCGGATGCCGAACCAGATCCCGATTCTTGACCTGTTCCGTCTGCGCCTTGAGCGCGAGGGCCTCATCTCCTTCGACTACCCGACCATCGCGTTCCAAGTGAAGAACCGCTACGTCATGATGGTGACGCGGCACGTCCGCCTCCCGGAGTACCCGCATTTCGTCGTGCTTGACGGGGTGTTCGGCTGGCAGCAGAACGCCTTCACCCCCGTCCGCACGACCCTCTCCGTGGCGCTTGACCCGGTGGCCGGCGAGGCGAAGGTCGTTGATGCCACCAAGTTCCGCCCCGGCGACGCGGTGCTCGTCGGGAGCGAGCCGGAGCCCAAGGCGCTTCACTTCATCGTCGAGGAGGTGGACACCTCCGGCTCGCCGCACGTCCTTCGCTACGACCCCGAGCTGACGTTCCGCGACCCGGAGGTGCCGGCCGGAACCCGCGTCGCCCGCTACGGGCAGGTGCCCGACCTCATCCAGCGGGCGTGCCTCCTCATGATTCGCGACCGCATCGTCAGGGTCGGGGAGCTTGACACGGCGGAGGACCCCTTCGGCATCGGGACGCGCCTCAACTCGGAGTCGGTTGAGGGCTACTCGTACAGCCTCGGCGCGACCCCGGCGCAGCACGGGCACGCGGGCGGGTCGTGGACCACGGGGAATGTGGAAGTAGATGATTACTTGCAAGAATACTCCATGCCGAACATGTATATTGGGCTAGCATGAGGACCAACAACACGCAGCCGACCCCCGGCAACCTTCGGGTGATTCGCTTCCTGCGCTCGTGGTCACCCGACGCGGCGTATACCCTCGGCCTGATCGCGTCCGACGGGTGCGTCCACTTCGGGACGACGCGCACTAGGCACAACTGGATAGTCTCCATCTCGCAGAGCGGCGCCGAGGGGGGCCGCCTTCTTCGGCGGATCCGCGACGCGGTCGGCGCCGGGGGACTCCACGTCCGTCCCGGCTGCGTTACAAAGTTCGGGAAAACTCGCCCCTCTTGGCAACTCGTCTGGTCCGGCCGACACGTCTACGAGGCCGTGCGCGCTCTCGGCCTCCCGCCCCGCAAGTCCCTCACGCTTCGGATGCCGAAGGTGCCTCCCGCCGTTCTCCGCCACTTCGTCCGGGGTGTCCTCGACGGGGACGGGTGCGTGTCGGTGACGCGCCCCTTCGTCAAGTCGGGGCGGCACCGCTGCGTGAAGTTGTCCGCCTTCGTGACGACGTGCAGTTCCCGGTTCGCCGCGGGGCTGGCGCGGGCGCTCGCCGCGGCTGGGCACCCCCCGCGGGTCAACATCCTCCGCCATGGGTCGGGAACGGTTGAGCACCGCGTCATCTTCAGCGGCGGGGCGGCGGAGCGCCTCCTCCGCTGGACCCACGCCGAGGGCGGCCTCCACCTCCCCGCCAAGCGGGCCCGGTTCGAGCAGTACCTCTGCGAGAAAGCGGCTTACGACGCCGGTCGCTCGGCTCGGCTCGTCCGAGCCGGGAAGAGGTGGCCGGAGGCGATGGAGTCGCGCCTGCGGGCGCTCCTGGCGGACGGGCGGCCCCTTCCGGCTGTCGCCGCCGCGCTCGGGCGCTCCACGACGGCCGTCAAGAACCGGATGCGGGCCCTCGGCCTCCGCACGGGTTACTACTGGACGGACGCTGACCGGGCCGCGGCGGCGGCTCTCCTGTCCGCCGGGCGGCCGGTTCGGGAGGTCGCCGCGGCGGTCGGTCGGCCCCTCGCCACGGTGCGGAGGTTCGCGGCCCGTCTGCGGCGGGCGGGGTAGTCCGTGCCCTTCACTCTCGGCCATCCCGTCCGAATCAACCGCATCAAGCTCAAGGTGCGCCCGCTCAACGTGTCGTCCACGACGCTTGACCCGGACTTCCGCGAGGCGAAGCAGAACCGGCTCTACGGGGCGCCCGTTGAGGTCATCGGGCAGGTGGTCGCCCTGGAGCGCACGTTCCAGCTTGAGCGCACGCGAACTGGCGACGCGCTGCCCTCGACGGTGCACTTCGTCTTCCGCTTCCGCGAGCTTGACCTGGTGGCGCCGGGGTTCCTCCTGAAGAAGGGCGACCGAATCGTGGAGGTGGACGGGATCCCCTGCGACTTCAACGTGATCAAGGCCGTGAAGGCGTCCGCGTTCGGTGGGAACCGCCAGCGGAAGTTCGCAAGGCCGATCCTGCTGCATGTGGACGTCGAGCGTCAGACAAAGCAGCTGGGGAGCATCTGATGGCCGCTCCCGCCCTGCGGATCCGCCTCCTCCCCAAGGGGAAGGCGCCGCGCCATGCGAAGCGGCTGCGCGCGTCCCGGGAGGTGTTGCGGGGGCCGGAGATGCAGACCGTCCTCCGCCACCTCGCCGAACAGTCGGCCGAGTTCATGCGCCAAGGCATCCGCAAGGGCCGGCCGGGGTGGCCGGCCCTCTCGGAGATCACCAAGGCGCTCAAGGGGAGCGAGCGGAAACTGGTCGAGACGGGGGAGATGGCGCTGGCCGTCCAGTCGTGGCGGTCGGGGCCGGGCTGGGCCGCGGGTATCCCCGGGCGCTCGGAGATGTCGCTGCGGGCCGGAGTCCACGAGGAGGGCGCCCACGTCCCCGTCTCCGACGCGATGCGGGGGTTCTTTGCGGCCAAGGGCTTCCCCCTCCGCGCAGCGACTAGGTTCCTCCGCATCCCGCCCCGGCCGTGGCTGGCTCCTGCGGTTGTTGAGGTGGCCGCCTACGCAGAGCGTCGGCTGCCCGGCCTTATGCGCCGGGTGGTGGACAGGATCGGGAGCTGAGATGCCGACCCGCGCCGACCCGATCACTTGGGACGCCGGCATGGAGTTCGAGGTGCCCATGCCGCCAAAGACGGCGGAGCGGGCGGTTGTCCTCCCGGAGGTCGGCCTCACCCTGCGCCGCCTCGACGCGGGGGAGACGCGCTACGACCCGTCCGGGCGGTACCTGGAGACCCGGGTGGCGCTTCCGAACTGGGAGCCCGGGGGCATTGAAAGCCTGTTCGGCTTCGAGTCTATCGCGGGGGTTGACCCCGTGATCCGCGGGCAGACCGATGCCGATAAGGCGCAGGTCAACTACCAAGTCTCGGTTGATGGTGGGGTGACGTGGCTGACGTGGGACGGGATGGCTTGGGTTGAGGCGACGGGCGTGCTCGCCGATGTCTTCGTGGCCGCCATCACGGTTGACCAGCGGATCCCGCTCCTCCCGCTCGCTTTCCCCCGACAGATCCGCCTGCGGGCAAAGCTCACGCCGGGGGCGAGTGGGCGGCAGCGCCCCGTCCTACGCCGCACGAACATCTTCCACACCGTCAGGCTCGACCTCTACGAAGACGTGACCCGCTCGATCAAGCGCCACATCGACGGGCAGATCCGGGTGCCCATGTTCTTCATCGCCGAGGGGCTGATCGGGGCCACGGACATCGCGATCCCCACGGGGTCGAGCGACCCGGCGACGGCGGGGGCGGGGGAGCCAGGCTACGACGTGCAGGTGATCGAGCCGGTGCGGGTATTCAACCTCACCACCGACCCCGGCCGCCTCATCAACCTCTTCGGCGGGCTCGTCGGGCGGACGGTGTCCTTCGTCGGCCCGCAGACGGGCAAGGTCGAGGTGCAGTTCACCGGCGTCCCGGAGGTGTTCATCGGGGCGGAGGAGTTCTTCCAGCTCAGCAAGATCCCGTCGGTCGTGGTGGTGGCCGACCGGGTCGAGGACTACGACCTCATCAACACGTTCGCGCCGGAGAGGGAGCGTTCGATCGGGCGCGGGGAGGGCCGCCTCCAGCCCGCCCGCGTGCCCTACAACATCTTCGTGAGCGTGCGGGTGCAGTCGTCCCTCAAGCGGGAGGCGCTCCAGATGAAGGACGCCATCTCCCGCATCCTCTACAAGGGGGACGAGTTCCGGTCGGTGGCGCTCGGCGACCACTACTGCGTCCTTGACCAGCAGAGCCAGGTCGAGGAGGACCGGGTGGCCCAAGGGCTCTTCGTGGGGAACATCACCCTGCGGATCCTGGGGAAGGTCTGGCTCAAGGACCCGACGGAGGCGCCGCTCGTCCGAAGCGTGCACATGATCGTTGGAGCCGAGGTGTCCTGCAACTTGAACCTTCCTTCTCACCTGAGAAACGTGTATCGTGAGGCGTCCGTGATGGAGGGGGCCTGAGCGGCCCCCGCCCGAAGGAGGGACCCGTGGCGACCCGCGTCATCATGAACATCTCGCCGACGTGCCTCACGGTGAACCTTGACACGATGAGCCCGGACCGCCGGAGGGAGAGCCTGTGCGTTGGGCCCCGCGAGCAGCGGGAGGTGACCGACGAACAGTTCCGCAGCCGGGAGCTCCAGAAGCTCCTTGGCGCGAAGTTCTTCGTGGACGTGACCGCGGCAGGTGATCGCCGCAGGAAGCGCGAGCAGGAGCTCGGCATCGGCTAGGCCCGGAGGTCACGCATGGCACTTGCAGGAATTGAGACTCTTCACCCCGACGTTTTCCTCATTGAGGAGCGCGGCGTCCCGCGCATCATCGGCGTCGGGGTCAACACGGGCGGGTTCGTCGGCGACGCGGAGAAGGGTCCGATCGAGCGCGCCGAACTGGTCACGAACATGACCCAGTTCCAGCAGCGGTACGGCGCCTTCTTCAACGGGTCGTTCCTCGAGCCGTCCGTCCGCGCCTTCTTCAATCAGGGCGGGACGCGGTGCTTCATCGTCCGCGTGGCCGGCGTCGGGGCGACGCCCGCCAGCGGCGCGCTCGTCAACCACGAGGGCGGCCCGGCGATCGACGCGGACGCCATCAGCCCCGGCGCGTGGGGCAACCAGGTGTCCCTCACGACCGAGCGGTGGCGCACGACGATCGCCGCGGCCGGCGTCGGCCAGGGTTCGGTTCAGATCCCCGTCACCTCGCTGCGCGACATTCGGCTGGGCGACCTCATCCTGATCGAGGACCCGGCGAGCGGGAACTCCATCACCGCGTTCATCTACGCGATCGACGTGTCGAACCGCATCCTGACGGTTCGCCCGCTCGGCGCGCTGCCCGCCGCCTTCACCTTCCCGGTCGGGAGCCTCGTCCGCAGCGCCTCCGACCACCGCCTGAGCACCATCCTGACGGCGGACCTGGCGGACGGGGCGGTGCAGGCGACGCTGCGCACCACGTCCAACCTCGCCATCGGCGCCCGCGTCTACTTTGACGACGGGCTCAACTTCGCGTCCGTCGTCGTTGAGGCGATCGACGGCAACGTGATCCGCTTCCAGCCGATCAGCGTCTCCGCCGCAGCCACGCTCCCGGCGGACACGACCATCGCGGTCTCCCTGGAGTTCGTCCTGCGGGTGTTTGAGAAGGGCCGCTTCCAGGAGCTCTTCGAGGGCCTCTCGATGGAGGTGGCGAACGCCCGCGACTACTTCGCGACGCGCTTGGCGGGCGAGTCGAACGAGTCGCGGGTCATCTCGGTCGTGGATCTCTTCGCGGCCCCGCTCGACCTCAACTTGGCAACCCCGCTGCCCGCCGTCTCCCAGATCCTCTCCGGCGGGACCAACGGCGCCCCGCTCGGCGACGACGACTTCATCGGGTCCGACGTGCCGCCGCTCAGCGGGATGGCCCTCATCGAGCAGGCGCCCGAGCTGAACTTCTTCTCCGTCCCGGGCGTCACGACCGTCGAGGTCCAGCGGGCGGCGGCCGACCTCGCGGACCGCAACGGGCACATCATCGCGGTGCTCGACGCGCCCCTGGCGGACGACGAGCCGCTCGAGGTGCTGAACTACCGGAACATCGAGGCCAACTTCGACACGTCCTACGCGGCGCTCTACTACCCGTGGGTCATCACCCGCGACCCGAACGTGAACGGCCAGCGGTTCGTGATGCCCCCCTCGGGGCACGTCCAGGGGAAGTACGCCGAGGTGGGCACGACGCGGGGCGTGCACTTCGCCCCCGCCAACATCGTGCTCCGCGACGTGCTCGACCTCACGCACAACACGACGGACGGCGAGCAGGACCTCCTGAACCCGGCGGGGATCAACGTGATTCGCGCCTTCCCGGGCGAGGGCATCCGCATCATGGGCGCCCGCACGCTCACGTCCTTCAAGGACGGGCGGCACTACGTCAACGTCCGCCGAAACCTGAACTTCATCAAGGAGTCGCTGCGGCGCGGCCTGCGCTTCGCCATCTTTGAGCTCAACGAGCCGCGTACCTGGGCGAACGTCACGCAGGTCACTCGGGAGTTCCTGCGGAGCCTGTTCCTGCGGGGGCAGCTGTTCTCGCCGGACGGGACGGAGGACCGCGCGTTCTTCGTCAAGTGCGACTCGGAAACCAACCCGACCTCGGAGATCCGCGAGGGGCGGCTCAACTGCGAGGTCGGGGTCAACCCGCCGCTGCCGGCCGAGTTCGTCATCGTGCGTCTCGGCCTGTTCGATGGCGGATCGTCGATCGAAGAGGAGTTGGCGAGGCGCTGATCCGTTCAAGGCGAGCGTTTCTAGGGCGGCGCCAGTCGAGGTGAACCGACGTGGCGATAGATGTCATCCTGCTGCGGCGCGAGCACGGGTTCGGCAACCCGGTGTTCCCACGCCATACCTTTGAGGTCTACGGCCGGGGGACGCCGTTCGCCCGATTTTCCAAGATCACGGGGCTCCGCGAGGAGATCGAAACCGTTGCGTGGCGCGACGGGCGCAACCCGCTCCGCGTCCGCAAGGGGATCGCCACCCTCGGCGGGGGCACTGCGACCTTCGAGAAGGGCGTCCTCCTGCGCCCGCTCTCGCTCATCCAGTGGTTCAACGACGTCCGCCGCTGCGCAACCGAACTCGAGGCCGCCGCCACGCCCAACGCCGAGGACGGGGGGGCGGAGCGCCGGGCACTCACCCCACTTAGCGTGACCCGAGCCATCTCGGCGATCCTGTTTCGGGGCAATCGGGCGATTGACGGGGTGGACACGGAGGCCGCCGACCAAGCGATCCCGCTGGTCGGAGACAGCGACCTCCAAGACTTCTACGCGGAAATCGAGATCCTGATTGGCTCCCGGGAGCGCACCGAGTCGGACTCCGGCCTCCGCACGGACCAGTCCGCGTCGGCTGTGCGCCGGCTCCGCCTGCTGAAGTGCTTCCCTGTCGCCTACCAGATGGCGGACCTTGACGCGATGGCCTCCGAAGTCGCCATCGAGTCCCTGACCGTGTCCTTTGATGGCCTGATCCCCGACTTGGCCGAGGAAGTGTAGTAGGCGCGGGAGTCCCTCGGTTGTAAGATGGACTCCCCTGACGATGGAGGTGTGGTATGCCTGAGACGCGCGTTCACGATCCGGCGGTCAACTTCCGGTTCCAAGTGCTCGCCCGCGGGGGGGACGTGGAAGCCGGGTTCAGCAAGGCAACCGGACTGCGCGACGAGAGCGAGGTCGTCGAGTACCGCGAGGGCACCGACGACACGGTGAAGACCAAGCTCCCGGGTTTGCGCACGTTCCCGGCGCTCGTCCTTGAGCGCGGCATGATGCTCGACGCGACCGGGCTCATCGACTGGCGCAAGGCGGCGATCCTGTGCTCGTCGGGATTCCGGTCGGAGACGGTCATCACCGTGCACAACTGCGACAGCGCGCCCGCGCGGTCGGTGGCGTTCCAGAACGCCTGGCCGAACGCGCTCCAGCTCAGCGACCTCGACGCTGGCGCGTCCGAAGTGAACATCGAGTCGGTGGAGCTGGCGCACGAGGGCAGGGTCTTCGATACGCTCTTCGAGCGCGGCGGGACGCCGCTGCGCCCGGGCCGGTCGTAGCCGGCAGGCGCGTGCCGGGGGCGCGGTGAAGCGCCGCCCGGCGGTGAGACGGTGTACAAGCCGGCCGGTGGCCGGGAGGTGCGAAGATGGCGGAGCAGACGACAGGGGCGGCCACGGCGGTCGCCGAGCCGGTGGCGCCGGCGGACCTCCGAGTGCCGATGGACCCGAACGGCATCGTCAAGGACCTGCCCTGCGGGTTCGTTCGCGGGGGGAAGAGGTACCTGCCCGCGGAGTTCGTGCCGATGTCCGGGTATGTCCGACGGATGATGTCAAAGAAGGACGTGCGGGACGACTTCACGGAGGTCGTGGAGGTCGTCCTGCGTCAGTGCGTGCGGCGCGTCGGGCCGTTCGCGGCTGCGGGGGACCCCAAGGTCGTCGCGAACCTCACCCAGGCCGACCGGGACTTCCTGCTCATGGAGATCCGCCGCGCGTCAAGCGGGGGCGACCTGAACGCGCTCGTGCTCTGTGCCGCGTGCAAGAAGAGGATTCGGGTGACGTTCAAGATCGACGAGCTTGAGGTGGTTCGGCTTCGGGACGGGGACTTCGAGATCCGCGACGACCGCTTGTGCTTCCGCGTCCGCAGCGTCAACCCTCCGATTGATGCCCTCTGCCGGTACCCCATCGGGACGGACCGCGGGGTACTCGAAGGGCTTGAGCGGAACCCCACCGAGGCGCAGTACCTCCTCTACTCCGCCTGCCTTGTTGAGTGGGGCGGGAAGGCCGGCCCGTTCGGGATGGACTTCTTTGACGCCCTCCCGACCGCGACGCTTGACGAGTTCACGAAGCAGTTCGCGGCCAAAAAGCCCGGCCCGATCCTTGACCAGAAGGTTCCCTGCGGGAACAAGGCGTGCGGGGCTGACATCGAGTTCACCTTCGAGGGTTCGGATTTTTTCTTTCCGCATCCGACACGTGGGCGTCCCTGAGAGATCAGATCTGGTACATCATGATGACCACGGAGGGCGCGATCGGGTACCGTGACTTGATGGAGATGGACGACGCCGAGCGCCTCGGGTGGCTCCAGAAGTGCATCGACCACACCGAGTCGCTTGAGGAGAAGGACCCGAACCGAAAGAAGAAGACGGTCGACCGCTTCTAGCCGATGGCCCGCCACGACTACATCATCAGCGTCCAAGCCCCAACGGCCCAAGCCGAGAAGAACCTCCTGCGCCTCGGTGGCCGGCTCTTGGGGATGAGCGGCGCAGTAGGGAAGGGGGCCGCCTCGGCGGGCCAACTCTCAACGGCCTTCCTCGGCCTCGGCTCGACGCTCGTCGGCACCGCGACCACCGTGGCCTTCGTCGGGGGCGCGGTTGAAACCGCGATGTTCCGGTCGCGGGTGGCGATTGAGAGCGTGGGGGCGTCCGCGGAGAAGTTGATGGAGAGTTTCCACGCGGCCGGGAGGTCCGCCACCGAACTCCTGCCCGTGGCCGCCAAGTTCGCCCGGTTCAGGGTGGCGGGGGACCAACTTGAGGGCGTCACCGAGATCGCGCGGAAGATGGGCCGCGTGCTCGACATGTCCTCGCAGGAGGCGGCGGCGGCGTTGGGCGAGATCGGCGCGAAGGCCGGGCTCAAGACGACGCAGCAGTTCAACCAGCTGGCCTCGGGGATCGCGGCGGCCGGGCGCATTGAGAAGGAGTTCGCCACCAGCAGCATCGACGTGCTCCGCGCCGTGTCCCCGCTCGCCTCCAAGGTCGGCGTGAACGCCGGGGCCCTCATCGGGTTCAACGTCGCGGCGCAGCGGGCCGGCGTGGGCGCCGATGCCACGAAGACGGCGCTCACGGCCATGCTTGAGAGCTTCCGCTTCGGCCCAGAGGCCGCCGCGGGGATGGCGCAGAGTCTCGGGATGAACACCGACCAAGTCGGCAAGTTCATGGCGGCCGACCCCACGGACCAACTCCAGATGATGGTTCTGTCAATGAAGAACCTGACCGGCAGCGCGAAAGAGAACGCCTTGGTTCTTCAGACGCTCTTCGGGATCACTCGGACTGAGGCCGACGCGATGCTGACGATGGCGCAGGACACGGACGCGGTCAACGCGACGATGATGGACTTCCGCCGGGAGGTTCGGGACGGGACGGCACTCTCGAAGTCGGCTGCGGAGAAGGGACGCACGCTCTCCGAGGCGATGCACAACCTGTGGGATAGCATCAAGGCACTCGGGGAGGGCACCGGGAAGTGGCTCAGCCCCATTCTCACCGGACTCATTGACATGCTGTCCACCGTGATCGGCTGGGTCGGGAAAATCCCGGCCCCGATCAGGGCCGTAACGGTTGCCATCCTCGGATTGGTCGGCGGGGTGTGGGCGCTCTCCCGGGCCATCGGCGCGATCCGCGGGATCAGCAACCTCCTCACCGCGGCCGAGGTCATCGCCGGTGGGAAGGGGGCCGTCGGCGCGGCCGCTGCCGCGGGACGGTGGGGGATCATCGGGCGCGTCTTTGGCGCGGTTCGGACTGCCGCGCTCGGGCTGATCCCCGTCCTCGGTGGAATCGCGAGCGCCGTGTGGGGGGCCATCGCCCCTCTGTTGCCCTTCATCGCCATCGGGGCACTCGTCGTGGCCGCCGTGGCGGCGATCGGCTACGTCGTCTACCGGGTGACGAAGGGCATCGCCGAGCACTGGGGGGACATCACGGCCGCAGCCGCGCAGTGGTGGACGGAGTTCAAGGGCGGCCTCGGGATAATCGGGGAGTTCTTCGTCTCGCTGTACGACGGGATCGCCGCCGGCGGGAGCGCCTTCGTCGGGTGGGTGTCGTCCGCCGCCGGGGCGGTGTGGGACTTCGCCGCCGCGATCTACGGGGGCGCGGTCGCCGCCGTGAAGACGCTCTGGAGCTGGGTGACCACCGCCGCCGGGGCGGTGTGGGGGCTCGCGACCTCGATCTACGGCGGGATCGTCGGGGGAATCAAGACGCTCTGGAACCTCGTGGTGTCCGCGGGCGACGCGATCCTCTCGCCGTTCCGCAAGCTCTGGGACCTCATTTCCCCGATCTCCGACGGCATCGGCTCCGTCGTCGGCGCCCTGTTCGGGTCCTCGATGTTCCACCTCAACGAAGGCGTCGCCGAGGTGATGCCGTCCCTGCGCCGCATGGAGGGCGCGTTCAACTCGGTCGGCCGGGCGGCGGGGCGGGTCGCGATCGAGGGCCCGATCCCCGAGGACATGCGCGTCCGCGTCGAGGAGCCAATGGGGCGGATCGGCGCGGGCCGCTTCTCCGGCCTCTCCGAGTCGGCCGAGGGGCGGCAGGCGTTCGGCGGTCCGGCGGGGAGCGGCCCCGGCCGGGAGGAGCGGGTCTCAATCGGGCGCCCCGCCGCGGGTGCCGGTGGCGGAGGGGCGGGCGGGATGGTTCGGGTCGTCGTGCCCGTGACCCTGAAGCTTGACGGGGAGACGATTGCCCGGGCGGTGTCGGAGTACGAGGTGACGGTTGGGCGCGAGCGGCACATGAACGCCCCCGCCGAACCCCTGCGCGCGACGGGGAGGTAGCCGATGGCGTGGTGGTCGATCGGGCCGATCGTCGGGCAGTACCAGCCCGAGGACTTCACCGAGAAGCAGTCCACGGACTACGCGCAGCCCGAGACGTTCGGCACCGTCTCCCCCCTCATCTTCCGAAAGTGGTCCCCCCGCGAGGTGACCCTCTCCTTCGTGGTCAACGCCATGTGCGCGCCCAGCGAGGAGGCCGCCCGAAACGAGAACATCCCGAACGCCGTCGTCCAGCATGACCCCGAGGTCGTATGGGCAACCATCATGGCGATGATGCGTCCCGGCCTGCGGGCCGTCCCCCCTCCGGTTCTTGGTGGGCGGAACGAGCGCGACTACCCCCGGGTAACCATCCCTGGGTGGGGCGTCACCGAGTTCACGCCGCGGCGCGCGGTGATCGTGGACGCCACCTTCAAGCGCACGCACATCCTCGGGAACCCCCCGCGGTGCGTGCGCGGGATTATCACCGTGACGCTCCGCGAGATCAGCAACGTCTCGCGCGGGTTCACGGAGGAAGAGGCCACGTCCGGGCTCGGCCGCAGCGGGTTCGTCGGCTAATGGCCGTCTTCCGCGGTAGCCGCTACGAGGGGGTGAAGTTCACCGGCATCCTCGGCGCCGACGGGAAGGTCCGCAAGTTCCTCCACGCCCGCGAGCCCCTGCGCATCGACGCGCAGACCGAGCCGATCGCCGTCATCTCGATGCAGCGTGGCGACCAGTTGGACGCCGTGGCTCACCGGGCGGCCGGCAAGCCGAACCTCTGGTATGTGCTCGGGGACGTGAACGGCGTGATCTTCCCGCTAGACCTTGATCCGGGAACGGAGATCGCCGTCCCGATGCGCTTGCTCCGCGACCTTCGGGAGCCGGGGAGGTAGCCGTGGGGCGGGGCGCACCATGCCGGCCAATCGGCGGGAACGGAGTCGGATCCCCCGTGCTCCTGACCGAGCCGGGCATCGGGCGGGTGTGCGGCATCGGCGTGCGCGCCTCTGCCAACGCCACCAACCAGTTCCTCGCCATTCCGCGGAGCAGCCAAGGGAGCGGTGGCGCCGCGTTCACCGCGCCCGACTTCAACGTCATGGGCCTGACCCCAGCCGATGGCCTGGTGTCCTCGCTCGTGGTGGAGGAGACCTCCGGCTTTGACCTCCCGGTCTGCCGGATCACCTTGGCGAACGTTGACCGGGGGCTCAACTCGACCATCCTCGCCAAGGAGCAGACGACCTTTTCGGCCCGCTTCGGCTGGTCGAACCCTGGGCTCCAGTCCCACGGCACCTTCGTCGTGCAGCGCCCGCGCTGGCGCTTCGACGGGGGCTCGGGCGCCGAGGTGGACATCGTGGCCTACGGGGAGCAGGTGCGGCTCGCCGCCACCGAGCGCCGTGAGGTCTACCGAAAGATGCGGGACTCCGACATCGCGCGAGTCATCGCTTCGCGGCACGGCTTTGAGATCGACGCGGACCGGACCGACCCCGTCCACGACCAAGTGATTCAGGCGAACGAGAGCGACTACAAGTTCCTCGCCCGGCGGGCGCGGCTCCACGGCCTCCTGGTGATGGTGGAGGACGGCGTCCTTCGCTTCCACGCGCCGCGTGTCTGCGAGAGCGGGATCCGCCTGACGTGCCAGAACCCGGATGGCGGGGTTGAGAGCTTCCTGAACTTCCAGGTTCAGTCGCGCACCTTCCAGCGCGGCCTCCGGCTCCACATCAGCCAGATTGACCCCGTCACCAAGGAGGAGTTCGAGGTCGTCAGCGGGGAGGCGCCTACCGACCTCCAGCGCGGGACTCGGTTCGGCAACTGGCGCGACCTCGTGAGCATCCCCGGCATCGGGCAGCCGGAACGGTTCCTCGTCGGCGAGGGGCACGAGCAGCGGCGGGAGCAACTGCGGACGCAGGTGGACCGCATGGCCGAGGCATCGCGGTTCGTCATCTCGGGCTCCGGCACCGCGATCGGGCTTGAGACGCTCCGTCCCCAGCAGATCATCACCTTGGACAACCTCGGCCGGTCAAGCGGGCGTTACGTCGTGACGCGCGTCACCCACCGCATCTCCGGCGAGGCGACTGAGGACGGGTACTCGACCCGGTTCGAGGTGCTCCGATCCGGCGCGGAGAGCGCCGACGATCCGCTTCCGGGGGAGAGCGCGCAGCCCGCCGTCGTCCAGTCGGCCGGGTCGGTTTTCGCCTCGTCGCTTGCGCAGGCCACTCTGGCGGGATTCTGAGGAGGGCTGAATGGGGTGCTGCGGCAAGTTCAAGCGGGCCATCCAGCGCGCCGCGGCGCCTCCGCCGGCGGAGAGACCGAACCCCGCGGTGACGCCCGACCCGATGCCGTGGTCGGCTCCGCCGTCCGTCTCCTCGCCTCCGCGGGCGGTGCGGGCCGAGGGCGGGGGGTACACCGTCGTCCGGGACGGCGGCGTGTCGTGCCCGACGTGCGGCGCACGGGCCGTGGTCAAGAACGTCTACAGCGAGCGGCTGCGCCGCTACTTCGAGGTTCCGTGGTGCTCGACCTGCAAGGCGGAGGTGCGGTAGTGCTCCTGCGGTTCGCTCTGGCCGTGGTGCTGACCGAGGCCGTGACGGAGATCCTCACGGAGAGCCGCCTCACGGCACGCCTGCGCGAACTGCCGGGAGTCGTCGGGTACCTGTTCGGGTGCGGGTACTGCGCCTCGGTTTGGCTGGGCGTGGGCGCAGCCTACGCCTTGGGCCTGGAGGGCGCCCTGCCCGCGCTGGGGGCTATCGAGCCCCTTGTCTGGGGCGTGGCCGTCCACCGGGCATCGAACGTGCTCCACGAGGCCGTGTCACGCTTCTTGGGCCGCGTCCCGTTCGGGCTGTTCCTCCGCGGGCACATCCGCCACGAGGAGGCCGCCCCGCCGACGCCACCGCCGGCCGGCGGTGGGGAGGCGGCCTGATGGTTGAGGCGCAGGGGAATTACGAGGAGCGGCGGTACTGGGGGCGGTACCGCGGCGTCGTCGTGGACAACCAGGACCCCCGAAGGCTCGGGCGAACCAAGGTCCGCGTCCCAGAGATCCTCGGGCGCGACCTCGTGACCGACTGGGCGGCCGCGAGCCCACCCTACGGTGGGCTCCCGGAGGCCGGGCACTTCCAAGGGCTCCCCGTCGGGACGGCGGTGTTCGTGGAGTTCGAGTCCGGGGACGTGAACCGCCCGGTCGTCGTCGGGACGTGGTGGGGGCACCCCAAGAACCAGTCGCCGGAGCCTCCAGCCCTCACCCGGGCCGACGGGCGGACGTGTTTCAAGGACGACCCGAGCGTCGGGGCCCCGAAGGGCACGGACGGGTTCGTGTCGGCGGACGGGGAGAGTCAGTGCCAGCCCGCCTCGCCCCTGCTCGTCAGGGGCGGCCCGCAGTACCCCCACAACCAAGTCCTCAAGACCAAGAACAACGGCATCACGGTCGAGGTGGACGACACGCCGGGGCGCCCGCGCGTCCACGTCTACCTTGGGCAGTCGGTCGGGTCGTGGATTGAACTCGACCAGGACGGCCTCTCCGTCCGCGTGAACGGGAAGTCCTACCGCCTCGTGGAGCAGGGCGAGGCGGTTCACGCGAAGGGCGCGATGCACTTCTTCGCCGAGGACCGGCTCACCATGCGGACGCTGAAGGAGCGGTTCCTCGCGGTAGGGGCGGACGAGACGCGGGTCATCGAGGGCCAGCGCAAGACCTTCGTGACTGGGAAGGAGTCGCGGTTCAACCAGGCCGACTACGAGCACCAGATCATCGGGAACCGCATGACGGTCGTGCTGGGGAACGACACGCTCATCGTGGCGGGCAGCGTGGGCTACAACGCCGCCGCGCAACTCGCGCTCGTCGCGGGCGGGCTCTTCTCCGTGGCGGCCTCCTCAATCAGCCTCGGCGGCGGCGGGTCGCCGGCGACGCCGCCGAGCCCGGAGCCCCCGCCCGTGCTGCCGCCGTCGCCGACGTGCCCCCCGGTGCCGCAGGCCCCGCCGTGCCCCGCCCTCCCGGCGTCGGGGACCTAGCCGATGGCGTCCTTCCTGCCGCTGGCGGACCGGGACTTCTGGCGCGCGGCCCTCAAGGCCGACGCGGCGTTCCGCGCCTGCATGGAGCAGGTCGTCGGTGCCCTTGACGCCGAGATCGACGTGCCGAAGCTTGAACTGGCCTTCAGCCTCTCGGCGGCGATCAACGTGCGGATCGACGCGCTCAACGTCCGTCGCGCCGCCATCATTGCCGAGATCCCCTGCGTCGACATCATCCTGAACTTCCTCGCCGGCCAAGTGAACCCAGAGGCGGTCGCGTTCGCCCAAGCCATGGCCGCCCGCAAGGCGCTCCTCCTCTCGGAGCAGGCGGGGATCGACGCGCAGATCGCGGTGCTCCCGGGGTTCTCGGTTTCGACCAAGGAGGCGACGGACAATCTCATCACGGCAGGGAAGAACGCCTCCTTCCTTTCTGGTATCTTGGACGACGTGGCGTTGGAGGGCAGCTGATGTCCGATGGCATCAGGCGGAAGGCGGCGACGGTCGGGATGCTGACGACGCACGGCGTCCCGGTGTCCCCGGCCATCGGGGCGCCGACCACGGTGACGACCCCGGACGGGCGCCCGGTGGCGCTGGTCGGCCCGCTCCACATCTTGGCCCACCCCTTCGGCAACCAAGTCCACCCGCCGAACGCGATCATCGGGCCGGGGTCGCTGGTGGTGAAGGTCGACGGGCTCCCCGTCGCATTCGCGGGCGACTCGTTCCAGTGCGGCGCGCAGATCATCGACGATGGGCTGTCCAACATCTTCGTGGAGTAGGTGCATGGCGATCCCCGACTTCCTCAGCGGCCTGAACGAAATGGAGTGGGACGGCTTCCTCATGGTCGTTCACGACCTCCAAGACGGCACCGCTCCGGAGCGCCTCCAGGTGCTCGGGCGGTTCGTCCACACGCTGCGGCGGGAGATTGACGAGGTCAACTCCCGCCGGGACGCGCTGGGACAGCGGGTCGCCAACATTGACTCGATGCTCCCGTCCCTTGACAAGCACCTCGCCGCTGTCCCTGGCGACCTTGAGACCCGGCTCCTTCGCGACGTGCTCGCCGGGTGGCGGCTCTCGCTCAAGTCCGAGATCGAGGAGATGCGCCCCGACAGCAAGATGGAGAAGAAGGACAACGCGGCGCGGAAGCTCGATCTGCTCACCCGGCTCAGCGAGACGGTGCGGGAGTTGAACCGGGCCATTCTCGGCGCTCGCCCCGATCCCCGCGCCCGGGCCGCCACCACGCCGGCCGCCACGGCCCGGGAGCCCGCCTCGGCGCGGGCGAGGGCGCAGTAGCGTGGCCGTGACCCAGCGAGACGTGCTCGGCCGCGGGTGGGCGTACCCCTTCCGCTTCTCCGCTGTCGGGCGGGTGCGCAAGGTGGTCGGCGTCACCGCGGCGGACTCCGTTGAGAAGGTCCGCATGGCGATCCGTCAGATCCTCGGCACCCGCCTCGGCAGCCGCTTCATCGACCGCGACTTCGGGTCCGATCTGCGCGACATCGTGTTCGCCCCGATCAACGAGGTGACCGCCACCCGTCTGCGGCTGGCGATCACCGAAGCGATCGAGCGGTGGGAGCGCCGGGTTGAGGTCATGTTCGTCCACGTGTCGCTTGAGCGCGAGAAAGAGGGCGTCCTTGACACGGAGGTCACCTTCCGGGTGGTGACCACACATCAGGTTGGCTCTTTGGTGTTCCCCTTTTACATTTCTCCTGATATGCGCGTACAAAACCAGATCACAGTTGGTTGAAAACCGCTTGCTTCCCATTCCAATCTTCACACCGAAGGGGGCTCCCATTCTTTGCACCCGATATGCTATTGTACCTTCCGAGGGAAGGCCAGCAGCATGTCCAAGTTCCGCCCCTGCGCCTGTGGATGCAAGAAGTCTGTCCATTCAGTTGACGCGAAAGGACGCCCTCGACGCTTCCGTCGAGGTCATTCAAGCAAGACGGTTCCGCCTTCAACGGTCGGCAGATGCGCCAGGTGCGGGGCGGACTTCAAGAAGAAATCCAGGCCGCAGAAATACTGCTCGGAGCGGTGCCGGTTTCCATCAATCCCGTGTGCTTGCGGTTGCGGGGCAGCCATCTCCAAGAGAAGCCTTGAAAAGAGCCGAGGAACGCGGTATCTCCTTGGGCATCATTGGATTGGACGCCGCCACACCGAGGAACAGAGAGCCAAGATCGGGCAAGCGGTTTCTGGCCCGCGGAACGGGATGTGGAAAGGAGGTACGGCGAATCTGCCGTACACCTACGAGTTCACGGGGAAGCGAAGGAAGGAAATCCGAGAGGAGTTCAAGGGTCGGTGCGGCCTCTGTAGGGAAGCGTGCTCCGGGAAGTTCGGGCACGTTCACCACATCGACTACGACCGAAACAACAACCGAAGGGAAAATCTGATTCTGCTGTGTAGCCGCTGCCACGGCAGGACGAACGTTGACCGGGACTTCTGGCGTTCGTTCTTGATGCGGTTGAGGAGAAAGGAGGTGACGTAGTGCCCACTCCGGCCCCAACTTTCACGAAGGTTGCCCTGCGCGTTCCGCCGATCGACTACACGTCGCGGGACTTCCCGGCCATCGCCGCGGACAAGGTTCGCTCGATCCCGTTCTTCGCCCCGGAGTGGACCTGAGTGAACCGATCACAACCTCTCCGACTTCGGGATCGCCCTCCTGCGGCTCAACGCCGCCGGGGAGGACGTGCTCCACTTCTACGTGGACCGCATCGGTAACGAGGCGTTCCTGCCGACGGCGATCACGCGGCGGAGTGTCGGGAACCTCCTGAAGCTCATCAACTTCGAGCTCCGTAGCGCCGTCCCCGCCTCCGTGGATCTGCGGTTCTCGCTCCAGGAGCCGCTGTCCGGCGACCTCCTCATCCCGGCGGGAACCCAAGTGCAGACCACCGCCGACGCGACGGACGAGCCCGTCACCTACGAGACGTCGCAGGACGCGGTGATCCCCGCCGGCTCGCTCGAGGTTGAGCCGGTTCCCGCCATTGAGGGGCGGTCGGTCAGCGAGCCGGTTGGCCTGAGCGCGGGCGTGCCGCGGCAGCGGTTCCCCCTCATCGCCTTCCCCGTCATTGACGGCACGATTCGGGGGTTCATTGACGAGGGCGCGGGCGAGTTGCTCTGGACCGAGGTGAACACCTTCATCGCCTCGGAGCCGGACTCCAAGCACTTCACCTCCACCAAGGACGAGGACGGGCGCGCCACTAACTTCTTCGGGGACAACGCACAAGGGAAGATCCCCGACCCCGGCGCGACGATCCGCTTCACCTTTCGGGTCGGCGGCGGGACGCGGGGCAACGTCCCCCCGGACACCATCACCGTCGTCAACTCCACCATCACCTTCAACGCCGTCGCGGTGGCGCTGGCGGTCACGAACCCGGAACAGGCCAGCGGCGGCGAGGACGAAATGTCCATCGACACCGCCAAGGTCGAGGGGCCGAACAGCCTGCTCGCGCTGAATCGGGCCGTCTCGCTCCGCGACTACGAGACTCTCTCCCAAGGCTTCCCGGGGGTGGCGAAGGCGCGCGCCGAGATCATCTCCCTCTTCGCCGAGGGCGGGTCGGCCTGCTGCTGCGGCGTGCGCGTGACCGTCTCCCCGACGGGTGGGGGGCCTCCGTCAAGCCAGCTCAAGGCCGACCTCCTCGCGTTCCTCAACGCGCGGAAGATGGCCGGCACATGCGTCTCCATCGCCGATCCGGTGTTCCGCAAGGTGAACCTCCGCGGCACGGTCACGGTGGCCCCGAACTTCGACGTGGACTCGGTCGCCTCAGACACGCTGGCCCGCATCGGCCAGTTCTTCGGGGACGCCTCGGACTTCGTGCAGTTCGGCACCGAGATCTTCCTCTCCGATGTCTTCGCCCTCGTGGACACGACACCGGGCGTGGACCATGTTGACTTCACGGAGATCACCTGCCAGCCAGAGGCCGTGAAGGAACTCGGCTTGGCCGGGTGCGAGTTCTCCGGCTTCGCCATCGGCGCGGCGGCGAAGGAGGAGGACTGGACGGTCATCTTCACCTCGCCGACGACCTTCACGGTTCGCGGCACGGCGAGCGGGTTCCAGGCGGCTGCCGGGACGGTCGGCGCGCCCTACACGAGCGACAAGGGCGAGGTCACCTTCACGGTCGCCTGCGCCAGCGGCGCCCCGGCCGCCGGCGACCGCGCGAAGTTCCACACCTGCCCGAAGTTCGCCAATGTCCCGATGCCGCCGAACGCGATCCCGCAGAAGGGCGAGGTTGAGCTGGCCTTCGTGGGCGGGAATGTCCCGCAGCGGGAGTGCCCGTGACCGAGTCCTCCGACGAGCGGGCCGGGCGCCTTCGGGCCATCGTCCGTGAGCAGGCCGAGGACCGCGCGCGCCAGGCGCGGGCCACCCTCTCTGCGCTTGCCGGCATCCTTGACTGGTACGGGCTCGGCGAGCGGTTCCGCCCCGCGGTCGAGGAGATCGCCGAGGCGGTGCATGCCCGCCACAACGAGATGGCGGCGCGGGCGTAGCCGTGGGGACAACCGGCACCGTCGCCATCGGCGAGCCGCGCCTTGCGCGGAACGCCCGCATCCACCGCGGCATGGAGGGCCCGCAGCTCATCGTCGAGTGGGACGCCCCCGAGGAAGTCGGGACCGAGCAGCAGATCCGGGTCGTTCGCAAGCAGTACGAGTTCGCGGCGAGCCCCTTCGACACGCAGGGCACGGTGGTCTTCGAGGGGCCGGCGGCGGACGGGTTCGTGGCCGACCTCGACCTCGGGGCGTGCCACTGCTATTACTACACGGTCTTCACCCACGCCTTCTTCCCCAAGGAGGAGTGGCTGTTCTCGGTCGATACGCAGGTCGCCGAGATCGCCGTCCCGACGGGGTACTTCGGCCGTGATGGCGGGCTGTTCCGCCTCTTGCCCGAGATCTACGTCCTTGAGGACAAGCTCCTTGACGCGGACGTGGAGGAGCGGGCGGACGCCATCTTCGCCCTCCACCCGGTTTTCGACGCGGACGGCCGGGAGTGGTTCAACCTCGGCGAGAACATTGACCCGCAGAAGGAGCCGAAGAAGAAGGGGCCGCTCCAGCGGTTCCTCAAGACGATCGCCCTCGAAATTGACCTTGTGAAGGGGCTGATCGACTGCATGCCAACGCTCTGGGACGTGGACGAGACGTGCTGCGCCGTCCTGCCCGCGCTCGGCGAGGTCATCGGGCTCCAGGTCAACCGCGAGCTCCCCTGCTCCGCCCAGCGCCAAGAGATCAAGGAGCACGTCGCCATCCTGAAGGTGAAGGGGACGGCGACGGCGATCCGGGCCCGGGCGCGCTCTGTCTCCGGCTTCGAGACCTTTGTGCAGGAGTGCGGCGACAACATCCTCATCACGAACCGCGGGGACCGAACGACCCTGCTGGTCAACCCTAATCCGGGCTTCGCCTCCTTCTTCGGGCGGCCGGGCGACCCCACCGACTTCACGCCGGGCGGGGTCTTCACGCCGAACTCGATCTGCGTGTTCTTCCTCCTGGAGTGCGACGACTGCCTCTCCGAGCAGGTGGTTCGCAAGCTCAACCGCGTCCTGCCCCCGGAACTCCCGGCGTGCCACCCGGGGCACTTCATCTTCCTCGACTGCGACTTCGTGGAGGACCCGTTTGACCGCGGGCGCCTCGGGGACTCCGCCGACGAAACCGACGAGGACGCTGCCGCCGAAGAGGTCGTCGCGTCGACGTGCTGGCTCATCACGAACTCGCTGCCGGAGCCCCCCGACACGCCGGACGCGGGGCCAGGCAAGCCGTTCGCCATGAACCTCACGAACAGTTCGGCCGCCTTGACGGCAAGCCCGAGCCCGATCTGCTCGGAGCTGTTCGACGACGAGGTCGTCTGCTCCTTCCGCGTGCTGCGGGCTCGCGTGGACTGCTCGCGCGTGGCATGATGGATGCCTCGTGGCGACGATCCGCCTAGTCCTGAGCGGCGGAAGCGCGAAGGGCATCCCTGAGACGCTTGGGGCGGCGACCGCCGTGCTCGACCGGGGGCACGAGATCTCGGTCTGCGCCGGAACCTCGGCCGGCGGGATTGTGGCCGTGGCGCTTGCGGCCGGGATTGACCCCGCGCTGCTCAAGACCGTCGTGATGGACATGGACTTCTCGCGGTTCGTCTCGACCGGGTGGCTCGGCTGGTGGCGGCTGGCGCGGCGGGGGTGCCTCTCGAACGGGCGGCGGCTGCTTGAGTTCCTTGAGCGGCTGACCTTCGGGAAGCGGTTCCGCGACGCGGCCTTTGATGTGCGGATCACCGGGGCGGACTACAGCACGGGGCAACTGCGGGTATTCAGTCGGGCGACCGACCCCGAGATGCCGCTGGCGCTCGCGGCGCGGATCACGTCTGCCATGCCGCTTGCGTTCAGCGCCATTGAGTACGAGGGGCACTGGTACAAGGACGGCGGGGTGTACGCCCACGTCCCGGTCGAGGCGGCGGTGGCGTCCGCGGGGCGAATGGTGATCTTCGCCCTTGCCTCCCCGCCGCCCGACATGGAGAATCTGTCGCGCTGGCGAGCCAATGTCGGCATCGTCCGCGAGGTTGAGCGCGCCGTGGACCTCCTCATCGACGCCAACGTGGACTCGCAACTCGCCCGGGCGCCGGGGGATGCGGTGCGGGTGTTCTCGGACGCGCTCGGCTTTGGGACGTTTGACTTCGCCCTCTCCCGCGGGAACAAGGAGCGGCTGTTTGACCACGGCCGGGGGCTCGTGACCGAGGCGCTGGAGAGGGCGGGGCTGTGAGCGTCAACCCCAACTACGACGCTTGGGAGACGGACGAGCGCATCAACCGCCACCAACTCAAGGCGGCGAGCCGGCACGAACTCGACTTCGTGATGGATGGCCTCGGCCTCGTGGACGCCGGCGGCCTACTGCTCCAAGTCGACGCGGGCTTCGCCTACATCGCCGGCTACGAGGTCGAGAACGCCGCGCCGGACTTCGCGGCCCTCGCCGATGGCGCCACGAACCACGTCTTCTTCGGGTTTGACCGCACGGTCGAGGTGTTGCCGCCGACCTCGGTGCTGGACATCGCCCCGAAGGTGGTGGTCAACACCACGGGCATCCAGCCCCCCGACACGATCAAGCTGGGCGTGGTGACCACGGCGGCCGGGGTGATCGTCACCATCACCGAGCAGGACAACCGCCGCCATGTTCACGACACGCAACTGGACGACGATCTTGAGGCGAACCACCGTCAGGCTACGAACCTCGTTGTCCACAGCGGGGCGGTTCTGCCGCCGATCACGCCTCCGACGACGGAGGGGCAGCTCTTCTTCCGCACGACGGACAAGAAGTTGTTCAAGTTCGATGGCGCGGCGTGGGTCGAGCTCGCCGCCGCCGGGGCCCCGCCGCCCCCCGGAGCGATCACCGTGGTGAACGGGACGTTCCCCCCGACGTTCCTCGACGTGGGCGAAGTCGTGCGGGCCGTTCCCGGGCTGCCGGGGTCCGTGGACCGGGCGCTGGCGATCCCTGGCGAGGAGAACGCGGTCGGGGCGGTGGCGACGGCCCCGATCCCGCCCTTCCTCCCCGGCTTTGCGGCGACGGTACAGGGCGTCCTCATCCCCGACGCGCAGTTCGAGACGGGGCTGGTGCTGGTGTCCGGAGCTGTGGTGTTCCTCTCGCCGTTCGTCGCCGGGGCCCTCACCATCATCCAGCCGTTTGTCATCGGGCAGGTCGTAAAGCGCATGGGCATCCTGTGGGACCCCACGGGGTACATCGGCGCGATCCCGGCGAACTCCAAGGCGGTTGTCCTCCTCCAAATCGAGGAGGGGATTGAAGTCGTGTAGGAGGTAAGTCATGGCACTCAAGCGTGCGCTGTCTCTCTCGTCCGGTGGTAGTCTCGCGCAGGTCGCCGATGCCGACACGATCCGTGTCGGCAGGATCGGGGCCCTGTCCGGGACCGGGCCCGCCTCGGTCGTCCTTGAGGACGCCGCGGGCGACTCCCTCACGCTGACTGGGGCGGTGGCGACGCTGTCCGCCGGCGTCGGGTTCGCCGGCAGCGGCGCCGCGACGATCAGCGGCTTCACGACCGGGTCGTTCAGCACCAAGGTCGTCACCCCGGAGATCGAGAACAGCGGCAACATCAAGCTGGACGCCAACAGCGGGTCCGCCACGACGATCACCCTCACGAACGACGGCGCGGGCGCGCTCTCGGTGAGCCTGGACGGCGACGTGGTCATCTCGGGGAACCTGGTGGTGCAGGGCGTCCTCTCCAGCCAGTCCACCAACAACGTCAACTTCTCGGACAACCACCTGTACCTGAACGATGGGTACGAGACGGTGTCCGCCCAGACGGGCGGGCTGGTGGTGAACTACCTCCCGACGGCGACGAACGACACGGTGGCGGCGACGGGCTTCACGGCCGGCGTGGCGGCGGTGTCCAACCCGACGGTCAAGACGGCCGGGTCCGCGACGTTCGCGGCCAGCGACTTCATCCAGATCGCGGGAGCAGCCAACGCCGCCAACAACGGGCTGTTCGAGGTGCTCTCGCACGTCGGCACGACCCTGACCATCCGCGGGATCGGGCTCACGGCGACCGTCGAGGACTTCCCGCAGAACCAGTTCGTGACCGACACGACGGTCGCGGGCACCATCCGCAAGGTCAACGTGTCTGTCATCCGGTCCGGCACGGACGGGGCGTGGGAGACGGCGTTCGGCTCCTCGACCGGCCTGACCTTCACCGACCTCTCCTCCGGGGCGACCGCGCTCCAGGCGGCCTACGAGGCGGGAGAGACGATTCAGCTCGCGGACGCCCAGGGCGACCTGAAGATCGGCACGGACGACACGGGCACCCGGGCGAACTTCATCCTGGAGAACGAGGCGGGGACGGCCAACTACCTCGCCACCAACTCAACGAGCACGCGGCTCGACATCGGCGGCGCCAGCATCGGCGTGAACTTCATCGGGACGGGCGCGGTGACGGCGACGGGGAACCCGACCTTCAACTTCGGAACCAGCCAGGCCACGTTCGGCGGCAACGT
>Ga0334722_10001451_pt1 | contig 29576 bp, 36 predicted proteins | sample C3_bottom_MG_FD_207210 | JGI IMG/M metagenome (GOLD analysis project Ga0334722, IMG submission 207210) | Sediment microbial communities from Yellowstone Lake, YNP, Wyoming, USA - C3_bottom | ecosystem: Environmental > Aquatic > Freshwater > Lake > Sediment | place: USA: Wyoming | collected... | reverse complement strand
ATCGGTATGTCGCGAGGCAGTAAACTTTATATACCCGTCTATTCCCCGAATGGAGTTATGCAAAGAGGTGTTCGTAGGAATAAGAAGGCACAGGGATTGCCCATCACGACCATCATCATCGCCATTCTCGGGCTTGTTGTCCTCGTCATTTTGTTCGCAATCACCACCGGCAGGCTTGCCATTTTCGGCCGCGCGACCGCAGAATGCCCGGGAACGTGCGTTGACGCATTTATGAGCACCAATACGTTGGCAGTAGGATACCGCTCTGGCGGCTGCGACAAGTCTATTGAGCGCGAAGTCGTCGGTTCCTATGTCGCATCAGGACAGTCGACCGGCACGCCGCCCGATCAAGTCGTGAAATGCGGGCACTGCTGCTTACCCATTGCCTGATGGCACTCGTCACCGAAGCAACGCCCGGGAAGATTATCATGCTCATCTTCCTCGTGCTCCTGCTCATCTATCTCATCACCGTGTTTTTCGTGCTCGACCAGCACCTCGTGATTCCGGTGATACCACGCGTATGAAAAAACCTCAAAAACAGGCGTTTTTGACGATCCATCGAAATCGCGAAGCGATTTCGAGGAAAGCCCAGGGATTGCCCATCAACACGATTATCATCGCGATTATTGGGCTCGCTGTCCTCTTTGTCCTGCTGTTCATCTTCCTGAAGAAGGGCGGCGAGTTCGGCAAGGCAACCACGGGCTGCGAAAGCCAGGGCGGCCAGTGCATTGTGGGAACAAGCTGTTCGGCGATTTCATCCGGCGTTCAGGTCGGCGGCACGTGCCCGGAAGGTCATATGTGCTGCCGTTCGGTCGTTCCGCAGGACAAAGGTGCGTCCTGTCGCGAGAGTATCGAGTGCGCGAGCGGCTCGTGCAACAACGGCATCTGCAGCTGAGTTCTTTTTCGTAGAAAATCTTATATAACGACGGTATTCTGAAGTGCACATGAACAAGCGCGGTCAGGAGGATTTTATGCCGTCCAAGCTGGTCTCGCTCATCCTGACCATCCTGTTCATTCTCGGAGGCGTCATCGTGCTCTATTATATCGCCCGGTGGTTTTCGCGATGAGCCGGCGCGGCGGGATGGAGACCACGCTCGTGGTGCTTATCCTCGCGATGATTTCCGCGGTCGTGCTCGGCATCTTTGTCTATAATTACATCCACGAGGCGCGCGGCAAGGAGGCTGAGAAAATCTGCCAGCTGAGCATTTACAAGTCCGCCCAGCTCAAGGCGCTGGGCAAGGAAGTGCTCCTGCAGACCTCGCCGCTGGAATGCGACCGCACCGAGCTCACGATCGCAAAAGCAGATGTGGTCGAGAACGGCAACATCAACCAGCAGAAGGCAAGCGGCATCCTCGCCGAGGCAATGCGTGAGTGCTGGCAGACGGTCGGCGAAGGCAAGACCGACCCGTTCACCGCGTGGAACAACAAGGGCCAGAGCTACTGTCTGGTCTGCAACACGATCAAGTTCGACCCGGCGCTCAAGAAGTTCATGCAGGACTCGAAGACTGGCATCAAGTCGCCGGTTCCGTATCTGGTGCAGACGAACATGCCGGGAATGGTCAAGACGTATTGGCAGTATTTGTACAATTCCGAGCCGCGGTTTGACCAGTCCGCATTGACGTCGATTGCCGCGAACCGGGTGCAGGAGGATTCGTTGATTCTGCTGAGCATGTACAAGCCTGAAAGCCACAGTACGATTGCAACCATTATCGGCGGAGCCGTCGGCATCCTGGTCGGCGGGCCGGTCGGCGCCGCAGTGCTCGTGTACGATGTCGGCAGCGCGTTCGCGAGCTGCCCGGAATGCAACGGCGTGGGCGGCATCGCATTGGTCCCGCCTGGAATGGACCTCACGCAGACGCTGAAGGTGAATGTGCAGGGCGCGCAAGCAGACGTGCCTGTCTGCTCCATCATGGTGAACTGAGATGGCCCGCCGCGGAATGACCACGGGAATGATCGTGACGCTGGTCATGATGGTGGTTGTGCTCATTATCTTCGTGCTGTTCATTATCAACACGACCACAGACATCAAGGCAAAGACCGCAAGGGATATCTGCAAGGCAAGCGTGCGCGCAAATGCCGCTCTCAGGATCGGCACGCAGGAATTTTCCTCGAAGCTGGAATGTTTCACCGAGGAGCGCACGATTGACGTGCGCGCGCCCGAAGAGACGAAACGCCAGCTCGCCAAGGCGCTCACCGATTGCGCAGACCAGTTCTGGCAGGGCAAGCTCGAGCTCTTTTCCGAGGACGGCGTGTTCTGCCACATCTGTTCCATCATCAGCTTCTCGGACAAGGGCAAGACCATTGACGGATTCAAGCAGTTCCTCTTTACGACGCCGATGTCAGGAACGACGACATATGCGCAGTTCCTTTCCGGCTATCAGTCCGCGAACGCGGGCGTTATCGGAACGCAGCAACAAGTGTTCCAACAAGACACGCTCGACACGAGCAAGCAGTACGCGCCCGTGTTCGTCTATATCCGCGGCCGCGACAAAATCGAGCACTATATGCAAAAGGTCGGCGGCTATACTGCGGGCACGGGCATCTTGCTTATCGGCGTCGGGCTTATAGTCAAGGGCGGCGTCACGTTCGTCGTAAGCTGGTGGACGGGCGCGGGAGCGGTTGCGGGCGCGGTCATGACGATTTCCGGCGTTGTCGTCGCGGGCGTCGGCCTCGCCATTGACGCCTGGACGTATCTCTTCGGCGGCGCGCCGACCGAATGGATGGCGATGACGCAGTTCGTGCAATACCAGCCCGAGGCGCTGAAGGCGCTCGGGTGTGAGATGAAAGTGCCTGCCGAGCGCAAGGATACATTTAAATAGCAATAGTTCCGCGTTTTCTCCATGCACAAGAAGGCGCAAGGGCTGATGGAAGGCACGCTGGGCAAGCTGGTGCTTGCGCTGGTCGCGCTCGGCATCATGATCCTGATTATCTGGCTCTATATTGTGCCGAAGCTGAACGTCCATGGGCTCACCGGATAAGCGCGGGATTGCCACGGGCACGGTCGTGGCGCTCATTCTGGTAATTATCGTTGTTCTGTTTGTCAGCGGCATCTTCGGCACCAAGATTCTTGACGCCGCGGAAACGCTGGGTAACTCACTCGGTTTCACGACTCCGCGCGCGGAAAAGGCGCAACTGCCTGTTTCCCTGCTCCAGCAATTCTTCCAATTGTGCGAGAACGAGCCCGGTAAGGACTGCGTCTGCGCGCAGACGTTTGATGCCCGCTCGCTGCTGGATGCCGCCCGTGAAGGCGATAATCTCACGTTCACGCAGCAGGGCGCGAATATGGAAATCAGCCTTGCAGGAGCCACGGCGCTTGTTCCGGGAGCAGTGCCCTGTCTGTATGCAGGCAATGCTGCCTTTGCGCAGCGGGATAGGTATTCTGCAGAAAAGCAGGAGACTCCCGGTCCGAGCGTTCAGGGAACATTCTCATTCACGTATGACTCGGAAAAAAGGAATTTCAATTATATCCGCGGTTGGATTGGCGGGCCGGTTACGGCAAACCTGCCATTGGGTTCGATCAGGCTCGCCAAATTCGGCTCCAACTACTTGTGCGTGTTGAGCGAGGAGGCCGCGTCCAATGTGGCTCGGACGTGCGCAGAAATGAACCAATGCACTAATGGCAAAGTCTGCACGCAAGGCCAGTCGTGCTCGACCGGCAAGATCGACCAGTACTACCAAGGTCAGGGAATCTGCTGCAGCGGCGCATGCGTCACCAAGCTCGCTCCGGAAGTAGAAGCCCAGCTGAAGCAGAAGCTCGATGAAGTGCACGCCGCGAGCCAAAAGATTGACCTTCGCTTGGTCGGCGAGCAGCTCGCGGCGCTCAAGAGCATTTACGCGCAGTATCCTTCAAGTGAGTCCGCGCCCGCAGCAATGCTTGAGGCCGCGGAAATCAACGACGCGGTCCACAAGCGCGCGGAAACGCTCGCGCTGCTGAGCGCGATGCTTGCCCAGTATCCTTCCAGCCCGCTGATTGCCGACGCTGATCAGCTGAGCGACCGCTTATTGAGCTGCACGGACAACGGATTCGTCCCGGGTAGCACCAATTCCGCAGACGAGCAGGCAAAGTGCAACTCGGCGCGCGATTCGCTCCTCTCCGCCTGCTTCTTTGTCGACAAGACGTGGCCGGCGAAAAACGAATGCGTGAGCTGCAAGAGCATCAATTATCAATGTGACGGAATTAAGGACAAAGAAACATGCGACCGTTCGCCCTGCGCGCCCAAGTCAAAATGCGCGTGGAAACTCACTGATGAACGCTCGGCATGGCGGCAGGCGCCATGGATGTGGGGCGACGGTACCTGCACTATGATCACATAAGGGTTTTTCGCGAAGAAAGGTTATTATATTCATAAGCGCGCAAATCGACTATGAACATGAAAAAAGGTGACATCAGTTTCGGCGTCATCATCATGATGATTTTAGGCCTCGCCGTGCTCGCGCTGCTCTCGTACTTCCTCTTCCATGAGGGAGGCTCGTTCAGCAAGGGCATCGCGGCGTGCGAGTCGCGCGCAGGAACGTGCGTCGGCTCGACCGCTGCCTGCAGCGGCCGCGTTATCGAAGGCAAGTGCCCCACGGACAAGGCAATTTGCTGTTTGGGCGGTGATTCCTTTGGGTAAGAAAGCGCTCGCGACCGAGACGGTTGTGGTCATGGTTCTCTGTCTCGTGGTCATGGTCGTGCTCATCGCGATTTTCCTCAAGCCTGCGAACGAGGCCAAGAATACCGTTTCTTCGACGATTGCTCGCGAGCGGTTGCAGCTCTGCCTCGCGCAGGGCAGGCAGACCGCGTTGCTCTCGCCGGCAAGCCTGCAGGATGCGGACCGCGACGGTTATCCTGACTCGTGCGATGTCTGCATTGGCGGCGACGACGGGTTGGACGCGAACGGCGACGGCGTTCCTGACGCTTGCGAGCCTGCCGGCACGTTTTTCAAGCCCAGCGACAGCGTCGAGAAAGCGTGCAATACTGCGCAGGGCTGCTCGCGGTCTCCGTGCTGGGAACCAAAACGCAAGGTGTGCGTTCTCCGGTGATGCGCGTGAACCGAAAAGGCCAAGAAAGCAGCACAGGCATGTCGTGGGCAGAGATTATCGGCATTGTTCTCGGAGTCACCATCGTGCTGTTCCTGATTTTGCCGGCGGGCTCGCGTGTGATGAATCTCTTTACGTTCGGCGGCGGTCAGGAAGAGGCGTCGGCAAAGCAGAATCTTGCGTTGCTGGGCTCGCTTGTCAACCAGGTCGCAGTCATTCCTACGCAGTTCGCAGCCTCCGAGAACTTCCAATACGGTCTTCCCAATAAGTACCAACTCATCGCGTTCAATGACGCGGATAACGACGCAGTGGATGCGTGCAGCGACAAGATCGCGAAACGTCCGGATGACTGCAAGAGCGGTACCTGCCTCTGCCTGTACAAAGACGGAGTCGACGAAAAGTCGCTCCTGTGCGAGCATTTCTCGCGCAACTATGTCTTTTACGGCCCGGGCAATCGGGAAGAAGTCTGCGCGGTGAACGCCGACAACTCGGTTATTCCGTGCTTGCGCAACGAATACCGCGGTGAGGAAGTCAGTGCAGGCCCGGCCCAACAGCAGCAAGTTCCTCAATTGTATCAGGGCACGCGCGAGATCGCGGACTGGCGGCACGGCTGGAATTTCGGCCGCGCCCAGCCCGCGCCGAAGTATGCTGCAGCATATGACGCAGAAAACTTCGCGCTTGCAGGCGATTGCGGATTGACCGCGTGGAAAGTGCAGCCGGTCTATATCGAGAAGTTTGCCGACCAGGGCAAGACGTACGTTTTCCTCGCGCGCCAGTCGCCATTGACGCACGCGCGGTATGAACTGCTGAATAAGGCGTTTGTTGCCCAGCCCATCGTCGCAGCGCCGGTCGCTCCCCCTCCTGCATGAAACTCTTCATTCATTCACGCCGCGCAGAAGTCTCGGAACGACTGTATTTTGTTCTTTTCGAGCTGCTCATCATCGCAGTGGTCGCGGGAATAATCGCGAACAAGATGAATACGGTCAGAAACGACCAGGTGTTTGAGAAAAAGTTTTTCCCGCGCGACCTCGTGCTGGTCCTGAACAACGCGATGGCCGCGCCAGGAGTTTTGTTGTATGCGTACGGCAGGCAGTCGCCGTCGTTCGCGAACTTCTCGACGTCGTTTGACAATCAATACGTGTCCGTGTCTGGCGCGCAATACCCGTATGCGGCGGATAGCGGCGTCAAAGTCCGCAGCGATGCTGCAGTCATCGACCACGCAAAATCCATCGCGCTCGTGCGTTCCGGCAGCGCATTGCGCGTCGCGACGCAAGGCGTCATCAATCCATTGCGATTGCAGTGCGGTCCGCACCAGGCGATTGACGGCAAAATAACGCTTGATGCAGGCCGCGGCTGGAGCGCGCTGATTGCGTCCCAAGGCCAGCCTGCGGGCGACCAGGGAATCGTGACGAGCTTTGCGGTCGAGTCTGAAACCATGCGCCAGCTCGCCGCGGCAGTCTACGGCCATGATATCTCGCGCTATTCAACTACGCGCGACATCCAACTGGACAGTCCAATCACGCTCGATGAACGAATCAAGAAAATAGACGCTGCCGTTGTCTCGCTGCATGCGAGCACTGAGCCTAAGATTCGCGCGTTCGTGAACGTGCGCGGCGCTGCAAAAGACGCAAGCATCCAGCTTGCGTGCGAGCTGGTGAACGCGATGACGGACGCGTTCCCCGCGACCTATCGCGGCGCATCCATTATTCCTATTGATGACACAGTACTTGCACAGGACGACGCGCGGCGCGTGCTCGTGCGCGGCAAGCCGGGCGTCTTTTTGGAAATCGGCGACATGAACGATCCTGCCGCGCCATTGCTCAATGGAACACGCGCGCTCGGCGACGCGTTGCATGGCGCGCTCAGCGGCGCGCAGGTGGCTCCATGAAGCGCGGAGCTGTTGCGTTGCAGATTCCGCTGCTCATCATTCGGCTGCTCTTTATCATCGCGGTCCTCGCGACGCTGCTCGCGTTCATTAACGCGCACATCAACGCGAAAATCACCATCTTTGACGCCGAGGCAGACACGCTCGCGGCGCGCATCCTTTCCCATCCGGATATTATGCTTGAAGATACGTCATTACAGCGTCTGATGCCGGGCGTTGTTGACGTCGTCAAGTGCAAAAAGCTCACGAATGACGCCTTTGACCGTACGATCTCGTATCAGGACGCAAAGTCGCACATCGCAGGAACATTCACGGTCACGGGAAAGAACGGCGTTGTCTGCGGCGCGGCGTTCAACAAGAACCGCTTTGACATTCTTGACGTGCAGCATCAGGCTGGCGGAGCGTTCGGCAGCGGCGTCAAGGCAAAGCATGTCGTGATGCCGGTCGTGCTCAGCGACAACGGAGCGCGAAGCGCAGGAACGATGGACATCATCATCGAGCAGGAAACATGAACAAGAAAGGGGCGTTTTTGGCATCGTACGCGATCGACCTGCTGGCAATGCTGCTGTTTGTCATGACCGCGATTATTTTCTTCATCCTGTTCAACGTCGGCACGACCAAGGACATTACTGCGACCATCCAAGGCCACGAGCAGCAGACCGCGACCAGCATCACGCTGCTGAATATCATGCGCGTGCCGTTTCCGGACGACTTCCCGTCGCGCATTGCCGAGCCGAAACTGCACGCGATGATGGAAGCGCAGCCAGGATGGTGGAAGGGCAGGACCTTTGGCGACTTTTTGCAGGACGTCGAGGCGTTCGCTCCTGGCCAACGGCGCGACGTCATCAGCCTGGCGAGCGACGCGCTGTTTAAGAACGTCATCACGCAGCCGACGCAGATGACTGTGGAATACCCTGACGGCGAGTTCATCAGGATGGAATTTGTGCAGGGCGTTGTGGTGTATGAGGATAAGGTCGCGAAGACAGTCATTCCGTTGCCCAGCGGCAAGCTCGCGACCGTGACGCTGTACGTTCCGGAGGCGTCCTCGTGAACAAGCGCGGCATTATTCTGGGATTCGCGCTGGTCATTCTCTCTATCGGCGCATTTATCGCGCTGTTCTTTGTCATGAAGACATTAAGCCAGGCGACCGCGCCGCTGTATACGATCGGCGAGCGCTCGTTCGAGGTGACCAAGGCATACGCCGAGGGAGAAAAGCTTTCCTTATTTGTCGACCAGTCTGCTCGGCTCGCGTCACGCACGGCTCGCGAAGCGGTCGCGTTCAATGGCGGCTTTGCTTCGCACGCCATTGGCGACACGGTCTGCGGACAATCGCAGTTCTCAGGGTATGTCGCGCTGAACAAAGCGGCAAAGCCCGACACGCTGTGCGCGTCTGATGTCGGCCAGCAGCTCGGCATCGCGACACGCACTGCGTTGATGCCGTATCTCGCGCAGTACGCGAAGAACGTGTTCGACCCGGACTTGTATGACTTCTCGGTCGTCAATAACGAACTGCTCGGCATCGCGTCCGCGCCGGTCGATATGCGCATTTATTCGCCGCTCGCCAAGGGAATTCCTGCAACCGTGCTGCCGGTACCGACAGAATTGTGGGAGCGTAACATCGCCAAGCTCTTCAGCGAGCCTGTTCCGAATGTGATTCCTGTGGAAAAGACTCCTGGTCTTCCCGTGGGCGAATATTTTGTCCGTCCTTCGTTCCGCGTCCCGCTCTATCAAGACATAACAGTGTACGATACGCTTCGTAAGCTTGCCCAGCAGACCGTCCGCGACTGTTCGCTCGCGGAAATGGACGCAAAGGCGACCTGTGCGCGCGCCAAGTTCGCGCAGGCAGGATTCAGCGGTCCGGGAGTCAACGACTCGGTTGTGTTCAGCGCGCTTGCGAAGGGGTCGCAGCAAGGTATCGACGAGGACGCGCTCCTGTTTATTGTGAATCAGCCTGCAGAAATCCAGATCCGCTTCGCGCTCTTTGTACCTTCTCCGCCCGCTGTCGCCTAAGCGCAACTCTTATATATTCGCGCAGTTTCCGTTTAATCTTCGACAGGGGTGTTTCAGTGATTCGGATTCCTTACGACGAAATGCTGCAGCGGATTGAGGAGAAGACAAAGCTCTCCCGCGCGCAAATCGAGGAAAAAATCGGCGCAAAGCTCACGCAGCTCTCCGGCCTCATCAGCAAGGAAGGCGCGGCCCACATCGTCGCGAACGAGCTGGGCATCAAGCTTCTCGAGAACTCAGGCAAGATCAAGGATATCTACGCAGGCATGCGCAGCGTCGAATTCTCCGCAAAAGTGCAGACTGTCTATCCCGTGAACACGTTCGCGCGCCAGGACGGCACCTCAGGAAAGGTGGCGAGCTGTATGGTCGCGGACGAGACCGGCATGACGCGCTTGGTCGGCTGGGGCGAACAGGCAGACATCCTGGGCAAGCTCGAGCCGGGAACCGTTATCAAAGTGTCCGGCGGCATGGCCAAGGATAACAACCGCGGCTATTCCGAGATTCACGTGAACGAGAAATCATACGTCATCGTCAACCCGCCGGGCGTCGTGCTTGGCGAAGTCAAGCAGATGGGCCAGCGCGCAGCTGCAGTACGAAAAGAAATCAAGGCGTTGCAGGAGAACGACGAGAATGTCGAAATCCTCGGCACCATCGTGCAGATTTACGATCCGAAATTCTTTGAGATTTGCCCGACGTGCAACGGGCGAGCACGAGAATCCGAGCCGGGTTCGGGCGTGTTCAATTGCGAGAAGCACGGCGCGGTCAAGCAGGAATACGCATTCGTGATGAATGTTTTCGTCGACGACGGAACCGAAAACATTCGCTGCGTGCTGTTCCGCCAGCAGGCCGAGCGCTTGCTGAACAAGACCATCGAGCAGATTTTGCCGTTCCGTCAGGCGCCGGAGCAGTTCGAGGCAGTCAAGACTGAATTGCTCGGCCAGATTGTCAAGTTCGCCGGCCGCACCAAGAAAAACACGTTCTTTGACCGTTTGGAATTCAATGTCCAGATGGTTTTCCCGAACCCGAACCCGCAGGAAGAGCTCGCGCGCATGCAGGCCGCTCCTGCGCCGTCGCAGTAAGTATATTATACGAGTATTCTCATCGGCACAATATGCTTGCGAAGACGCACGTCGCGTTCGGAATCCTTGCCGGTCTCATCACGCTGAAGTACGTCGCGCTCGCGCACCCCATCGCCAATCAATTGTTGTTCATCGCGCTCGTGATTATCGGCGTGTTCTTGCCTGACCTTGACCACCCGAACAGCACGGTCAACAATACGGTGAAAGTCACGAAAATCATTCCGCTGTTTTTCAGCCACCGCGGCTTTTTCCACAGCATTTTCGCGGCGCTGCTCGTGTTTGCGGGATTGTGGTATTGGCTTGGTTTCATTTACGGCTTCGGATTGTTCATCGGCTACCTGAGCCATCTGCTCAGCGACGCGCTCACCGTTTCCGGCGTGAACTTCTTGCATCCGGTCGCGACGTTCAAGCTCCGCGGCCCGGTGCAGACCGGCACGATGTTTGAGACGCTCATTTTTCTCGTCGTGATCGGCGTCGATGCCTGGCTGCTCGTGCACTGATTCTGCCATTATTACCGAACCACTGGACACTGGTCAGCCTCAAATAGCGTATTTAAACGACTTCTACGGACATGAATAACGTTGTCCCAAACAACACCCCCGATGCGCCTTCCGTCGGGGGCTCCTCTCCAATTCCAAGGGAGAATGCGAAAACCCGAAGCGCACAACGAGGTGTTGTATGCAAGCAATGAATATGGGCCAAGCGCCCGCACAGACCCAAACAGGACTTCCCGCGGCAGAAAACCACGGGCCGGAAAAGAAATTCCGCGCAGGAGCAGTGAGCGCGACCATTTGGCGCAATGAGCGCCAGCGCGCGACAGGAGAAACATTCTCCTACCACACGGTTGCGCTGGACCGCGGCTACAAAGACCAGGCAGGCAACTGGAAGACTGCAAGCTCGTTGCGCCTGCAGGACCTGCCCCGGGCAGCGCTCGTGCTTCAGGAAGCCTATCGCTACCTGGTGCTGAACGGCATCGCCTCGGACGAGGTGGTCGTAGAGTAAATAGTTTTTATTTTTATTTTTTTTCCGATTGGCGTCGGAAAACCATACCCAAACGCATTAAAAAAAGAGGTGAATCAGCATGACTCAGATTGTTGAAATCGATATGGACGAGAACGGACCCAAGGTTACCGCAAAGAAAGTGCAATCGGTCGCGGATTTGCCTGGCATCGGGCCGGCGACGATCGAGAAGCTCGAGGGAGCCGGCTTCGGCGACCTGATGAGTATCGCAGTCGCGACGCCCGGCGAGCTCGTCGGAGCGACCGAGATGAGCGAGGCGACGGCAAAGAAAGTTATCGCCATCGCGCGCGCAAACCTCGAGATGGAGTTTCTCACGGGCGACGAGATTCTGCGCAAGCGCGCGGAGTGTATCAAGATTACGACGGGAAGCAAGGAGCTCGATAAGCTCTTGGGGGGCGGCGTTGAAACCGCAGGCATTACTGAGGCGTATGGTCAGTATGGGGCTGGGAAGTCGCAAATTGCGCACGTGCTGGCGGTTCGCTGCCAGCTGCCGATTGAAAAGGGCGGTGCCGGCGGCGCGTGCGTGTTTATCGACACGGAAAGCACGTTTCGCCCCGAGCGCATCGTGCAATTTGCCAAGGGGCTCGACATGGACCCTGACGAAGTGCTGAGGAATATTAGGGTTGCCAAGGCGTTCAACAGCGACCACCAGGCATTGCTCGCGGAAAAGATTGAGGATCTCATCAAGAAGCAGGGCGTTCCGGTGAAACTAGTCGTTGTCGACTCGCTGATTGCGCACTTCCGCGCCGAGTTTGTCGGCCGCGGCACGCTTGCGGACCGCCAGCAGAAGATCAACAAGCACATGCACGCGCTGATGAAGCTCGCGGACAAGTACAATCTTGCAGTCTATGTCACGAATCAGGTGATGACGAAGCCGGACATGTTCTTCGGCGACCCGACAGAGGCGGTCGGCGGTCACATTGTGGCGCACAATTCGACGTACCGCATCTACTTGCGTCGCGGCAAGAAGGGAACGCGCGTGGCCAAGATGGTCGACGCGCCGAATCTTCCCGAATCCGAGGCCACGTTCCAGGTCGAGGAATCGGGCATCAGGGACGTCTGAACAGTTTTTCTTTTCCATTTTAAGAAACAGTGGAGGTACACCTATGAGAACCAAGAAAACCAAGACCGAAACAGTACAGCAGGCCGCTCCGCCGGCTCCTCAGCCCGCGCCCGACGCGGCAAAGCAGCAGAATTGCTGCTGATTTTTTTCTTTTTTCTTTTTTATTCTGCTCAAAAGGCATACTTTTAAAAACTCAATTGTGCATAATACGAACTATTGCAGTCGAAAACTGCAAGATGTATTGAACTGGGTAGGTGAATAAGACTATGTATGGTGGAAATAGGCGTGGAGGAGATCGTGATCGAGGCAGCAGCGGTGGCGGAGGCTACGGCGGCGGTGGCGGAGGCTACGGCGGCGGTGGCGGAGGCTACGGCGGCGGTAGCGGAGGCTACGGCGGAAGTCGTGGCAGCAGCATGGGCGGACCCAGCACTGCACCTGTCAAGGTCGGCGACGAGATTGAAGTCACCATCGAGGCTGTCGGCGAAAAGGGCGACGGCATCGCAAAGAAGGACGGCTTCGTGCTCTTCGTGCCTGGCGTCAAGCAGGGCCAGAAAGTTCGCATTCGCGTAACCAAGGTGCTTCGCAAGGTCGGATTTGCCGAGGTCGTCGGCAGTGCCGGCGCTGCGGCTGCACCTGCAGACGGAGCGGAAGGAGAATCGGCTGAGGCGCCTGCAGAATCTGCCGGCGAAGCGCCCGCAGAAGAAGGCGAGGGCTCATCCGCGGACTCCGAAAGCTTCGGCGAAGAAGGCGGCGAAGAAAAAGGCGGCGAGGAATAAACCGCTTAAATTTTTTATTTCTTTTTTTTAATTATGCGCTTGTTTCTCTCGTGCGACATTCCGCAAGACATTTCTGAGTATATTCACAAACTCGCGGAGCAGTTGCCGGAAGCAAAGCTCACCGTTCCCAAGAATATCGACTTGACCATCAAGTTTCTCGGCGAAGTTCCTGACGCAAAGCTTGACGACATCAAGACTCGCCTGTCGCGAATAAAATTCGCGCCGTTTCGCGCGATGCTGAACGGCATCGGCGCGTTCAACGAGGACGTTCTGCGCGTGGTCTGGGCGGGCGTGACGCCGTCCGAGAAGTTCGAGGAGCTGCACGCGCTTGCGGACAGCGCGCTGAAAGGGATGTTTCCTGAGGAAAAGAAGTTCCAGGCGCACCTGACGATTGCGCGCGTCAAGTTCGTTGACGACAAGGATGCATTCCTCAAGGCACTGAAGGGCGTCAAGGTCGAGCCCAAGACGTTTTCCATCGACAAGCTCGTCCTGTTCTCCAGCACGCTCGACGCGAAAGGCGCGACGCACGAGCGCGTGATGGAAATCAGGGCGCAATCTTTATAAACTGCCTATCGTGTTCATCGTCTATCACCAACGTCATCGCACCTGCTGGGTGCGAGACAATGCCACGTGAGGTCAGAAAAACCGTGGCGGAGACAAACACTATGACAACCGAACCGCAATTCCTTGTTCCGCAGGATACCTATCTGAAGTCAGGCATCCACATCGGCACCAAGTTCCGTACCAAGTACATGGAGCCGTTCATCTACAAGACCCGCCCGGACGGACTCAGCGTTCTCAATCTTCAAAAAATCGACGAGCGCATCCGCATGGCCGCGACCCTGCTTTCGCAGTACGAGCCGCAGGACATCCTCATCTGCTCCCGTCGCGAAAACGGCTGGAAGGCAGTCAAGGCGTTCGGCAAGCACACGGGCTGCAAGATATTCGCGGGACGCTACCCGCCGGGAATCCTGACCAACCCGCAGCTCGAAGACTACATGGAAACCAAGCTCATCATGGTCACGGACGCGTGGCCTGACCGCAACGCGATCAAGGACGCAATCATCGTCGGCGTCCCGGTCATCGCGCTGTGCGACACCAACAACCAGGCGAACGAGATTGACTTTGTCGTTCCGTGCAACAACAAGGGCAAGAAGTCGCTCGGCATCCTGTTCTTCCTGCTCGCGCGCGAGTTTTTGCGCGCCAAGGGCCAGCTCGGCAAGGACGAAGAGCCGAAGTTCACGATTGAGGACTTCACGGAAGAATGAACCCGGTCGTGTACGGAGCAGTGGGCGGCGCAATCATCCTGATTGCATATCTCTCTGAGCTCTTCGAGCACGTTTCGCCCGAGAACAAGTGGTTTTTGTGGGCGAATGTGGTCGGCAGCGTGTTCCTGTTCTATTACGCCTGGCTTTTGAGAGGCCACGTGTTCATGATCACGAACGCGGTCTGGGCGCTGGGCTCGCTGTACGAATTGTGGCGCTGCAGAAAAAATTAGGCGCCCTCAATCCCTTCCGCGACGATCTGGAAGAACGCTTCTTTTTCGCCGGCAATCGAGCGGTGCTTGCGTAACACTGCTTTTCTCTTTCCCGCAGCAAGCGGCTGCAATTCTAACAAACACTTGCTGCCGTACTTCAGGATGTCGCCGCCGACCATCTGGATGGTGCTGGAATCAAACTTGGAATACACTTGATTGGTCAGTAAAACGGGAATGTGCTGCTTGCGGCAAATCTCGTTCAGCAATACAACCTGCGAGCCGAGCTCGCGGTTGATGTCGTAGATGCCTGCCTCGGTGCGCTCCCAGCGGTAGAGCATGGTCATGGTATCGACGACAATCAGCCCGATTTTGTTGTTCACGAGCTCTTTCAGCCGCAGAATGTCTTTTTTCTGCTCTTCGAACGTGGTCGGCTGCAAAAAGATGATTTTGTCCAGGATTTTTTTGGGCGCGCTCGTGATTTGCTTCAATCGCGCGACAGAAAATCCGCCTTCGGTGTCGACGTAAATGACTTTTTTGCCCTGCTGCACGACGTTCACTGCGGCAAGCAGCGCCAAATTCGTTTTTCCGGCACCAGCAGGACCATAGATTGTCGTAATCGCGTCGCTTTCGTAGCCGCCTTCCAGCAATGCGTCAAGAACGTCAGCTCCGGTCGATACCCGCCCATCCATGAGAAAACCGATATGTTCGCGGTATAAAAGCGTTACGCACGTTTTTTCCGGCGGTGTCCAGTGCGGGAAGTTCCACAAAGTATATATAAGCACATTCTTGCTATTATTCTCTATGAAATGGACGAAATGGGCGCTTGCAATAGCGTGCATCGTAGTCTTCGCGCTGCGTCTCTACATCGCGTTCAGCGCCCCTGGTCTGAGCGGCGATGACGCCTATTTCCACCTGCGCCAGGTGCAGCACATCCGGCAGACCGGTTTGCCGCTGTTCGACGACCCGCTGAGTTATGGCGGTAGGACGTATTTCTTCAGCCCGGTCTTTGATTATGTCGTTGCGGCAGGCGCGCTCGTGATGCCAGTCATCGTTGCGGCAAAAGTCGTTCCGAACCTGCTCGCGACCCTGCTGATGATCATCATCTTTGCGATTGTCAGCCGCATTTCCAAACTGGACAGCGTCGTGCTGTTCACCGCGATCTTCTCCGCATTCGTTCCGGTATGGTTCGGTCACACCATCAACACGCTCTCGCCGGCGACGCTCGCGATTCCTCTTTTATTCTTCGTCCTGTATGCGTGGATGCGCGTCCAGGAAGTGCATTGGCGCTATCTCTACCTGGTCGCGCTCATCCTGTTCGCGTTCACGCACCCCTTATCGCTGCTGTTCGTGCTCGGGCTTATCTTTTACCTCGTGCTCGTGCTGGTCGAGCAGCTGCGCATCGAGCGCGCCGAGCTGGAAATCGCGCTGTTTTCCGTATTTTTCGTCCTCTGGAGCCAGTTTTTGCTGTACAAGAAGTTCATTCTGGTGCACGGTCCGGGCGTGGTGTGGCAAAACATCCCGCCGTCGCTGCTCTCGTCGCTGTTTTCCAGCATCACCGTGCTCACCGCAATCTACCAGATCGGCATCCTGCCCGTGCTGTACGGCGTGTTCGTCGTCTACCGCTACCTGTTCCGCAGGAAGCACCGGCTGACGTACTTCCTCATCGCGTTCACGCTCGCCGCGGGCATCCTGCTGTGGTTCCGCCTCATCCCGGTGCAGCTCGGCCTGATGCTGCTGGGCATGTTCCTCATCGTGCTGTTCGCGCGCTGGATTGATTTTTTCTGGGGCTACATCCCGACGACGCGCTTTGCGCGCTGGAAGCCCGCGCTCATCGCGCTCCTCGCGGTCGCGTTCATCCTTTCCGGAGTCCTGCCGTCGGTTGCCGAGGCGTGGTCGGTGCAGCGCGAGGCATTGCCGCCTGCGGGAATGCACGCGTATGACTGGATCCGCACGCAGGCTCCGCCGGACGCCACAGTCGTCGCGTCCGTGGACGAGGGCCAGCGCGTCGCCGCGCTCGGGCAGCGCAAGAACGTGCTCGACGCGCATTTCCTGCTCCAGCACGACGCCAAGCAGCGCCTGCACGATATCGGCCGCCTGTTCAGCACGACGCTGCGCGTCGAGGCGGTGGAACTGCTCGAGCGCTACGGCGCGAGCGTCATCCTGCTTTCGCCGGAGACAAAAAAAGAGTTCCGCCGCTCGTCGCTCGACTATGCCGAGCACAGCAACTGCTTCGCGCGCACCTTCAGCGAGGGCGGCTACGACGTCTACGTCAAGCACCCGTACTGCACCGTGGAGGTCGTCACATGAGCGCCGACCGCACGATACGCAGAGCAATCATCGCCTTTGGCATCTTCCTGCTGCTGTTGCCGCTCGCCATCCGCGCGCTGCACCATGCGCCGCTCCTGCCGGGCGGCGCGGGCTACGGCCACGCGCGCGTCGCAGACCTCATCGCGCATCAAGGCATTCCCGCGCAGGACCCCGCGATGCCCGAGCGCCCGTATCTGTTCAGCATCTTTGACCTGCTGCTCGCCGCGGTGAGCAGGATTGTCGGCATCACGGGCGCGGCGCTGCTCGTGCCGTTCCTGCTCGGTCTCGGCACGCTGGCGTGCATGGCGCTCGTGGCGCGGCGCTGGCATCTTCCCGCGGCCGTGGCCACCGGCGCGCAGGCCGTCTTCGTGATCTCGCCCTTGTTTGCGGACGTGTTCACCCAGGCGACTCCGCGCGCATTGGAGCTGTTCCTTACCATTCTGTACTTGTTCGTGCTTTCGCCGTCCAATCCCCGCCCGTCCGTCGGAGGAAAGATCGCGCACGCGCTGTTCGCGGCAGCCATCGCCGCCGCGCTCGCGACATTCGGCGTGGTTCCCGCGATTGCCGCGTTCGCGCTGCCGCTGCTTCTGCGCAGCGTCAACCGCCGCATTCCGAAGTATCTCTCGTTCGCCAGCCTTGCCGCGTTCCTGGTGCTCGTGGCGTTCGCGCTGCCCGCGTTCCTCCAGCAGGAATCCGCGCCGTTCGCGGCGCAGGCTCCGGTCGTGCTCGCCATCAGCGCATTCGGCGGCGGCAACGGGCTGAGCCTGTTTGCCTGGATGCTGGCGCTCATCGGCATGATTATTTTCTGGCGGTTCAAGAAGCGCTATTACGCGATGATGTTCGCGCTCACGCTGCTGTTCCTGGTCGCGCTCGCGGTTCCCTCCGCGCTTATCCTGGCGCACGTCGCCGTGTCGCTGCTCGCCGGAGCGGCGCTCGCGTTCTTCGCGCAGATGAAATGGTCGTTCGACGACATCCGCGTCCTCACGCTGCTCGTGCTGCTGTGCGGCCTGCTGTTTTCGACGCTCGCGCACGCGATGGATATCGCGCAGGGCCCGCCCACGGTCGCGTTCCGCGACGCGGCGCTCGCGGCAAAAAGCGCGCTTCCCGCAAACACGACCATGCTTGCGTATCCCGACGACGGCTTCTGGCTCGAATACTGGTCGGGCGAGCGCATGCTGCTCGACGGCTGGATCGCGCGGACGCCGCGCGTGGACCAGCGCTGGGCCGCCGCGCAGGCGGTTTGGCACGCGCAGGACATCAGCCACGCCCGCCAGGCGTTGTACGCGAACAACATCGGCGCGGTGGTCATCACCGAGGCGATGCGGGACGGCCAGGTCTGGGACTTGCCCGAGCAGGACCTTCTGTTCCTGCTGCGCAACAACGAAACTTTTAAAAGAACGTATCACTCGTCTATCGTCGATATCTGGAGCGTCCTTCCGGAGCACTCGTAACATGATTCAATACATCCTCTGGGCAGTCTCGTTCATCAGCCTCTGGATCACGCTGGTCTGGCTGAACGTGTTGGTGATGGAGCCGAAGCCACGGGCGACGCTCGCGCGGCTGCCGCACGTCACCATCGCGCTGCCCTGCTACAACCGCGAGCTCGGGCTGGGCAAGACGATACGCTCCCTGATGGCGATGCACTACCCGAAAAACCTGCTTCAATTCATCATCGTCGACGACTGCTCCACCGACCGCACGCTCGCGGAGGCAAAATGGATTCAGAAAAAGCATCCTGAGTATGATATTCTCGTTTTGGAGCACTCAAAGAACCGCGGAAAGGCCGCTGCCGTGAACACGGCGCTTGCGGAAGCCAAAGGCGAGCTGTTTGCCTGCCTGGACGCGGACACCACGGTTCACCCGGACGCGCTCAACCTGCTCGTGCATCATTTTGCGAGCATCGATCTGGGTGCGGTCATCGGCCAGGTCAAGGTGGACGCGCCGCAGAACCTCTACGAGCGCCTCCAGCGCGTGGAATATATCCTCAGCAACTTCATCCGCCGCCTCTGGTCGAACATGAGCACGCTCTTTGTCGCGCCCGGCGGCGCCCTCTCGGTCTTTAACACGGAAATCCTGCGCAAGGTCGGCGGCTTCGCCGAAGCCGGGCTCACGGAAGACCTTGAAATCGCGCTGCGGCTCAAGGCGAACGGCTACGACGTGCAGATGGAGCCGCGCGCCATCACATACACCAAGGTGCCGCAGGACTGGAACGCGCTCTGGCGTCAGCGCATCCGCTGGTATCGCGGCTTTGTCGTCAACCACGCGAAATACAAAAAACTGTTTTTCGACCCATCGCACGGGATGCTCGGGATGTTCCAGCTGCCGCTCAATGTCCTCAGCGTCGGGCTCCTGCTGCTCACGGTTCTGCTGGTCAGCTACGGCAGTTTGCGCAGCCTGTATCAGGCATTGTACCGCAGCATCACCATCAAGGGCTACTTTCTCAATCACTTGCTTGACCTGCCGACGTTCAAGGAGTTCCTGCTGAGTCAGAACGTGCAGGTCGCGCTGCCCATCGTGCTCGGCACCGTGCTGGGCTTTTACCTTATTTACCTCGCGCACCGCCAGATGGAGGAGCGTCTGCTGGTCAATATCCATCACGTCTGGCTGTATTTCGTCGTTTCGCCGTACGTCACGACCGTTCACTGGGTTTCCGCGCTGATGCAGGAGGCATTCGGCACGCGCAGAAAATGGTAAGGCACCAATTGTTCGCTTCGCTGGTCATTCTTGTAGTCATCGTCTTCGCCATCGGCATCATCGTCGGCAGGAGCATGAGCAATCCCGAGCTCTCGGACGTCGACCGGTTCATCAAGCAGAGCGAGCTCACGACTGAATCATATCTTATTGAACAAGACTTGCTGGAAGGGTTCGAAAAGAACTGCGACCTTGCGCAAATCAGGCTCGCGACGCTTTCCGAAGAGCTGTGGAAGCTGGGCAAATTGCTCGGCACGGACACGGCGAAAGAAGACCTCGGTGTCGCGAACTACGACTTCCTCAAGCGCAAGTTCCACCTGATGCAGATCAAGACGTACACGCTGTATCACCGCCTGCGCCAGGACTGCCAGCTCGACGTTCCCGTGGCGCTGTTCTATTACCAGAAGCAGGACCCGCAGTCGCTCGAGCAGGGCGCCGTCCTGGACCGGCTCGTCGGCGACTATGGCGTCAAGGTCTTCGCCATCGAGTACAATTATTCCGCGGAGCTGCGCTTCCTCGAGGACTATTACGACATCAAGACCATGCCTGCGGTGGTCGTCGACTTCGACACCGTGCGCCAGGGCTTCACCAGCTACGGCGAGCTCGCGGCGCTCGTGAATCAGACGCGTGCGCAGAACGCGAGCGCGCAGCCCGGCTCGGCAGCGGCCCCTGTGGCCTACGCGGTTGCGGGCTGAACCATGGCGCGCCCGGGGATCATTCTCAGCAGCCTCATCCTGACTATTCTCATCTTCGCGCTCGGCATCCTGCTGAACTACGGCCTGGACTTCGTGCGCATCGACACCATCGCGAACGTCATGAGCCAGCACGAGCTGGACACGACCGCGTACGTCGCCGAGCAGGAGTTCACCGACTCGTTCGGCGGCAACCGGTGCGAGCTGATGAACAGCCGCATCGCCCAGCTGAAGGAGGAAATTCACAAGGTCGGCGCCGACCTCGGCAGCTACAGCGCGTTCAGCTTTTTCAAGAAGACCGACTACGACTTCCTCAAGCATAAGTATTTCCTGCTCGAGCTGCGCTTCCTCACGCTCATCGAGCAGCTGAACAACGAGTGCAACAGGCCGTACATTCCCATTATTTTCTTCTACAAGATCGACGACGACACGAGCGAGCGGCAGGGTTTCATGCTGGAGGACATCAGCAAGGGCTTTGAGCAGGAAGTGGTCGTGCTCTCGCTCGACAAGGACTACGCAGACGAGCCGCTCGTGCAGCTGCTCGCGGCGCGCTACAACGTGACACGCGCGCCGACGCTCATCGTGAACGACGAAAAGCAGGAAGGATTGCAGTACACGGGCGCCATCAACGCGACCATTCGGACGCTGCTCAAGCGCGCAGACCCGTACGGCCAGACCGTCGACTTCCGCTACGTGCTCAACGCCGCGGGACGCGACATTCCGTCCTTTGCGGCGAACCTGTCCGCGATGCTCGCGGAAAACCTCTCTTCCGCGGCGCGCGGCGACGTGCTGCTCATGCTCGGCCGGATCGTAGCGAATAACACGATGATATGCGACAGCCTGCCGTGGTACGATGCGGCGATTGCGGAAACGAACGACACCGAAGCGCAGGCGACGCTGTACGAGACCGTCGCGTCCATCGACTGCGGCCGCAACAAGAAGGCGTTCTACCGCGAGGCGGCGCAGCGCTGGCAGAGGCTCAACAACACGCCGCGCGCGCAGATTGACGCGAGCCTGGCGACGGGCAAAAAGCTCAATTTGAAATTCGAGACGAGCGGTGTCGGGCCCAATCTTACGGTTCCCGCGTCGTTCTCCGGCATTATTCTGGGCGAGACCAATGTCACCTTGCGGCCCGGAGACCGCGTGCTCGCGCAGGCGGACCGCGTCAGGCGCGACTGGCTCGGGCTGCAGGCGAACGATTCCATTTACGGCAGCCAGATCCTCACGACGTTCTCGGAGCGGCTGTGGTATAACGCGTCCGAGCTCCGTCCGGAAATCGGCTGGCACGAGGGTGGGCGGCTCAAGGAATTGGTCGACGCGGGCGTGTCGCCGTTTGTCGCGGTCGGCACCTTGGCCGCGCGCCAGGGCGACAAATGGTACGGCACGGACGAGAAGGGCGTTTTCCGCTTTGAAATCCCGCTGGACAAGGTCAGCTATCCCACGACGCGCTTCCTGCGCGACGACCTTGCCGTGCTGATGGACACGCACGGCATGAACATGATGGTCGAGCAGGCGATACGCGACAATGTGTCCGCGGTCATCGCGTGCTGCGACCATCCGGGCAAAATCAAGGCTGCGGAATACCTGAGCCGCAAAGGAATCGCGGCCATCTGCTTCCCGGACAAGTACTTGTATCTCGCGCTTGGCAGCAACACGCTCGCGATGGGCAGTCCTCCCGTGACGCACGAAGGCGATGCGGTCATGATTGGCGGTCAGCCGCTCGAAATCCGCGCGAATGAGCCGATTGTCGTGATGAACGCGACGAATTCGCCGTATGCGCTCTGGTATTACCAGACACCGGCGAATTATTTCTCCGCCTTGCAGGCGGCGATTCCGCGGTTGAACGTGACGTACGTGCAGGTGAGCGACTTCAACCAGCTGTCCAAGGTCATCCAGCGCGCGAACGCGCTCCGCGCAAACGTCATCGGCGTGCGCGTCTTCAACTCCAATGATTACGGCGCGGTCAAGGGCTGGCTGCTTGCCTCGCCGCAGCACCGCGCAGTCCTGTTCCACTCGACGCCGTACCCGTACGGCTACCTGCTGGCCAAGGAATTCCCGAAGCAGACCGGCTTTGACGACCCGAATCCGAAGTTTGTGCCATGAACGTCCTGAACCATCTCAAAAAGCACCAGGAGCTCTACGCCGTGCTCGCCATCGCGCTGCTCGCGCGCCTGCTGTACTTCTTTGACTTCCATGAAATCTGGTGGGACTCAGGAGTGTATCTCGGGATGGCGAAGTATCTCTGGTCTGCGGGCAGCGCAGGGCTGTGGGAGCACATCCGTCCCGTGCTCTGGCCGCTGCTGATAGGCGTCGCGTGGTGGCTGAAGCTCAATATGGTCTGGTTTGCGCGCGTGTTTGAGCTTGTCATCAGCATGATTTCCATCGCGCTCGTGTACGCGCTCGGCAGAAAGCTGTTCTCGCAGCGCGCCGCGGTCATCGCGAGCATCCTTTGGGCATTCAGCGCCATCGGTTTTTACCTGAGCTTTCACGAATACACCGAGCTTCCCGCGGTCACGCTCGTGCTCGCGGCGCTGCTCGCGTTCACGGACGAGCGCTGGGCGTGGGCGGGCGTCTTCGCGAGCCTCGCGTTCCTGATGAAGTTCCCCGCAGGCATCTTTGTGCCCGTGCTCGTCATCGCGCTGCTCGCGCAGAAGCGCTGGAGAGCGCTCTTGCCGTTCGGCATCGGATTCGCGGTGCCGACCGCGGCGTTTCTCGTCTTTAATCAACTGATGTACGGCACTGCGTTCGGGCCGCTCATTGACGCGCACGCGAGCATTCTCAGCGTGCTCGGTTGCAATGTGCTGCGGTATCAGCCCTGGTGGCAGTATGTCGTGTGGATTTTTACCGATAACTTGCTGAATGTCGCGGCAATCGGAGGTATCGCGTTGGTCGTGGCGCGCGGGAAGAAGCAGCAGGTGCTTCCCGTACTCGCGTTGGTCATTCCTGCAGTCTATTTCATGCAGATGCACTGCCGCGAGTATCGTTATCTGGTCCTGTTTTTGCCCATGGTCTCCTTGTTTGCCGGCGCAGGCATCGCTGCAGCGGGAGACTGGCTGAATCGCAAGCGTCTTTGGACCGCAGTCGTGCTGGTTGTCGTCGCGGCTTCCGTCTTCCAGGGCGTCCTGTTTTATCAGGGCAACGAGCGGCTCACGCCCGATCTCGCTGCAGAGCAGTACGATCATTGGCTGGGCGGCAGGCATATCGACGGGGAAATCTGGAGCAGCAACCCGGTCGTAAGCGTGTACACCGACGCGCCGGTGCAGAAGATCTATTATCCCCTTTACGAGCAGGGCAGCGCGACTGATTTTACGAACTACTTGCGCGCGCACGCAGGCCGTGTCGGTGCCGTGCTGCTTGATAATTGCGGCGGCGGCATTATCTGCCCGCAGGGCGATGTGCATTGCGCAGAACAATTGAACGCGACACGGTCGATTCTCAACCAGAATTTCAAGCAGGTCTTCTTCGCGCAGAGCGGCAACTGCTGGTACTCGATTTACGCGCACTAGCGTCGCTTCATGTTGAGAATGTCGCCGATGGTCATGCATGCAGGCCGTTCGTCGTCCTGGGGCTTGTCCACGATGCCGCCTTCGATGCGGACTTCGACGAGCGTGACGTGCAAAAGCTTTTCCAGCCGGCGCGCGAGCTCGATGTCGGGCTCGAAGTGGCCGGTCTCCATCTTGTGCACGAGCGATTCCTTGACGGTGAGAAGCTTGGCAAAGTCCTGCTGCGTGAGCCCGCGCTTTTCGCGCGCTCCGCGCACCCGGTCGCCGTAGCCTTCGATGACGCGCTCGACCTGAACCGGCTCGCTCGCGGCCTTGCGCACGGGCGCTGCGGTTCGAGGCGGAGCCGCCTTGCGCAGAACCTTGCCGAATCGGCCGCAGTTCGCGCAGACCTGCATCTGTGCGCCTTCCACCATCGCGGTGAAGAGCTCGGTGAGCTTGCCGCAGAGTTCGCAGTGCATAGGCCTCTTGAGCGCGTTTCTGTTTAAATGCGTTTCCCTTTTTTCACTCGAGAACTTTCTACATTACTATTTTAGAGTAGTCCTATGAGCTTTTAAAATGACAAAGCTCCGATTCACTCATGGCAACAGCGGAAGCCCTGCGTCAACATATTCTGCAGGCTCTTGCGCGCGGCGCGAACCGGAAGGACTTGCAGAAGCTCCTGCTCGCCGCAGGCTGGCCCAAAACCATGGTCGACGACTATGTGGGCGAAGCAGAGGAAGTGCAGGTCAATGTCTCGTCTCCCGGGCTCATCCGTCTCCAAGATGTCGTCAAGCGCTTCGGCGACAATGTCGTGCTCGACCATGTCAGCCTCGACATCCCGCCGGGCGAGCTGTTCGGCATCATCGGCCTGAGCGGCGTCGGCAAGACCACGCTCCTGAACGTCATGGTGGGCTTTATCGAGCCAGAATCCGGCGACATCACGCTCCAATTGCCGGACAAGACCGAAGTTTCCGTGTTCAAGCGTCATGATATCGTCAAGCGCATGTTCGGTTTCGCGGCGCAGGCGCCGTCCTTTTACGGCAAGCTGAGCGTGCGCGAGAACATCGAGCACTTTGCCGCGCTCTACAACCTCTCGCCCGCCGAGCGCATCGCGCGCTGCGACAAATTGCTCAGGCTGGTCGGATTGGAAAAAGCCCAGCACACGCTCGCGAGCAACCTTTCCGGCGGCATGCAGAAGCGTTTGGACATCGCGTGCGCCATCGTGCACGAGCCCGCGGTCCTCATCCTCGACGAGCCGACGGCTGATTTGGACCCGATCATCCGCACCCAAATCTGGGACTTGCTGCTGCAGATCAACAAGCAGGGCACGACCGTCATTGTCGCGTCGCACGTCGTGTCCGAGCTTGAGCAGTACTGCAATCGTATCGCCATCCTGCGCAACCAGCGCATCAGCGAAGTCGGAACAACCGCGCAGCTCCGCGACATTTATTCCACGCGCTACGAGATCTTCATCAAGACGCCCAAGAAAGAATATGGCAAGCTCCGGTCGTTCTGCAACCAGAAGCGCTCGCTCTATGGCGCCGTCAGCGAGCGCGACGGCATGTTTGTCGCGCAGACCGCGAAGCCCCGCGAGGCATTGCAGCAGCTCCTGGCCGTGCTCGCGAAGAGCAGGGAGACGGTGACGCACGTCCAGGTCAACCGCCCGTCCATCGCAGAAGTGTTCGAATCGTTGGTACGCAATGAAAAACACCCCTTCCACTGATACGCGCCGCGGACTCGAGAATCTGCTCGTTTTGGTACAGAAAAATCTCAAGCTTTTGGTGCGTGCGCGCGCTTCGGCGCTGATCGTCATCCTCGGCCCATTGCTGGTCATCTTCCTCGCGGGCATCGCGTTCGACAACACCAATTTGTATGCCGTGCGCGTCGGCACGTATTCGCCGTCGTACAACGACTTGTCCAACTCGTTCATCGACAAGCTCGCGGAAAAGCAGTTCAAGGTCACGCGGTATCCTGCCGAAGACCTCTGCGTGCAGGGCATCCGCCGCGGCGAAATCCATACGTGTATCATGTTTGCCCCGGATTTCGCCATCGGCAAGAACGGCTCGAACGAAATCCGCTTTGCCGTCGACTATTCGCAGATCAATCTTGTCTGGACCGTCCTGAATGTGATGACGACCAGTATTTCCGCGCGCTCCATCGAGCTCAGCAGGAATCTCACGACCGTTCTGCTCAACGCGCTTGACTTTACCAAAAAGACTATTGCCGCGCGCAAGCCTGATTTGGTCTCGCTGACGACCAAGAACGACGAAATCAGCCAGCGCGTCGCGAACATCCAGGCAGAGCTTGCCGAAATCGAGCTCTCGATCGACCCGAACTCGTTCGGCATCAGCAACCTTTCCAGCTCGAAGTCAGTCGTGAAGCACTGGGTGGACGCCTCGCTTGACATAGGCAAGGACTCGCTCGCGCAGGCTCAGCACTACATCAGCGCCGCGGGCGACATCATCAAGGGCTCCACGGGAAACGCCGACGCGCAGAAGTCGCTGCAGGCAAGCGTGGACCGGCTCGCCGAGCTCAATGACCGCATGAATACGCTCCAGCCAATCGTGCAAAGCGAGTATGCCCAGCTGAGCAACCTCATCGACAGCATCGCGGGCAAGATTTCCCAGACCAAGTCGCAGATTGACAACGCCGAATCGGCAAAATCGTTCACGCTGGACGAGCTGAGCACCATCAACAAGCTGCTCGATCAGGCATTGCTCAACATCCTCACGATGCAGAAGTCGCTGAACGAGATTGACAAGGTCATCAGCGCGATCCAGATCACGAACGCAGAATCCATCGTGCAGCCCGTGCAGACCACGATTGAGCCGGTGGTCGCGCAGCGCAGCTACCTGAACTATCTCTTCCCGACGCTCATCGGCTTGGTCCTGCTGTTTACCGCGCTGCTGCTCGCGCCGACGCTCATCTTGTTCGAGCGCAACTCGCCCGCGTACTTCAGGAACTTCATGACGCCGACGAGCGATTTGGTGTTCCTCGCGTCGGTGTTCGTGACAACGGCATTCCTGCTGCTGGTCCAGCTGGTCGTCATCCTGGCAATCGCGGGAATCTTCTTCACGCAAATCCTCAACGGCTTCGCCTACACGGCAATCGTGCTCGCGCTGGTCATCACGCTGTTCACCTGCATGGGCATGATTGTCGGCTACCTGTTCAACACCGAGGAGACGGCAATGCTCGCGTCCATCGCGCTCGGCAGCGCGATGCTGTTCATCTCCGACACCATCATCCCCATCGAGAGCATGCCTGCGGTCATCATGAAGCTCGCGTCGTTCAACCCGCTCGTCATCAGCAGCGACTTGCTGCGGCGCACGCTGTTATTCAACGCATCGTTCAGCGAAATCTACGCAAACCTGTTCGTGCTCCTCGGATTCACGGTGGCAAGCGTCGTTGTCCTGCTCGCGCTCTATTACGGCCTGAAGAAGAACGCGTTCTCGAAGTATTTGGCGCGCTTTGCGCCGAAGAAAGACCCGTCGCCATAAGATATTTAAACCGTGCGACGTGACGTTTCCCTATGGCTTTGAAGGTCTATAATACGCTTAAACGCAAGAAGGAGGAGTTTGTTCCTCTGAAAGGCAAGCAGGTGGGGCTCTACACGTGCGGCCCGACGGTCTATAATTACCCTCACATCGGTAACTACCGCGCGTATGTCTTCGGCGATTTGCTCAAGCGCGTCCTGAAATCGCAGGGTTACGCGGTCACGCACATCATGAACATCACGGACGTTGACGACAAGACCATCCGCGACTCGCAGAAGGCGAAGAAATCGCTGAAAGCCTTCACGCAGGAGTTTGAGAACGCCTTCTTTGAGGACTTGGAGACGCTCGGCATCCAGAACGCGGACGTTTTCCCGCGCGCGACCGAGCACATCAAGGAAATGATCGACCTCATCCAGCAGTTGCTCAAGAAAGAGCACGCGTACGTGAGCGAGGACGGTATTTATTTCAAGATCAACTCGTTCAAGAATTACGGCAAGCTCGCGCGCATCAAGCTCGCGGACCTTGAGGCCGGCGCTTCGGGACGCGTGACCGCGGACGAATACGCCAAGGAAAGCGCGAACGACTTTGCGCTATGGAAGTTCTACACGCCCGCAGACGGCGATGTCGTCTGGGACGCGCCGTTCGGCAAAGGCAGGCCGGGCTGGCACATCGAGTGCTCGGCCATGAGCATGAAATACCTCGGCCAGCAGTTTGACGTGCACACGGGCGGCGTCGACCTTATTTTCCCGCACCACCAGAACGAGATTGCGCAGAGCGAGGGCGCGACGGCAAAGCCGTTCGTCAAGTACTGGCTGCACAACGAGTGGCTGCTCGTGGACGGCAAGAAGATGAGCAAGAGTATGGGTAACTTTTACACGCTGCGCGACATCCTCGCGAAAGGCTATGACCCGCTCGCCATCCGCTATCTCTATCTCGGCACGCATTATCGCCAGAAGTTCAATTTCACGTTCGAAGGCCTGGACGCGGCAAAGCAGGCCGTGCAGCGCATCCAGGACTGCTATGCAAATCTTTCGGACGCAGATGCCGTCCAGCACAACAAGGACGTGCACAAGCGCATTGACGAGCTGAAGAAGCAGTTCGGCAAGGCGATGGACGATGATTTGGACACCCCACCCGCGCTTGCCGCGCTGTTTGAGTTCGTCAAGGACGTCAACGTGATGCTCGCGAACAAGGAATTGAGCAAAAAAGACGGCCAGGCGTTCCGCGAAGCGTTCGAAGAGGTCGACCAAATCTTCGGCATCCTGAAAAAGAAGGAAAAGCCGCTCGCGAAGGACTTGCAGAAGCTCATTGATGACCGCGAAGCTGCTCGTGCCGCAAAGCAGTGGAAGAAAGCAGACGAATTGCGCGACGAACTGCGTAAGAAAGGCATCATTCTTGAAGATTCGGCGCACGGTGTGCGATGGAAGCGGGCGTAAACCCGTTCTTGGAGCGGTACGCGAAGCTCGGCGAGCGCGTTCCTGCGTCGATAACGCTCAAGCCGACACTGCGCGTCAATACGTTGCGCATTGCTGAAGATAAAATCATCGCGCGCTTGACCAAGTTGGGCGTCACGCTCTCAAAAATCCCGTGGCTGAAGCACGGCTACACCGTTGAACAATCAAAATTCTCGCTTGGCGCAAGCGTTGAAGCCTTGCTGGGCTACTTTTACCTGCAGGAAGCGGCAGCGCAGGTGCCGGTGGAAGTTCTCGACCCGAAGCCGGGAGAAACCGTGCTTGACTGCTGCGCTTCGCCGGGCGGAAAGACCACGCAGCTCGCGCAGCAGATGAAGAATACGGGCGTGATTGTCTCGCTGGAGAAGAAATCGCCCCGCTTGCTGTCCTTGCGCAACAATATCGAGCGCTGCGGCGTCGCGAACGCGGTCGTGTACCACATGGACGCGGTCAAAGCCGCGCAGTTGGGCATGAAGTTCGACAAAATCCTGCTGGACGCGCCGTGTTCGGGCAACTACGCCGGCGATGCGGGCTGGTTTGACAAGCGAAACATCGACGATATCAAGAAAAGCGCGCAATTCCAGCGCAATCTGCTCCAAGTGGTCACGAGTTTGCTGAAACCTGACGGCGTTCTGGTATACAGCACGTGCACGTTGGAGCCGGAAGAGAACGAATTGAATATGCAGTGGGCGATTGACCAGCTCGGCATCAAATTAGAGCCGATTCCGTTCCCGATCGGCGACGCAGGGCTCACTGCAGTGTTCGGCAAGCAGCTGGACAAGTCTGTTGCGCACTGCAAGCGCTTCTGGCCGCACAAAACCAACACCGAAGGGTTCTTTATCGCGAAGATGAGGCGAAAATGAAGCCGTTTATTGAACAATTCACCAAAGAAAAGCTCTTCGATGAGGCGCTTGTCCGCCGGATGGGCAATGATTTCTTCCTCGTGCAGCCCGAACTTGCCGCAGCGGTGAAGAAAATCAGGCTTCCGCCGCTGCAGACCGGTCTCTATCTCGGCCGCATGAACGAAAAAAGCGCGCAGCCCGGTCTTGACTTGCTCCAAATGCTCGCAAAGACCGACGCGAAGAAGGCGTGGGTGAACGATAAGGGCGCGTGGCTGTTCGTGTGCAGGCGTC
>Ga0334722_10001450_pt1 | contig 29591 bp, 30 predicted proteins | sample C3_bottom_MG_FD_207210 | JGI IMG/M metagenome (GOLD analysis project Ga0334722, IMG submission 207210) | Sediment microbial communities from Yellowstone Lake, YNP, Wyoming, USA - C3_bottom | ecosystem: Environmental > Aquatic > Freshwater > Lake > Sediment | place: USA: Wyoming | collected... | reverse complement strand
TCCAGCGGCGGGCACACACCTATGAGCAATCCAATTCCTCCCGGCAACCCGGCCTGGAGTCTCCTGCCCTCGGACATCGAGGGATTCGGTGCCCTGGCGGAACTCGCGCTGGACCTGCGCTGTTCCTGGAATCATGCGGCCGACGAGGTGTGGCGGCGGCTGGATCCGGACCTGTGGGATCTCACGCACAACCCCTGGGGCCTCCTGCAAACGGTCTCGCGCGACCAAATCGAACGGGCGTTGGCCGATCCAGGCGTGCGCGCGAGGATTGACGACCTGGTGCAAGCCAGGCGCCGGGCCGCCGAGGCACCGGCGTGGTTTCAGCACACGCATCCGCCGTCGCCTCCAATCTCGGTGGCGTACTTCAGCATGGAGTACATGGTGAGCGAGGCGCTCCCGATCTACTCGGGAGGGCTTGGCAATGTGGCTGGCGATCAGCTGAAGGCCGCCAGTGGTCTGGGCGTGCCCGTCGTCGCCGTCGGGCTGCTGTATCAGCAGGGCTATTTTCGCCAGCGTATCGACAAGGACGGGGCGCAACAGGCGCTCTTCCCATACAACGATCCGGGGCAGTTGCCCATCACGGCCGTGCGCCGTCCGAATGGGGAGTGGCTGCGGTTGGAGATTGCCCTCCCCGGGTACTCGGTCTGGCTGCGCGCCTGGCAGGTGCAGGTCGGCAGGGTGAAGCTCTACCTGCTCGATAGCAACGACGCGGCAAACGTGCCGTCGCACCGGGGGATTACCAGCGAACTCTATGGGGGCGGGCCGGAGTTGCGGCTCGTGCAGGAAATCGTCCTGGGGATTGGCGGGTGGCGCCTGCTCGGCGAGCTTGGGATCCGGCCGGACGTCTGCCATCTGAATGAGGGACATGCGGCCTTCGCCGTGCTGGAACGTGTTCGGAGCTTCATGGACGAGACCGGCACGCCCTTCGAGATTGCACTGGCGGTGACGCGGGCCGGCAACCTGTTTACCACGCACACGGCGGTCGCCGCGGGATTCGACCGTTTCGCCCCCGACCTCATCGAGCAGTATCTGGGCGGGTACGCGCAGATCAAGCTGGGAATCCCCCTTCACGACCTGCTGGCCTTGGGCCGGCGGGACCCCACGGACTCGTCGGAACCTTTCAACATGGCCTATCTGGCCGTCCGCGGGAGCGGCAGGGCCAATGGCGTCAGCCGCCTGCACGGGAAGGTGAGCCGGGACCTCTTCGCGCCGCTCTTTCCGCGCTGGCCGGAAGACGACGTGCCCATCGGGCACGTCACCAACGGCGTGCACATGCCAACCTGGGACTCGGCGGCAGCCGACGACCTGTGGACGAAGGCGTGTGGACAAGAGCGCTGGCTGGGGAGCGTCGAATCCCTGGATCAGGCCATTCAAGGCGTCTCGAATTCCGCGCTGTGGCAACTGCGCACGGACGCCACCGCCTCCCTCATTGCCTTCGCGCGTCAACGACTGCCCAGGGAGCTGACGGCCGGCGGCGCGACGCCCGCGGCCGTTGAGCAAGCGCGGCACCTGTTTGATCCCGACGCACTGACGTTGGGGTTTGCGCGGCGATTCGCGACCTACAAGCGACCGAACCTGCTGCTGCACGACCCGGAACGCCTGCTTCGGCTCCTGAGGAATCCCCAGCGTCCGGTGCAGATCATGATCGCCGGCAAGGCGCATCCGGCGGACCAGGCCGGACAAGCCCTGATTCAAGAATGGATCCGATTCATCCAGCGGCCCGAGGCGCGCCCGCATGTCATCTTCCTCAGCGACTACGACATGCTCCTGACCGAACAACTGCGGGTTGAGCACGGCGTACATGCGCAATGACAATGCACGCTCCAGCGCACGGAGACCCCCGCCGTGCGGGATGCCGAATACGTCCATGAGACGCTTTGCCTCGGCCGCGGCGAAACGTCTCCAGGCCACCGCGTCCAGATCGATCGCGGCTTCCATGCCCAGGCGTTCTTCGGCGGCGAGGAACCAGCACCCGTCATGCGCCAGCCAGTTCTTGGCGAACGCCTTCAAGGCCTCCAGCAATTCCTCGCGCGACATCGTCTCGTACGGACTCATCGATATCCTCATTTCACGCGGCGCAGACGCTCCCATCCTCGATAGGGCGAAATCGACGACGCCGTCCGCAACTCGATCCTAGCCCGCCGTGGCCAACGGCACACGGAGGTCGAGGCCCGTCAACGCTCACGCGCCGGCCCCCTATACGCCGCATCCTCCCGAGATCTTCTTCGCCTTTTGCGGGGCCGGCTTCGCCCCTCCCCGCGCCTTGATGAGCGCGGCGAGACGTGGCCCCGCATCCAGGCGAAACGCCCAGGTGTCCTTGTCCGGACCAGAAAGCGCGCCGGCCGGCGCAGCAGGATGGAGGATCGTAGCGGAGAATTCGCGGAGACCGCCCTTCAACACAGCGACTCGGGCAAACCCCAGCTCGCCCGCGAGCGCGGCGGCGTCTTCGGCCTCGCGCTCGTCGTCCGCCAGAAACACGACTTGACGGTCCGAACGGGAGAGGATGTCACGCGATGCCTGGGTGAAGAACTCGTCGGTCCGAATGTTGGCCGCACCAGGCAGCGTCATCTTCGCAAACGTAGCGGCCGGCCGCACGTCGACCAGCAGCAGGGAGCCATCATGGTCGAGAATTCTGAACGCCACTTCGTCCGCGCTCATCGTCAACGCCGGATGCGCACGCTGAAACGACCCGTCGTGCGCCGTGGCGAGCAGGCGATCTTGTGTCGACGGCATCAGTCCGACCGCCACGCCCACGAGAATCAAGCCAGCCGCAGCCAGGCGATGGCGTGCCACAGGCCAATCCGTCTTCTGCGCCGACGAATTGACGCGACGTTCGATGCGGCCCGTGGCAATGAAGGCCACGACGGCCACGACAATCGTGCCGATCAGCACGACCCCGGGAGAGACGCCAAGCCAGGTGGGCAGGGTGACGTCTCCGAGCGATCCCGATTGGTAGAAGCCGCGTACCAGGGGAAAGACTTCGCCGAACCCGATGACGCCAAGGAAGCTGCCCGCCACGAACATCATCGCGTCGATGCGGCCCACTGAGGCCCCACAGAAACTCGTACCCGGACAGTAGCCGCCGACCACGAAGCCCACGCCCATGATCAGCCCACCGACGATAGCCGAGGGCAGGAACGCCGGATTCACGTAAATCACGCTGGCGTCGAGCCACCCGAGTTTGGCGAAGGCCACGACGCCCAGCATCGCAGTGGCGCCCGCGGTAAAGAACACGCGGAGCACCGTGAAGTCGGTTCCGTAGAACAGTCCTGTTAGCTTCCGGGATGAAGAGAAGCCAGCCTGCTCCAGAATGAAACCGAATCCGACGCCGACCAGGAGGGCGACGATCAGGTTGAGTTCGTTGGTGATGATGTCAGGAACGAGCGGACCCATGATTGCCCTCCGGTGCAGGAAGCCAAAGCCTGCGGACGAAATAGGCGACGGCATACGCCGACCCAAAAATCGCGGCCATCGTCACGATGCCACCAAGCGACATGACCGCCATGCCACTCAGCGCGGCGCCGCTGGTGCAACCGCGCCCGAGTTGAGCGCCGGCGCCGAAGAGGGCGCCTCCGATCAAGGCCCCGACCAGGCGCCGCGGGATGGTGACGTGAGGCGGCCGCTCGGTGAACAGGCGGAGGCGGTCGGAGACCACGCCAGAGAGGAACCCGCCAATCAGCACGCCGATGACCTCGAAGACCAGCCATGTCTTGAGCGGCCCGCCGCCGGAGGCGTCGTAGTGGAAGAACTCGTTGGCGGCCGCGTGGGCTGGGGCTGCCTGCACGACCACCGCGGTCCATGTGCTCCGATAGGCACCGCTCGCGCCCAGGCCCCGGCCGGAAATGAAGATCGTCATCAAGAGCAGAAGGCCAAGCAGAACGCCAGCCAGATAGGGGTTCATGTAACGCGTGTTCATGCCATCGCCTCCTGTTCACCCGGAGCAGCCGGGTCGCTGTGTTCAAGGTCTTCGTAGCCCGTGATCATCGCCTTGAGATTGGAGGTCGCCGTGGCGCCCGTCGTGATCAGGTAGACGTGAGCCACCACAAACGCCACCAACAGGAAGGCGCCGGCGGTATGGACCACGGCGATCGCCTGAAGACCATGTACGTTCAGCGCCTCCATGCCATAGCGCTGCGGATACCGATAGAACATATAGAGCAATCCCGAGATGACCAGCACTGGTATGACCAGGATCTTGAGTGAGAGATAGGTCAGCTTCTGCAAGGGATTCAGCTTGCTGAGAACGGTCTTCTTGGTCGGATGCGGCGCTCCATGGAACACACCAATCAAGTAGTACTCCACCTGGGCTCTGAGAAACCGCCGCGTCGGGATGTACTGACGCCAGGCGCTGGTCGTAAAGTGCCAGAACACAGCAAACGCGATGAGGACGATGAAGGCCCACGCTGCCAGACGGTGGAGATGCACCGCCTGCCCGAACCCCAGGAAGCTGATCGAACCGTGTACCTCGAATCCAGTCAGCGCAAGAAACAGAATCAGGATCGACTGAGTCCAGTGCCAGAATCGCTCGAATCCCTGATAGACGTACGACCGGGTCGTGCTCATCGTCTGCCTCTCTTTCGCCGTGCCACAATGCGTGCCGAACCATGAACCAGCACGCCTCCGAACACCAACAGCAGTGCGACTCCGCCGAACGTGTCGACCAGGCCACTGCGGTCGCGGCCAGGCAGGTAGAAGTCTCGCAGGCCAGCCAATCGCGATCGCTGTCGCGTGTGACACTGCTGGCAGCCGACAGCCTGCGCCTTCGGAGCCACCATGTGGTTGAGCGGCAATGAAACGTCGGTCCTCACGAATGCGTACGAGCCGCTGTACGGCAACCCGACCGACCGCATCCCTTCTTCGGCCGAACGCTGCCAGTTGAAGTCCTTCCAGAATCCGCCCTCACCCGGCTCGCGAGCGAACAGCTTCGGCTGGATGAGCTGACGCGTCTTCTGGTCATAGATCTGGTTGGCGCGATGGATCTTGACCGGAACGATTTTCGACTGCCGATCGTCGTAGCTGCCGTAGAGCGTGTTGATGGGAACCGGCTTGGCCGGGTCAATCGCATCGCCGAGCAGATAGTGGCTGGCCGTGCCATTGAACCACGCGTACTCGGGCACGACGTTGGTCTGCCAGGTGAACGTCCCCTTGATGGAGGCGTAGACCAGATTGCCGGCGGCGTCGTGTTCTTCGAACGGCTTCCCATCCCGAAGTCGCCCGGCGGTGGACCAGTCCCAGGTCATCTTCGTCGCGTTCGCCCGCGCGTAGGTCGGGATATGGCAGGTCTGGCACGCCACCTTCAGCGTGTGCTCGTTCAGGACGTTGTCGTCGTGGGGGCTGGCGCTGTGGCACTGTTCGCAGGCCACGCGATTGCGGTTCATCGACGACACCGTGTATGACTTCCCGAGCATATTGTGGTTCTCGGCCACGTGACAGTCGACGCACTGCATATTGGCGCCCTCGCTCGCCATGTGCACGTCCAACTGCCTGTTGCCATCGAACAGGGCCTGCTCGAGGTCGCCGTGCTTGACGTTGTTGCCGCCGCCGCCGAAGAAGTGGCACGTGCCGCAGTTGGTCCGCTGCGGTCGCCCGACGTGCTGGGCCACTTGCTGCAGGTTGACCGTCGCGGCTGGCATGCCGCCGCGCGTTTTCGAATAGGTATTCGAATTGTCGTGACACGCAAGGCAATCAATGTTGGTCGGGTCCGTGAAGTCGAAGCTGGCGTCGACCATGCCGTATCCGGCATGGCACGAATCGCAGCCCTCCAGATTGCTCGACACGCCGATGCAGAAGTTGTTCAGGATGTTCTTCTTGCCAATCTCCCGAATCCCCCGGCCCGCCACGTACTCACGCCTGGTCCAGTTCCAGTGCGAGGAGGCCATGACCTCCACACCACGTCCGGTGTGACACGCCAGACAGGCGGCGGTGACCTCGCGCGGTGACGCAAAGGTGCGTTGCAAGGCCGCGAGTTTCGAGTGATCGATCGGCGAGACGTGCCGCGTCGGGTAGCGCGCCTTCAGACGCTCGAGCGGACTCACGGTGGCATCGCGACGACCCAGAGTGCCGACCACCACCGTGGCGGCCAGTCCCAGCACAACGAGGATGAGTACGATCTTTCGCATGAAGTGGTCCCCGAATCGACACCGCGTCCCTGCGCGGAGTATCACGCGCCGACTAAGACACACGCCCGAAGTATCGACACGGGAGCTGACGGCACCCTGGGGGGCGAACCGCGGGAGCCAAAGACGCAGCCGGGCGGAAGGGGGACGCGAGACCGGCGTGATCGGCCCGCTGCTGTCGTAGATTCAGCTTCAAGCAAAAGGTGACACCGTTGCACGACCGGGCCACGACGGCCGGCCGTTCTCGGTTGAGCGTCTGCCGCCTGTCCGCTTGAGTTCAACCCCGGTCGTTTCTGAAGCGGCCATCGGAGCGCGTGTTGCCTGCGGCACGCGAGCTAGTCGAGAGCCATCCAATCGACTCCACATCCCAGCAGTCGAAGTCGGGAACGAACGGCTTGATGTCGATCAGCGGTGTCAGGTCAAGGACATCGACGTTTTCGACGTCAAGGCTGGCGCCCCGGATTCCGCGCAGACGCCAGACACTAATCCCCACTGGATTGGGCCGTGCCGGGGAGCGTGTCGAGAAGATGCCGTGCTCGCGTGAATCGAGGAACGGGACAACGCGGAGTTGTGCCGGGGGCGCCTGGTGGAGATGGTAAATGACGAAGATATGGGAGAACTCCGCGAGATCGGCCAGTCCGGGTACGAACTCGGGGAGTATCTCAATCGTGCCTCTGACGCCGATCGCTCCCCGAGGCTGTATGGGCATGTTCGCGATGTCGGTGAACGGCGTGCGGATGGTACCGATCGGGCTGAGGCTGATCAGGCTCATGACGACAGTCCCTGGTTGTTCGCCCCGTGGCGAGCCATTCTCTTATTGAGCGCCGCCACCTTCAATCGATGCGCCATCCCCCCGCACGGGATCAGCAGATTGGGGAACCCGCCTCTTGACAATTATGGACATATGTTCATAAATAGGCAAGAGGTCTTGCACCGTGCCACGTCCCTTCTGCCACCGTCGGATCGCCGGCCAGCCGGCCGCGTCGGTCTTCAAACCGGCTGGCATGCTCACGATGCTGCACGATGACGTGGTGATGACCCTTGACGAGTTCGAGGCCTTGCGCCTGGCCGATCTCGAGAGGCTCTATCAAGAGGGAGCCGCCGAACAGATGCAGGTGTCGCGCCCCACGTTCTCGCGCATCATCGACTCGGCGCACTCCAAGATTGCGGACGCGCTCGTGCACGGCAAGGCTCTCAGGATCGAAGGTGGCCACGTGCGGGTGCAACCGGGCCAACGGCGCTGCTGCCGCTTGCACGACGGGGCCGCCGAACCACGTTCGCGGCGAACCGCCCCCTGCGGAAAACCATGCCCCCGCGAAAAGGAACCCACGTGAACATCTGTATCCCCGTCGAGGCGGATCAGGGTCTCGCCAGCCCCGTCTGTGCGCACTTCGGTTCGGCCCCGTTCTTCATGATTGTCGACACCGACAGCGGAACCTGCCGCGCCATTCCAAACCGAAACCAGCACCACGCGCATGGCATGTGCCAGCCCCTGGCGGCCATCCAGGGTGAAGACCTCGGCGGCATTGTCGTGGGCGGCATCGGGATGGGCGCGCTGAACAAGCTGCAGATGGCCGGACTGCAGGTCTATCGAGCACAACACCCGACAGTGGAGATGACCCTGGCGTCCTTCAGAGCTGGTGAATTGCCGACGATGTCCGCCGAAGCGGCGTGTGGACAGCACGGACAAAGCCATCACCACGAACCTGGCCCCGATCACAACTAAGGAGGCGGCACGTGAGCGAGGGATGGGTAATCAAGCTGAATTCGACGCCGAACCCCGTCACGCCGCAACCGCGAGTCGTCTATCTGCCGCTGCACGACAGCACCCGGAGATTGGATGGAGGTGAGAGCGTGTCGAACCCAATTCGCGTAGGCATCATCATCTGCGACAGGTATCGGACGTGCGCGGGCGGAAAGTGTCTACGAGCTCTTCGGGCTCACGAAGGCGCCTTCAAGGCCTATGAAGGACGCGAGGTCCAGCTCGTAGGGTTCACGACGTGTGCTGGGTGTCCGGGCGGCAACGTCGAGTATGCGCCGGAGGAAATGAAGAAGAACGGGGTCGACGTCATCCATCTGGCGACAGGCCTGATCGTCGGCTATCCCCCGTGCCCCCATATCGACTACTTCAAGACATTCATCACGGAGAAACACGGCATTCCGGTCGTCATCGGCACCCATCCAATCCCGGAGAAGTACTACCTCACACACCAGGCGTGCGGAACGTGGAGCGGACCGGAGTGGGCGGAACGGCTGGCCCCGACCATCGGCGACCAGCCAACGCGGCTCACATACGACTGACCGTCGGCGCCGATTCACTGATACTGGAGACACCATGAAGGGCACACCCACAGGCTTCAACAGCAGACTCGTGCACGGCGGTTACCATCCCGACGCGACGGGCGCAGTCAACGTCCCCATCTACCAGTCGTCCACGTTTGCTTTTCAGGACGCCGCCCATGGTGCGGCGCTCTTTGCCGGCCAGCAGCAGGGCTACATTTACACTCGCATCGGCAATCCCACGATCGCGGCGTTGGAAGAGAATGTGGCCTCGCTCGAGAATGGCCTCGGCGGCATCGCCACCAGTTCAGGTATGGGAGCGGTGAATACCGTCTACATGGCCCTGCTCGGCCAGGGCGCTCACATGGTGAGCACCGCGTCGGTGTACGGCCCCAGCCGCGGCCTCGTTGAGAAGCACTTCGGTCGTTTCGGCGTGCAGGCTGATTTCGTCGACACCTCCAAGCTGGACAACCTCCGCAAGGTCATGCGGCCGGACACGCGCCTGGTCTACGTCGAATCCCCGTCCAATCCGGCCATGCAGGTGACCGACATCGCGGGTGCCGCTGCGATCGCCCATGAGCAGGGGAGTCTTCTGGCTGTGGACAACACCTTTGCCAGCCCGTACCTCCAGAGACCGCTGGACCTCGGCGCCGATATCGTGCTGCACTCCATCACCAAGTTCATCAATGGTCATGCCGACGTGGTCGGCGGCATCCTCGTTGCCCGGGAACCAGGCGTGCTCGCACGACTGAGGGACGTCATGGTTCAGACGGGCTGCAACATGGACCCGCACCAGGCCTTTCTGGTGCTTCGGGGATTGAAGACGCTGGGGATTCGCGTCGAGCGAGCGCAGGCAAGCGCCATGAGTATCGCCCGCTGGCTGGAGGCGCATCCAATGGTCACCGGGGTGAGGTACATCGGTCTGCCCTCCCATCCCCAACACGAACTGGCAAAGCGCCAGATGAGCGGCTTCGGCTCGATGATCAGCTTCGAGTTGAAGGGAGGCCTCGACGCGGGCCGGCGGCTCATGGACAACGTCCGCCTCGCCACGCTGGCTGTCTCGCTGGGTGGTGTGGAAACGCTCATCGAACATCCGGCCTCGATGACTCACGCGTCGATGTCCAAGGAAGCACGGCAGGCTGCCGGCTTCACGGATGGCCTCGTGCGATACTCGGTCGGCATCGAGGACGTCGCGGACCTCATCGCCGACCTGGAACAGGCGCTGGACGCGTGTGGAACCGAGTCTGAGGACCGCAGGGAGCGGGAACGCCAGAAAGCGAAGGCGCGATGTTGACCGCAGAGGATCTCGAACGCCAGAAGGAGCACTTCGCGAAACGGACCGTTCAATTCACGAGCCTCGGCTACGACCGGTTCGCGGCCGCATCGTTCATCATCGACCAGGGTGGAGTACTCGAGGGACCGGCCCTGGATATCGGCACCGGGATGGGCATCACGGCGCGGGAGCTGGCACGCCGGGGCCTCGATGTGGTCACCATCGACACGAACGCCGACGATCAACGGGTGGCCTCTTTCCTGACCGACGATCCCGTTCTCGCTAACCGGCTGACCTTCACGCTGGCGGATGCCGCCGCCCTGCCGTTTCCCGATGGACACTTCGGGTGTGCCGTGGCTGTCGATGTCCTGCATCACCTCGAGTCCGGGGGTTCTGTGCTCGCCGAGCTCGTGCGGGTGGTCAAGCCTGGTGGGGCGGTGGTTCTCGGAGACTTCACCGTTGAGGGTTTCGCCTTGGTGTCCAAGGTGCATGCGGGCGAGGGACGGATACACCCCGAGGGGCCGGTCACGGTTGACTGGGCCTGCGGGTTCTTATGCGCGCTGGGCCTGACCGAGCGGCACGTAGCGGGGGGACACATGCACGACGTGCGCGTCTTGCGCACACCTCATCACGCCGACCTGCCGGACGGTCAATAGGTCAGCGTGGCCTCCGCCATGCACGGCTGGGTGACGCGGGCCATCGTCGATCCCGCCCCGGCCGGCCCCGCGTCACTAGCACGCTTCCCAGTCAGGCCCTGCGCCAGGGGACGAACGGCCGTGCAAGCGCCATCAGCAGCAACGCCACACCGAAGGTGCAGACCATTGTGCCGCCCGTCGGGAGATCGAGCTTCACGGACAGATACACTCCCACCACCGACACCATCGTCCCCATCGTCCATCCAATCGCGAGGCGCGCGCCGATGTGATCCGAATACAGCATCGCCGCCACGCCGGGCACGATGAGGTAGCTGAAGACGAGGAGCACCCCCGCGATGGAGACCGACGATGTCACGATGATCCCAAGCGAGGCGTAGAACAGGAAGTCCCACCAGCGAACGTGGAGTCCCGCGGTCTCGGTTCGCCCATGGTTGACCGAGATCTCCAAGAACCTCTTCCGACAGACGAGATGGAAGGCGCCGACGCCCGCGAACAGCCAAGCCATCTTGAACACCTGCTCCCACGACACCACGAGGATGTTCCCGACGAGCATTTCCTTGAGGTGCTCGCTTTCGGACGGTGCCCTGCTCATGGCAAGGATGGACGCGGCGGCCGCCACGGCGTAGCAGATGCCAACAATCGCCTCCCGCGGGATCCGCGATGTGCGTATCAGCGCCGTCGAAAAGACCGCTGCGCCGATGAGCGTGAAGCCAAGGCTCACCCAGGTCACCAGCGGCGTGCCCGGGTGGCCCGTAGCGCCCGGCAGCACCAGAGCGACGGTCGCGCCCATCACGGCGATTTGCGCGAGCGCCAGATCCACGAAAATGACGCCACGCTCGATGACGTGCAACCCCAGGTACGTAAGCGCGCCGGTCAGAAGGACACTGGCGGCGACGGGCGCCGCCAGCAGAAAGACGACACTCCAGTTCATTGGGAGGGATCTCGGAGGGGCGACAGGATTGTAGCAGGACGAGGCGGAGCCGCCGGCGAGCGTTCAGCAGCAGCGGATCCACCGACACCGCTACATGCCGGGCAGCCTTGGGATCTGTTTGCGCTTGGACGCCTTGTAGTAAAGCGCCCATCCCTTCTTCAACCAGTGCCCGACCACTGGCAGGGGCACCAGGGTCTGCTTTCGATCGTCGCGATAAACGTAGGCCGCTCCATCACCGGTGTCCATCAGACACACGATGTTGACGTGCTCGAGGTAACTTGGGCGCTCCGATCGGCCGGTTTCCCGGTTGACGATGGTCTGAGCGGCCGTGCGCGCCATGACCTCGGCGACGTGCCCCTGCTTGGCTCGCCACTCGGGGCCCTCGAGCGCCGCCACGTCTCCGATGGCGTACACCCCGGGTCGCTCTTGCACCTCACAAGTGCCGTCAATCCGCACGAACCCGGCTTCGTTCTGGGGCAGATCCGAGGCCTTGACGACAGGGTGCCCCTCTCCAGCAGCAATGAACACGACGAGGTCAGAGTCGATTCGACTGCCATCCTCCAGCACGACACCCGCGTCATCGAACGCCGTGATCTTCTTGCCATAGCGGCTTTCGATCCCGAGTTTCCTGAACAGCGTCGCGACCGTCTTGACGGCACCGCTCCCCATCCGCTGCCCGGGAACCGCCATAGGAGCAAAGAACGTCAACGTGAAGCCATCGCGCAGATGACGGCGACGCAGCAGCGTGTCGATGTTGAACATCAACTCGAACGCCGGTCCGCCGCGAACGGCCGACGGATCCACGGGATTGCCGCCGAACCCGATCGCGATTCGCCCGTGCCCGGCGCTGATGAGCGCGCTCAGCGCCTTCTCGATGTCGACCGACCCCGCGGGTTCACCGCATGGTGTGTGGGTGTGCTCTACCCCCTTGGGCTGCAGTTTGGCGCCGCCGATAGCGACGATGAGGTAGTCGGCGGTATGTGGCTGACCGTCGATCGTGGCAAGCCGGTGTGCGCTGTCGATCGAGTCGACCCGACCTTGCAGAAACCGGAACCCGTGCGTGCGCGCAAGCGCCCCGAGATCGAGGCGGACATCGTCGAGGTGGGATTCGCCTGTCGCTACCCAGATTGACGTCGGATAGATGAACAGGAACGGACGGTTGGAGACCAGCGTCACGTCGAACTGGTCCTTGCGAAGAAAGATCGCCGCCTCGAGGCCGGCGAACCCGCCGCCCAGGATCAGAACTGACGTTGCCATCCTCTTACTTCTTCGAGCGGGTTGAGATCCCAAACGGCACGTACGCCGGGCACCAGCCGATCGCGGCGGTCGCCAGCGGTACGACGCCAATCCACGCCCACACGGGGCCGCCGGTCAGTACCCATGCCAGCAGTCCGAGGCCCGCCAATACCCGCACAGTCCGATCGACTCCGCCCATGTTGCTCGTCATCGCATCCTCCGAGGTTGTCGCGAGGCGTCGGCCAAGTCAGAGAAGCCCGGCCACACGCCGGGCGTTGTCGATCCGTCCGGGGCCTCTGTGCTGACAGAGATACAGATCTGGTCGGTTCGGTGACAGCGCGCCTCCGCGTGGCTCTTGTCACCTTTGCCCACCGGCGTGCATCTCTTGGAGTAACAACGGCCGAGCCAACATGTGGAAGAACGCGAAGATGCCGCGACCGAAGTCCCGAACCCGAAACGAATCGTCGATCCGTCGAACCGTCCGACGCGGATGGAGCCACCGCGAGCCGGTCATGTGGACGCTCATCGTCGTGCTCGCGTTGACCGTCCAGTGGCCCATGCTGAAGGGTCGGTACTACGGCGCGACGGGAACGGCCGCGCCATCGTCGGCTGTGGCGTGGCGAACCGACATGGCCGCAGCCCTGACCGAGGCGCGGACAGCCCACAAGGGCGTGTTCGTGGATTTCTCCGCATCATGGTGCCCGCCGTGCATCGCGATGAAACACGAGGTCTGGCCCGACGCAGAGGTGGCCCGGGCGATCAACGCCGGGTACGTGCCCCTCGCGGTGGACGCGGATCAGGACAACGGCGTGTCGGCCCGCTACCAGGTGGAGAACATCCCGACGGTGCTCCTGCTCGACGCCGATGGCCGCGTCGTGAAACGAAATAACGGCTACTTACCCAAATCAGGGATCCTGCGATTCCTGGCCGAGGCGGGACACTAGCGACTGACGGTGGCCTGCCGTCGCCTGCCGTCGCCTGCCTGTTGCGCATACGCCTGCTGAGCTATACTTCTCTCACCTGCTGGTTTGATCCTGCCCCCCGCGCAGGAACCGCTGTTACAACCCATTCCTGCGACCCGAACGATGACCGCTGGTGCAGGTCTTATGACCGTCTCCAAGGATTCCCATGAGCATGATCTATCTGGATAACGCAGCCACGTCGTTTCCAAAGCCGGAAGAGACCTACGTCTTCATGGACCAGTTCTACCGAACGCACGGCGTCAATCCGGGCCGTTCGGGTTACGACCTGTGCATGGAAACGGGACAGCTGGTCGATGACACGCGGAAGCTGCTGACTCGCTTCTTCAACGGCACCGACCCCGACCGTCTGATCTTCGCCTACAATTCGACCGACGCCTTGAATCTCGCCCTGTTCGGGATGCTCGCGGCCGGCGACCATGCCATCACCACGACGGTCGAACACAACGCGATCCTGCGTCCGCTGCATCATCTGGCGCACCACAACGGGGTCGAGGTCGACCACGTGCCGTTCGACGCGCAGGGCTTCGTCGATCCCGACGCGATAGCCGCCCGCTTCAAGCCGAACACCCGCGTCGTCGCCATCAACCACGCCTCGAATGTGATCGGCACGGTACAGCCCATTGGGGAAATCGGCCGCCGCTGCCGTGAACGCGGCATCCGGCTCGTCGTCGATGCGTCGCAGACGGCCGGCAAGATCCCGATCGATGTGCAGGCGATGGACGTGGATGTGCTGGCGTTCACCGGGCACAAATCGCTGATGGGGCCGACAGGCATCGGCGGGCTGTACGTGCAGGAAGGGGTTGACATCAGGCACACGCGCGCCGGCGGAACCGGTGTGCGGTCGGCGCAGCGGTCGCACCTCGACGAGTACCCGTGGCGCCTCGAATACGGCACCCCCAACATCATGGGCATCGCCGGCATCAACGCAGGCCTGCAGTGGATCGCGAAGACGGGCCTCGCGGCGATCGACGAGCACGAGATGCGTTTGATGCGCCGTCTGGTGGATGGCCTCCGCGGCATACCGGGTGTGAGCCTCTATTGTCAGGACGATCTGGCCAACCACATCGGCGTGATGGTCTTCAACGTGGATGGATTCGACGCGGGAAACACCGGCACGATCCTCGACGTCGACCATAACATCGCCTGCCGGACAGGGCTGCACTGCGCACCGAGGGTGCACGAGCAACTCGGATTGGACAAGCTGCACGGCGCGGTCCGCTTCGGCATCGGCCCGTTCAACACGGACGATCACATCACGACCGCCATAGGCGCCGTCGGCGAGATCGCCGCCGCCCGAGCCAAGAAAACCCGCTGAACAGGACACGACTTCCATGCCCACGATCGAGCTGAATGGCCGAACCTACGCCGTTGACGAGAATGGTTTTCTCGAAGAGCCCCTCATCTGGAATGACGGAGTCGCGACGGACCTCGCGACCACTGAGGGCATCACCACGATGACCGACGAGCACTGGGTGCTGGTTCGGTACATCCGCGACTATTACCTGAAGTTCGGCATTGCGCCGATGGTGCGCAAGCTGTGCAAGGAAACCGGCAACACCCTGTCGCACGTCTACGATCTGTTTCCGTCGGGACCGGCCAGCGGCGCGTGCAAGGTTGCTGGACTGCCCAAGCCCACCGGCTGCGTCTAGCGATCCCGATCAGCCGGACGGTAGCCGGCGGGGGCGCGTTGCCCCGCGCCGAACTCGGCGCATCCGGCCCTCGTCTGCGGACCAAGGAGTCGACATGACCGTCATGGTGTATGCCGCCATCGTCGTCTGCGGCATCGTATTCGTGGCCGCTGCCGTGGCCCGGGCTGTCTGGTATGCCCGAAGCCCGATTCATTTGCGATGGGAACTCTACCCCGTCCCGCACGAACGTCCGGACCGGGTCGCACACGGCGGGTCGTACTTCGAAGGCAGCGAATGGTGGCTCGAGCGCCGGCGGCCCAACATCTGGGGCGAAATCGCCGTGATGGTCCCTGAAGTCCTGTTTCTGAAGGCCCTCCGGGAATTCAATCCGGCGCTCTGGTGGCGATCGTTCCCGTTTCACTTCGGGCTCTACCTGACCGCGTGCGCGGGTGTCGGGTTGGTCGCGATGGCGGCCGTTGCGCAACTGGGCGGACGGGCAATGGCCGCGGGCCCGCTCTGGGATGTGGTGGCCGTGATCGTGGCCGTCACGGGCGCGCTCGGAATCGTGGGCGCCATGCTTGGGGCCCTGGCGCTGCTCCATCGCCGAATCACCGACGCCACGCTCAGGCCCTACACGACGGCGGGCGATGTCTTCAACCTGCTCTTCTTCGTCGTCGCGTTCGGCGCGCTTGGCGGCGGCTATCTCGTGCGGCCAGCGGGTGCTCCCGGGGCGCTGTCGATCGCCATCGGACTGCTGTCATGGGATGGAGGCCTTCACCTGTCCCCGCTGCTCGCCGTCGGACTGGTGCTGACGGCGGCGCTCCTCGCATACATCCCGCTGACACACATGTCCCACTTCATTGGAAAGTACTTCACCTATCACGCCGTGCGCTGGGATGACGCGCCGCTTGGACACGACGGGAAGATGGCCGCGGAGTTGGCCAGGTACCTCACCTATCGGCCGACGTGGGCTGCGCGACATATCAAGGTCAATGGGGCGTCGACCTGGGCCGAGATCGTCACGACCAATCCGACCCGAGAACACAAGTCATGACCGAGCCGACGCGGTTTTCCGATCTGTCGAACCGGGATCACCGGCGGGTCATCCATCTCGAGCCGTCCGAGCTTCCACCGTTGAGCGTCAGGACGACGGTACCCGCGCCGCCAAGGGCCGCGAAGGCCGCGGAACCGTCTGCGGATGGGTTCGCCCTGGATGACACGCAAGCGCTGGATCTGCCGCAGCCAACGACTCCCGAGGAAGAAGACGCGCTGGTTCGCGCCTTCCTCTCGGGCCTGGAGAAGCTCTTCACGCGCGAGAACAACTGGACGTTTCTTCAGCCGCTGCTCCTCAGCATGGAGCACTGTGCCCACTGTCAGACGTGCTCGGACGCCTGCCATATCTTCGAATCCTCAGGCCGCGAAGAGCTGTACCGCCCCACGTTTCGATCCGAGATTTTCAGGCGGCTCTACTTCCAGCACGTGAAAGGCGGCGGCCTCGTCTCGGCGTGGCAGCACGGCACCGTTGAGTTGAATTGGCCGCTCGTCGCGCGGCTGGCTGAACTGGCGTACCGCTGCAACCTGTGCCGCCGCTGCGCGCAGACGTGCCCGATTGGCGTCGACAACGGCCTCCTCGCGCACGAACTTCGAAAGCTCTTCAGCCAGGAACTCGGCATCGCGCCCAAAGCCCTCCATGCGGCAGGGTCGATGCTGCAGCTCAAGTCCGGTTCATCGACCGGCATGATCCCCGCCGCCGTCATCGACAATGTGCAGTTCATCGATGAGGAGATGACCGAAAAGACCGGCACCAAGGTCGAGACGCCGTGGGACGTCGAGGGCGCTGACATTCTCCTGATCCATAACGCAGGGGAGGTGCTCGCGTGGCCGGAGAATCCGGGAGCGTTCGGCGTCATCCTGAACGCGGCCGGCCTCTCGTGGACGATGTCGTCGGAGATTGCCGGGTATGACTCGGTCAACTACGGGCTCTGGTACGACGACGCGCAATTCGCGAGGGTCGCGCTGCTGCACGCACAAGCGGCCAAGCGTCTTGGGGTGAAGAAGATTGTCGTCGGGGAGTGCGGACATGCGCACAAGTCCCTGCTGGTCATCGCCGACCGTCTGCTGACCGGCGATCTGCGGGTGCCTCGTGAGAGTTTCCTCACAGTGCTTCGAGACATCGTCGTGAGCGGTCGCCTGAAGCTCGACCCCTCGCGCAACGACTTCCCCGTCACACTGCACGACCCGTGCAATATGGTGCGGCTGATGGGCATCGTCGAGCCCCAGCGCGAGATCGTCCGACGCGTGTGCCCGCAGTTCCGCGAGATGACGCCTCACGGCGTGGACAACTACTGCTGTGGCGGCGGGAGCGGCTTCGCCATCATGAGCGGACACGGATTCCAGGATTGGCGGGCGGAGATCTCAGGGCGCAAGAAGCTTCAGCAGATCCTGGACGTGTTCGCGGATTGCCTCGATCCGTCGGTCCGCAAGTACGTCTGCGCCCCGTGCAGCAACTGCAAAGGGCAGATTCGCGACATGCTGGCCTATCACGGCCAGTGGCAGCAGCACGGCATCCAGTACGGGGGCCTGGTCGAATTGGTGGTGAACGCTATGGAAGGCGTCAAGCCAGGATTTATCGAGTGGGAGTGGCACTGAGCCGTACGAGCCCATCATTGGCGGTCGCACGTTGACACTGTTGTTTGGGCAGGACTAGGATCCTGGTAGAACGTGGGGACCAGGTCTTGTTCAGACGGTAGCCCACGTCGGCCACCGCCCCCGCTGGCAGCTCAGAGCAATCTGGGTTCCATCCGTCATCGATCGCACCCAGGAAAGAAGACACTATGAAGATCGCCATCGCAACAGATCAGGACTTCGTTGCTTCGGGTTTCGGCTGCTGCCCCTTCTGCAGCATTGTCGACATCGAGGATGGGCGGATCCGAGAGTCCCTGCTGATTCCCAATCCCGGCGCGAGCCACTCGTTTTGGGCGGATCTGTTCGTGCGGAACTCTATCAAGTTCGTCATCGCGGGTTCCATGGGCCCAACGGCCCGGTCCGTCATGATCGGAAAAGGCATCCAGCCTGTGCTCGGCATCAAAGGCCAGGTCGACGACGTGGTGCGGCGGTTTGCTGCCGGAGAACTCGGCGTTGATGTCCAGACCGATGACGAGCACGTGACCGCATGTTGCGAGTGCAAACACTAACGGAGATGGCAACCGGACGGCCGGGCGCGTCCACCCCAGCCGATCACCCTGAACGGGCATGACAGATGGCTACCGGCGCTGACTCGGCGTACCGCACATTCCTCGAGGCGTTTCCGGAGTACTCGGCGCACTCACCGTTGGATGCCTTGCGGGCAACCGACTACGAACGGCTCGACAGGCAGGGCCACGTCTACCTCGACTACACGGGCGCGGGCTTGTACGCGGCGTCACAGATCCGGCGCCACCACGAACTCCTGTTGGATCGGGTTCTGGGCAATCCTCACTCGGACAACCCAACGTCGCTTGAAGCCTCGCGGCTGGTCGACGAGGCCCGAGCTGCCGTCCTCCGGTTCTTCGAGGCGGATCCGAGCGAGTACGGCGCGATCTTCACGCCCAATGCCAGCGGCGCGCTCAAACTGGTCGGGGAATCGTACCCCTTCGAGTCCGGTGGGCGCTTTCTGCTGACCTACGACAACCACAACTCCGTGAACGGAATCCGGGAGTACGCGCGTCATGGCGGCGCGAGTGTCACGTACCTGCCGGTCCTCAGTCCGCAGCTGCGAATCGACGGTGAAGCGGTGCTCGCCGAACTCCAGACGACCACGCCCGGAGCGTCTCACCTGTTCGCCTTCCCGGCGCAGTCCAACTTCAGCGGTGTGCAGCATCCGCTGGAGTGGATCTCGCTCGCGCACGATTTGGGATGGCACGTCATCCTCGATAGCGCCGCCTTTGCTCCGACCAATCGCCTTGACTTGTCGGCGATACACCCCGACTTCGTGCCGCTATCGTTCTACAAGATGTTCGGCTACCCCACGGGCATCGGGGCGCTGATCTATCGGCACGAAGCGTTGCGCGCGCTCAGGCGCCCCTGGTTCGCCGGGGGAACCATCACGGTCGCTTCTGTGCAGGGTGAGGGCTGGCACCATCTAGCACCCGGGCACGCAGGCTTTGAGGACGGCACGGTTGACTATCTCGGGTTGCCGGCAGTGGCCATTGGGCTCGAGCACCTGGCGGCAATTGGCATCGATACGATTCACGATCGTGTCATGGCTCTGACCGGCTGGCTGGTCGCTCAGTTGACGTCGGTCAGACATTCGAATGATGCGCCTCTCGCGCAGGTATTCGGGCCAACTGATCTGACGCGGCGTGGAGGCACGATCGCCTTCTACCTGCTCGCGCCGGACGGCTCACCGTACGACGTCCGCGCGATTGAGAAGGCCGCCTCCGACGCGCATATCTCGCTGCGAACGGGGTGCTTCTGCAACCCCGGGGATGGCGAGGTGGCCCATGGGATCACGCGGGACGATATGGCGAAGTGCTTCGTCTGCACCGTGGCGCCGGTGAGCTTCGAGGACTGCGCGGAGACGCTGCGGGCGTCGACGGGGAAAGCCCCCAATACGATCCGCGTGTCATTTGGCCTCGCGTCGAACTTCGCTGACGCCCAGGCGCTCATCGCCTTCACTGAGACGTTCCGGGACGTCCCGAGCGCGACCGTCGGTCTGTGACTGACGGACGGGCAGAGCCTGCGGCCGGCCGCCTCTCGTTCTGTTTCTATCGCCCAGATCGGCCATCCCGACCTCCACCCGGACGATGGTCGCCAGGTGCCGGCACCGTGCCATCCCCGCCGGCGATCACCTTGGCGATGTCAATCGGGGTCTTCCCCTGCGCGGTGGCCAGTTCTCGAATCATCGTGTTCGCGGCCGCGGCAATGCCCGCGTCCGCAAGGCGCTCGAGCCCGAGTTCCAGCGGTACGCCGTACCGTTCACACACCTGCTGCACGTTCATCCGGCCCCAGCCTCCAGGAGCGCCCTGACTGACCACCGGCTTGGCGCCCTCAGGCTGTATCCGTTGATAGACCTGCTGCGGCGTCAGGTTGTGCTGCGTCGCGATCTGCTGCACCGTGAGCTGCGCCGAATCCACCTTGACACCACGGCGAGCGAGATTGGCGATGACCGTCTCTGCCGGCATCTTGACCGTCTCCGCCAGTTTCTCGACCGTGAGCAATTCGGCATGCGGCAAGGGCGGCTCGCTGCTCGTCGTCGACCACGAGTTCTTGACCTCTTCGCCCACGGTCATCACCGTGCTGAACGGCGGCATACCGGCGATGGTCGCCGTCAAGAGCAGGGCGGCGGCGGCGCTGGCGGCCAACAGCTCTCGCTTCATCCGCACGCCCGCGTGCAGCTTCGACTTGAGATACGCCAGCAGCACCTTCCAGTTGAAGTAGAGATGGAACCCCGCCGCCACCAGGAAGAGCAGGGCCACCAGGGTGTGGACGGCCTGCCACTGCCCCTTGCTCAACAGCAGCAGCCGCCAGACAGACCAGTTCGCGATGCGCCCCGGCGGCGCCACGTAGAGCACGACGCCGGAGACGGCGAGTGCCAGGAATGACTACACAACGTAGAAGCTGACGAAGACCTTCCAGTGGAACGAGCGAGTGGCCAACATGACGTGCCTCTAATCAGTGAACGACGATTGCCGATGATGACGGAGTGACACCGTCGAAACGCGGGAGGCGCATCCGGGTCGGGCTGCAGCAAGGACGAACACACGTGAGCCATCCGCGTGACGCATTCCGTGCCCGACCCGGGCTTTTCTCCCGAAGCTACTTGCGCGGTCCGCGGCCCTTACCCTTTGGACCGGTTCCGTCGCAGATGCCAGTACCCATGCCGCGCCCCTTGCCGCGCCCCATGCCCTGACCCTGACCCTGGCCCTGACCCTTTCCCGGACCCTGAGGGGTTCCTGCCTGGTAGTAGTCGCAGATGCCATCACCGTTCGCGTCGACGAACTTCGGTCCCACAGTCGTCTTTGTCGGCGCCTGCGGCGTGGTCGGCGTCTGTGCCAACGTGATGGCAGCCGAGATGGCCACGATGCCCATCGCCACAATCAATGCTCTTTTCATGGTCGTTCTCCTTGAAGATGCGTGCCGTTTGTTGAGTTTGCCAGCCGGCCATTCGTGCCGGCTGACCATCTACACTTCAACATCCGGGCCACATCCGGCCGCAACGCTTCGGACGCCACAAGTAGTTGATATGACAGACCTTGCGTGGATTGCGATGCCCTCGTCGTTCGGATGGGGATGGGGTTGGCTCGACCCGACGGTCGAGCGGTTCGACCATTTGGTCGAGCGTGATGGGCTTAGGAGTTCGGCAGGTCGTACTTCTTGAGTTTGTAGCGGAGGTGGCGCTCGCTCATCCCGAGCAGGTCAGCGGCCTTTGTCTGGACGCCTCCGGCCCGGGCCAGCGCGTCGACGATGAGGGCACGCTCGAACTCGGTGACGCGATCGACGAACGACGCAGGAGCTTCTCGGTTCTCGCCACGCAGTTGGCTGATGTGAATCGGGAAATCCGTCGTCGCCAACAGGCCTCCGCGCGCGAGCACCATCGCCCGGTGCATCAGGTTCTCGAGCTCGCGCACGTTGCCCGGGTAGTCGTACTTCAGTAGTAGATCCATCGCCTCGCGCGAGACGCCGTCTACGCGCGTGGCACTCTCGGCAGCAAACCGTCGAAGAAACACGTCCACCAGCAACGGGATATCCTCCCGGCGATCGCGCAGCGGCGGCAGCTCGATACAGACGACGTTGAGGCGGTAGTACAGATCTTCGCGAAAATCGCCGGCCCGTATCATCGCAGGAAGATCGCGGTTGGTGGCGGCGATCATGCGGACATCGATGTTGATCGAGCGCGAACCACCGAGCCGCTCGAAGGATTGCTCCTGCAGCACACGGAGCAGCTTTACCTGTGCGCTCTTCGGCAGGTCGCCAATTTCATCGAGAAACAGCGTGCCACCATCGGCGAGTTCAAATCGGCCGCGTCGTTCGCGGTCGGCCCCGGTAAACGCGCCCCGGTCGTGTCCAAACAGCTCGGATTCGATGAGGGTGTCGGGCAGGGCCCCGAGGTTGACGGCCACCAGCGCATGCTTCGCCCTCGGGCTCGCGTAGTGGATCGCCCGAGCCATCAGTTCCTTACCGGTTCCGCTCTCGCCCCTGACGAGAATGGTGGCGCGGCTGCCAGCAGCCCGCGCCGCCGTATTGATGGCCTCCGACATGCGGGCGTTTGCCGTCTCGAGACCTGCAAGCCGGTAGCGGGACGAGATCTGTTCTCGCAGGGCCTGGTTCTCGGAGAGGAGCGCGCGACGCTCGAGCGTGCGAGCCACCAGCACGTCGAGTTCATCCAAATCGATCGGCTTGGTGAGGTAGTCGGAGGCTCCCCGCTTCATGGCATCGACGGCGCTCGCCACCGTGCCGAATGCCGTCATCATGATGACCGGCACTTCGGGATTGATGGCCCGGAGGCCATCCACCAGCGCAAGGCCGTCTTTCCCAGGCATGTTCAGGTCGGTCAGCACCAGATCGATCGTTCTCGCCGTCGCGATCCCGAGAGCCTCGTCCACATTGGCGGCCGTCTCGACCGTCAAGCCCTGCTTGCGCAAGAAACCCGACAGCACCGAGCGCTGGGCGGGTTCGTCATCGACCACGAGCACGACCCGCTCAGCCACGGGAGGCGTCCATCTCTCGATGCGGGATCGTGACGATCATCGTCGTGCCTCGACCGACGACCGAGTCGACTTCGATGCTACCGCCATGGGCGTCCACGATTTGATGGGTGATGGCGAGGCCGACTCCGGTGCCGTCAGCCTTCGTCGTGAAATACAGGTTGAAGATCCTCTTGCGGTGCTCAAGCGGGATCCCGGGGCCGTGGTCTTCGACTTCGACGACGTGGGCCGATGCCGTCTTGGACGCCCGAAGTTCGATGCGGCCGCCTTCGGGGGACGCGTCGATCGCGTTTCTGACCAGGTTGTCGAGGGCCTGTTTCATCTGGTCGGGGTCGATCGCTGCCGCCCCGTCGCCACTCCACGTGGTTTCCAGCGTCACATCGCGCGCCGAGGCCTTCGATTGAAGACCGTCTGAGACTGCGGTCAACAGTGCATGAAGATTGGCGGGACGCAGCGCCAGCTTCGGGGGCCTGGCGAAATCGAGGAACTGCTGCACGATACGGTCGATCCGCTGGGTCTCGCCGGTGAGTACGTCCAGGAGTTCGCGCAATTCCGCCGGGTCCTGCATTCCAGCACCGTGCGCCTCTGGAACAAACTCGCGGCGCAACCGCTGCGCCGTCATCCCAATCGCGTTGAGCGGGTTTCGCACCTCGTGCGCCACCGTCGATGCCAGCTCTCCCATGGCCGCCAGGCGATCGCGGCGACGAAGGGCTTCTTCGGCGCGTGCGTGTTTCTCTGTGAGCGCGCCGAACTCCTGCCGCAGCACGACAAAGGCGAAGATGACGATTCCAAGGGCAAGTGCCGCAATCAAAGAGATCGACAGGCGGGTCAGCGTCCTCCGCTCGGCGCGCCGCAACCCCTCCAGATTCAGCCCGAGACGGAGCACCGGACTGCCGGCACGACTGGCGTCGACTGGTCCCGTGAACTCCAGGACCGGAATCGTGTCGATCACGCGTTCGCTCGCCGCCAGGCCCACCAGAGCCCGAGGAATCGGCACCGCATCGAAACCCGAGCCCGGCTGAACCGACGCCGCCGTCGCAGCCGTCGCCAGCGCGCCGTACGCGAGACGAGTGGTTCCTTCATCGAGCACGACGTAGGCGATCTCGGGAGCTGTTGTGGCGATATCCTCGAGTAGATGGTCGATGGAGGCCTGCCGCGATAATTCAGCTACCTGGCTCGCATCGATATTCAGCACGATCGCACCGCCGCGCGTGCGTCGAACACCCGCCGACAGGCGCCACCCGCTATCCCATCGCGCCCCATGAAGGTTGCTGACGACCTCTGCCTCGGAGCCCGAGAGCAGGCGGTCTGCAATGACGCCGATGCCGCCCCCTCCCCCGCTCCCCGATCCAGCACCCGGACCCGCACCGGTTGGTGGCCCACCCCCGCGGCCGCCGCCCGGTCCCTGACCAGGTCGGCCACCGGGCCCCGGCCCAAACCCCCTTCCCGCACCCGCTGGAGGGCCACCGATACCGCCGGTAAGTTCCCGCTGCCCTGCCGCCGAGAATACGGTCACGCGAAATAGTCTGTTCGAACGCGCGACCTCATCGAGCACCTGCTGAGTCAGCGCTCCCCGGGCATCGAGCAGATTGAGCAGTCTCGCGTTGTCCAGAAGCCTCGCGGTGAGCGTGGCCTGCGTCTGGGTACTCGCCGCCTCTCCCGCGCGAGCCGCGGCGGCCACCGCCTGCCTGAGTGAGGCCGCCTGGTCCACGAGCAGCGTCAGCAATTCCCGGCGCGTACTCGCGTAGTCAAACCACCCAATCAGGAGCAGGCCGACCGAGAGGATCAAGCTGGCGATGACGATGCGCACAGTCGCACTCCGCCGCCGAGCAATGTTGGCTAGATCCACGGCACCGACTCTTCCTAAGAGCGTAACCGACGAGGTTGTTACTTGACGACCGTTTTCACGTCAAAAACGGGCGGATGTTCCAGGTGCTTCTTCACCGCGCATTGCTCGGCTGCGCGCACGAGGGACGCGTGATACTTCTCGGGGAAATCCGGCGGCACTTCGATGTCCATCGCGACCGTTCCAATCAGGCCTGTCGCGGGATCCCGCTCGACGCGCTGAAGAATGCGAATTCCGTCGGTGGCCAGGCCGCGCTGTTTGCAGAAACCGAGCACGTAGATCCCTGCACACGTGCCGAGAGACGCCAGGAATAGCGCGAACGGCGTCGGGGCCGAGGCTTCGCCTCCACCCTGCGCAGGCTGATCGGTCCGAACGGTGAAGGACCCGAACTGCGCATCCACTCGGGCACCACCGGGAAACGAAATTGTCATGTCCATATGAAACGCTGCCTCGCGTGACCGCGCGTCTTGCGCCGCCATGGCGCAGGCGCGTGCTCTCTTGCTCAGATTCAGACCGAGACGACGTGGTTACAGGCCCATGTCGCGACAGCCAATGCCGATTACGAAACTGAAGCCGTACACACGGTCCCCGCAGGTGAGAGTATGGCGCAAAAAGTCGTTCCTTGGATGCTGATCCGCCTGGACCAGTCAGTGCTGGGAATTGAGTCTTCATCGTGGAGAGAGCTGTTGTTGCTCCCGCGCGCTCTGACCGAGCGGCTACACAAGTTGGTTGATGGCGGGCGCTACGCAGTCCTCTTCGACAACCTCGACGACACGCTCACGTTCGAGCGACTGCAAGTGTTCGACTTCGAAGCCATGCGGGCGTACCCCACGCTGCTCGAACCGCTGCTCTTTTGCGTCCTGCACCGCGTCACCGCCCGCGTGCAGGACCCGGCGGAGGCGGCCACGCTCAAGTTGTGCGTACTCGACGAAGCGTGACGCTTCGTCCAGCACCCCACGCTCCGCGCCTACCTCCACGAAGGCTTGAAGACATGGCGTAAACGGCACGCCGCGATGATTCTGGCGACGCAGGCGGCGACACTCTCGACGGGACGTGTCGAGGCGATCATGTCGAAGAACAAGAACGAATAAGTCGCAACGGCGACGTTCATCGACGACCGGGCCAGCAGGCTGATCGAAGAGGGCGGGATCGACGGAAAGAAGCCGAGCTTCACGGCCTGGACCGCCTCCGGGCGTCTTGATCCCGCAAAGCCAGCGACTGCATGTTCGCGTTGTGGTTTGCGGTTTACCGCAACTGAGCAGACGGCAGACGAGAACCGCAACCTGAACTTCTACGGCGACGAAGGCTGCCCCTCCATTTGTCTGCCCAAATGAGGCCGACGCGGTTTGTGATTACGACGTTGCGGGCCGTAGCCGATGGAAGTACCATGAGACGGATTCAATCCACGTGGCGGCATTCACTGGCTCGGAAGCCGCGATGAACATAACCAGCACATTCAGGGACGCCGACATCCGGCCGGAGCTGCGTTCTCTGCTGCTGCGTCAGCATCAGAATGAGCGTGGCACGGTGCTGGTCGAGGAACTCGGTTTTTGCAGGGGCCAGGCTCGGATCGACCTTGCCGTGGTGAACGGATTGCTCCACGGGTACGAGATCAAGTCAGACCGGGACAGTCTTCGCCGACTTGGCGGACAAGTGCACCTCTACGGAAAAGTGCTCGACATGGCCACGCTGGTCGCTGGCGAGCGCCATGTTGATGAAGCGGCCGAGTCGCTCCCCGATTGGTGGGGTATCGTGAAGGTGAAGACCGGAGCGAGCGGGCCAAGCTTTGAATCACTACGCAGCAGCCGCAGGAACCCTCATCGCGATCCCCGTGCTCTTGTAGAGTTGATTTGGCTCGACGAAGCGGTCGCCCTTCTGGAGCGACGCGGGTTTACGCGCGGTGTTCGGGGGAAGCCGCGCCGCGTAGTGTGGGACCGAGTGTGCGAGCACTTCGCCCTGGAGGAAATCGCTTCATTGGTTCGCTGCCGCCTCAAGGCCAGGGCAGTGCCAGTACCTGCTGCGCCGCTGCCGTGATGTGGTGCACGGTACCAAGCCGCCGCCACGCCTCGAGTGATCCAAAGCCCGGTGCGCCGTCCGCAACAGCCTTTATGGACGCGCAACCCGCGCAGTGATTTGTACCGTAGTAGTACCGCTTGAGATGTCCGTAGACAAGTTGAGTGGCCAGTGCCTGGAACTGGGCGCTGGGGGGCGTCAGGCGCGTACTCTCGCCCTTGACGAGTAGCCATCTGTCGGGAACCGTGTAGCGAACCGCCGCCGACACCGGCATGATGCGCGGGTCGAATCCCTCGACCCCGGACGGGTGCTGGATAGCCCCGTCGCTGTACGTTGGCAAACGGGTAAGTTCGGTCCTCCGCGCTTGTTGGTTGTCCCGCCACGCCATCCAATCCACCCTGTCAACGAAGTCGTGCGAGTGGCGTTCCACGCCTCCCATGCTCCGAGGAAAGGCACAGGCCGACAGTGTGAAGGTCCTCCACCGCATGTGATCTGGCACCTCACCCAAGAACGTCGCGGCGAGGGACCCCACCCCGACGGCCACCATGTCGTCTACTGCCCCGAGGTCCACGATGAGGTCGGTGTCCTCGCTCGCGAGTTCATGATCGGTGATGAACCGCCGGACCGTCGCAGCCAGACCGCCTCCCTCGAACTCCTCGCGGGTCAGTCGAAGGGCGAGGCCGACGGATCGATGGGAAAGTGCTGCCTCCACATCGACTGTCCTCGAGACGCCGGTTATGGGAGTGAAGGCAATTCCAGCAGTGGCGGCGCGGCGAAAGACCTCCGCGGCGGCATCAGGGCCGTCGGCCGCGATCTCTCGCGCATCAATGAAGCAACGAGCAAACGGACGAACCGACACCGCCAGATTGCGGAATGCCGTGTCAAGGTGGTCCCCTAGCCGCCTTTCCCTTCGCTCCACAATTTCCAGCAGTGGAGTCATGGCGGAGCAGATCGATGCCGGCAGGAGGCGGAGAGCTGCCTTTTCCGCACGCTTCACCTTGAGGACGGGGACGTAATGCTGCGTGCCGAATGTCATTTCTCGCCTTTCGACGGAGGCGGAGCCCACAGAACTAAGGGTGCGACGCCTGCGGCGACACTCTCGAAGTACGATTGGAGGCCCACGCGGGGGTCTGAGACAGCGCCCGAGAAACAAATACTGGCAACCAGGTCGAGCGCAAGGAGTGGCTGAACGCGTCGTCGGAGCTCGTTCACTCCAATGCTGTCGCACAGCGCCAGCAGGATGGCCTCCAGCACCACGATACGCCCAGCCAGCGCAGTCGGGAAACCGGCCACGTCCTTCGCGACAAGAAGCGCTCTCTTGTCGCCGGTCAGGACGACCATGTCGTGTTCGGCAGCAACGTCGAAGAGTTGCGCCTCTCCCGGGTCGATCGCCTCAATCGCCGTCAAGCGATCCAACCAGACTCCTGGTGTCTCGAGAATGGGCCGCAGGCTCTCCGCGAGGGGCAACAAGTAGTCACAAGCCTCGGTCCCGTACTTCTTGCGGAGTCGCCCTCGGCGGAGCATGTGGGGCAGCGCAGGCAACCGACCGCAATCGGAGAGCTCAGCTCCCAGCAAGCGGACCGCGTCTTCGAGCACGCCGGCAACAGCCAGCTTGCAGAAGGCGTCGGTGTCAACGAGGAGTTTCATCTCGCTCCGGATCGCCAAACACGCACCGGAGTAGATCGCGATCGGTTTCGTTGGCCGTACCGAGGTCCACGTGCTGGTCGAAGTACTTCCGAAGAAGCCGTCTCGCGCCCACGTTTCGGTAGAGAGCCCGCACCGCCATCGCAGCGGTGGCGTAGTCACCCGTTCGCGCAGCCCAGGTAAAGATGATCAACCCGGCGTCCGCTCCAGTCGCCCGCTCCAATTCCGCGGCCCGGTTCGCCAATTGCCTGAAGTTCGCCGCATCAACGGCCGGCGGTTCGTTCCCTCCGACGACTAGGCGCGTCGCGAACAAGTCCGCGGTGCGCTCAATGTCCGATTCATCGAGGACCTCGTCATCCTCGTCGACTACCGGCTGATCCGTCGAGCAATCGCCCGCCGCAATGTGGCCGGCCTCGTGGGCTACAACAAACGCGACCCGCCCGGGTTCGTCATGGCGATGCCCCAGCAGAATCACTGGTCGCCCGGCCACCACGCACGCAACCCCCTGGAAGCTTGGCGTAGGAAGGATCTCGAGAGGAACGACGGGAACGCCCTTTGACCAAAGGTCAGCGATCACTTGTTCGAGTCCGACGTGGCCATTCCCAGGTGAGACGTCCTCACGCCAGACCAGCGGATCTCGGGGGATCGGCCGCGCGGTGCCCTCAGCTTCCCTCAGGCTTCGAACGACGGCGCCCGCGACACGGAGAGCGGCGTGGATTGCGGGCGCGAGGCGGTCCCTGTCAATATCGCGAACACGGCGCAGTTGGGCGTTTGGGTACAGTTGGGGCGGGATGGGTTTCGACGGGTCCTTGACCACTTCGAGGGGAGCCCCGAGGAACCGGGATACTCGGATTTCGACCTCGGGCATCAAGTCTGGCTGGTCCGCGCAAGCTTCATCCCACCAATCAGGAAGGATCGCCGGGCGCACGAAGTCGCCCTTGAATCCGGCCTTGGACAAGCGCCGCATGATCGCCGCAAAGGTATTCTCGCTCAGCGCATCACTCCATTCCGCAATCCGTCAATCTCGATTCGATAGTGTACCCCGCTTAGTCTAGCGGCTGTGCCGACCCGCCGCCGGGGAATGTAACACGCGAACGCGAACGGCCCGCGAGAACGGATGCCAGCGGGCCGACCCGGCTGCAGGGTTCCCAACTCAAATGCGGTGAAATGCGGTGAAGTTCTAAAAGCGGGTGTTGGAACCGAGCGACTTTCCTAACGTTTTTGGCTCCTCAGGTAAGATTCGAACTTACAACCCTCCGGTTAACAGCCCGTCTGTTGTGGCCTGCGCTCGTGTGTTTTC
>Ga0334722_10001449_pt1 | contig 29635 bp, 23 predicted proteins | sample C3_bottom_MG_FD_207210 | JGI IMG/M metagenome (GOLD analysis project Ga0334722, IMG submission 207210) | Sediment microbial communities from Yellowstone Lake, YNP, Wyoming, USA - C3_bottom | ecosystem: Environmental > Aquatic > Freshwater > Lake > Sediment | place: USA: Wyoming | collected... | reverse complement strand
CGCCGCCCATGCCTGCGCCGCGTAGCCCCTCTTCTCCATACTGGTCATACACGCGACGACGATTTTCATCGCTCAAGACTTCATAGGCTTCAGAAACTTGTTTGAATTGGGCTTCGGCTTTGGGATCGTTGGGATTGCGATCGGGATGGCATTCCAGCGCTTTTTTCCGATAGGCTTTTTTGATTTCTTCAGCCGTAGCGGTGCGTGCAATGCCTAGAGTGTTGTAATAGTCTTTCATCTGAGTTGCCATTTTGATTGCCAATTTAGCACATCGGCAATTAAAGTGCTAACTGTTTAATAGCCGCGGCGGAGAGCGGTTTTGTTCCGCTTAATGGCAGCTTTAGATTTAGCGCGACTCTTCACGGAAGGTTTGTCATAAAAGCGGTGCGCTTTGGCGGCCTTCATAATTCCTTCTTTATCAAGTTTTTTCTTTAACGCACGTAGGGCTTTGTCGATTGGCTCGCCGATTCGAACTTTTACGCTGGGCATCTGATATCACCATTTACATTAGGTTTAAAAAACTGGTTCGATTCTACACTACCCCATCCCTTTAGATCAAGGTTCGTGAACGTGCCCGCGCCCGACGTCGCTAGCCTGAAGCTTCCGTTTTTTTATCAGTGCAGAGAGAAATTTTTAGAGATAGAGAAGTTCGAGGGGGCGATCGGCTGCTTCGGCTACAAGGCGGAGTGGATCGGGATGAGTATGCACGAGGAAAAGGTCGGGGAGTTTGGGTTGGATGAGATGGGGATGAGGGGTGGTGATGAGAGGGTAGCGGCGGAGGAAGGAAAGGGCCTCGGTAGTAGGAAGTTTTTGAGCGGGGCCGTCCGAAGGGAGAATATAGAGGCCACCGAGTCGGGCATCGAGGGCGACGGCGAAGGGACCACTAGAAGGGGCGAAGGCAAACAGGCTACAGGCAGTGAGAAGAGGGATATTCCAGCCAAAGGCAAGAGCTTGCGCCATGGCGGCTCCCACTCGCAGACCGGTATAGGAACCGGGACCCGTGCCTAGGACGATCTGATCATAGGGAAGAGGATAAGAGGTGAGGAGTTTTTTGATTTCTAACCCGAGCGTTTTGGAAAGAGTGGGTCCACCGGGCAAAGGGACGGAAGAGAGGACCTGGCCATCTTGCACGAGGGCGAGGAGCGCCGAATCGGAACTTGTTTCAATCACTAGGGTTTTCATGGGGAAGAGGATAGTCAATTCGGGACAAAAAATCCTTCTCAATTTTTTTCTCTGCGCCTGCGTTCTCAGTTTCCCTCTGCGCTGATCAAAAAAACGCGAACTTCTAGCTAGCATTGTCGGGCACGGGCACGCACACGGGCACGTTCACGAGGAGGGGAGAGGGTTTGGGTTTGCGGGATTTATGGATCAATGATATTCTGGCTTGCTTTTTGAGCTGAACTCTTTTAACTAAGATTCTAAATGAGGTGGTTGCTTGGCTGTTGAAGAACCGGAAAATCCGTTGAAAGTGGAAGTGGATGATGAGTCGACTTTAGAAGACAGTTCGAGGAAGAGCGAGAGAGCTCTATTGCCGACGCTTCCTTACCCAGATCAGCTCTACGTGCTTCCATTGAATCGGAGACCCTTTTTCCCTGGAATGGCAGCTCCCATCGTCATTGAACCGGGCTCCTATTACGAAGTATTGAAGATCGTCGCAAAAACTGATCACAAATGTGTAGGTCTTTTTTTAACGCACAAAGAAGACTCCAATATTTACAAGATCGGCCTTAATGATTTGCACTCGGTCGGAGTGGTGGCGCGTATTTTGCGGATCATTCCGATGGAACAGGGGGGCGCGCAAGTCGTCCTCAATATGGAAAAGCGGGTGGTCATTGAAAAGGGTGTGAAAAATAAGTACCTGGCCGCCAAGGTAAAATATCACGACGACCCACCCGTTGAACATTTATCGAGAGAACTCAAGGCCTATTCGATCAGTATTATCACGACGATCAAAGAGCTATTGAAACTCAATCCCCTTTTCAAAGAAGAGCTGCAGATCTTTTTAGGCCATTCCGATTTTACTGAACCGGGCAGGCTGGCCGATTTTGCCGTGGCATTGACGACCGCCACACGCGAAGAGCTGCAAGAGGTGTTAGAGACATTCGATATTGAGAAGAGGATCGATCGGGCGCTGATGCTTCTGAAAAAAGAGCTCGACATCAGCAAATTGCAGAGCACGATCAATCAACGGATCGAAGCGACCATTTCAAAAACGCAGAGAGAGTTTTTCTTACGCGAGCAATTGCGGGCGATCAAGAAAGAGCTCGGAATGGAAAAGGATGACAAAACCCTCGAGACCGAAAAGTTCGAAGAGCGGTTGAAGGCGCGCAAGGTGCCAGACGAGGCGATGAAGGTGATCCGCGAGGAGATGGATAAGCTCAGCTCGCTGGAGGTGCAGTCGGCCGAATATGGGGTGTGCCGCAATTATCTCGACTGGCTCACGATTGTTCCGTGGGGAATCTATTCGAAAGAGACACACGATTTGAAAAAGGCCGAGAAAATTCTCGAGCAAGACCACTACGGCTTGAAGGATATCAAGGAGAGAATTTTAGAGTTCATCGGCGTCGGTAAATTGACCGGCGGTGTGAAAGGGAGCATCATTTGTCTAGTGGGTCCCCCTGGAGTTGGTAAGACGAGTATTGGAAAGAGTGTGGCTCGGGCGCTCAATCGGAAATTCTACCGCTTTTCAGTCGGCGGCATGCGCGATGAGGCGGAGATCAAAGGTCATCGGCGTACCTACATTGGCGCAATGCCCGGCAAACTGATCCAGGCGCTGAAATATTCAGAGACGATGAACCCAGTCATCATGCTCGATGAGGTGGACAAGATGGGCGCTAGTTACCACGGCGATCCCGCTTCTGCCTTATTGGAAGTTCTTGATCCTGAACAAAATAAGGATTTTTTGGACCATTACCTAGACGTTCGGTGCGATCTTTCCAATGTGCTATTCATCGTCACTGCGAACGTGTTGGATACGATTCCAGAGCCGCTGAAAGACCGGATGGAGATGCTCCGTCTATCGGGCTATATCCAAGCAGAAAAAATTGAGATCGCACGCAAGTACTTAGTGCCTCGCAACCGGAAGGTGATGGGACTGAAGGCAAGCGATGTCACCTTTACCAAAGGGGCATTGGCGCAAATCATCAATGGCTACGCGCGGGAAGCAGGCGTCCGATCGCTCGAAAACTACATCAAGAAAATCATGCGCAAAGTGGCGGTCAGGATTGCAAGAGGTGAGAAAAAGAAAAAGGCGGTGATCTCAGAGACGAATTTGAAGGACTACATCGGTAAGCCGATCTTTACTTCTGACCGGTACTACAAAGTCAATCCGGTGGGTGTTGCGACAGGCCTTGCTTGGACTTCGCTTGGGGGCGCAACGCTCTATGTAGAAGCTGTCCGCTACCCAGCAGAAAAAACCGAGATGAAGCTGACTGGCCAGGCGGGCGATGTGATGAAAGAATCGGCCCAGATTGCCTGGACCTACTTGCAAAGCCATGCGGGCCGCTACTCTCCAAAAACCGGGTTTTTTGAAAAATCGCAAGTGCATATCCACATTCCTGAAGGGGCGACTCCAAAAGATGGCCCCTCGGCGGGGATCACCATGGTCACTTCGCTCTTGTCGCTTCTTCTAAATGTTCCTATTCGAGAGAACTTGGGGATGACCGGCGAGCTGACCTTGACGGGTAAGGTGTTGCCGATCGGCGGGTTGAAAGAGAAATTGATTGCGGCCAGACGCTCAAAGGTCAATGTGCTCATCTTCCCGAAGGAGAATTTACGCGACTACGATGAACTTCCCGACTATTTGAAAAAAGGTCTCGAAGTTCACTTTGTCAACTATTATGATGAAGTATTTAACATTGCATTTCCAAAAGAGAAAATCCATGTACCAGCCACCGTGGCTGCAAAAAAAGCTTCTCGACCCCGCGCAGCTAGAAGATAGGATCGCCGAGATCCGCTCTTCTCGCCGGACGATCGCTACATTGAATGGATCGTTCGATTTATTGCACGCGGGCCATCTGTTTATGATCCACCAGGCATCGCTGCAGGCAGATGTGCTGATTGTGCTGCTCAATTCAGATCGGTCGATCCAGCAATATAAGAGCGCCAAAAGACCCATTATTCCACTGCAATATCGTCTGGAGATGATGGCGGCGCTGGAGTTTGTCGATTACGTCACCTGGTTTGAGGAGACAGATCCGAGGGCGATTCTACATCGGATCAAACCTGACGTGCATGTCAATGGGGCTGAGTATGGGGACCAGTGCATCGAGGCCGAGACAGTTCGACAAAATGGGGGCAGACTCCATTTAGTCGAGAGGATCGCGGGTCTATCCACAAGTGCAGTCATCGAAAAGGTGCTCCAATGCGTGTGATTGGTACAATTTCAAACGAGATGCAGGCACGCCGTTTCTCTGCGTTTTTAAAGCGCAATAAAATTGACAATTCGTGCGAGATGAATTTCGATGCAGCCACCGGTGCCATGTCCTATCCAATTTGGGTGCATGAGGAAGATGCGATGGCAAAAGCGATGGTTGCCTTTGAACGGTTTCAGAAAAATCCGGCAGATCCTGAATTCGATGTGCCCATTTTGGAACAGGTGGAGCCAAAAGAGGTGATGGCCGCTGCACCTGCAGAGGAGATGGTCATGACGCATCGCGTTCACGGCCGAGTCACCATGTTTTTCCTCTCCCTCTGTGCCCTCGTCTTTTTTCTCAATATGGTCCAAGAAATCCCCTTGCGCGAAGAGGGGATGTCGGAGAAAACATTTCTCATGACGCCGATCCAGAGTCTTTTGCTCTACGATGTGCCTCCGGCCATTGAAGCGCTGGAGTCGGTCGCGCAAAAATACAAAATCGGCCCCAACCAAAAGATCGAGCAGCTTTCTCCCGAACTCAAAGCCGAGTTAGAAGCGGTGGAGAATATGCCCTTTTGGCGCGGAATCTACGATTGGGTCCTCCTAAAAGTAAAAGGAGAAGACACCGCCCTTTCGGAGGGACCCCTCTTTGTTAAAATCAGACAGGGGGAAGTGTGGCGTCTCTTTTCTCCCTGTGTTCTACACCGCGATTTTCTCCACATTCTATTCAATATGATCTGGCTTTGGGTTTTGGGAAGGCCGATTGAACAGCGGATCGGAGCCACACGGACCGTTGTCCTCACCGTCGCCTCCGGCATCGTATCCAATACGGCCCAATACCTGATGAGCGGCCCCTTTTTCCTGGGCTATTCGGGCATTGTGATGGGTCTTGCCGGATTCATTTGGATGCGGCAAAAACTAGCCCCTTGGGAAGGGTATCCTCTTCACCGTTCGACGATCCTCTTTCTACTGTTTTTCATCGGCGCGATGTTTGCATTGCAACTTGGATCCTTTTTCCTTTCGGTCGCTAGCTCAATCCAATTCAACCCCAGCATTGCAAATACAGCCCACTTAGCAGGGGCCTTCGTCGGCATTTTATTAGCGCGGATGCCGTGGTTTAATGCGAGGGTGCAAGCATGAGCGTGCGCGATTTAACCATTCTTGGATGCTCCAGTCAGCAGCAAACCCGGTTCCGCAATCACGGAGCCTATCTCCTCCGCTGGAACGATGAAGGGCTCCTATTTGATCCGGGCGAAGGGACGCAGCGCCAATTTATTTTCGCTGAAATTCCGCCCCCTTGCGTCACCCGTATTTTTATCAGCCATTTCCACGGCGACCATTGCCTTGGCCTCAGTTCCATGCTGCTTAGACTTAACCTCGATAAAGTGCAACACCCCATCCACTGCTACTATCCAGCCAGCGGCAAAAAATATTTCGATCGGCTCCGCTACTGTTGCATTTACCGAGAAGGGATCGAAGTGATCGAACACCCCGTGAAAAAAGAGGGGCTCGTCGAAGACGATGGAAAATTCCGTATCGAAGCGGCATTCCTGGATCACGGTGTGGAGAATATCGGTTGGCGGATCACCGAGCCGAGCACCACCAAATTCGAGAAAGCAAAGCTCAAGGCGCTAGGGCTTGACGGACCCATTGTGCGGCAACTCGAACGGGATAAAACCATCCAATTCAATGGGCGGATCATCCACCTCGATGAGGTGAGCCACGTGCGCCCAGGCGATGTATTTGCTTACATCGTGGACACGCGCCCCTGCAAGGCGGCTCACAAACTCGCCGCTAATGCCAAGCTGCTGCTCTGCGAGGCGACCTATCTCGATGCAGAGCGGGAGATTGCGAAGGAATACATGCATATGACGGCGCTCCAAGCGGCAGAAATCGCCAAAGACGCTCATGTGAAGCAACTCATCTTGACCCACTTCTCCGCCCGCTATCAAGACACGGCGCCCTTCGGAGAAGAGGCACGCACCATCTTTCCCAATACCCTCGTCGCCGAAGATCTCAAGCGCTTCCCTTTCCCCAAATAACTTTTTCGTGAACGTGCCCGTGCCCGTGTGCGTGCCCGATTTTAATTTTACCACCGAGCACACCGAGAGCACCGAGGAGAAGTTTGCGTTAAATCTTCATTAACGAGCTTTTGAGGGCTGAGCAAGGCTCTTTTTGTGTTGGAGGTACTCTTCTAGAGGGCCCTGGAAGTAGTGGAGCCCATCATCTTCAAAGGCGAGGATCTTGGTGGCAAAACCATTGATCAGCTCCCGGTCATGGGTGGCGACAATGGCAGTACCCTTAAAATCTTCGAGGCCCCAGGCGAGGGCCGAGACCGCTTCGAGATCGAGGTGGTTGTTCGGCTCATCGAGTAGAAGGGTATTGGGAGCGGTGAGCATGAGGCCGCCGAGGATGAGGCGAGCCGTTTCTCCACCCGAGAGGGTGCGGACGAGTTTAAAGGCATCGTCCCCCGTGAAGAGCATTTTCCCAAGCACTCCCCGCGCATCTTGATCGAATACGATCTCTTTACGCTCTTTAAGCCAATCGAAGGAAGAGATTTCGGTGTGCTTATTGACCACTTCCGAATGGTTCTGAGGGAAATAGCCGATTTCTACTTGGTGTCCCGGAACGATCTTGCCAGAATCTGGGGGAAGAAGTCCGGCGAGGAGCTTGAGAAGAGTTGTTTTTCCGCGGCCATTATTTCCAATGATGGCGATCTTATCTCCCCGGTGGATTTCGCAGGAAAACTTTTTGATCACTGGATGGGTACCGTACGATTTTGACAGGTGATCGATTTTAAACACGACCTGGCCCGATTGCTTTTCAGGAACGGCAAAGCGGATGTAGGGGCGCTGGATATTCGATTTTTTTAAATCAAGAGGCTGCAACCGTTGGATTTCTCGCATACGCGATTGCACTTGGCTTGCGCGTGTTCCCGCGCCGAATTTGGCCACGAACTCCTTCAATTGGGAGATCTTTTTTTCTTTTGCCTTGTTTTCATCCTCTGCACGGGAGCGGACAGCGGTCTTGGCCATGAGCATCATGTCGTAGTTGCCCGGATAGGTGATGATGGTCTCGTAGTCGATATCGGCGACCTGGTTGCAGACCGAGTTGAGGAAGTGCTTATCATGGCTAACGACGACTAGGGTGCCCGAATAGTTGTGTAGAAACTCTTCCAGCCAGGAGATCGACTCGAGATCCAGGTGGTTCGTGGGCTCGTCTAGCAGCAGGGCTTGGGGATGGCCAAAGAGAGCTTGGCAAAGGAGAGCCCGGAACTGCTGGTCAGTGGGGATTTCGGCCATTTTCTTCCGGTGAGAGTCGGCCGGGATACCCATGCCGGATAGGAGCGTTTCCGCCTCGCTTTCAGCGGTGTACCCCTCTTCTTCGGCGATGACCTCTTCCAATTCTCCGAGGCGCATGCCCACCGCGTCGGTCATCTCCATTTCATAGAGCCGGTCCCTCTCGGTCAGGGCATCCCAAAGCCGCCGGTTGCCCATCATAACAGTGTCGAGGACAGTGTAATCCCGAAAATCTTCAATTCTTTGCTTTAAAAATCCAACTTTTCTGGGTAGGGAGATGGTGCCGGAGGAGGCTGCTTCGACGCCCATAATAATTTTTAAGAGGGTCGATTTGCCCGAGCCATTGGGTCCGGTCAAGCCATAACGGCACCCCTCGTTGAAGGTGAAAGTGACGTTTTCAAATAGGGTACGGCCGCCGATCTGTTTAGAGATGTCAGTCAATGTAATCATGCAGGTATGATAGCATGACAGAAAGTGGAGATGCAATGGAGTTTTTAGAGGCCTCCGACCGTTTTCTAAACCACCTCAAACTGGCTAAGGGGGTCTCCCCCCACACCCTGCGCAGCTATGGGCTCGATTTCCGCTCCTTTGCCCTCTTTGCCAAAGAAGAGACGAAAAGCCTGGACACAATCAATAAGCGACTCATCCGCCGCTACCTAGCTCACCTCTATGAAACTAAAGCTTCTACCCGAACCGTGCTGAGAAGACTCTCGGCCCTGCGGAGCTTTTACCGCTTTGCCATTCGGGAAAAGCTCGTCGTTGAAAACCCCATTGAAGAAATCGACAGCCCAAAAAAAGAAAAAAGGCTTCCCATCTCCATCAGTTATACACAGATAGAACACCTATTTGCCCAGCCAGATCTGACGAATTGCCTCGGATTTCGGGACCGAGCGATCATGGAACTATTTTACAGCTCAGGGCTCCGGTTAAGCGAGCTCGTGGGACTCAATCGGCGCGACTTCGATCAAAAAAACCTCATCCTCAATGTGTACGGTAAAGGGAAAAAAATGAGGCAAGCCCCGATCACTGAAACCGCTGCGAAATGGATCACCGATTACCTCAAACATCCCGATCGGGAAGAAGAGGATCGAGAAGCGATCTTTCTCAATCGGTGGGGCAAACGGCTCACCACCCGTTCGGTTGATCGGAACTTTGCCGCCTATCTTAAATCGAGCGGCCTATCAGAGCGGATCACGCCCCACACCATTCGCCATACCATTGCGACCCACTGGCTTGAACATGGAATGGATCTAAAGACGATCCAACTCTTGCTTGGCCACACGTCGCTCTCCACCACCACCATTTACACCCACGTCTCGCCCAAACTAAAGCGAGAGGTGTATGACAAGACCCATCCTCGCGCTAAATAAAAAATCGAGCGCGCACACCTTCGCTACCGAGAGGCTTCCATCTTTTTATCAGCGCAGAGAAAAACTGAGAACGCAGACGCAGAGAAAAAAATAACAAGGCGCGCTTCGCGCTTCTCTTTTCTTTTGCGCGTTTCGCGCACTCTGCGCCTCTGCGTCCTCTGCTCCGAGCGCTTCGCGAGGGCTCTGCGCTGATGAAAAAACGCGAACTTCTAGCTAGCATCGTTGGGCACAGGCATGTTCACGAAATTGAAAAAAATTTCTCGAAAAATATTTTTTTGTGTAAGGTTGGAGAATCGTGATCCTAACCTAACAGGGTAAATTATGAAATCAATCAGTAAATTAGCCGCTGTTGTGGCGCTGAGTCTCTCTGCTTCAGTGTTTGCAGCTCCTGTGGCTAATCAAAAAAACAGCAGAAACATGAAGCCATCTGGCAACTGCAGCCCAAAGCCTCCTACAAGTTGCGAATGTCCTTGCTATCCGGACTGTGCGCTTCCTTGTGATTTCCCAATAGCTTACAACAAAAATGCAAGAATCGATACCGATCCTTGCGGACTCGATCTGTTCATGGATGCAAGCTTCATCTATTGGAACGTAAGCCAAGACAACATGGACATTGGACGTACAGCCGTAGCTCCTGATGCGGCAGCACCAGATGCATCGATTCCAACACAAGACTTTGATTATAAGCCTGGATTTAAAATCGGCGGCGGCCTTTCTTCCACTTATGATAACTGGCAGGTAGAGGCTGTCTATACGTGGCTACATCAGAAAAACGATTACCACACTGGCTCTTCGGTGGCTTCTTTTGTAGGGGGCGATCCGACGATCCTTACAAACGACTGGTTTGTACACCTTACATCCGCAGGCCACGAACCAGTGGCTGCGATGAATTCCCACTGGACCATGAATATGGATCTGGTCGATGTATTGTTGAGTCGCCCCTTCTATCAAGGGCAACGCCTCACAATTACGCCCTACACAGGCTTATCAGCTCTGTTTATGCGCCAGAAATTCCACATCAATGCGATCTTTCCAACTGGAGTTACGACCCAAGTGGCGATGTCCCATAACCGTTCGAGATTCTGGTCGGTTGGTCCTAGCTTAGGAGCAGATTTCCATTGGTTAATCGGCGCTGGCTTCCGAGTTGAATTGGATGCAGGGGCAAGTATCCTTTATGCACGATACACCAAGGTGAAGCATACAGAGACTTTTGATGCAGCTGCAGTGCAGAGCACAGGTCCTATCAACGGGCACATGCCAGTCACTGGCACCTTGCGCGCACTCAATACATTGGGATTGGGTTTTGGCTGGGGAAGCTACTTCTGGGGCAATGATTTCCACTTAGATTTGATCGCAACCTATGATTTCAAAATGCTATGGAATCAGAACATGATGCGTCAACTTGTGGGAGCTCTTGCAGATAACTTTGGCGGTCGCGCCGAGCCGATCGGTAATCTCTACCTGCATGGACTCACATTCACTGCACGTTTCGATTACTAAATCTCTTCTCTCTCCATTTTGCGGGGCTCTCTTCGAGCCCCGTTTTCTTAAAAAAAAATTCTTTTCTGCAAAGGTAGTTTTCTGTATCGTCTGAAGTCAGGATGTAACCCTTGGGTGAGAATATGAAGTTGATTCACAAGTGGGTGAGTGCGGTCGTTCTTGGCATGTGGGCAGTTGTGGCTCATGCCGATTCGATTGCAGCCCAGAAAAATAACATGATGAATAACAGTGGGAATTCAGGCCAGTGCTGTCCCACAGAGTGCCAATCGGGAACTGCGCCAATGTGCTGCGCAACCACCGATATGCGTGTGCCGAGAGGGTGCGTCCCTTGCGACGGCTGGTACTTCATGGCAGATTTCCTCTACTGGCGGGCTGAAAACCACGGCTTTGCGTTTGCCTTTGACCGTCAGGACGGTACCATTACAAACGGAAAAGTGGATAGAATCACTCCCAGCTGGGATCCAGGATTCCGTGCCGCGATCGGTTGGAATACCGATTATGACTACTGGGATCTGTTGGTGAATTGGACTTGGTATAACCATCACTCTCACTCACATAAGAGTCGTTTGGACCTAATCCAAACTTCAGGACAACATTTGGGTTTCTATCCTCTCTACCCAGTGAATGTAGGAGGTGGCCTGTCTGGTCCTTTTGCGAGCGTAAAGGCCCATTATCATTTGATGCACAATGCCATCGATTTTGAACTGGGAAGATCTCACTGTATGACCAAACAGCTTTCCTTTCGCCCTCATTGGGGCATTCGAGGGGCTTGGCTAAATCAGAAATTTTCCGATCACTTTTTTGACAATGCGAATCAATCGGACGAGGGTGCATTTCTCGAACAGCAACGCTTCACCGGAAGAAACCATTACTGGGGAATTGGGCCACGAGCCGGTTCCAATGCGGAGTGGCATTTGGACTACGGGTTTAGCATGATCGGCAAGGTAGCGGCTACTCTTCTCTATGGTCAATCGCACGTAAAATCCGATGAGTCTCAACGTCAAAGTGACAGTACAATTCCAGAGCCTATTCTGAAGCAAAGAGCCACGGAACATTTTGATCAACTTGTACCTAACTTGCAGATGGTGCTCGGCATGCAGTGGGGAACTTGCTTTAACTGCGATCGGATGTATTTCAATTTCAACGTATGCTGGGAGACAAACTACTGGTGGAATATGTATAATATCCCAACCTTGCTACAAGGCAACGGTTTCAATCCTCCTTTCCCAACGATTGGCAATCAGCCTGTGACAATGGAAGGTTTGACGATTAACGCGCAGTTTGATTTCTAATCAATCAGTCTATCTTTCTGATACTCAGGGGCCTCAATGTGAGGCCCTTTTTTTATTTTCAATCAATTGAATTTGTGAATATAGGGGGGAATTAGAAGGTGATCGCATTATTATCTACTTATGAAACTACTTCAGAATTTTACATTTATAATTTCAAGTATACTGGCCACAGTTATTTGTGCTGAACAAAGTGATCTTTTGCCTCCTGCTCAAGCCTCTATAGAACCTTCGACGACTGCCGAATCTGATAAATCTGATGTGCAGAAACCTGTCAAGCAAACAATCAAGAAGAAAAAAAATTCGAGTCCGCGCCGTCCACCATCTGGAACTGCACCAAAGTGCTGTACTGGGGTCGATCCACGCGTGCCCAGAGGATGCGTCCCCCCTGATGGGTGGTACTTCATGGGAGATTTCCTCTACTGGCGGGCTGAAAATCATGGCTTTAGTTTTGCATTGAATAACGAAGATAGTTCGATTTTAAATGGAAAAATCGAACGGATTACACCCGAATGGGATCCAGGATTTCGCCTAGGGCTCGGCTGGAATACTGAATATGATGTCTGGGATCTACTGGTGAACTGGACTTGGTACAACCACCATTCCCATTCTTCTAAAAGCCGTTTGGATTTAATCAAAATAAGTGGCCAGACTCAGGGCTTCTACCCAATGAATCCAGTGGCTGTGACGAGTACAGTGATTGGCCCGTTTGCTAGCGCGGTTGCCCATTATCACTTGATACACAATGCAATCGATCTTGAAATAGGCAGATCCTATTATGTAACCAAGGAGCTTTCTTTCCGCCCCCACTGGGGAGTTCGAGGTGCTTGGCTAAATCAGAAATTTTCTGACCGCTTTTTTGATGCGGCAAACCAGCCAGATGAGGCGAACTTTCTTGCAGAACAACGTTTTTCAGCAAGGAACCACTATTGGGGCATCGGACCGCGAGTAGGTTCTCATGGAGAATGGCATTTAAATTACGGTTTTAGCGTCATTGGGAAGGCAGCTGGCGCGCTTTTGTATGGTGGATCTCATGTAAAGGCCGATGAATCCCGGCGGGTTAGCGACGATGGGAATCTAAATCCCACTCTCGTACGAAGAGTCAGGGAACATTTTGATCAATTGGTCCCTAATTTACAAATGATGATCGGCATGCAGTGGGGCTCTTGCTTCAATTGCGACAAAAATTATTTCAACTTTAATCTGTGTTGGGAGACGAACTACTGGTGGAATATGTACAATGTCCCCACCCTCATTCAATTCGTGGGTATTAATGCCCCGTTCCCTACCATTGGCAATCAGCCTGTGACAATGGAAGGTTTGACGATTAACGCGCAGTTTGATTTCTAGTTGTTAGAGCCCTGTTCTAAGAGATAATTCTTCATGTTGTTTCCTTGCACGGTAGTGGACAACGTGCTACAATTCCTTCCAGGAATTTTTTTAGAGAAAGATGCAGGAACAAAGTTCTTCACCAGAAACCCAGAATCGAATCATTCTCTACACGACTGCTGATGGAAAAGTGACAGCTGATGTCTTTTTCGCAAAAGAGACCTTCTGGCTGACCCAACGGACTATAGCAGAACTGTTTGGAGTCAATGTGCCCGCGATTTCCAAGCACCTGAAGAATATTTACTCCAGTGGAGAGCTAAGTGAGGAAGCAACTATTTCCAAAATGGAAACAGTTCAAGTCGAAGGGGAACGTCAGGTTATGCGGGCGGTAGAAGTTTACAACCTAGATGCCGCAATTGCAGTGGGTTACCGCGTCAACTCAATCAAAGCTACGCATTTCAGGATATGGGCTACCAATACTCTACGCGAATTTATCGTTAAAGGATTTGTACTCAATGACCAGATGCTCAAAAATGGGCGCCATTTTGGGAAAGACTATTTCGATGAGCTGCTTGAAAAGATTCGTGAAATTCGAGCCAGTGAGCGGAGGGCTTACCAAAAGATCACCGATGTATTCGAACAGTGCAGTAGTGACTATCAGGGCAAGGCCGAAGAAACCCATTTATTCTACCAGATTGTTCAGAACCAGCTCCATTTTGCCACTACAGGCAAGACCGCCGCTGAAATCATTTATGAGCGAGTGGATAGCAAAAAGCCTTTTATGGGTCTTACGACCTGGAAAAACTCTCCTCAAGGAAAGATCTTAAAGAGCGATGTGACGATTGCAAAAAATTACCTGAATCAAGAAGAGGTTTCCAAATTAGACCGGTTGGTAAATATGTTTATCGACTTTGCTGAGCTACGCGCCTTGAATCGTCAGGTAATGACCATGAAAGACTGGCTGAAACAGGTGGAAAAATTCCTCAATTACACTGACCAGCAAATTTTGCGACATGCCGGCCAAATTTCTCTTGCTATGGCCAGTGCCAAGGCTAGTGCAGAATATGAAAAATATCGTGTCCACCAAAATAATGAATACCTATCAGATTTTGATCGTGCCCTCGTCAAGTATTTGAAAGGGAATGATCATCCGTGAAGGCGAAATAGCTGCTATGTCAAAAAAGATCCCTCTATTTTCTCTTGTATTACTCATCGTTGCGGCGATTGATAGCATCCGCAATTTGCCCGCCGTGGCGCTGTTCGGTAGCTCATTGATTTTTTTCTTTCTCTTTTCGGCCGTGATTTTTTTAGTGCCGATTTCGTTGATTTCTGCAGAGCTGGCTTCTCGCTTTCCCGAAGAGGGGGGAGTGTTTCATTGGATCCGGCATGCGTTTGGCAAACGGATGGCTGTGCTGGCCGTTTGGTTGCAGTGGATCAATACGATGGTCTGGTACCCCTCCATGCTCTCTTTCATTGCCGGGACGGCCGCCTATTTGTACGATCCGGCCCTTGCACAGAGCAAGTTGTTTTTGTGCACAGTTATTTTAGTGATCTTTTGGACCCTGACGCTAGTGAACTTGAGAGGGATTCGGGTTTCGGCCAAGATCAATTCTGTGTGCGGCACGATCGGGACCCTTCTTCCCATGACGTTTTTGATTGTTTTGGCCGGGTATTGGTTTTTTTCAGGAAAGCCGTTGGCCATTTCATTTGGGATGCACGACTTGCTTCCCCATTTGGGAGCGGGAGAATCTTGGATCTCGTTGGTTGCCATCATGGCCTCTTTTTTGGGGATGGAGCTCGCAGGAGTGCATGTCACAGATATCGAAGAACCGAGGAAGAATTTCCCAAAGGCAATGGGGCTGTCTGTTCTTATCTTGTTGACTACCATGATCTTAGGTTGCCTTTCCATTGCGATTATCATCCCAGATCAAAAGATTCGGTTGGTTGACGGGATCATGCAGACATTTAGCGCTTTTTTTGCTGCCTTTCATTTGACCCCTTTCCTACCGCTTTTGACCCTGTTGATTATTTTTGGAAGCGTGGGCGGGATCATTAATTGGCTGGTCTCACCGGCGAAGGGGTTGCTCCAGGCAGCTGAGTATGGGTTTTTGCCCCCCTTTTTCTCTGTCAAGAATCGGCACGGGGTTCCCACACGTCTTTTAATTGGGCAGGCAGTGGTGGTGAGTTTGATCTGCCTACTATTTATTCTTCTTCCCAACATCAATTCTTTTTACTGGTTTTTAACTGCATTGAGTACCGAACTGTACATGATCATGTACATTCTCCTTTTCTTAGCTGCTCTGAAATTATGTAGGCCCACGTCTAACCAGGGTGTCTACTCGATTCCTAAAGGATTGAGGACCCTTTCGTGTGTTTTGGGATTATTTGCTTGCTTGTTGACCATTGTGGTGAGCTATTTTCCCCCGACTGAGATTCAGATGGGGATTGGGTATTTCATTATTTTTATCGTGGGTACCGTTGCTTCGATTGCCCCGGTGGGGCTGCTGTGGATGTATGAGAAAAAACGTGTAGGGAAGCGTTAAGCCGGATTCTGTCGTGGACGACCATTCCTCTGGGAGACTTGTCGCCAAGTCCCTCTGGCGGCCAGTTTTCGAGTTTCGCGCGGAAGAACGCTACTCTCACTCGGCCTTGCTTCAGATAGGGTTTACAACGCCCACAGTTTCCTGTGGTGCGATCGACGCCTGACGCCGAACGTTTCAGTCTGTCCATCCGGTAAAGGATGGCGAAATGGTTGCTGTTGCACTTTCCGTGAGCTCGCGCTCCCCAGTGATTACCTGGTATCTCTTCCTATGAAGTCCGGACTTTCCTCTGCTAGAAACCTAACAGCGGTCGCCTACTTCCCTACACAAAAAATTGACTAAACACCAGCTAAGCGGCGACGGCGCCGTTTCGTGGGAGCTTCGGTTCCTTGGACCGGCTCGTTTTCTTGCCAGTAGTGGATACGGGAGCAGTGTTCGCAGAAGGTGAGACGTTCTCCCTTGCGGACCACGTTCTCATGCTGGGCAGTGAGGGCGATGTGGCATCCACTGCAGGTACGGTTCTCGATCGGTACGACGACTCGGTCTTTTTTGTTGTTCAGGAGGCGCTCGTAGATGCGCATGATCTCCAGATCAGCAGATTTAGCCAATTGGTCGCGGCTCTCCTTCAGTTCCATCCCTTCTTTATTGATGAGGCGGATGCTCTCTTTGATCTCGTTTTCGAGGGAGATGCTGCTCTCTTCCGATTGACGGAGAGAGTCTTTGATTTTCGTCAGGATCTCTTCTTCGAGGTTGCGCTTATCGATCATGTCGCTAGCGATCTGCTCCGTGGCAACTCGCTCCCGCTCGGCTTGGGTCATCTCTTGCGTAATCGCATTGAATTCATCAACTTTTTTTACGCTCGACTGACGCGCTTCGAGTTTTTTAATTCTTTCTTTGATGTCTACAATCTTCCCTTCCTGGGAGGCGATCGAACGGCTAAGCTCGGAGATCTCGGTCTGTTTTTCCGCTTGCTGTTTCGTGAGTTCCTGGCGGAGATTGTCGATGTGTTCAAGTTCTTTCAAGCGCTCTCTTTTTAGGCGCATGAGACGAATCATCTTCATGTCGAATTCTTGAATATCCAAGATGATCTTAAGCGACTGGTGCATGAAACCTCGTAGAAACGTATGCAAATACAATACCTGCCGGCCTAGAAATTCTCAAGGCTTTTTAATGGCAAAAGAATATTTTAGAAGAAAGGGTAGCGAGGTTAGCGGAGGTTAAAAATGGAGAAAAATGTGAAAGAAGTAGAAAATCCTCTTTTTGGATTGAGAGAACGGGGTTTGGGCATGTCCTTTTTAAAAAAATACTTTACAAAAGTTCCGGAAGGGAAGAGGACCTCTGAGGCGATCGCCTTCATGGCGTCGCTCGATTCGATTCATGGCGTATTTCCGGAAGTGGCCAATAGCATCGTCCAGGAACTCAAAGACCAACGTTCCCATCTCAAGCTGATCGCCTCTGAAAATTATTCCTCGCTACCCGTCCAGCTAGCCATGGGAAACCTGCTGACGGATAAGTATAGCGAAGGATATGTTGGCCACCGGTTCTACGCCGGATGCGAAAACGTCGATTCGATTGAAGGGCATGCGACAGAACTGGCTAAAAAAATCTTTGGCGCAGAGCACGCCTACGTACAGCCCCACTCCGGCGCAGATGCCAACATGGTCGCGTTTTGGTCGATTTTGGTCCATCGGATCCAGAATCGGGAAGTGGAGGCTCTAGGGAAAAAATCGATTGATGAATTGAGCCCAGAAGAACTGGAACGGATCCGCAAGTTGATGGTGAGCCAAAAAGTGATGGGGATGGCGCTTGGTTCTGGCGGCCACTTGACCCACGGCTATCGGCATAATGTGTCTTCGAAAATGATGCAAGCGGTGGCCTACGAGGTGGATGCGGAAACGGGGCTCCTCGATTACGCCGATCTCGCTGCGCAAGTGAAGCGAGAAAAGCCCCTTATCTTAATTGCTGGCTATTCGGCCTATCCGCGACTGCTCGATTTTGCCAAAATGCGCGAAATCGCCGATAGCGTGGGCGCGGTTTTGATGGTGGACATGGCCCACTTTGCAGGCCTTGTCGCCGGCAAGGTGATGAAGGGCAATTACAATCCGATTCCCTTTGCCCATATTGTCACCTCCACCACGCATAAAACGCTCCGCGGACCTCGCGGAGGGCTGGTCCTTTGCACAAATGAGTACAAAGAGGTGGTTGACAAAGGTTGCCCGCTCGTGTTGGGTGGCCCCTTGCCCCACGTGATGGCAGCTAAGGCGATTGCCTTCAAAGAGGCAGCAACGCCCGCTTTTTCTGCCTATGCCCACCAAGTTGTTCAGAATGCCAAGGCACTAGCCGAAGCCCTCATGGCGCACGGCATTCGGGTGTTGACCAATGGAACTGACAACCATCTCCTCGTAATGGATGTGGCCTCCACCTTTCAACTCAATGGCCGGCAAGCCGAATCGCTGCTCCGCCAAGCGCGCCTCACAGTCAACCGGAATGCGATCCCTCGAGACGTCAACGGTCCCTGGTACACCTCGGGCATTCGGATGGGTACCCCCGCAACCACCACCCTCGGCATGAAACCGGCGCAAATGAAAGAGATCGCCGCGATTCTCTTCGACGTTCTTTCGCATGGCAAGCCCGAATCAAAGGCCAAAGCCTCTATCGATGAAAAAATTTTACATAAAGCCCATTCGAGAGTCGCCCATATTTTAAAAGATTTTCCCCTCTATCCGGAGCTTGTAATTCCTGATGACGAAAAAGGGTGAGTGAGTAAGAATGGAGATTGTACCCTGAGGAGAAAGTATGTCCGAAACTGAGCATCGAGAAACCCAATCGAAAATGAATGACAAGATTGATCTGGCGATTTTGGAAAGACGCCGGGTATTCCTGTCGGATCAAGTCGATTCCGATTCAGCAAAAGAGATCATCCGAAAGCTGTGGTATCTCGATCATGTTGCTCCCGGTAAGCCGATCCTTTTCATCATCAATTCCCCCGGCGGGTCGGTCGATTCTGGCTTTGCAATTTGGGACCAGATCAAGATGCTCGCCTCGCCCGTGTATACTCTCGTGACCGGCCTTGCCGCTTCGATGGGATCACTCCTCAGTCTGGTTGCAGGTAAAGGCAGACGTCTCTCGACTCCCAATGCTCGGATCATGATTCACCAGCCGCTCATTGGCGGCGTCATCCGCGGTCAAGCGACTGATCTCGACATCCAAGCGCGTGAAATGTTAAAGACCCGCGCTATGCTCGTCGATATTTATGCTGAAGCGACAGGCAAAGACCAGAAGGTCATCGAAAAAGCAATCGACCGAGACAATTGGATGACGGCGCAAGAGGCGCTTGAATTCGGCCTCTTGGATCGAATCGTCCTCTCCATGAAAGACGTCGAATCCCTACTAAAGTAATTGTTTCTCAAAAAGGAACAGGATAAGCAGGATCAGCTTCGCTGGCAGGATAAGCAAGATTTAATATTTTATCCTGCACATCCTGCCGACGTTTCGTCGATCCTGCTTATCCTGTTCCTTCGAATGATCGTGATCGTCCGATTTTTAAAAAATCTTTGAGTTTTTCCAACCTTTTCTAGATAAATTTTCATAAATTTTATATAGTGCTAGCCCTAACATTAGGAGAGGCTTATCTATGAAAATCGGGATCCCCAAGGAAGTGAAAAAAGATGAGAAGCGGGTTGGCGCAACCCCAGATACAGTCCGTTCATTTGTGGAGGCAGGCCATGTCGTGCAGGTGCAGACGGGCGCGGGCGCTCAGATTGGTTTTTCCGATGAGATGTACGAGAAAGCGGGGGGCCATATCGTAGGGAGCGCTAAGGAAGTCTATCAAAATTTAATGGTCATCAAGGTGAAGGAGCCGCAGGCCAGCGAGTTCCCCCTGTTGTATGAGGGGCAGGTCTTGTTTGCCTATCTCCACTTGGCTCCTGATGCAGAGCAAGCGAAGGCAATTTTAGAAAGGAAGATTGTCGGTATTGCCTACGAAACGGTGACCAATGGGAACGGCCGCCTGCCCCTTTTGATCCCAATGAGCGAAATTGCGGGACGAGTTGCGATCCAAGCTGGAGCTACTGCTTTGCAGATGGTCAATGGAGGTCGGGGTGTTCTGCTCGGCGGCATTCCAGGTGTGAAGCCCGGAAAAGTAGTGGTTTTAGGGGGCGGAGTCGTAGGCACTGAGGCAATGCGGATGGCCATGGGACTCGGCGCTGACGTGACCATTTTCGACCGAAACTTAAATCGATTGCGAGAACTGGATGCATTGTATGCTCCTGGCATTAAGACAGTGTATTCTACGCCTGCGGCCGTAGAAGAAGCCGTCATACAGGCTGATCTCGTGATTGGAGCCGTGCTGATCCCAGGTAAAACTGCGCCGAAGCTCATTACGCGCCAGATGCTGAAAAAGATGCAACCGGGTTCTGTGATTGTCGATGTGGCGATCGATCAGGGAGGATGTGTGGAGACCTCTCGGCCGACCACCCACTCGGACCCAACGTATGTGGTCGATGGGGTGGTGCATTATGCGGTGACGAACATGCCCGCGGCCTGCGCCCGCACCTCCACACTGGGGCTTACGAATGCGACCCTCCCTTACGCTCTGAAACTTGCGAATTTAGGCTATAAAAAAGCGATGCAGCAAGATGCCGGATTGATGAATGGACTCAATGTTTATTTTGGAAAAGTAACCAATCCCTTTGTAGCTGAAGATCTTGGATACGAATATTACGACCCCAAAGAACTCCTTGCCTAGACTCTAAATTGAAAGGGGCTTTACAATGGGGAGTTGGTCCCTATGAGAGAAGCTCCTGAATTCGTACAGACGTTCGCAAAGCAAGCACAAGAGCTGCTAGATGCTGGGTTGGTGAAGCAGCCCTTGTTCTCTCGCGGCACGTACCAATTTGAGGTGCGCGAACCGAAAACGAAGGGGGCCTATTTCCCCTTTCTTCAGATGAATGACGAGGGGCATCTCACCGACTCCTTTTGCACATGTAAAGTTTCTGAAAGCGGCCATGGATGTTCCCATTTAGCCGCCGCCTGTCTCCGTATCTTCAATGGCGAAAAAGAGCCGCTTCACGTGCGGTTTCAAAAATCGTTGTGGAATCGCCTGTTTCAGATGTCAGCCAAACGGCACGGCTACGACACAGATTGTCTGAAAAAAAAGAAGGAGGGGCTATATGTTTGTGAATCAAAGGTGAAAAAAAACCTGTTTTCCATCGAAGCCAAAACGGCAGGTGCGAAGAAAAACCTCCTATCGATCGTCGAAAAACGGGAAGTAGAAACCGAAGAGACCTCGATCAAATTTTCCAATCTTTCCACCGAAGAAATTTCCCAATACCGAGCTGGCCAGGCAGGTCATGTCTTGCAATATGAGCTCAGCTTTTGGTCGGATCTCGCCAAATGGCTCATGTTTTTAGAAGATGAGAAAGAGCCCTACGAGATCAAATACAAAGGGGAAAAGTCCAAAATTCCTCACGAACTGTCTCTCCACTTTCCACAGCTCGGCGTTTGGTTCTACATTTCGGAAGTGAATTGGCCTTCGATTATTCCAGCCCTTTCCACTGTGCAATCTCCTTTAAAAGTTTTCGAAGAAGAAAACCATTCGATTGAAAAAATCGAATACGATGCCGCTACCCGTTCGATCCTCATTCGGCATCGAGGGGGTATCCCGATGGGCGAGAGCGATTTTCAGGGGATTGTGGTGGGAGATTGGCTCTTTGTTGAAGGGAAAGGATTTTATCGTCGCCGCTTCGATCCGTTGTTGCAGCAAGAGGTGATCCCCACAGATCAAATTGCCGATGCACTCTCCCGCTCATCGAGCACGCTCGGCCGCTACATCCAAATCCATCCCGATCCAGTGCCTGCTCGCTACCGCCTTTTTTTCGATTCGGAAAATCGACTCCACGTGGAGCTCTACGTATTTGAACCGGAAGATGCGAAGGGAGCCGCTCTTTTTCCTCCTTGGATCTACTTGCCGGGGAAAGGATTCTTTCATCTGCAAGATCTCCTCTTTGAAGAGGTGGAAAAAAGGGTCGAGAAAAAAGAGGTGGCCGAATTCATTGGCCGCCACCGCCTTTGGCTGCACAACTTTCCCGGTTTTCAAACACACTTGGGTAGCTTAGAGGCCCACCTGACTTATTTCTTGAGCCCTGACAACCAACTCTCATTTGGGGCCGAACTGAATTTCCCGGAACAATTTGATGAGACGGTCGATTTCGAAGAGTGGGTCTACATCAAAGGTTCTGGATTCTACATGAAAAAGGAGAGTCGAGGCCGCCTTCCTCTCCATCCTGGGCTCGCCTTAAAACAGGAGGAGATTTCTAATTTTATTTCTGCCCATAAAGACGACCTCGAAGCGGTGCAAGGCTTTTTTGCTTCGGGACCGATTGTCGAACGGACAGGACTCCGCATCTCCTTGAACGAAGAGGGGCATATCACCATTTCTCCCAAGATGGAATATGCGTCGGGCATCGATCCGGCTCAGGTGAGAATGTTTGGAGATTATGTCTACCTGGAGGGGAGAGGTTTTTCTGAAGTGCCCCCCGCCGCCCGCCTTCCAGAGCGTTACCGAATGCCCCTGACCATCTCCCCTTCGCAAGAGGCTGCCTTTTTAGCCTATGAACTCGAACCGTTAAAGCCATTCATCATCACAATCGATCAACGGCTCCAAAAACCGGCCGATCTCAAACTCAAAATTCGGAAAATCCAAAGAGAAAAACGGAAAAGAAAATCCGAATGGCTCCTCGATCTCATTTACGAATCAGAATTTGGATTCATCGATGTATTTGCGATTTGGGATGCTCTGCAGGCGCGCAAAAGACACCTCTTTTCCGATGCCGGACTTCTCTATCTGAAAGAGCCCCGATTCAACTGGCTCCGCCAAATTCAAAAAAGACGACTCGATCGGAAGCGGGGCCTCATTCGGCTCAACACCCTCGAGTGGATTCGCCTAAGCGTATTTGAAGAGATCCAAGAGCCAAGAGGGGATGATCCCGAATCGGAAGAGACGCGGAAACTGATCGAAGAGCTCCAACGATTTGAAACCAAACGGCACCTCGATATCTCCCCTCTAAAATCTCAACTTAGGCCCTACCAAGAGACAGGACTGCAATGGCTCTGGTTCCTCTATTGCCATGGCCTCTCAGGCCTCCTTTGCGACGATATGGGCCTCGGTAAAACCCACCAGGCCATGGCACTCCTAGCCGCCGTGATGCACGAAGACCCCGACAAAGAGAACAAATACCTCGTCGTCTGCCCCACCTCGGTCATCTACCACTGGCAAGAACTCCTACGCCGCTTCCTGCCCGACCTCCGTGTCTGCACCTACTACGGTCTCGAAAGGACGCTCGAACAATTCGAGACCGATTACGACATTCTCCTCACATCCTACGGCATTTTACGCACTGGGCGGGACGATCTCCGCACCCTTTCTTTCGAAGTGGCCATCTTCGACGAGATCCAAATCGCTAAAAACAGCGCCTCCCAAACCCACCAAGCGCTCCGCTCCATCTCCGCTACCATGCGTCTCGGTCTCACGGGTACCCCCATTGAAAACCGGATTCGGGAACTCAAGTCGCTCTTCGACATCGTTCTTCCCGGCTACATGCCACCCGAAGCGCTCTTCCGGGAACTCTTTGTCAACCCCATTGAAAAACTCAAAGACGAAGAAAAAAAGAGGCTCCTCTCCCGACTGGTCAAACCCTTTCTCCTCCGCCGTAAAAAAAGCGAAGTGCTCTTTGATCTACCTGAAAAAATCGAAGAGATCTCCTATTGCGACCTGTCACCCGAACAAAAAGAGCTCTACCGATCTGCAGCTACTTCTCTACGCGACACCCTCTATCCCGAACTCAAAAACTCTGCAAAACCTGTCTCCTACGTCCACGTCTTTTCAGCCCTTTCGCAACTCAAACAAATTTGCGACCACCCGTGCTTACTCACGGGAGACATCAAAAAATTCCAGCAGCACCAATCGGGCAAATGGGACCTGTTCGTCGAGCTTCTCTACGAGGCGCGCGATAGCGGCCAAAAAGTGGTCGTCTTCTCCCAGTACCTCGACATGCTCGCCATCATCGAGCAATACCTGAAAAAAAAGGGGATCGGCTACGCCTCAATCAAAGGCTCCACTCGCGACCGGAGCGAACAGCTCCGCCGCTTCCGAGAAGATCCCGCCTGTGAAGTCTTTGTTGCCTCCCTCCTCGCCGCTGGCGTCGGAATTGATCTCACCGTCGCCTCCATCGTCATCCACTATGACCGGTGGTGGAATCCAGCAAAAGAAAACCAAGCCACCGACCGGGTCCACCGCATTGGCCAAAACCGGGGCGTCCAAGTCTTTAAACTAGTCACCAAACACACCATCGAAGAGCACATCCACAACCTCATCGAAAAGAAAAAAGGGCTCCTCGAAGACATCGTCGGCCAAGATGAGCTCGATCAAATCAATTACCTCAGCCGTGAAGAACTCTTAGCTGTCTTTGAGACCATCTTTAAGGAAACATAGCGCTATTCTGGATCATCGAGAGGGGAGATTGCAGAAGAGTCATTGCCTCTTCTGAGAATGATAGCTCCGGAGCTTCCATACAAGGGGGAGGTTCCTTCCAAAGAGAGTAAATATAAATGGTCACCTCCTTGCTAGTTTGACCTTTCCCTGTGAAACATTTCAACTTGAATGTCACTTGCCAATTTGATAGACAGTCTAAGGTTTTCTTTGCGACAGGGATCATATGGCTGATCGGTACGTTCGCATTACCAACCACGATCTCTTCCTCCGTACCCAGAATGCGATAAGTGTAAGAAGAGCTCTCTTTTTTCTTAAACCAACCTACCGCATAATATTTTTCTAGAGATGTTGTTTTACCGAGGACTTTTTTTAAATTACCGAAATGGCGAAAATTACAACTAAGCAAAACAAGACGCCCTTTTGCTATTGAAGGCTTCACTTCGTAGTAGGACAAATCTTCCCTTGTTTTTTTGGGTTTATTGGAATAAGAGGTCTTTGGTTCATTGAACTTAACTTGCAGACTCCCGTTGCAGACTCCAATAATCTTTCCAAGTTGATCGTAATGGTCGTACTTCGGAGCACTCTTACACCAAACTTCGAGACCTTTCAATAGATTTTCAACAGCTAAACAGGAGGGGCCCTGAGCTGGCTGAACGATTGCGTACCGCTTAGAAGGTCGGCGAGATGGAAAAACAGCTGGAACAGGTTGAGGTGGTGGCTCCAGTATAATCGCAGGGATACAATTTTGGAGCGAGGAAAGGGTTGAAGAGGTCTGTGGTGTATCTATCCTCGGGGGAGGAGGTGAACCTGCGAAAACCAACGGATCGAAGTAGGGAGATAATCGGATCTCATTGTCTAAGTTAAGAAAGGGGGTGTTGCCTACGCTATTCATAAAAACTCCGGAGCAAATTAGGCTATCAATGGATCAGATTAGTCTCAACTATTTTTAAGGGCGCAGAGAGCTGGAGTTTTGCTCGGGGGTCCACACTGGCAGGGCCACGGCTTCGCTGGTACAGTGAGGTCATGAGGAGCCCCGCTGAACCTATCTCAATAAATCTGATTTCGCGATCTTTGAGCGTTTTTTGGCACATTTTCGAACTCGGTTCGTCGTCTACCCTCTGGGTATGCCTCCTCCCTCATTTCAAAAATCTGCTGAAAAAGCAGCTCAAATCTCATCGAAAATCTTTATTGAGATAGATTCCTATAGTCTGAGTCCTTCGGCAGGGTATAAGCATTCCTAGTAAAATTAAAGTATATATTATTATATCAATAGTTTGAATTAGTAGCAATCATTTATTTATTTGTAACATCTTTATTATAAGTGGGTTGTGGGTTTTCTCCCTCTGTTCCGATAAAGATTGCGAATGGGGAGGGATCTTTGGTACAATCTCTGCCGAACTCTATGCTCCCAAAGATAGCTCTGGTTGGTCGCCCAAATGTGGGGAAATCGGCCCTTTTTAACCGCATCTGCCAAAAGCGCCTTTCCATCGTCGATGAACAGGAGGGGATCACTCGTGATCGCCTCTATGCGAAATCGGAGCTTTTTGGGCGGGAATTTGAGCTGATCGACACAGGGGGGATCGACCCTTCTGGAACGGTGGCCTTCAATCAGGAGATCAAAAAGCAAGCTCTGATGGCTGTCGAAGAGGCCGATGCGATCGTCTTTGTCGTAGACGGTCAGGTGGGCCCCACTCTGCTGGATGGAGAGGTGGCTAAGATTTTGAGGAAAAGTCAAAAACCGATCATTGTCGCGGTCAATAAAATCGATCGACCCGATGATGAGATCAAGGTGCACGATTTCCAATCGCTCGGCATTCCCGATGTGATGCCCATTTCTGCTCTGCAGGGCTATCAAATCGCAGAGCTATTGGAGCTCGCTCTCCAATACGTTCCCGTAGTCGATGAATTGCCGGAGGCTCCTCCTTCGCACATGGTCCGAGTGGCCATCGTGGGCCGCCCCAATGTGGGTAAATCGACTCTGTTGAATGAACTCTTGGGTGATGAGCGCTCGATTGTGAGCCCCATCGCAGGCACAACGCGCGATGCAATCGACGTGCCTGTTCGGATCAATGGGAAAGATTATTTGCTGATCGACACGGCTGGAATACGGCGCAAGAAGGCCGAAAAAGAGGTCGTCGATAAATTTGCCGCGATCCGTACAGAAGAGGCGATCGATCGAGCTGATGTGTGCCTTCTCGTCTTAGATTCTTATGAGGGGATCACGACACAAGAGAAGAGAATTGCGAGTGAGATCGAAGCGAAAGGAAAAGGTTGCATCCTCATCTTCAATAAATGGGACCTAGTTAAAAATCTCCGGATGGAACACGCTATGCGAGGCGTACGAGAAGAGGTGCCGTTCCTTCTCCACTGTCCCACTCTATTTCTCTCGGCTCTCAATCATCGCAATCTCGATAAAATTTTCCCGCAGATCGATCTCGTGGCCGCAGAGAGATACCGTCGCATCACAACCGGACAGCTCAATAAGTTCATCGAATCGTGTCTCCAAAAATACCATCCGCCGCTCATCATCGGCAAACGGCTCCGGATCTATTACATGACGCAGGTCCAAACGGCGCCGCCCAAATTTGTGGTGTTCGTAAATAATCCCACCCTCATGGTGGACACCTACAAGAAGTATCTCATCAACCAGTTCCGTAAAACCTATTCTTTCTCTGGCTGTCCAATTCTCTTCGAATTGCGCGGCAAAGCGCCCCCAAAACCGGGCGTTATCCCAGAACCTTCTTCAGAACCTCTTTTAATCGATCAAGTATCCTGTAATTAAGCGCGAAGATGCTTGCCGTTTTGGCGTGTGAATATCATCAGCGCAGAGTGCGCGAAATGCGCAGGCAGAGGCGCTGAGAACGCAGAGGCGCGAAACGCGCAGAAAAAAATAAATTTTCTCTGCGTACTCTGCGTCTCAGTTTTCCTCTGCGCTGATGAAATTCGACTTTAGAACTTGCCCATGCGGTAGTGGATGGAGCCAGATTTTATCTGGCCGACGATGAAGGCATAATTGCCCATTCGGATGACGGGGAGATTGAGCTTTTCTGCACAGGCATTGAGCTGCTGCGTGTGGGTGATTGCAATTTTGGCTTGGCCCAATTCAGGATAGATTGATTGTTGGATATGGCGAGTGATTTTATCGTAGGTGCCCTCCCCGATCACTTGATCGACTAAAAGGCGTTTCCAAGGAAGAGTTCCCCCGGGAAGAAGCCGGATGAGTTCTTCTGTCGAGAGATGGGTGGGGTAATTGACACAATTCCAATCGGATTCAAGAGTACAGGGGAGCTGCAAGGCAAAGGCAATGAGTTCGCCTGCTTCTTTTGCGCGTGTATTGTGGGAGGATTCGATGGACCAGTGGAGGAAAGGGTGGTCAAGATAGACGACGGCAAGGGCAATGGCAAAGAGGTCGATTAGGGAAGAATCGGTGATTGGGCTAGTGATATTTTCTTCTTCGCGCATCATGGCGATTTTCTTTTCAGCTTCTTGCAAGGAAACGATTGTTGGACCCATGGCCTGTTCTCCGTGACGCATGAGGAGATAGAGCCCTTCGGAATTTTGGAGAGAGAGGAGCTCCATGGGGTTGAGGGGGATAGGTCTTTGAGAGACCTTGAGCACTTTGGCAAGCATTTGCTGTACTTGCAATACTTCTTGAGAAAATCGGTCAGGATCTAGTTGCTTAAAATCTGGGTGATCTGCTTTGAATGAAATTAAATGGCTTTGAACGATTTCGATTTGTTCGCGTGCGACTAATGAGATCATCAGACAAAGAAATACGAATAGAAGCCTGCAAGGCATCGGGTTTACCTTCAAAAGACAAAAAATCGATACGTTAAGTATACCGGATAGGAAAACTTCTAAGAAAGAGGAAAATGCCCATGAAGAAATTGGCTTTACTGCTGTGTTTGTTTTTCAATGTTCTGTGTGCGCAAGACATCAGCGGCTTTTGGAAGAGCATCAATGAAGAGACCAGAAAGGCGCAATGCATTGTGGCGATTTACGCATACGAGGGGTTGTATTACGGGCGGATCATTGGCACGTTTGATGGGCAGGGAAATATGAAAGAGAGCATCTACAAGCCCAAAGAGAGAGCGCCTGGCGTGATCGGAAATCCCTACTACTGCGGCTTAGATATCATCTGGAATTTAGAAGACAAAGGGATTAGCTATAAGGGCAAAATCCTCGATCCTGAAAAAGGGACTGTCTACAATTCTGAGTTGTGGATAGAAAACGACAACTTGGTCGTGCGGGGAAAGCTTCTATTTTTTGGAAGAAATCAAACTTGGTTCCGAGCGGTACAAGCCGACTTTCCGCAAGGATTCAAAATGCCAGATTTAAAATCGCTGATTCCAATGATTCCCCAAGTGAAATAGAGCGAAGCAAAAAGCCCAAAGATCTAAGTGAATAAACCTCTGGGCTAGCTTAGAGCCACTATTCGTAACTCTTAATGCAAAATAAGGGGGATTGACTACAGAACGCTTACTTCGGTAGCTTCAGGACCTTTACGACCTTGTCCTTCCACGTATTCTACTTTTTGACCTTCACGCAAAGAGCGAGCGTCGCCGAGGACATTCGTTGTATGAACAAAGAGATCTTTGCCACCGTTGTCTGGCGTAATAAAACCGAAGCCTTTTTGTGAATTGAAAAACTTAATTGTACCTTTTGACTTAGACACTTGTAATTCCTTAGTTATTTGTTACTTCGTCCCGACTTGAATGGAAAACGTTCCCACACCAATGGGGACCCCTTAATTGTACCTTAAATTGTTAATATGTTTAACCTTTTTGTTTGGAAATCATACATCCTGTTGGTAGTTAGTGAGTTACGAGATGACAATGCAGTTTCCAGATCCGATTTTGAAAATTCATCGAAAATGGCGTAAGTGCCTCTAAAAGAATGTGTTAATTTTTTGAAGGAAATCGGCGGATGCCTGGTGTCCTAGCTCAAAAATGCCAGGTACTGATTGAGGATAGCTGGTTTTTTCAAAGGGTCATCGAAATGGGGATCTGGGCCGTCTGCCACCTTGGGCTCTATGATTTTCGTGAGTTGTCCAGTTTTCCCTAAAACACGAGAGAAATTTTCGATTACATCGGAAGGAAGGGTTTGGTCTCCATCGCGAACGCCCCCATTGGCTATGATCCACTGGTTGAAACGCTGCGGCGTATAAAGAGTCCACTGGACTTGGTTCCCATTTGCAGGCGGAAGACAGAGGCTCTAACAAAATAGGCAGCAAGCGGGGAAACCGCTTGCTTAAATAATTTTGTAATACAGTGCACTGCCTGCTCAATAGGGTACACAAAAGTCGTGTGCAGACAATCGACGGGATCGATAGATGGAATAACCATAGGCCGAAGATTCTATACTGCTCCCGCTCAAAAAGTGTGAATCTGCCGGCGTCGGATAGCCACTGAATTTGAGACCCGTCTGCATCGCTAAACTTTTCAAGTTTAGCTGTTTCGACGC
>Ga0334722_10001448_pt1 | contig 29649 bp, 28 predicted proteins | sample C3_bottom_MG_FD_207210 | JGI IMG/M metagenome (GOLD analysis project Ga0334722, IMG submission 207210) | Sediment microbial communities from Yellowstone Lake, YNP, Wyoming, USA - C3_bottom | ecosystem: Environmental > Aquatic > Freshwater > Lake > Sediment | place: USA: Wyoming | collected... | reverse complement strand
AAAAGGGAGCGAACTTGCCAATAACCGGTTCAGCAAGGTGCAGGAGACCCTGAACAGGCTCCAGCTCGAAGAGGAACGATGCCAGATGCTTCGGGTGGCGATCAACGATTATGAAAAGCTTCCGGAGATGATCAACGAGTATGTCAGGCAAGTGGATAAACTCGGTCCGAATCCATTTAAAGCACTTTAAGCATTCTGCGAGTTCGATCAGGAAAAAAAGAAGATGAGGTGACTCAGTATGGCTGAGCAACTGATCAGTACGGACATGAATTTCATCCAGGACGTCCTCGCCTCCGGTGGCGGTGACCTCATGAAATGCTACCAATGCGGGACCTGCTCCGTCGTCTGCAATCCCACACCTGAGGAAAAACCTTTCCCGAGAAAAGAGATGCTCTATGCCCAGTGGGGCATGAGAGACAAGCTTATGAGCGACCCCGATATATGGCTCTGCCATCAATGCAGCGACTGCACAGCGCACTGCCCCCGGGGAGCAAAGCCGGGAGAAGTTATCGGGGCTCTGAGAAAACTCGCCGTTTCAACCTATTCTTCTCCCCGGCTGCTCGGGAAAATGACGGGCAACAAAAGACATCTTCTTATTCTGCTTGCCGTACCTGTCGTGATCCTTCTCGCAATCCTTGCTTTTCTCGGAAATTTGACTATTTCAAGGATTCCGCGGGGAGAATTCGGGGAGATCATTTACTCGAAATTTATGCCCGTGCTCGCTATTGATGTTGTCTTTTCAGCAGCCGCACTTTTTGCGGTGTTTTCCTTTGCTATCGGCATCTACCGGTACTGGAAGGTACTTAAAAGCGGAATAGGCGCGTCCCAATGGGCGAAGACAGGCGCTGTCTGGAAAAGCATTGCTCGAGCGATGGGTGATATCCTTCCGCATCGCGAGTTCAGAAAATGTGACTATGCCAGGGGAAGATCAAACGCTCACCTCCTGACCTTTTACGGGTTCATCGGTCTCGCCATTACGACGACCTGGGCCATGTACTACCTCTATGCGCTGAAATGGGAATCTCCCTATCCTCTGAACGATCCGCTCAAAATATGGGCCAATATCAGCGCTCTCGCGTTCCTGTCCGGTATCACGCTGGTTATCGTAACCAGGTTCAGAACAGCGCCAAAGACCGGATTCGGAAACTATTTCGAGTGGCTTCTGATCATGGTACTTTACACAATCGCTGCTACGGGTATTCTTGCCGAGGTTCTGAGATTGTTGAATATTGCTTCGTTCGCCTATCCCATATATTTCATACATCTTGTCTTTGTTTTCTTTCTATTTGCCTACGCTCCTTTTTCAAAAATGGCGCACCTCGTGTACAGAACGGTAGCGATAGTTTTTAAAAAACATGTTGGAGATGATCTCAGACTGGCGGGAATGGCATCAAAATAACTGATCAACCGAAGATGTGAAAGGAGCATGCGACGAAAATGCATAAATATCGATGCCTTGTATGTGGATACATCTATGATCCTGATATCGGCGAACCTGACAACGGGATTCTTCCGGGCACCCGCTTTGAGGATCTGCCGGATACCTATGTTTGTCCCGTCTGCGGAGCGCCCAAGGATCGATTTGAAAAAGTAGGCTGAAGCAGGGTAAACGCATGGGTTAATACCATTGGTGCGTTGAAGGAAAAGATCTCAGAAATATATCCCGAAATTGTGAGAACAAGGATGCCGACGATTGCATGGGCGGCTTGTAATGTGTTTATCTCAGCGTTTAGATCGAACAGTTAAAAAAATATTTGCAATGATCGAAAAAGAGTAAACAGGTCAAGGAAGGGAGTGAACGATGCGTAACCCGGTAATAGATTGGGATACCTGTATAGGCTGCGGTTCATGCGTTGCTCTTTGTCCGGCGGTTTTCGAACTCAGAGATGACGAAAAAGCCTGGGTTTACGGCCCGGACAAGTGCGATACCTGTAATTGCCAGGAGGCAATAGACGTTTGTCCAACTCAGGCGATAAGCTGGAGCGAATAAAAAGCCAAACGGTAATACGTTATCGAAAGTAAAGGAGGATGTGCTATGGCGATCAAGACACCCGCATCATTAAAACATGAGCATGATGAACTCCACTCAGAACTTGTTGCCGCGACCAAGGCAGGAGGCAAGACCGGCGCCGCTGCCGAGGCAGTTGCGCGGGCGCTCCATCCTCATTTTGTGAAGGAAGAGGAGTACGCTCTACCGCCGCTGGGGTTACTTACTCTGTTGGCAGAGGGTAAGCTGCCGCCGGACCGTGACGCAGTAATAGCCATGACGGAAAGGCTGAGGAAAGACCTTGGCCATATGCTGCATGAGCACAAGGCCATTGTCATAGAACTTCATAAACTTATGGAAGCGGCAAAGAGCGAGAACAAACGGGAATACATTAACTTTGCTGAGAAACTGAAACTGCACGCCCAAACAGAAGAGGAAGTTTTATATCCCTCCGCTATCCTGATCGGAGAATATCTTAAGCTGAAAACAGGTAAAAAGGCAGGTCAACCGACATGAAAAAAAGGTTGTTTGAAGTAGAGGATCGATTTTGCGACGAATGCGCTCTGGCCCTCCGAAGGTTCATCGGCAATCTCGAAGGAATCGAGTCGATTGAAGTTGAAAACAGGATGATCGCGATTTCTTTCAATCCGGCAAAGATGCCTGAGGAAAGACTTGACAGGATTACGAAAGACAGCCTGGAGAAGCTTGGCTATAAGCTGGTCGAATGATAGCCTTTGACAGAATATGCTGATGGCTTCCATTGTTGAGCATGACCCAAATTAGCCTGGACATAAAACCACGGCCGCCATTCCGGCTGGATCTCACAGTCTGGACGTTGCGCCGCCGTCCCGATAACGCGATGGACCGCTGGGATGGTCAAACGTACCGTCGAGCGTTGCTGTTGCCGACCGGTCCCGTGGATGTGGCGGTCACCCAGATCCAACCTCCTGAGACGCCGCGGCTCCTGATTTCGGTAGAGGGTCAACCGGTCAGCGTCCTCGTGAAAGAGGCCGTGTCATCAGCCTTGGAGCGGCTCCTTGGTCTAAGCATCGATCTGGGAGAGTTCTACCGCTTTGCCGAAGGGCAGGATCAGCTGGGGCAACTGGTCCGCCGTTTTCGAGGCATGAAGCCGCCTCGCTTCGCCACAGTCTTCGAGAGCGTGATCAATGCAATTGCCAGCCAGCAGGTATCGCGGATTGTGGCAATTCTTGTCCTTAACCGATTGACTGCAAGATACGGCGCGGCGGTCCGCGAAGAAGAAAACGCCGTCCGCGCTTTCCCTCGTCCGGAGGATCTGGCTGGACTGCAGCCGGACGATCTCAGGCAAATCGGGTTGAGCCGTCAGAAAAGCCGGTCGATGATCGAGCTGGCCAAGTCGATCACCGAGGGAAGTTTGAACCTGGAAGGCTTGACAGAACTGTCTGAAGAAGACGCTCTTGCGCGACTCCTCGGTTTGCGGGGCGTGGGGCGCTGGACGGCAGAATATGTCTTGCTGCGCGGCCTGGGGCGGACCCACGTCTTCCCGGGTGACGACGTAGGTGCGCGCAATAACTTGCAGCGCTGGCTGCACTTAACGAGACCTCTCGATTATGCGACAGTTCACCGCACATTGAAGCGCTGGCGCCCTTACGGCGGCCTGATCTACTTTCACCTGCTGTTGGACCGGCTCGCGGAAGCAGGTTTTTTTCGAGAAACAACGCCGCAGTCGCAGAGCGGACAAGGCGACCGTACAGATGATAGATGAGACGTGAGAAGGAGATCATGCCGATGACGCACGACTTCAAAACAGGGGATCATGTTTCTTGGAACTCGGAGGCAGGTCGGGTGCGGGGAACGATCAAGAAAAAAATAACGTCCGTAATCACGTTCAAAGGATACACGGTCCACGCCTCGAAAGAAGAGCCGCAGTATTTGATCAAGAGCGATACAACCGAACACCTGGCCATGCACAAGGGGTCGGCTCTTAGAAACATCAAAAAGAGCACGCGCTGATTAAAAACACCTTGGGGTAAAAGTCGAACACGTCGGATCGCGTTAATCAATTCTCTGACGATAACCTTTATACACACATACTACTTTAGCTTCGTTGACACTCGGATAAGCGATGCTATACTATTTATATGCCTTTTTTAACCATCCCTCGGAGAGCTTCATGAAACCGATAGGTCCTTTAATGATTGAGCACATGCTTATCGACCGCATGATCACGCTCCTGGCCCAGGAGCATCACCGGATCATCGAAACCGGAAATATCGATTACGCATTCCTTGACATCGGTATACATTTTTTTAAAACCTATGTAGACAAATTTCACCATGGGAAGGAAGAAGCTATCCTGTTCAGGGAACTCGACGAAAAGCCGCTTTCTCCGAAAGACCGGCAAATTCTGAATGAATTGATTGAAGAACATGGTCGTGCCCGAAAAGCCGTTGACGGGCTTGAGATTGCACGGAGGCAGCAGAACGATAAAAAACTTGTCATAACGGAAATCACTAAGCACATGGGAAACCTCGTAAAATGGTATCCCGTCCATATGGAGAAAGAGAACAAGCATTTTTTCATTCCTTCCATGAACTATCTGAACGAGCAGGAACAGGTTGCTATGCTGGAAAAATCGAGGGAGTTCGATAGAAGCTTTACGCAGCATCGGTTCGTAGGAATTATCATGGAACTGGAAGCAACGAAAAAATAGCTATTGATCATCCGAAAACCTCTTCGGTAATCCTAAGCCGCCGCATTACTGCTCATTACGACGGATTTTTTTATAATTTCATTGAAATGGAAGTCCCCCTCGCTGGCCGTTGGGTAGGCGTCCGGATGACCATCCCGGGCTTTCGGATCTTGGACTCTGATCAAGGGTTACCTGTCATAGCAGTGGCAAGTGCAAGGCAGCGAGTACCATACATATCCCGCCTTGTTCCGCTGAGGTATAATAAAACTATGACTCAAATAAAGGAGGAAACAAAAATGGAAAAGAGATTGTTCAAGATGGCGGTTTTATTGTTTGGTGTATTCATTGTGCTCGCGGCACCGTATTCTTTCGCCAAAGAAAAGAAGGAGTCTGTCAAATTCAACCACAAAACGGTCGAACTGCAGCTTGCGCTCCGTGATCTATGGGTAGGGCATATATTCTGGGTCAGGAACGTGGTCCTGGCAACGAAGTACAACGACGCCGATGCCGCAAAGGTCGCCGAGGGTAAAGTGGTGGAAAATGCGAAGGCTATTGGCGATGCGATTGCGTCTATTTATGGTAAAGAAGCGGGTGACAAGCTCTTCGGTCTCCTGGCCGGGCACTACGGTGCGGTCAAGGATTATATGACCACAGCGTTCGCAGGAAATGCCGACGCCAAGAGTGCTGCAATCGAAAAAATCAAAAAGAATGCTGAAGAAATTGCGTCGTTCCTGAGCTCGGCTAACCCTAACTGGCCCAAACAGACGCTCGTGGCCCTGTTGATGGCCCACGGCGCCCATCATATAGCTCAGATCGACCAAGTCAACATCAAGGACTTCGCGGCTGAAGCGAAGACCTCGGATGATATGAAAAATCATATTTATGTGATCGCCGATGCTCTGGCGGGCGGCATTGTGAAGCAGTTTCCGAAAAAATTCTAAAAAAGGCAGTGGCGGAACATTGCGTTCTCTCTAAGCATGACGGGAGAAACAGCGGGCATGGCGCTGTTTCTCACCTTTTATCTGGCGGATTTGCGACCCATCTCATATCCAAAGGGAGCGCTTTCGCAGCAGAGTATACAGAGATCGCGAGGAGAACGTCCTTTGCGCTGCGGCAGACTCGCTTTTTTGGCGTCTCATCCTTTGAGCTTTTTATCGAACGCGGCATCACTCTTTCACTTACGGAGCATTTAGTCATATGGGCATCCCCATGGCAGAACATGCGAAAACCGGTGTGACGATCTTTACGATCGGACATTCGACACATTCAATCGAAGCGTTTGCGGATATTTTGAAATCCCATGGCATTGAATCCGTCATCGACGTGAGGACCATCCCGAAATCCCGTCACAACCCTCAATTCAACAGCGACACTCTGGCTGCGGCGTTGCACGGGCACGCTATCGGCTACGAGCTTTTGCCGGACCTTGGGGGGCTTCGTCACGCAAAGAAAGACTCAATCAACACTGCCTGGAAGAATGCCTCGTTTCGGGGATTTGCGGATTATATGCAAACAGAAGAATTCTATGCAGGTCTGATGCAGCTGATCGATATTGCGGGGAAGCAGAGGACTGTGATCATGTGCGCCGAGGCCGTGCCCTGGCGCTGCCATCGCTCGCTCATCGGTGATGCGCTGCTCGCTCGCGGAATCAAGGTCATGGACATTATGAGCAAGACGTCGGCAAAGGCTCACACGATGACGCCCTGGGCCCATGTCATGGGAACAACGATAACTTATCCCATATTGGCGTCGGCTGAACCTGCTCACGAACCCTACCCCAATCGAAGGAAAGCGGAGCATCTGTAAGTTTTTACCGACCAACGTGATGATGACACTAATGTTACGGCTGAAGATTTGATAGGCTTTTGGGGAAGTCCGGCTATCTTCAAGGTTACGAGCGGGTTAAAAAACTTCTCAGCCACACAGTTTTTTGGCGCATGAACATTTTTGCAGATCGAATTCACAGTAGGGAAAAAGTCGCAAGCTTTGTAGTGGTCGCGGACGAATTTCAGCATCGAAATTTTTTTCTGGGATAAGTTTCCTGACATCCGCTCTTGCTGCGAGCTCACGGGCCACCTCTTCCCCAGTCGTCAAAATTGATCAGATACCCTCCAGCGGCTGTCAATTCAGACCAAAGTCGTACAAAGGAACTGTGTTCAGTTTCTCATCGTCAACTTCAGGAATATCTCTGTAAGTCGATGGTGATGTCGGAAAATAAACAAACGAAATTGATTGCGGCCTGGAGTAACACTAGGTCGGTTATAGAAGCGTATGGGAAAAAAAGTATTTGTATCGCAAGGATCCATGATGACAAACAAAAGCTGGATACGTCTTTTGAGGATTCAATTCATCTTTAGCGCAATGTGGTGAAAACAGCATCGATCCTTAATTGCAGTTTACGTTATTACATTAAAGTTCGATGCTATTTCCGACTTAAACCCCTCGTGCGTACTGATCGTTTTAAAATGCTATACTAATTAGTATTCACACGACCTTTTGGAGCTTCAATATGGATACGCTTGTTCTCTCACGAATTCAGTTTGCCGTCACGACCTTGTTCCACATTCTCTTTCCCACCTTGACGATGGGGCTCTCGGTGTATCTTGTGGCAATCGAGTTTCTATGGCTTTGGACGAAGGACGAGCGCTATTACCGCATGTACCGTTTCTGGGTGAAATTCTTTTCCCTCAACTTCGGCGTGGGGGTCGTCACCGGCATCGTACTGGAGTTCGAATTCGGCACGAACTTTTCCGTCTTTTCCCAAAGAGTAAGTAACGTCCTGTCCCCGCTCCTGTCGTTCGAAGTCATGACCGCTTTTTTCCTGGAGTCGAGCTTTCTCGGAATCATGCTGTTCGGATGGAAGAAGGTCTCCCGGCAGATGCATTTCCTGGCCACCTGCATGGTGGCAACGGGGACCATTCTGTCCGCCTTCTGGATTCTGGCCGCGAATTCCTGGATGCAGACCCCGGCTGGCTACAGCCTCGCGAACGGAACGTTCATGATCACAGATTTCAGCGCCGTTCTTTTTAATCCTTCCGCTCTCGTGCGCATGCTCCATATGACCACGGCGTCCCTGGAAACCTCTGCATTTGTTGTTGCCGGAGTCAGCTCCTACTTTCTCCTGAAAGGGAGACAGGGCTCTCTGTTCAGACCTTCATTGGGGATCGCGCTTCTGATAGCGGCCCTATTCACCCCGCTCCAGGTCTTTGTGGGAGATCTGAGCGGCCGGCATGTATTCCAATTTCAGCCCGCCAAAGCCGCGGCCATCGAGGCACATTGGGAGACGAACACGAACGGAGGCGCGGCCTTTTCCCTGGTCGCTCTTCCCGACATGCAGGCGGAGAAGAATGTCTTCGAGCTGTCCGTACCGAACGGCCTGAGCCTGCTGGCCACTCACTCTTTTCACGGCCGGGTAGCGGGCCTTAAGGAATTCCCGAGGGAAGACCGTCCGAACGTCCAGGTCCTATTCTGGACGTTTCGGGTCATGGTGGTAATCGGATTTATTTTGTTCACCGTCATGGCCTGGGCCTTCCTGCTCTGGAGAAAGGGAAAGCTGTACGAGTACCGGCCGTTTCTCTGGACCTTGCTCATCGTTCACCCCCTCGGTTTTATCGCGGTAGAGACCGGATGGATAACAACCGAGATGGGCCGCCAGCCCTGGCTGGTATACAATCTGATGCGGACAGCCGAAGGCGTCTCGCCTATTCAGCCGGGCAATGTCGTCTGGTCGCTCAGTCTGTTTTTGATCATCTTTGCGGCGATTGGTTTGACCTATTCATTTTATATTATGAAGATGATAGGACAAGGCGCGGATGTGTCCAGCCCGATACCTGATGTTCAACGGCCGGCGGGAATGCGTGTCCTCATGGATGATCGGGAGTAGTCTTCGCGGATCAATTGTCATTTATAGGATACGGTACGTTTCGACTAAAAGGAGTGTACTACGTGGACATCATTCACATCTGGATCGCCCTGCTCGGCCTGGCCGTCATCCTTTATGTGGTCCTGGACGGCTTCGGTCTCGGAGTAGCGCTCCTGTTCCCCATGACCCGCAGCGAGGAAGAGCGCGATGTACTGATAACCAGCATCGCACCTGTCTGGGACGCGAACCAGACGTGGCTCGTCTTCGGCGGAGGGGCGCTCTTTGTCGCGTTTCCTTTGATGTACGGCGTGCTTTTGAGCGCGCTGTATATACCGATCGTTACCTTATTATACGGCCTGATCTTCCGCGGCGTGTTCTTCGAATTCCGTGCGAATGCAACCCGGAAGAAACCATGGGACAGATATTTCTTCTTCGGAAGCCTCGTTGCGGTCGTCGCCCAGGGCCTGACTCTCGGAGGCATTCTGTCCGGGACGAGGATCGTGGACAGACATTTTGCGGGCGGTCCTTTCGACTGGCTGACTCCCTTTTCAGTGGCCATGGCTGCCGGACTCACCGCGGGTTACGTCCTCCTCGCATCCACGTATCTCATCATCAAGACAACAGGGACGCTGCAGGAGCGGGCTTATGTCCAGGCCTTCCGGTCGGCATTCGTCGTACTGTTCTTCCAGGTCCTGATGATCGTCTGGACGCCCTTTTATTACCCCGCGGTTCTGACCAACTGGCTGAGCCCGCCCAGGGTCTATTTCGTCTGGATCTTTCCCGTGCTGGGCGTGCTGGCTTTCGCGGGGACCATCAGGGGCCTGAGAGCCAGGCGCGAGTTCATGCCGTTCGCGTCCAGCGTCGTTTTCTTTTTTGCCGGGTACCTGGGCCTCTTCACCTCGATCTACCCCTATGCTGTTCCGCCTAGTATCTCTTTTTATGACGCAGCAGCGCAGCGGGAAACGCTCGGCATCACCCTGTGGGGAGCGGCTGTTATGCTGCCGGTAGTTCTCGGATATACGATTTACAGTTATACGGTCTTCAGGGGCAAGGCAGGTAAGGAAGGATATAATCGCTGATAAAATATCACGTATGGGTTTCTTGACCACACGGGATAAAAACGATGAAAGTTGCGCTGGTTAACGTAAGTAATAATCTCTGCGAAGCGTGTTCACTCGCGCTATGGCGCTTTGTCGGTGGCATGGATGGGGGGGAGTCCATTGACGTTGAGCAGGGTAAGATCTCATTCAAGTTCGATGAAAAGATTGTCGATGAGGATGGGATCTCAAGGATAATGAAGGACAGCATCGAAAAGCTGGGTTATGGGGTTGAAGAGTAATAAACCACCGGCAGTCGCCGGTGAGTGTATTCTTCTGATGAACATGTGGTCGGTTATTACAACACGGGCGACCGTGTCAAATACCTGGTAACGTTGGGGGCCTTCTGGGGTAGTTTCTGGGCTCCTTTCCGGTACGTGTACGTGTCATTGCTCTTGTTAAGAGCATAGAAGGAAATGCTATGAATATCAGCCCTTGGGCGGGAAAGCCCGCAGAACCATCAATGCTGGTGAACGCGCCGAAACTTATAACGGCCTACTATACCGAGGTCCCCGACCCTGGAATTCCCAGGCAGCGTGTCGCCTTCGGCACCTCGGGGCACCGTGGCTCCGCTCTGGAAAAGACGTTTAATGAACGGCATATCCTCGCCATCACCCAGGCCATCTGTCTTTACCGTGAACAGAAGAAGATCTACGGCCCGTTGTTTCTCGGCATGGACACGCACGCCCTTTCCGTGCCGGCTCGTGCCAGCGCCCTTGAGGTGCTGGCGGCAAACGAGGTAGAAGTCATGATCGCGGAGAAAGATACGTATACTCCTACCCCCGTTGTTTCCCACGCGATTCTTACCTACAACCGCGAGCGCAAGATGGGGCTCGCCGACGGCATCGTCATCACGCCGTCACACAATCCGCCCCATGACGGCGGGTTCAAATACAACCCCCCAAACGGCGGTCCGGCGGACGGCACTGTTACCGGCTGGATCGAGGCAAAGGCGAACGAATTCCTTGAGAAGGACCTGAAGGGTGTCAGAAGAATCCCCTATGAGAAGGCTCTGCGAGCCCCCACGATGCATTGGCATGATTACCTCGATTCCTATATAAACGATCTGGGCAACGTTATTGAAATGGAAGTCATTCGAGGCGCGAATATCAGCATAGGAGTCGATCCACTCGGGGGCGCCGCGGTCCATTATTGGGGTCCGATTGCCGAGCGCTATGGGCTGAACCTTACCGTCGTGAATGATGCCGTAGATCCGACCTTCAGCTTTATGACGGTCGACTGGGACGGTCAGATCCGCATGGACCCATCATCATCTTACGCTATGCAGCGGATGATAGGCTTGAAGGATCGCTTCGACATATCATTCGCCTGCGGCACCGACGCGGATCGGCACGGCATTGTAACGCGCACGGCCGGATTGATGAACCCAAACCACTACCTGTCCGCAGCCATCTTCTACCTTTTTCAGCACCGGCCAAAATGGCGCAAGGACGCTGCAATCGGCAAAACGGTGGTGAGCAGCCGGACGATCGATCGTGTCACAGAGAAGCTCGGACGGAAGCTCTACGAGGTGCCGGTCGGCTTCAAGTGGTTTGTGGATGGCTTGCTCGACGGATCTCTCGGATTTGGCGGCGAGGAAAGCGCGGGAGCGTCTTTTGTTCGTCTGGATGGCAGCGTCTGGACGACGGATAAAGATGGCATAGTCCCGGCCTTGCTGGCTGCGGAGATCACCGCGCGCATGGGCCGTGATCCCGGCGAAATTTACTCCGAACTCACGCGCGAGTTCGGAGAACCTGCCTATGATCGCGTTGAGGCGCCGGCCACTCCGGAGCAAAAGCAACTGTTGGCGAAGCTCTCACCCCAACAGGTTAAGATCACTGCGCTGGCGGGAGAAAAGATCCAATCTGTCCTCACCCAGGCGCCGGGCAACGGCGCTCCCATCGGCGGGTTAAAAGTAGTGACCGAGAACGGATGGTTCGCGGCTCGTCCGTCGGGGACCGAGAATATCTACAAGATCTACGCAGAGAGCTTCAGGGGAGCTGACCATCTTCGCAGCATTCTGGAGGGCGCGCAGACCATCGTGGACGATGTTTTGGCTGGTCCGTAACAACGGTCAGGACCGCCAAACAAAATAACGGAGGAGGTAAAATCATGAACGAACAAAAAGGGACTGATATAAATTTAGACTCCTTGATGGAGAAGTTGGCAAGCAAGGACGGCGTGATCCGGCAGAAAGCGCGGGAAGCGTTGGTCGTGCTGGGCAAACCCGCCGTGTCTTCCCTGATTCAGGCATTGCAGAGTTCCCAAGAGGATCAAGTTCGCTGGGAAGCAGCCAAGGCGCTCGGAAATATCGGCGATATCGGTGCAATACCATCATTGGTGAAAGCACTTGAAGACAACAACTCAGACGTGGCATGGACGGCTGCAGACGCATTGAAAACGTTCAGAAAGACCGCTTGGCCGTCCTTGTTAGAGGCGTTGATCAAAAGCAAGGCGGATGCCGTGGCGTTGCGTAAGGGTGCGCATCATGTTTTGGTGAACCAGAAGGAGGATGGATTGAACGATCTGCTCGCAACGCTCTTAAAGGCTTTAGAATCCAGCTCAGCTCCTGAATCGTCGGCAGTAGCCGCCAATGAAATTCTTAAAAGCATGAATATGAAAAGATGAGCATCGTCCTGCACCGGCGTTCGGCATTTCCATTCCGGACGCGTATGAAGGAGAGGCAATGAGCAAACAATCACCTGTCATCAAGCCGGTCCACGGTCTTTTACCGGTAGACGTCGAAGGCTTCGATAGCCTGACTGAGCTCGCCCTGGATATGCGCTGGTCATGGAATCATGCCACCGACGAGGTATGGCAACGGCTTGACCCGGTGCTGTGGGAACAGACGCATCATCCCTGGGATGTCCTGCAGACCGTCTCCCGGGAAAAGGTCAAAGACGTGCTGACCGACCCGGCTTTTCGCAAGAAGATAGATGCCCTCATACAGTCCAAGAAGCAGGCAGCGGAGGCGCCCGGATGGTTTCAGAAAGAGCATGCGAAGTCTCCCTTGACCTGCATTGCCTATTTCAGTATGGAATTCATGTTGAGCGAAGCGCTCCCGATCTATTCGGGGGGGCTTGGTAATGTGGCAGGCGATCAGCTTAAATCCGCCAGCGACCTGGGCGTGCCGGTGGTCGGAGTGGGGCTGCTCTACCAGCAGGGCTATTTTCGTCAGGTGATTGACAAGGATGGAGCGCAGCAGGCCCTTTACCCGTATAACGATCCCGGGCAACTGCCGATCACGCCGTTGCGCGCATCGAACGGGGAGTGGCTGCGGCTGAAGCTTGATCTGCCCGGTTATCCGGTCTGGCTGCGCACCTGGCAGGTCCAGGTCGGCAGAGTGAAGCTGTACCTGCTGGACAGCAATGACGCGGCGAATCTCCCCGCTCACCGGGGCATTACCAGCGAGTTGTATGGCGGCGGGCCTGAGCTGCGGCTGAAACAGGAGCTGGTGCTCGGGATCGGCGGGTGGCGATTGCTCCGCGCGCTCGGTCTTCAGCCGGAAGTCTGTCACCTGAACGAAGGACATGCGGCCTTTGCCGTGCTGGAACGCGCCCTGGGTTTCATGACAGAGACCGGGCAGCGTTTCGACGCCGCACTGGCCGTGACGCGAGCGGGGAACCTGTTTACCACCCATACTGCGGTGGCCGCAGGCTTTGACCGCTTTGCTCCGGCCCTTATCGAGCAGTATCTTGGCGGTTATGCCGAGCAGAAGCTCGGTATCACCCTCCGCGATCTGCTGGGCCTCGGCCGCCGGAACGTCGATGACTCGTCGGAAAGCTTCAACATGGCCTATCTGGCGATCCGGGGGAGCGGGGTGGTGAATGGCGTGAGTCGTTTGCATGGGAAAGTGAGCCGGCATCTCTTTGAGTCGCTCTTTCCGCACTGGCCGCATGACGAAGTGCCGGTTGGCCACGTAACGAATGGAGTCCACATGCCGACCTGGGACTCGGCACCGGCCGACGAACTCTGGACGGAAGCCTGCGGAAAGGACCGCTGGCTGGGGACAACGGAAAAACTGGAGCATGATATTCGCCGCGTCTCCGACGCCAGGCTCTGGCAATTTCGCAGCGCCGCCGGCAAGTCTTTTGTGGAATACGTGCGCGACCAATTGAGCAGGCAACTGGCAGCCTCCGGCGCGTCACCCGAGGCGGTTGACGGAGCGAAGCACCTATTTGATCCCAACGCGTTGACCCTGGGTTTTGCGCGCCGCTTCGCCACCTACAAACGACCCAACATGCTGCTTCACGATCCGGAGCGACTGTTGCGCCTGTTGACCGATCCGGAGCGGCCGGTCCAACTCGTCCTTGCCGGCAAGGCACATCCGGCGGACCAGGCAGGGCAGGCCCTGATCCAGGAATGGACTCATTTTATCCGGCGGCCCGAGGTGCGCCCCCATGTGATCTTCCTCAGCGACTACAATATGCTCTTGAGCGAGTATCTTGTGCAGGGGGTCGATGTCTGGATCAACACACCCAGGCGACCCTGGGAGGCCTGCGGAACGAGCGGCATGAAAGTGCTCGTCAATGGCGGCATCAATCTCTCGGAATTGGACGGGTGGTGGGCGGAAGCCTACTCCCCTGAGGTAGGGTGGGCGCTGGGTGATGGTCAGGAGCATGGCGACGATCCGGTCTGGGACGCTGCAGAAGCCGTCACGCTTTACGAGCGGCTCGAAAAGGAGGTTATCCCTGAGTTCTATACCCGTAATGGGGATGGCATCCCCACAGCCTGGGTGGCACGGATGCGGGAAAGCATGGCGCGATTGACTCCGCGTTTTTCCGCCAACCGAGCGGTGCGCGAATACACCGAGGGACACTACCTCACGGCTGCGTCAGCATATCGTGAGCGCGCCGCCGATAAAGGCGCGGTCGGCAGGCACATGGCCGATTGGCATCAGAGTCTGGAACAGAAATGGACCGCGCTTCGCTTCGGCGAAGTGAAGATCGAGACCAAAGGGAAGCAGCATGTATTCGAGGTCCAGGTCTATATCAATGACCTCGACCCTAATGCCGTGCGCGTCGAGCTGTATGCCGACGGAATCGAGGGTGGCACCCCTGTGCGGCAGGATATGAAGCGCGTTCGCCAACTGGTCGGCGCATCGGGCGGTTATGTTTACAGCGCGGCTGTGTCTGCGGCCCGCCCTTCAACGGACTATACGGCGCGACTGATACCGCACTACGATGGCGTTGCGATCCCACTGGAAGACGCTCATATCCTATGGCAACGATGATTCAATTTCGACAGGTAAAAGAATGATTAAAAAAGACCCAGTGCAAACGGCAACAAAACCGAAAAGAATGCGACGCCCAAAAGGTCCGATGCCGAACGAAACGTGCTGGTGTGACTGGAGCTGTCTGGAACAGCACAGGGAAATTTACCGCTTCACCCGTGGCATGATCGCCCTTCGTCGCTCCCATCCGATTCTGAGTAAGGAACAATTCTACACGGACGACGAGATCCATTGGTTTGGCCCGCAGGGAAAATTGCCCAACTGGGACGATCCGAAAAAAAAACAGTTTGCCTGCCTGATCCATGAAGATGAGCAGCGCGCACTTTACCTGATGTTTAATGCCGGCGCCGATGCGGTAGATTTCGGTTTGCTCCCCGTACCCCCGGGGGCCCGGTGGCATCTGGCCGTTGACACCTCTCGCGAAGCGCCACAAGATCTGTTTGCTGCGGGCGAGGAACCGCTTTAGAAAGATCAACAAACTTACCACCTGAGCCCCCGATCCAGCGCCATACTTCTGGCACGGAAGCAGGAATCTGCCTTGGAAGGGCGTTCCGTATGAATCAACGAGCCTCCGGGATACTTCGCCATCCAACCTCTCATTCCAATCCCTATTCCATCGGCGATCTGGGGCCTGCGGCAACTGCCTTTGTGGATTTCATGGTCAAGAGTGGACAGCGTTGGTGGTAGATGCTTCCTATCGGCCCAACAGGGGAAGGAAATTCTCCTTACCAGTCACTGTCTGCCTTTGGGGGTAATCCGCTCCTGGTGAGTCCCGAGAAGGTGCCCGGCATACGAGCGGCGTTGATCATGGATACCTTCTCCGCCCATCAGGGGGTAGAGGACGACGACATGAACGTCATGTGTCTGGGCGGCCGGGTCACCGGATATGCCCTGTCCTGGGATCTGGTCCAGACGTTACTGATGGCACATTTTAAGAGAGACGAGCGGTTCAGGCGTCGTCTTGCGAAAATATCGAAGCTGGAACGAAAGGAGACATAATCATGAAAGACAACCCCTTGAGGAAATTGGGAACGTTCGGCCAGTCGATCTGGCTCGATTACATCCGACGCGATCTGATCGCAAGCAACGAGCTCCGGCGTCTGATCGATGAGGACGGACTGCGGGGGATGACCTCGAATCCATCCATCTTCGAGAAGGCGATCGCGGGCAGCCATGATTACGATGAGGATATTCGGGCCATGGCACATGAGGGAAAAGACGTCAAGGCGATCTATGAAGCTCTCAGCCAGAGGGACGTTCAGAGCGCTGCTGATGAATTCCGGCCTCTGTACGACAAGACCGAAGGAAGGGATGGATATGTCAGTCTGGAGGTCAATCCCCATCTGGCGCACGACACCAAAGGCACAATGGAGGAAGCCCGCCGGTTATGGGCCGCGTTGGACCGGCCCAACGTCTTCATCAAGGTGCCGGCGACAACGGAAGGGCTGCCCGTCATCCGTCAACTCATCAGCGAAGGGATCAACATCAACGTGACATTGCTCTTTGGGATTCCCCGTTATCAACAGGTTGTGGAAGCTTACCTTGCGGGAGTAGAAGCGCGGGCGGCCCAGGCGAAACCGGTAAAGGCCGTGGCCTCGGTGGCCAGCTTCTTTGTGAGCCGCATTGATTCGACGGTGGATCCGCTGTTAGAAAAACGAATCGCCCAGGGCGGCGAGGGTGCGGACCTGGCAAAAATGTTACATGGACAGGTTGCTATCGCCAGCGCGAAGGCCGCCTATCAGATCTACAAGGAAATATTCAACGGTGATCGGTTCAGGAAATTGGCTGATAAGGGAGCGCTCACCCAGCGGCTGCTCTGGGCCAGCACCAGCGTGAAGAACCCGGAGTATAGTGATGTGAAATACGTCGAAGCGCTCATCGGTCGGGACACGGTAGACACAGTCCCAATCGAAACACTCGATGCTTACCGCGACCATGGCGAACCGAAAGACCGTATCGGACAGGAGGTCGTGAAGGCCCGGAGGATGTTGAACCGCTTGCCGGAACTGGGGATCAACATCGATAATGTGACGCAACAGCTTGAGGATGAAGGCGTTGAAAAATTCAGCAAATCCTTTGACAAGCTGATGGCGACCCTGGAGAAAGCGGTGCAAAAGTGAAACCGGGAAATGAGCGGATATACTATACATAGAGGAGTCGCTATGCAAAGCGCATCGGAAATGAATGCACAAGAGCTTAGGGACACTGCGAGAGCGCTGGTCGCCGGAGACAAGGGCCTTCTGGCCATGGATGAAAGTACTCCAACCTGCGACAAACGATTTGCCCGGTTGGACATTCCCCAGACCGAGGAGGCCCGACGCGCCTGGCGGGAGTTGATCGTGACCACGCCCGGCCTCGGGGAGTCCATCAGCGGCGCGATCCTCTATGACGAGACGATCCGCCAACAGAAGAAAGACGGCACTCCCTTTGTTAAAGTCATCATTGATGCGGGAATCATTCCCGGCATCAAAATCGACACCGGCGCAAAGGACATGGCAGGTCATCCCGGAGAGAAAATAACCGAAGGCCTGGACGGATTGCGCGACCGCCTGACAGAATACTCTCGCATGGGCGCCCGTTTTGCCAAGTGGCGCGCGGTCATTGCCGTGGGCGACGGCATTCCCAGTCAAGGCTGCATTGAGGCAAACGCGCAAGCATTGGCCCGCTATGCCGCGTTATGTCAGGAAACCGGACTGGTCCCCGTCGTCGAGCCGGAAGTGCTCATGGACGGCGGGCATACCCTGGAGCAATGCTTCGAGGTAACGGAGGAAGTCCTGCGAACGGTTTTCACCCAGCTCTATACGCAACGCGTGACGCTGGAGGGTATGATCCTGAAGCCCAACATGGTGCTTCCGGGATTGGCCTGCCCCAGGCAGGAAGGTGTGGACGAGGTGGCCGACGCCACGGTGAGATGTTTCTTGCGGGCCGTCCCCGCCGCCGTTCCAGGGATTGCGTTCTTGTCGGGCGGCCAATCCGCCGAACTGGCCTCGGCCCGTTTGAATGACATGAATGTCAGATTCAAGGCACGGCTGCCCTGGGCGCTGGCATTCTCGTTTGCCCGCGCCATCCAGCAGCCGGCTTTGGAGATTTGGCGAGGCAAGGAGGCTAATGTGTTGGCGGCACAGCGAGCGCTGCAGCATCGAGCCAGGTGCAACCAGGCCGCGCGCCGCGGCGAATATGATGCTGCGATGGAAAGGACATCATCATGACAACCGTTTCAAGTTTCGATGCAGCGCAACTCGATCAGCTGGCGATCAACACGGTTCGTTTCCTGTCCGTGGACGCCATTGAAAAGGCCAACAGCGGGCACCCGGGTTTGCCCCTCGGTGCTGCGCCGATGGCCTATGTGCTGTGGACGCGGTTTCTCCGGCACAGTCCGACCAATCCGCATTGGTTTGATCGGGACCGGTTTGTCCTGTCGGCCGGACACGGTTCGATGTTGCTCTACAGCCTGCTGTATTTGACGGGCTACGATCTGCCGCTGGAACAAATCAAACAATTCCGCCAATGGGGAAGTAAGTCTCCGGGACACCCTGAGCGCGGAATGACGCCCGGTGTGGAGGTGACGACCGGTCCGCTCGGCCAGGGGTTCGCCAATGGCGTCGGCATGGCGATCGCGGAAAACTACCTTGCTGCGCGCTATAACCGCCCAGGGCACCTGATCGTCGATCATTACACGTACGCGCTCGTCAGCGACGGCGATCTGATGGAAGGCGTTTCGTCCGAGGCTGCATCGCTCGCTGGTCATTTGAAGCTCGGCAAACTGATCTGCCTCTATGACGACAACCATATCACGCTTTCCGCATCGACCCACATCACCTTCACGGAAGACCGTGCCAGGCGTTTCGAAGCGTATGGTTGGCATGTGCAGACGGTTGAGAATGGAAACGATCTTGAAGCGATAGACCGGGCGCTACGTGCGGCGCAAGCCGAGCGGGAACGTCCTTCGCTTATTCTCATACGCACGCATATCGGCTATGGCTCGCCGCACAAGCAGGACACTTTTGAAGCGCACGGCTCGCCGCTCGGCAAGGAAGAAGTGAAATTGACGAAACAGGCGTTGGGCTGGCCACTCGATCCGCCGTTCACCATTCCAGACAAAGCTCTCACGCATTTCCGTCTCGCACTTGAAAACGGCAAACAAGCCGAAGCGGAATGGGAGGTGAGATTCTCGGAGCACTCGAAAGCCTTCCCCGACCTCGCAAGGGAGTTTCAGCAGGGCATGGCCGGCGAATTGCCTGAAGGCTGGGACACTGACATCCCGATCTTTCCGGCCGACCCGAAAGGCATGGCAACCCGCGCCGCCTCGGGCAAAGTATTGAACGCGATCGGTCGGAAACTTCCCTCGTTGATCGGCGGCTCCGCAGATTTAGATCCGTCCACTCGGACCGGACTTATTGCGATGGGCGATTTCGAAAACCCGCACGACGAGGCCGGCAACCTGCAAGGATCGACGGGCGGCGGCTGGAGCTATGCGGGACGCAACCTGCATTTTGGCGTCCGCGAGCATGCAATGGGTTCAATCGCGAACGGGTTGGCGGTGCATGGCGGCGTTATTCCGTTCACGGCGACGTTCCTCATTTTCTCGGACTACATGCGGCCGCCGATTCGACTGGCGGCGCTGATGGAACAGGGGGTGATCTTCGTTTTCACCCACGACAGCATCGCTCTTGGTGAAGACGGCCCGACGCATCAGCCGATCGAGCAATTGGCCTCGCTGCGAGCGATCCCAAACTTGATCGTCATCCGCCCCTGCGATGCGAACGAGACGGCCGTGGCGTGGCGCGTCGCTGTTCAGACCCGGGATAGACCGATCGCGCTTGTCTTGACACGGCAGGATGTGCCCACGCTCGACCGCACCCGCTTTGCAGCGGCAGATGGTTTGAGACGCGGTGCCTATGTTTTGGCCGACGCTCCCAATGGCAAACCGGACATCATCTTGATCGCCACGGGATCGGAAGTCAGTTTGGCCGTTACGGCCGGTCAAAAACTGATCGAGAACGAGATCAACGTTCGGATCGTATCCATGCCGAGCTGGGAATTGTTTGATGCCCAACCTCGAAGTTATCGCGACTCGGTTCTTCCTCCATCAACGCGCGCACGACTTGCGGTTGAAGCGGGCGCGACTCAAGGCTGGTGCAAGTATGCGGGCGACGCGGGTGATGTGATCGGAGTGGACCGATTCGGCGCATCGGCCCCGGGAGAGGTCATGATGCGCGCATATGGGTTCACCGTCGAGAACATCTGCAAACGTGCCCTGGAGTTGGTAAACCGGGAACCGGAGGCTACATAATGCGTATCGCAATTACAGCGGATCAGACAGGGGTGCGCCTGATGGAAAGGACAAGAGCATGACAACAAGCATTGCGCCACTCACTACGCTTGCGGCATGGCAGGCCCTCGAAGCCCATTACCCCAAAGTCCGGGAAATGCATCTGCGGAAGCTCTTCGGGGACGATCCAAAGCGCGGGGAGCGCATGACCGCTGAGGCCGTCGGCATCTACTTTGACTATTCAAAGCACCGCATCACCGACGAGACACTGAGGCTTCTTTTGCAATTGGCGGAGGAAACCGGCCTGCGCGCTCGCATCGATGCCATGTTTCGGGGCGAGAAGATCAACGTCACGGAGAAGCGGGCCGTCCTGCACGTGGCCCTGCGCGCCCCCACAGGGCAATCCATCGTCGTGGACGGCGAAGACGTCGTGCCTCAGGTCCACGCCGTGCTCGGCAAGATGTCCGACTTCTCCACCCGGGTGCGCAGTGGGGAGTGGAAGGGCCACACTGGCAAGCCGATCCGCAACGTCATCAATATCGGCATCGGCGGGTCTGACCTGGGGCCGGTGATGGCGTACGAGGCATTGCGGCATTACAGCCGGCGAGACCTGACCTTCCGCTTCGTCTCCAACATCGACGGCACCGACTTCGCCGAGGCCACCCGCGACCTCGACGCCGAGGAGACACTGTTCATCATCTCTTCGAAGACCTTTTCGACGCTCGAGACGATGACCAACGCACACACGGCCCGCGACTGGGCCCTTAAGACGTTGAAACATCCCGCTGCTGTTGCACGGCATTTCATCGCGGTCTCGACCAATGCCAAGGAAGTGGCTAAGTTCGGCATCGACACCACAAATATGTTCGAGTTTTGGGACTGGGTCGGCGGGCGATACTCAATGGACTCCGCGATCGGCCTCTCGACGATGATCGCCATTGGTCCTGAAAATTTCCGCGCCATGCTCGACGGTTTCCACCAGATGGACGAGCATTTCCGCACCGCACCGTTCGAGCGCAACCTGCCGGTGCTCATGGGTCTTTTGGGCCTCTGGTACAATAACTTCTTCGGTGCGCAGACCATGGCGGTCCTTCCCTATGAGCAGTACCTGAAGCGCTTCCCGGCTTACCTCCAGCAGCTGACGATGGAGAGCAACGGCAAGCACGTCACGCTTGATGGAACGGAGGTCGCTTACCAAACCGGGCCGATCTACTGGGGGGAGCCGGGCACCAATGGCCAGCATTCCTTCTACCAACTGATCCATCAGGGGACCAAGCTCATCCCCTGCGACTTTATCGGGTTTGCTCAGCCCCTCAACCCGCTCGGCCGCCACCACGACCTGCTCCTGGCCAACGTGTTTGCCCAGGCAGAGGCGCTGGCCTTCGGCAAAACGCCTCAGGAAGTCCAGGAAGAGGGCACGCCCGCATGGCTGACGCCGCACCGAACATTCGAGGGCAACCGTCCGTCCAGCACGATCCTCCTGGAACGGTTGACTCCGGCGGCGTTGGGGAAACTCGTCGCACTGTACGAACACAGCGTCTTCACGCAAGGCGCTATTTGGGGCATTGACTCATTTGACCAGTGGGGGGTCGAACTGGGGAAGGCGCTTGCCGCGCGTATCATTCCTGAACTGGAAAGCGGCGACGAGCCGCAGCTCAAGCACGACAGTTCAACGAACGCGCTCATTCGGCGCTATCGCGGTTCAAGAAAGGTCGATTATGAACGTTGACTACGAGTTAGCACCGCCATCCTGCCAAGCCAACGCTGAGAGGGTCGATACTGGTCAACATGTCCGAGCCCGTCACAGCGTGTTATACTAAAAACAGCGGCGTCCGACCGTAGGCGCCTGAGCATTGATATCCGAGCTCAACTCGCCCGGCGCTCGACTATCCCGTGCGGGTCATACCACACCACGACGGCGTCGCAGTTCTCTTGGAAGCCGCACAGATCCGGCAATAGCGATGATCCTATCCACGAAAGAAAAGACGATGAAAAAAGCGACTGCAATCACCTGTGTGTTTCTTGATATCGGCGGTGTCCTGCTCACCGACGGATGGGACCATCACGCCCGGAAACGGGCGGCGACGAAATTCAAGCTGGAGTGGGCCGAGATGGAGGAACGGCATCGCCTGATTTTCGAAACCTACGAAGAGGGGAAGCTCTCTCTGGAAGAATATTTGGACTTGGTAATATTCCACAAAAAACGACTGTTCACCCGGGCTCAGTTTCGGCGTTTCATGTTCGCGCAATCAAAACCTTACCCCGAGATGATCGAGCTGGTCGCCCGGCTCAAGGTCCGACATGGGTTGAAGATCGCTGTGGTCAGCAACGAAGCACGGGAACTGAATGCGTATCGGATCCGAAAGTTCAAACTGGACAAGTTTGTGGATTCTTTTATTTCCTCCTGCTTCGTACACGTCCGCAAGCCCGACGCGGACATCTTTCGGCTTGCGCTGGACATCGCCCAAGCGCCGGCCCGGCAGGTAATCTATATTGAAAACACCCCGATATTCGTCCAGATCGCGGAAGGCTTGGGAATTCAAAGCATTCTTCACACGGATCACCGGTCCACATGCGCGAAACTGGCTTCGTTCGGATTGGAGGTTGCAGAATGACAAGCCAGTCATCCATGAAAGCAGCTAACGCACGCATCCTTATCATCAACGGTGGCTCGTCGAGCATCAAGTTCGCTCTGTTCGAGGCTGGTGAATCGCTCCGACGGATCCTGGAGGGCGCGATTGATCGGATAGGAATGACGGCGCCTAACTTTGTAGTGAAAGGCTTGGACAGGACCGAGAACTTCTCGCGGCCGATGACTGCGCCGGACCACACGGTAGCGGTTAGTACGCTGATGGACTGGGTAGAGGCACGAATCGGACGCGGCACATTGACCGCGGTGGGGCATCGCGTGGTGCATGGCGGGCCGAAGTACAGCGAGCCGCAGCGGATCACCGCGGAAATGGTTGAGGAGCTGCGCCGGCTCAGTCCCTTCGATCCCGAGCATCTTCCGGAGGAGATCCTGTTGACCGAAGCGTTTCATCGCCGATTTCCCGACCTGCCCCAGGTGGCGTGTTTCGACACGGCTTTTCACCATGACCTGCCGCGCGTGGCGCAGCAGCTGCCGATCCCGCGCCGCTACGAAGCGCAGGGAGTGCGGCGGTACGGGTTTCACGGATCGTCCTATGCGTTTCTCATGGGAGAGCTGGCCCGCCTGGCCGGCGCGGAAGCGGCGCAGGGCCGGGTCATCCTCGCCCACCTCGGCAACGGCGCCAGCCTGGCTGCGGTGCATCACGGCAAAAGCATCGACACAAGCATGAGTTTCACCCCGACAGCAGGGGTGCCGATGAGCACCCGCTCCGGCGACCTCGATCCCGGACTGCTCTGGTATCTGGCGCGTACTGAAAAAATGGATACGAAGCAATTCAACGAGATGGTCAATTTCAAGTCCGGGCTGCTCGGGATATCCGAAACCAGTTCCGACATGCGTGACCTGCTCGACCGTGAAGCGGAGGATGTGCGGGCGGCAGAAGCAATCGCGTTGTTCTGCTACCAGGTAAAAAAATGGATCGGCGCTTTCACTGCGGCGTTGGGCGGACTGGACACGCTGGTGTTCAGCGGCGGAATCGGAGAGAATGCGCCCATGGTCCGCGCCCGGATCTGCGATGGGCTGGGCTTCCTTGGGATCGAATTGAACGAGACGCGAAACGCGGCGAATGAGGTCGTGATTTCCGCGGCAACCGGCCGGGTTGCGGTCCGCGTCATTCATACGGACGAAGAACTCATGATCGCCAGGACGGTTTGTGGCGTTCTTGGCTTCGGCTGTAAACAGGAGAATTGAACCACGATGAATAAATCTCTTTCTCCGGAACTGCTCGGCAAGATGGACGCCTACTGGCGCGCCGCCAACTATCTGTCGGTCGGCCAGATCTATCTGTACGACAATCCGCTGCTGAAACGGCCGTTGACGCTTTCGGATGTGAAGCACATGCTGCTGGGACACTGGGGCACGACCCCGGGGCAGAACTTCATTTACGTGCACTTGAACCGGATCATAAGGAAATACGATCTCAACCTGTTTTATGTATCCGGCCCCGGGCACGGCGGACCGGCACTGGTTGCGAATACTTACCTTGAAGGGACCTATAGCGAGGTTTATCCAAACATCAGCCAGGATGAGGCGGGACTTCGAAAACTCTTTCTTCAATTTTCGTTTCCCGGAGGCATTCCCAGCCATGTTTCACCCGAGACGCCCGGTTCGATCCACGAGGGCGGTGAGCTGGGGTATTCGCTCAGCCATTCGTTCGGGGCGGTGTTTGATAATCCCGATCTCGTGGTCGCTTGCGTCGTCGGCGACGGCGAGGCGGAAACCGGTCCGCTGGCCACGGCGTGGCATTCGAACAAGTTTCTCGATCCGGCAACCGACGGTGCAGTGCTGCCGATCCTGCACCTGAATGGCTACAAGATTGCCAACCCGGCCATCCTCGCCCGTATCACTCATGAGGAATTGGACCAGTTGCTTCGCGGCTACGGATGGACGCCCATCTTCGTCGAAGGTCACGAGCCCGGGTTGATGCATGAGGCCATGGCCGCTGCGCTCGACACTGCGATCGAACAGATCAAAAAAAATCAGCAGAACGCCCGCGTACGCGACATTGTCACCAGGCCGCGCTGGCCGATGATCGTTCTCAATTCACCCAAGGGTTGGACGGGGCCGAAGATGGTCGATGGCCTGAAGGTAGAAGGGAACTTTCATTCGCATCAGGTGCCGCTCCACCCTGCCGATCATCCGGCTCACCTTAAGCTGTTGGAAGAATGGCTCCTGAGCTATCGGCCTGAAGAGCTTTTTGACAGCCAAGGCCGTTTGAAACCGGAACTGGCCGAACTCGCGCCAAAGGGCGAACGACGCATGGGCGCGAACCCCCACGCCAACGGCGGCTTGTTGTTGCGAGACCTCCGGATGCCGGATTTCCGGGAGTACGCGGCCGACGTGCCCTCACCGGGCGCGCCCGGCATCGGCGACACGCATGTGCTCGGCGCCTTCCTCCGCGACGTGGCGAAAATGAACACGGAGCAGCGGAATTTCCGGATCTTCGGTCCCGACGAGACGCTCTCCAACGGACTGGAAGCTGTCTTTGAAGCGACCAACCGCCAATGGGAAGCGGCGACCCTGCCGAATGATGAATATCTGGCAGCCACCGGACGCGTGATGGAAATGCTGAGCGAGCACCAGTGCGAGGGCTGGCTTGAGGGCTACCTGCTCACCGGGCGGCATGGGTTGTTCAATTGCTACGAGGCGTTCATCCACATCGTCGATTCTATGTTCAATCAGCATGCCAAGTGGCTGAAGGTCACGTCGCGCCTGACCTGGCGCCGGAAGATCGCCTCGCTGAACTACCTGCTGGCTTCACATGTCTGGCGTCAGGACCACAACGGCTTTACGCACCAGGACCCCGGTTTCCTCGATCATGTCGTGAACAAGAAGGCCAGGGTCGTGCGGATTTACCTCCCGCCGGATGCGAACTGTCTGTTGTCGGTGATGGACCACTGCCTGAAGAGCCGCCATTACGTCAATGTTGTCATCGCGGGCAAACACCCGGCGCCACAATGGCTGACGATGGACGCAGCAGTCAAGCATTGCACGGACGGCATCGGCATCTGGCAGTGGGCCGGCAACGACCAAGGCGCCCGGCCCGACGTGGTCATGGCCTGCTGCGGAGACGTGCCCACGCTGGAGACGCTCGCCGCTGTCTCTATCTTGCGCGAGCATCTGCCGGATCTAAAAATCCGGGTGGTCAACGTCGTCGACCTCATGAAGCTGGAGCCGCCAACCGAGCACCCGCACGGGCTTTCCGACGGAAATTTCGACGAGCTCTTCACCACGGACAAGCCAATCGTCTTCGCCTTTCATGGCTATCCATGGCTGGTCCACCGGCTGACCTACCGCCGTACCAATCACGAAAATATCCACGTCCGCGGCTACAAGGAAGAGGGCACCATCACCACGCCCTTCGACATGACGGTGCTGAACGATTTGGACCGATTCCACCTCGTGATGGACGTCATCGACCGCCTGCCTCAGACCGGCGACAAGGGCATTACCCTGAAGCGGCAGCTTAAGGACAAGCTGATCGAGCACAAGCACTACATCGAAAAATACGGCGAAGACCTGCCGGAAATCCGGAACTGGAAGTGGAATGACCCGAAATGAATGCGCAAGAGTTAAAGAAGACCGCTGGCAACGACGAGCGGACGGGAAGGCACGAAGGAGTTCTTCAACCTTGTGCCGGAATTGGAGCTGAATGATCAGGAAAGGAAGGATTTTGCGGCATTCATGCAGGCGCTGTAGACCAATCGCAGAATTCGGGACCGATATATTGTCTGTTCCCAGAGGAACCGCATGATCTACCTGGGGCATCTTCCCAAGAACGACCCGCTGTACCAGTACCTTCGCTACGACATGCTTCCGCAGGTCGGTGTGAGCGGAACCACGCCTGATTTTCGCGTTTACAGCATCGTCCCGGCCTCCAACCACGTCTACCTTTATGAGGATCGCCGCTCCGGGACCCGCTTCATCGGAAAATTTTTCAATGGCGTCGCGGGGCGGTCGTCAGAGTCGGCGTTCTATCGCATGGAACGGGAGTTCAACAACCTCAATTATCTGCGAAGCCTCGGTTTTGCCGGCTATCCTCACTACGTCGCCCGCCCCCTGGGGCGCAATTCCAGCCTCGACTCCGTCCTGATCGAGGAGTTCTGCTATGGGATACCGCTCACCGATTTCATCATGGCGGCAATTCAACAGGGAGCGCGGGATGCCCTGTTTCAAAAGCTTGCTTCTCTAGCCTGGTTCCTTGCCTCAATGCACAACCGCACCGCCAACGGCATCGGCGTCGACTTTAACCAGGACTGCGGCTATTTTGACAAACTGGTGGAACAACTGAAGAACCGGGGGCTGCTGGGATGGGACGAGGCGGAGGAGTTTTACCGGCTCAAGGACCGCTGGAGGGAGAAGGGGTGCATGTGGGAAGACCAGCAGGTGCTGGTGCACGGCGACGTCACTCCTCCGAACGTCCTCTTCGGAGACGGTCCCTGGGTCATAGCCATCGATCTGGAGCGTATGAAGATGGCCGACCGGGTCTTCGATGCGGGAAGGATATCCGGAGAGCTCAAGCACTTTTTCATGCAGTATGCCGGCGACCAGCGGCTGGCAGAGCCGTTTATCGGGCACTTTCTGTGGGAATATTCCTGCCACTTCCCCGACCGTCAGCGTGCCTTCGATTCCATTACGCGGCGTATTTCCTTTTACATGGGCCTTACGCTGCTCCGCATCGCCCGCAACTCCTGGATCACCGGAACATACCGTCGGCAGTTGCTGAACGAGGCAAAAATACTCTTGAGGTGAGCCCCATGACAATACAAGCCGTTCTCTTCGACCTCTACGGAACCCTGATCGACATCGACACTGATGAGTCCATGGAGGAGATCTACCGCGGCATATCCCACTACCTTACCTATCACGGCATCTATCTGCATCGGGGAGAGGTGCAGCAGCGCTATTACCAGATCATGAAACAGCAGAAAGAGGCGCGCGGCGAGGAGTACCCGGAAATAGACGTCGAGGCTATCTGGAACACGCTTCTCAGGCAGGAAGGGATGCAATCAATTGACAAACGCGCCCAACTGGCCACGGTCATCGCACAACTCTACCGCGGCATCTCCCGGAAACGTTTGCAGCTCTACCCCGGCGTTAAGATGGTGCTGGACGAACTGCGAACAAGCCGCCGCCTGGCCCTGATCTCGGACGCTCAGCCCTGCTTCGCTCTTCCGGAGATCCATGCCGTCGGGCTGGACAACTACTTCGACCCTGTCATCATTTCCGCAAATTTCGGATACCGGAAACCCGATAGGCGGCTTACTGACAAGACCCTTGAGATCATGAAGCTCACCCCCGCGGAGGTGATTTACGTGGGTAATGACATGTTCCGGGATATTTATGGCGCAAGCAGGCTCGGCATCAAGACGATCTACGTCGACTCCAACCAGGGAGCCAAAGCCCATGACAATGTGGCCCCCGACTACTTCGCATCACGGTTCGAGGATGTCCTCAAAGGAGTTGCTGCATTGGTTTGAGCGACAGGTCGGACGGGTTCTCGCAAAGCGACGCCGGCATACTGCGCGTTAGCGTTTTGCTTTCCCGGTCAGGCCAGGGATGTGCGGGAGGAAGGGTCGTGCCTCAGGACAAGCAGGGCATCACGCATAAACGGGGCTATTTGCAGACAGGCCAGATCACCTGCCACGACACCGCAGGGAATACGATCCGCTGTCTTGGCAGCGGGCAGGACGGGGAGTTCAGGAAAGGCGTGCCCTGGCCCGTGCCGCGCTTTGCACCGGCGGGCGATACGGCGCTCGATCTTCTCACCGGCCTTGTTTGGACCGTGGATGCGAACCCTGCGGAATTTCCGGTGACCTGGCAGGAAGCGTTCGATCTCATCAGGGAGATGAATCTTCGGAAGGCCTCAGGCTTCACGGATTGGCGTCTTCCCAACCGCACCGAGCTCAGGAGTCTTATGAGCCATCAGACGAGAATGCCCGCCCTGCCGGAGGGGCACCCCTTCCGGAACGTCTTTTCCGGCTGGTACTGGACATCGACAACGGCCGCGATCAATCCCGCCTATGCCTGGTATATCCACCTGGAGGGGGCGCGCATGTTCTACGGCGCAAAGACGCAGTTCTTTCTGCTCTGGCCCGTGAGAGGGTCCGGGAACGGCGTCCTTGCCGCGACAGGGCAGAAGCAATGCTACGCCGCTGCCGGCGACGTCATCCCCTGCGCAGGATCGGGGCAGGACCATGAGTTTCGTTTCGGACAACCGTGGCCAAAGCCGCGTTTCGAAATATCCGGGGACGCTGTCATCGATCGTCTGACCGGCCTTCTCTGGCACAGAATCGCCGATGTTACGGGACAGCCGGTGACGTGGAGCGAGGCGCTTTACGCCGTAGAGCGGATGAACCGGGACGCCGGTGAAAGACTTCAATGGAGGCTGCCGAACATCAACGAGCTCGAAACCCTCGTCGATTGCAGCATGCATAGTCCGGCATTGCCCGAGGACCACCCGTTCACCCGCGTTCGCGAAGGGTACTGGTCGTCCACCACGAGCATGTTCGAGCCTGACTGGGCATGGGCACTGTACCTCACGAAAGGCGCGGTCGGCGTGGGACAGAAACGGGGCGCTTATTTTTTCGCATGGGCGGTGAGCGACCTGTCTTCTCGGGAATGATGAAATGCCTGAACACCGTATACCAGAAAGAGGGGCGGCTTATGAATAGACTGCGGCGAATCATAGAAGGAGTTGTATTGATCGCGGGAGTTGTGATCGGATGCGCGGGATGCACCAGGGACAACTCGACGACTATCACGCAATATGTGTCTGCCGGCACCACGACGCCCATAGATCCTTCCTCAACGCTCGATACGGCAAGTCCGTTGAACCCGGAAATGCTGCAGCAGTTCGGGTCGCCGCTGCCGATGCTCC
>Ga0334722_10001447_pt1 | contig 29659 bp, 26 predicted proteins | sample C3_bottom_MG_FD_207210 | JGI IMG/M metagenome (GOLD analysis project Ga0334722, IMG submission 207210) | Sediment microbial communities from Yellowstone Lake, YNP, Wyoming, USA - C3_bottom | ecosystem: Environmental > Aquatic > Freshwater > Lake > Sediment | place: USA: Wyoming | collected... | reverse complement strand
ACTTTAGCAACTCTAGTTAACGCAAACCCAGTGATTACCACATCCTCCGATATCAATAACCTCCCTCCCCTTGACCTCTGGATTGAACGCTGTCAACTCTTTATCCAAAATCCTTCTATCCTTCCTAAAATCATGTCAAAATTTATAGAAAATAGGAAAATAAAAATTCACATCAATTCAGATTTAATTCGAGTGCCCATTTTTCCTAATCATTTTCAAGTCGTAAAAGAGGCTGAAATTGCGGACATTATAATCACGAACAAAAAATTAGAATTAAACGAAGAACAGCTTATTCTTATCCCTCGTAATTTAGTTGTTGGATTAGGTTTTCATGATTGGGTAACAAGCAATGAAATTGAAGAGGCGGTAAAGAAGGTGTTTATTGATGAGGGTTTGTATTTTGAAGCCTTAAAAGGAGTTGCAACCCTTGAAAAGAAGGCAAAGAATGAGGCTTTGCAAGAGTTTTCTCGAAATTATGGACTTCGTGTGTTTATCTATACACCGGAGGAATTGCAGGAGGTAAAAGGGCTTAGTTTTTCTCCTATTGTGGAAAGGGCTGTTGGAGTTTCCTCTGTTTGCGAACAATCTGCCATACTTGCCAGTCAAGGGAGGCTTATTATTCCAAAAAGAGTTTTTAAAAACCTAACAATAGCTGTTGCCGAGGCTCCATACCATGTTAAAGGAAAAGTATATGTTGTAGGTATTGGACCAGGAAGCTTATTCTACATCACACCAAAGGCTATAACAGCGATAAGAGAAGCAGATGTTATAATAGGATATAAAACTTACATAAATCAAATAGAAAGTCTGATTAAAGACAAAAGGGTATTCGCTTATGGTATGACTGAAGAGGTAAAAAGGGCAAAGAATGCTATTGAGTATGCTTTAAAAGGGATGATAGTTTCTGTGGTAAGTGGAGGGGATCCTGGGGTTTATGGGATGGCAGGTTTAATCTTTGAAATCTTAGCTCAAAACAATCTTGAAGTTGAAGTAGAGGTCATACCAGGTATTTCAGCTTTCAATGCGGCATCAAGCAAAGTTGGCGCTCCGATCATGAACGATTTTGCCTGTATGAGTCTTTCTGACAGACTTACTCCTTGGGATGAGATAGAAAAAAGATTAGAATATGCAGCAAAGTCGGATTTTGTCATCGTTCTTTATAATCCAAAAAGCTCAAAAAGGAAAGAAAACTTAACCAAAGCAAAAGAAATTTTACTTAAGTATAGAGATAATAACACGCCGGTTGCCATAGTAAAGAATGCTACTCGAAAAGGAGAAGAGGTAATTCTTACAACTTTAGAGAAGATGGATTCCTATCCTGTTGATATGAATACCACCATAATTATAGGCAATTCCCAAAGCTATATTTATAAAAATTTCTTTATAACTCCAAGAGGATATAGAAGGAAGTATGAAAAGGAGTATGACGTGATCAGCGATCTTGTGGGATGAATCTCATCTTTGGGGTATTTGGCTTTTTGATGCTCTTATAAAAAGCGGAATTGCTTTTGATTTAATAAAAGCTGAAGATTTAAAGAGTATTGAAAGATATAAAGTGCTTTTTGTTCCGGGTGGGTGGGCAAGCAACAAACTTAAGGCTATCAATGAGGAAGGAAAAGAGCTTATAAAAGAATTCATCAAGAATGGCGGAGTTTATTTTGGAATATGTGGTGGGGCGGGCTTAGCTACTAAAGAAGGGCTTTGTTTAGTTGATGTAAGAAGAAAAAAAGATAGGGTTCCAAGCTTTAGCGGACCCTTTTTAGCATCCCTTTCAGAACATCCTTTATGGAAGGATTTAAAAAAAACAAAGTTTTACCTATGGTGGCCCTCTGAGTTTGAAATTGAAGACCCAGATATCAAGGTTTTAGCAACTTTTAAGAGGGCTTTACCTCAAGCCTATAGTTCAGACCTTCCTGTTTTTGATTTTGAAGGAAATTGGGAAAAACTAGAAAGTCTTTACGAAATAAAACTTAACCCAGATAGGATGAAAAACAGCCCCCTTTTTGTCGAAGCAAAAGTAGAAAAAGGTAAAGCTTTTCTTTCACTTATTCATTTCGATACCCCAAAGGATAAAAAGGGAATAAAGGTTTTACAAAATCTTAAAGAATATCTAAACCTTTCTGAGTTAAGTTCCATTAAATTTCATCAAAAAACTAAAGATAAATTTTGGAAAAAAGATGAGAAAAAAATTAAAATTATTGATGAAATGTATAGAGAGATAAAAAATTTAATCTCTTTTGGAGAGAGGAATTTTCTCTTTTTTAAAAGATATGAGTTTATGTATCAATGGAGAAGAGGAATAAGAGGTTTTGAATATGTAAATCTTTACTTTATGATAAAAAGGATAAAAAGTGAATTAAATCAAAACAATCAATTATTTTTTCTAATTACTAAAGAAGAATTAGAAGAACTTTTAGAAGAGCTAAAAAACTTTATTAAAAAAGCAAAAGATCTTCTAACCAAAGAAAGGATAGCTTTACAAAAAGCTAAGTTAACTTTTAACTACTCAGAGGATGAAACACTAAGATCAATAAGAAATGAGCTTTTTGGTAGTAGAAAAAGCTATGATGGTTTGTATAAGAACTTGTTAGAAAAAGTTGATAAAATCATCTATAGGATCCTTAAAGAAAGGCTTGGCTAAGTAAGATGTTAGCGTTTATTATAGGTGGGATTAAAAGCGGAAAGACTAAGTTTGCCTTAAAAAAGGCTGAAGAGCTTAACAATGGTAAGCTATATTACATTGCTACAGCAAGAGCGGTTGATGAAGAAATGAAAGAGCGGATAGAAAGGCATAGAATAGAGCGGGGAGAAAAATGGATAACGATTGAAGAGCCTATTGAAGTAGATAGAGTCTTAAAAACAATTCCTAAAAGTTCTGTAATTATAATAGATTGTTTAACAACTTGGTTAACCAATTTATTGATAGAAAACTATAATGTTGAAGAGAAAACTAATAAGCTTCTTGACATCCTTTTAAAGACAAAAACAGATTTGGATTTATTTTTAATCTCAAACGAGGTTGGGTTAGGTATAATTCCGGATAATACCCTTGGTAGAAAATTTATAGACCTTTCTGGAAACTTTCACCAAAAGGTGGCTCAAATAGCGGATGAAGTCTATTTTATTATCTGTGGCTGCGAAATAAAAATAAAATAAACTGTTCCTCTTCTCTATTCTTAACTAAAAATCTTATGAAGGGCTCTGAGATGTCAGAAAGCTAAAATGTCAGAGATAAGGCTAAGCTTTGATTATAAAATTATTAAAAGGACTAGCTAAGAATTGCGGAGGGTTAGCCATGGTAAGGATTTTTGTTTATGGAACATTAAGAAAGGGCGAGTGTAGAAACTATCTTTTAGAGGACTACCGATTTCTTGGATACGCAAAGGCAAAGGGGTATCTTCTTTACAATATAGGTGCTTACCCGGGGATGGTTGAAGGAGACGGAGAGGTTGTAGGCGAGGTCTATGAAATACCTGAAAGTTTGCTTGAAAAGCTCGATTTGGTTGAAGGTGTTCCAGATTTATATCGTAGGGAGCTTATTGAGGTAACGCTTGAAAACGGTCAAACTATTTCTGCTTATGCTTATATCTATAACAGAAAAATAGATAACAAACTACTTATTCCATCTGGTGATTGGAAAGATGTTATCAAAGTATAAACAAAGTATAAACAAACAAAAATTAAGGGGATGCCTATGGTTTACTACTTTGCTTATGGTTTAAAAAGGAGGCTAAGAGGATTTAAGAAGATAGAATGGAGAAATAAAAGACACGCTATGTTTTTACATATTTTGTTTTTACATATTTAGTGATTTAGGAAAGAATATGATTTTACTTTTTAAATTTTAAATTAAATTTTTTAAAATCAAGTTTAAAATCGAACAAAGATTTTAATGTATTTATTTTGTGTTTTCGTTCAGGGTCTTGATTTGATTTCTCTATGTATTCTTTAAAAAATGCAATAATAACGGACAAAAAGAAGGCTGAAATGCCTGCAACTAGAACCATAAGGGCTCTTTTTGGTTTTGCCTTTTTTTCGGGAAGGGTTGCCTTATCAATAACTTGAATAACGGGGGCTTCTTTAGCTTCATCAAGCTTGGCTGCTTCATAGGCTTTTAGCATTACCTCGTATAAAGTTTCATAAAATTTTAAGTTTCTAACTTTTCTTAAATACTCAATGCCCACTTCAGGAAGTTTCCCAGTGGGTATCAAGGCTTCTGGAGAATTTCCCTTTTTCCTTTCCAGATTAGCAAGCTCGGCTTTTAATGCTCTTAAAGCCTCTTCAGCCTTTTTAACTTCAGGGTTATCAGGAGTCATAAAAGATTTAAGCATTCTAAGCTCGGCTTCCTTTGCTGTGACCTCTGCTCGAAGCGTGGCAATAGCCATTATGGTTGTTTTAGCCTGTTCTTCTACTTGGATTGCCCCTGTTTTTTTCTGAAATTCACTAAGCTCATTCTCTGCTTTTAAAAGCCCCTCTTTAGCTTCCTTCAATTGTTCTTCAAAAAAGAGCCTCCTCTGAGAGGCTTCAGTTAAAGCCAAATTTTTGGTTAAATTTCTCAGTTCTTCAACAAAAGCGTTAGCCATGTCTGCTGCCCTTTTTGGGTCTTTATCGTAAACTGCAAGCTTTATAATCCCACTTTTTTTATTAACGGTGACTTGAAGATTATCAAGTAGCCTTTTTCGAGCTTCTATTCTGTATTTAACTTCATAAAGTTTCATTAAGTTAAACCTCTCTATTATCCTATCAAGCACAGTATTACTTTTTAAAAGTTCTGCATATAGGTCGCCTGGAGTTTTTATCCCTAAGGCCTCAGCACCAACTCCGGCTAACTGCCCTACTGTTTGAGTAAGCATTTGAAGGGCTGATGAACTTTGAGGCTGAGGCGGTAAAAATTTGGTTTCAGCCATGTATACTGGAGGTAGAATTAACGATATGATGGCTGTAATAAAGGCGACAAAAAAAGTAAATTTAAAAATAAAATTTTTATGCTTCCCTAAAACTAAAAGAAGGTCTAATAAATCTATCTCGTTTTCTTCTTTTGTCTTGGTAAGTGTGGACATTTTGATCTCTTCCATAAAAATGTCCTCCTAAAATTTACAATCTTTTGGCTAACACAGCGGTTGAAATAGCTTGAAAGATTATCTGAACGACATCTCTAATTAGCGGTCTCCACATAGTAGGCACACGGAGCTCTGTGGGAACGATGATTGTATCACCCTCGGAAACTTTATAAGATGCAATGCTTGGTCCAAATAAGTAGGATGGCCCGTAGCTTCTTGCCGATACTACTCTACCGTTTGCTTTAATTACATACAATTCTTTAATGTTTGCACTCTTTGTAGGACCACCGACCATGTCTAAATAATCTTTCAATCTGTAATCTTTTATATAAGGTAAGGAAATTTGATTGTAGACATCTCCCATTACTAAAACATAGTTAGGTTTTGAGGGAATTATAATAGTATCCCCATCCTCAAGAGGTATATTTTGATTTGAACTTTTAAGGTCCTCTAAAAGAGGGGGAATATCTAAAGCTATCCTTCCAAGACCTAATTCTGCTTTTTTCTTTAATATCTCTATCTGCCTTAAAGTGTCTTGTATAGCGAGCATCCCGGCTTTTAATTCCACCTCTTCAGCAAAAGCAATCTTAGATTTTTCTTTTAGCACCTCTTCTTCTAAAACGGCAAGCACCGTGTTTAATCGTTCCATTTGTAACTTTTTAACCGATTCTCTCAAAAAGATTAATCCCTGAGGATAGGCATTATCTCTGTAACCACCAGCAAGTTTGAGCACATCATATAAAGTGGTCTTACCAGGAATAATTTCATACTTTCCTGGTTTTACAACCTCACCCAGAATTGTTACAGATGGAGTTTTTTCAAATTGCTCCCTTCTTTCTATAAGAACAGTGGCTCCCGGCTTTAATTTTATATTGCCCACCCCTTTAATTAGAAGATCATAAAGATAAACTATATATTTTTTTTCTTCTAATAATTTTGAGTAATATACTATAGCTTTTAAATTTTCTATTTTTTCTTTAAATTTTATATCTCTAACAACATCTAATAATGTTATGTCTGGATAAAATTGAATAGTCTTAGATTGTATCACTTCTCCTGTTATATATACTGGTTCTTCTAAAAATTTGTTTAAAACAACTACTTCTTCACTTCCTGTAAAATTATAATTTTTATTTCCGTTTATAACTTCATCTAAAATAAAATAAAACTGTTCCTTTTTAACATTAGTTACTACGATACTCTTTGCATTAACTAAGGGTTTAGCTTTGGTTAAAAGAGATTTTAAATCTTGAGTTTCATTAATGGAATAAAACCCCGGATAGTATACTTCACCAGATAGCCGAACAGTGTTTTCCATAATACCAGGATTTCTACCAATATAAATCAAGTCTCCATTTTCTAATTTATTCTGCAAAAATTCTTTATCGCTTAAAATTCCTTCTTTGGTTATTATCCCATCTTTTGAGTATCTAAATAACCTAACAAAAATTTCACTTGCTGAAGGGATTGTCCCCCCTGCAAAATCGATGATTTCTTTTAAAGCCTCTTCATTTTTTAACTCATATATAGCTGGTCTTTTAACTTCTCCTACAATTCCTACTAACCTTCCTTTAGGTGGGACATAAATTACATCACCATCTTTTAACCTTATATCAATTGGTTTGCCTTTTAATAAAAGATCGTATAAATCAACTTTTATAACCTCTTCAGATGAATAGTTTAGTTTTCTTCTTATTTCTATATTTCTTAAAGAACCTTCTTTCGATACCCCCTCAGCGATAATTAAAGCGTCTACTAAGGTGTCAAGGGCGTCAACTGTTTTCATTCCTGGTGAGTTTACAAAACCGGTTACATATACATTGAATTTTCGTAATTTTTCTACAACTACATCAACTTTTAGGTTTAAAAATTTACCTGAAAGTTTATTCTTTAATAGTGTTTTTAAATCTTTTACTGTGATGCCAGATACAGGAAAAATTCCCACATAAGGAAAGTAAATGGTTCCATCTAAACTAACGGTTACGATGTATTCCGTGGGGACAGCTTTTAAATCTACAGGGTCTCCCCATAGATAAACTCTAAGGGTGTCCCCAGGTCCAAGCACATAATCATCTCCAACAGGGGTAATAGTTTTAACAGATTTTTTAAAAAATTCATAGCCAAATTGTTTTATAACCTCTGGGCGGATTAACTCCTTAAACATTGTATTGAGATTTTCTTCAAATTTTGAAAGCCTTTCTTCTTGAGGTTTCTCTTTTTTAACTGGTTCTTTAGTAATTTCTTCTTCCAACTTTTTCTCAATAGCTTCCTCGGATGTCTGTTCTAATTTGGGCTTTAGTTTTTCGATTGCTTCTCGTTGATTTCCAATTTCTTGAACCCCCCCTTTAGCCTCACCTTGGGTAGGTTCTAATTTTTTAGTCCCTTGAGTAGGTTCTAATTTCTTAAACCCCTCAATAGGTTGATTTGCCGGGGCTAAAGCATCCTGGGCAAAAGCAAATGAAAATCCAATTCCAGCTAACCAAATAGAAATTAAAAGACCAACGATAAACACTAACCCCCTCATTACTATCCTCCTATGAAAATTTTTATTCCTTTTCATCAACTTTATCTTTTAAATAAAATGGCAGTTTTGCTTTTAATAAATTATAGAGGTCGATTGCTCTACCTGCAAGTTGTCCCACATCTCTTGTCCAAGGTGAAAGGCTATAGTTTACAACCTGTTTAGTCTCTTTGGTATAAAATACTCGTAGAGGGAGAGTGAAAAAGATCCCCTTATCCTTGTAGCCTCTGTTTGCCCCTTGGAATTGAGGTTTATTAGTGTTTGAGTAGGTATACCAAAATCCGAATTCAAAACCATTAATACTTCTTGAAACTTGAAATCTAACGCCTTCATCCCCTGCAAGAAACCTTCCAGCCTTTATATTTATCGTAATTTCAGGGTGCTTAAAAACATAATAAAAGCTTAAATAATAATCGTAGAAATCATCTTTTTTAAGCTTAAAAACATTTTTTGGGTCTCTTTTGTAGACATAATCTCCTCCAAAACCAATGGCTAAACGACCATCCCGAAAAAATTTTAAAAAATCCCCTCCTACTCCGGCAAACATCATTTCATTATACCCTACAGAAAATGCTACAAAGCTTCCAGGTAAAATTTTTATACCATCTACATAGTTTAAAGATAAATTGTATATCTGCGGATTCTTCTGTTTTAAAAATTCAGCTATGTCTGACCTTACAGGGTGCTTCATCAATGGTTTGTTAATGGAATATATATTATTGTGGACCGGAAGAGCAAGGTATAGAGACCAAAATACTTTATCACTGAAGTTCTGCATAACTTCCACATCATAGGCTAATTGATACTTGAATGCTCCGGAAGGGTCATTAAGAAAGGTTCTTATCTTAACACTCCCTGTTATCTCAGGTCTTTTGAATGCAATTTTATACCTCGGTTGATAGTCAGAAGAAATTGTCATATTAGCCTTATTAAGTAAGTAATCTAAGTCAACCTTCCCACGAAGATAGGCATTTATGAGGTATCCTGGGATTTCAACAGATGTAACGGGTAGATTTCGGTCTTTAATAATGATTTTTACTCTTTGAACTCCAGGAAAATATGTTACCCTTAATACATCTAAAGCCTTTCTTAAGGCAATACTTTCAAAAAGGTAGCCCTCATTACTATACTCAATGTATAAGACTTCCCAATCCTGCCAAACTTTCGCCCGCTTTAAATCCAAGCTTTCTAAGGCTTTGGCATAAAAACTTTCTTGTTTGCCTTCTTTTATCTCTTTTACATCCTCTTCAGAGAGGATGAAATGTTTAGGGGTTTTAGGGAGCCCTTTTCCAAACGGGGGAGTTAGAGCCAAGGTAAATCCAAAATGCTCCTTCTGCCAAAGATAGGTGTTGATGTGCATCCAACTATAAGGACGAAAGCTAAGACCAAGGTTTATTTTTTCTGATTTGGATAAGGCTTGACCAAAATAGCCCATCATTTCTTCAGTTTTATATGGAGCATATTCTAAAAGAAAAGAAAATTTAGGATGAAGAAGGATCTCTGTCCCAAAAAAGGGACCGCTAAGCTTTCCAAATCCGTAACCTATTGTTAGGTTTTGAGGAACAATAAAATCGATATATTTCGTGGCAACAATGTATTTGCTTTCAAAAAGTTTTGTTCCATGAAAATCATCGTATCCAACAGAAATAGCTGGAAGGTCCTTAGTTTCGGAAAGCAGTTGGTATTTAACAAAAAAAGCTTTGTCTTTATACTTTCCATAACCTTTCCAGCCCGGTGTCTTTTCTAATGAAATATTTTCAATCTGAGTGATAACTCCTCCCATTTCTAATTTAGGTAAAAAGCTTACAACTCCTAAGGCACGAGTGTAAGGATAACTGTAGGAAAATCCGAGACCAAAATATCCATCTCTAAGAGTATAGGCGATAGGGAGAGATATCAACCCTGTTCTACCAAAGTTTGAAAGAAGATTTTCTGAACTTTCCTCAGCAAAATAATCTTCTGAGGCTTGAGTTAGAATAGGAAATATAAGAAGGATAAGGATTAAAAAAAATTTTTTTTTATATGTTTACTCATTTAGTTTCATCAAATAGATTATCTACTAATAAACTGTAGTAGCACATCAAAATATAAACCGTAGGGCAAACGGCGTTAGCTCATTCAAAAAAAATCAAAAAAATCGTATAGACACTCGGCTGGACACCTAATGTATTTAAAAGACGAGCTGCCGCTCTCCCCTGTGTATCCTCAAAAATTTAGCCCACCCGAGGAGGTTCCTTTTAAGATGTTTAATAATTGTGATTAGTGGTGGGTTGTAGTTGCGTGGGTTGGACTAACTCCACCCCCACCTCCTCCGCCAGCACCAGCAATTGCTGCCGCTACCACTCCAGCTGCAACTAAAGCAGCTGGAATAACAACTGAGGCAGGAACTCCAGCACCTACCGCAGCGCCTGCAGCAGCTTCACCTGCCCCTACTCCAGCAGCTGCTTCACCTTCAGCCGCTCCAGATGTTCCCGACTGAGCTGCCCCTTGAGCTGTTGTAGTTTCCTGAGCATAAATTAAAGAATTGGAAACTCCAAAAAACAAAATTGTTGCTAAAGTAAGCAACCTTTTTTTAGACATAACTAGCCTCCTATGAGGATCTATTAAAAATAATAACAACAACTTTGAAAAAGTCAAGTGTGTTACATAGGGTCTCTTTTATTGTGTAAAAACTTTGTTAGGAAGGACATGGTAGGTCCCCATTCTATCTTTATTAAATCCTCGTAACCTCCTTGAGTTTAATTTCTCATTTATCTCCCTCAAAACTAAATACAATAACCTCTCAACGGAACATTCATCCGGAAATACTTCTAATACCTTTACCCTCCTCTTTATCCCTTTTGGTAATCTCTCAGGCCTCATTAGTCGTATAAATAAACTGCCTTATCTCCTTCGGATACCTCAAAAAGGTTAATAAGGCATACCCTTTTTCTTCCCATTTTTTCACTACCTTAGGATATATCTTACCCCATCTTTCCCTCAATCTTAATATCCCCTCTTTAGCAGACTCCTCGCTTTCCGCTCGATAAATCCTTCTTAAATCTTCCGCTATTAAAACCCTATCCTTTACTCGAACCTTATTTAAACTATCCCTTACCGTATGTAATACACAAAGTGGCCATTCTGAACCAGGATAAACCATCTTTATGACATTTTCTATACCAGGTAAATCATCCGTAATAAAAAGTTGAACCTTCTTTACCCCGCGACGGTTTAACTCCCTTAAAATCTTTCCCCAATTCTTAGCACTTTCTCCTTCAGAACCAAATAACCAAAATCCAAGAATTTCCCTACTTCCGTCAAATTTTATCCCCAAAGCTAAATATACTGGTTCCTTCTCCACTCCATTACGACGAACAGATAATAAAGTCCCATCCAAAAATACCGCAAAATACTCTTCTGAAAATGCCCTCTCCTTCCAAGCCTTTATCTCTTCCTCTGTTACTTTAATTAACCGTGAAATACTCTGAGGTGAATAGTAGGCTCCATAAATATTCTCCAAAACCTTAGAAATTTTCCTCGTGCTTACCCCAGATGCAAAGACTTTTAACAACTTCAGCAAGGTCTAATCCAGCCTTTCTTCTTTCTGGAAGTATGACAGGACGGAAACTTACCTTTCTTACCCGAGGCACCCTCAACCCTTCAACCTTACCTAAGGTTGTTAAGGTTGTAATTAAATCTCTCGTGTAAAAAACATTTGCATAATCTTCTGTCTCTTCGAGGTAAATTTCTCTTTCTTCAAGCATAAGCGCTTCTAATAATGTTTTAATTAATGCATTGACTAACTGTTGGAAAGAGTCTAAAATTTCCTGTTGGAGTTGGAAGTTTAATTGGTTTGGTTGTTTCATGGTAGCTTCCCCTCCTTTTTAGTGATTTTTGATCGGTATTTCTTGGGAAAGCTACCATGCTCTTCCCTTTCACTCAAATCTTTACACAATTAATGAGACACTACCCTCCAATCCTTTTCTTTTTTATTTTTAAATAAGTATGTTTTGTAAATTCTATCTCCACAAGCAAATTTGTGACCATTTGCTACAATTTCCTATTCATTCTCTATTCATCGACCAATTTCAATAAATACTTTTTATACTTTTTCATTGCTGAAAGGTTTAACAAGCTTTATCAAAGCTTCTCTTTTAATCTAGCTGTTTCAATATGATTGAGGGTAAAAACTGCTTAGGGGTAAAAAAAATTTAATAATAATAACAACATGTTTAGTTTGGCTCATAAAAACTAATAGTAAATACTGATATACTTATTCAACTTTCATAAGATTTAAAATATTGAAATATTTTTGATAAAGGTTTTAAGGTTAACATTATAGGATTAATATGTAAATCATTCACTTTCCATGCTTTATAACACTCTATGTTAGCTTTTATAATATTATAAATACTCCGATTACTCATTCCTCCAACTCTCATTTTAACAAGCACTTTGTTTATGTACAAAGTTCTTATCTTATGGTTTTCTAAAAATCTAAGCATTAATTCATAATCAGCTGCAAGTTTAAAATCAGGATTAAAAGTCCCGTATTTTTCATAACATGTCCTTTTACAAAAGAAAGTAGGATGTGGAGGATGCCAGCCTCTTTGAAATAACCCCTCTTTGTATTCCCTTGACTTCCAATATCTAACTACCTTTGAAGTATCGTGCTTATCTACGTATACTAAATCTCCATATAAACAATCAATATCTTTTGTTAAAAAAGCATTTGCTACAATTTCTAATACTGTATCATCACTATACATATCATCACTATTAAGAATCCCAATAACATCACCTGTAGCCATTTTGATGCCTTTATTCATTGCGTCATATACTCCATTATCTTTCTCGCTAATAATTTTTAAATTATAAGTATGGATATAACCTTTTACTATTTCTAAAGTTGCATCTATAGAACCTCCGTCAACAATAATATGCTCAATATTGGTATAAGTTTGATTTTTAACACTTTCGATGCAATCTCTTATAAATCTTTCAGAATTTAATGTGGGAGTAATTATAGAAACTTTCATAAGTATTCATTCATTTATTATTCTTTTTCTAACAGGCTTTGCAGGATTTCCTTGATAAATAGTATACTCTTCTGCATCCGAAGTTAAAACACTACCAACTGTCAATATTGAATGAGTTTTTAATCTTACACCTGGGCATACTATGGCTTTTGCGCCAATCCAAACCCCATCTTCTATTATAATTTCCTTCACAATTAAATCAAAGGTCTCTTTTTTATAATTATGATTCCCTGTTAAAAGATATGCTCCCTGTGATATACAGACATTATCACCTATTGCAACTTTTGCAAGATTATCTATCCACACATCTTCACCAATCCATACATTATTACCAATTTCCAAAAACCAGGGATATTTTATATTTACATTTGGTTTAATTACTATATTTTTCCCAATTTTAGCACCAAATATTTTCAATATAAAAACTTTAAATCTTGAAGGATAAGGAAAATAAGTTTTCAAGAATGCTCTATTGAATAAATACCATAAAATTCTTTTAAATTTACTTCCAGGATTATACCATTTATTATCAAACTTATTTAAATCAACTTTTTTCATAATTTTATATTATACATTTCTTCAATAACTTCTTTTATTGATTTATTTTCCTTTTTTGCTTTCTTTTCAATCTCATAAATTTTTACATAAACGATTTGATATTAATGACTTATCTATCACCTCCTCATACATCTTTATCATTTCATCAGCAACTTTATTTATATCATAAAGATTATGAACCATTTTTTTAGCGTTTAATGTCATATTTTTTGCTTTATCTAAATTTGAAAATACATTTTTTATACCATTATAAACATCCTCAACATTTGTCTTTACTATAGTCCCTGCGTTATATTGTTTTATTTCTCTTGAAATTCCAACTTTATCAGATACAACTATTGGAACACCACAAGCCATTGCTTCAAGGACAGCAGTAGGTAACCCTTCAGAATAAGAAGGAAGAACAAAAATATCACTTCCATAAAATGCCATAAGTTTATCCTTTCCTGTCAAAAGTCCAGTAAAAGTAACTGCATCTAATAAGCCATAATCGCTGACCCATTGCCTTACCTTTTTTTCATACCCATCACCATCATCTTTTCCAACAATTAATAAATGATAGTTTTTATCTTCATTATGAAGTTTAGCAAATGCTGGAATTAAAATATCAAGTCCTTTTTTCCAGTTAATTCTGCTTAAAAAAAGAATTATTTTTTTGTTTTTTAAATGTGGATATTTTTTAATTAAATCAGATTTGTTTAAATGAACTTCAAACTGAGATAAATCCAGGCCATTAGGAATAACTCTTATTTTACTTTCAAATTTCGGATAGAACTCTAAAAAATGTTCTTTTTCTTCTTGAGTTAATAAATGAATAAATTTTGCTTTTTTCAAAATCTTTTTTCCAACGATACTCATATAAAAATCTTTTTTAAGTCTTTTAAATTTTCTCATTTTATATGCTTCTTTCATAAAAGTTCCGTGTAAAGATACTAAATATGGTTTCTTTGAAAAGTATGTAGCAATACTATAAAAATCAAAAGGCATTGCAATGTGAATTAAATCAGTTTCTTCCTGTTTTATTTTATCAATAAACTTTAAAGAAAAAGAAGGCATTATAAATCTTGGCAATTGTTCTTCAATGTATTCAACTTCAAAAGGTAAATCTTTAACAAAATTAAGTTTTTCTTTATCATAATTTTTAGGAATTGGGGACAAAACCTTAATATTAATCCCTTTTTGAGAAAGTTTCATAAGTAATTCTTTAATAACACTGAAAGGTCCTCCAATTTCTGGATAAAAACCAACTAAGTGTAATATTATCATATTATTTTATTCCTAAAACTTTTTTTATTCCGATAAACATTTGCTTTGCTGTATTTTCTGGTGTATAATCCTTAATAATGTTTCTTGACTCTTCTCCCATTTTCCTTATATCAACCTCGTTATTTATAAATTTTAACATAATTTTTTCAAGTTCTTTTTGATTAAAAGGATCAAATCCAAATCCATTTACACCTTCTTTTACTAAATCCCAGTAACTTCCACATCTTTTTGACACTATAACTGGTAAGCCACATATCATTGCTTCGTTTACAACAACCCCCCAGGGTTCTGAAATACTTGGCAAAATAAAAACATCTGATATAGCATAAAAATCTACTACTTCCTTCCAAGATCTTCCGCCAACAAAAAAGACATCGTTTTTAAGTCCTAAACCATCTACCAATTTAAATAATTCTTCTTTTTGAGGTCCATCTCCCACAATAATTATACCCCAGTCCTTAGAATTTTCCAATTTTTTAACTTCGTAAAAAGAATTTATAAGCATTTTTAAATTTTTCTCTGGACTTAACCTGCCAACATATATAAAATTAAATTTTTTATTAATTTTATAAGTAATTTTTAATTCATCTCCAAATTTAATCTTCTCCAAATAAATTTTCTCTACTGTTTCATTATCTGTAGCCTGGCATCGAATAAATGTATTTTTTTCACTCATTCCTAATTTACAAATATATTCTCTGCTTTTTGTTCCATAACAAAAAGCACCATCGCATAGTTTAATAAAAACTTTTTTAATCTGTTCTTTAAACCAAATTCTTTTGTGGTCAAACTCTGTAGAATCAAATCCTGTTATAATTTTTTTCCTTTTCATTTTTGAATAGAAAACAACAAACCAGTAAGCCCAGTCAAAATATCCCGGTACAATTACCACATCTGGATTATATGTTTTGATTTCTCTAATTAATTTTTTTGTTCTTTCTAATAAAGAAGTTTCTTCATAACTTGTATTGAAAAGTATTTCATATGGATATTGATGAATAGATAAATCAATATCTCCTAAATTTTTTCTTCCTTTTTCATTTATAGCAATTTGTATAACTTTTAAGTCAAATTTTTCATTTTTAGTAATTTCATACAATTTACTAAATACAACTGCCTTATAATGACTCCATGCAATGTTATGAATAAGAAGAATTTTCATATATTATCCTTTGGTATAAGTATTATATTCCAATCTTTTAATTCTACAGGGCAAATCAATTTATTGTCTTTATAATCACATTTTAAAATTTCTAATGTTTGATTTACAAAATTAATTGACTTGACTTCACTATTTTTAACCATATTCAGATTTTCAATATAAACTTGAGTATTTCTATATTGGTTAATTTTATTTGAAGTTAAATTTGTATTTTTATCCACATTAATTAAATTTATTACTAAATAATTATCAGTAAAATAAGAATTATAAACAATATCGGAAGATGTATAAACCTTAACATTATTTAAGTTTGTTTTATCTGTGAAAAATAGATTTTTATAGTTATTAATAAACTTATTAAATTTTTCTACGACTGGAACCAATGGTTTAGCCCATTCAGTCCCCAAATAATTATTTACATGATATATTCCTAATCCATTAGAGACAGATATAGCAAGCAAAACAGTATAGATATGAGGATCTTGGGTATTGAAGAAGGGTTGAAAAATTATTAATGATCCTTTTTCTGACTTTAATTTTTCGTTTAACTCATTATATGTTTTGGGATATAGTGGTATTGTTTTTAATCCGCTATAATTTGGGATTTCTATAACCCAAACTACATTATTTAAGTTTGATGTCTTTGGATATGTCTTTTTTTTATCTGGATAAAATCCCATATTAATAAGAACTTTAAAATCTTTTTTGCCTGCATTTTTTGCAGCAAGTTTTATTTCCTTAATAAACTCATAACATATATCATCTGGAGATAAATTTATTTTAGTCCCATCATATAATCTACCAAAAGATGCTAATTCACACTTCCAACCCAAACTATCCAAAAATATCCCATCAATATCAAGTTCTTTAATTAACTTTTCAATTTGATTAGCATAGTAAAATTTCATAGTATAAGGATTGCCTGCAGGTCCATAACTACCATAAAGAACTATTGGCGCATTATATTTGTTTAAGTTTTCTTCTTTTTTAAAATAAGGAACTGAATATTCTTTATAATTAGCTGGATATTTTATAGGTGGATAAATAGCAAACATTTTATTAAACCCATTAACATCATTCGCCCCCATTTCATCGTAATAATATGCCTTTATCCCGTTTTGATGTAAGTATTTTACTAAAGTTTTTATCTTTTCCTTAGAGATAAAAATATCATAATCAACAGGAATATTTTTTTTAAGTTCTTCATTACGAGGATGTAACCAAATATTTTTATCATTTAACAAAACACCGTAATTTGGAGCTACTTCGTAAAGTATCAATCCGTTGATACCAAAATTTTTAAGTTGATTAGCAAAATTTGAAATTTTTTCATCAGATACATTTGGATTTACAAGGAGAAACGATACATCCTTTCTTGCTATCCCTGTAGTTATTATATACGGTCTATCAAGAGTATAGCCATATTGGCTATTTATTAAACTTAATAGCAAAATAAAAGTTATTCTAATTACTACTTTACTTATGTTCATGTTCAACCTTAAGAAATATTTTAGCATTTAGAATAATCAAAATCATTATTAATGGCAATGCTATTTTCCCAAATTGAAACATTATAGACGAAAAAGAAAGTGCAGAACCTTGAAAAATAACAATATACCATAAGATAAATCCCAAAAGGTTAGCATTGGGATTGTTTCCAATTAAGAGATTATATATTTTTCTATAAATAATACCTATTAAAAACATAAAAAATGGTATAGCTAATAAACCAAAATTCATATAAACTTCTGTAAACGATGGTAAAGTAATATAAGTATCATAATTACTTTCTTCTATTATTCCATATTCTCTGGCAAAAGTGTTGTTAAAAGCAATATCAATTAAAGGAAAGCCTTCCTTTGGCATCTTTGGCAGTCCAGCAAGGAATGAAAATAAACCGGATAAATATGTATATCCAAATTTAAAACCATTATTGGAAGTAATAATAAATAGATTAGTGTTTAAATGGTCAAACCTGAGAAATAAATAATTTAAATTTTGAAGAATTTTATCAGTATTATAATTTTCTATTGTAAATGTAATAACTTTAGTTATATCAGGCTTTTCTGATGTTGTTTTTAAATATTCTCTGTAAAGATTAAAAAAAGGAAATGAAAAGAGAAACATAACTACAAAGATGAAAACAATGATTTCTCTTTTAAAAGTAATACTTTTTCTCAAATAATAAAGATAAAACAAAATAACAAGCAATACAGATGCTATTAATTCTTTTTGTGATGAATAAATACCTATACTTATTAAAAAAGAAGAACTAATAACTGCTAATATTAAGTAAAGTTTTCTACTAAAATATGAAAAGGCTATTAAGGATATTAATGGTAAAAAAAACATATAAAAAATGCTAACTTTATTTATATCAAAAATACTTAATAAATAATTTATACCTCCACTTTTAATATCTTCTTTTAATTCACTTACCCCGTGAAAAATAGAACCTGTTTCTATACCATTTTTCACAAATAGTAATATTAGAAAAAAATACAAAGAAAAAATAAATAAAACACTAAAATTTGACCAATCTTTATTAAAGAATGCTAATTTTTTTTTAAAGAAAGTTATCTTATTTCCTAATTGAAATCCTAAATAAAGAGAGATAAGAGAAAGAATAGCCATAATTTGAGAGAATAATATATCATAATCTTTAAATTCTTTATTTAAAATATCAGATTGAGCAAAAAATTTGAAATGTATAAGTAAGGGGATAACTGCAAATGGAATACTCCATAAAATAGAATAAAAAACTACAGGATTTAACAACTCTATATACTTTTTCCTATAAATATTTAGCAAAATTATAACAACTGTTATACAAAAATACAAAAAAGAGGCAGCAGGTATGAGTTCACCCATTTTATATCAACCCTTTCCCAATTTTCTAAATTTTAAAAAAGTAGAAAATTTTATTTTTTCTTTTTCAGTATGAGATTTTAATATTCCATTGAAAAATACTCTAATAACATCTATAGAATATTTCAAAATAAATCTATTTTTAAAATATTTTCTAAAATGAGGAAAAATTTTATATAAACTAACCGGGATTGCATAGTATAATGGTAAAAGTCTAAAAATATTTTCTAAATCATGTTTAAACCCATAATATACAATATCATACTTTACTCTATTTTTGGGAGATATATGATGATAGACAACACATTCAGGATTATAGATTATATCCCAATTATTATCAAGGATTTTTAAAGCAAGATATGTTTCTTCGCCTTGTCTAAAATAATCAGGAAAATATCCAATTTTTTCTAAAATCTCTTTTCTAATGGCAAAACCTCCACCAGCAAATAAATTTGTTTTCATTATTTTTTCTGGTTGTTTTCTCTTTAAATTTTCTTCAATAATTCTACAAGCAACAACCGCAGCATTTGGAAACTTTTGGAATGTATCAATAACTTTTATCAGACAATCTTTTTTCATCTCTGCGTCATCATCAAGAGAAAATATTATCTCTCCTGATGCATTTGCTAAACCAATATTCCTTGCAGGGGGGCACCCTAAATTTCTATGTGTCCTTATTATTTTAACATTTGAAAAATTATTATATTTATCTATTAATTCTTCATATGTTCCATCTGTAGAATGGTTATCCACAATAATAATTTCTATATTTTTATATTCTTGACTTAATACACTTCCTATTGCCTTTATAACTTCTTCTTTTCTATTCCAAACAACTATTACAACAGAAATAAGGACATTATTCATTCCAATGCCTCACGGTATATTTTAACTAATTCTTTAGCATAACTTTCCTGATCCAAAATTTTTTTTGCTCTATCCCTTAATTTATGAGAGATTTCATCCGTGCTTTCCAAATTCCATAATTTTAACATTGCATTTGCTATATCATTTTCATCATACGGATTAAAATATATTCCTAAATCTCCTAATTGATATGGCATACCACATATATTTGATGTCGCAACTGGTTTACCACAAATCATTGCTTCCCATACGGGCAAACTAACTGACTCATGTAACGAAGGCATAATGAGTCCATAACTTAAATGATATAATGAAACTAAATCTTCCAAAGGAACAAATCCAATGTATTTTATATAATCTGGAAGGTTTAGATCCTCAATTAATTCCAGCACTTCTCTCAAGTATCCACCATCTGAACCACTTAAAACAATATTTATTTTAAATCCCTTATCTATATTTAATTTTAAAGCTTTTATTAATCTAATGTGATTTTTATCTCTAGTAATTGGGGATGGATAAAATAAAAATTTCTTGGGAATATTATATTTACTTATTACCTCGGGCAGTTTCGTTACATCTTTATTCAATCTATTAATAAATACTTGAGGAAGGGGAGAAGTTAAAACTCTAATTTTGCTTTCTTTTATATTTAAAAATTTTTTTATATCCTCTCTTACAAAATCTACTTCAGTTAAAATTAATTTTGATTTTTTAGCTATTTTCTTAAATATTTGCTGCATAGTTTTATGAGTAAAATAGATTTTATCTGAGAATTTATATAAAAATTTTGGATAAAACAATCTTAAATCATGCATAGTTACAATAAAAGGCTTATTTATAAAAAATGGTATTGAGGAACAAGAATTAAAAACAGTATAATGAATTAAATCTAACTCATTTATAATATTGTCTGGTATTTTAACAAATCCCGTTTTTTTATAGTCAAACTTAAATAATTCAGTAAAAGGTAAATACATGGGTAAAATTCTATAAAGTTTTTTAATCACAGAAAAATCTTCTACTAACATAGGTTTAATAAAAACTTTTTTCCATCTTGTATTTTCTTTAATATGTTCATAAAATGGTCTATTATTTTCTGACAAAATGAGAATATATTCATTTTCCTTATCATATTTATATAGGCTTTCAACTAATGCAAGAGAATAAGTATTAACTCCGGTTAAAGATGGTCCACTTCCAAGTGATGCTGCAAATATTCCTATTTTCATAATATTTAATAACTCCTTGCTAATAATTTCTTAGTTTCTTTGAAATCAATAAATTTTAAGGTAAATATAAAATAGACAATTAAAAGAAAGGTTAAAATATTAACACATATATAAATTATCACATCACTAAATACAAAATAAGAAATAAAATTTAAAGCCAATATCACGGCAATTAATATAACAGATTTTGCTAACATTTTTAAATATTCAACTTGAGAAAAGCTTATCACTTTATTCAGGATATAAATATAAACTGGGTATGGCAAAAGTATGAAGATAAAGGAAAATGCTGCTCCTTTAAGATTAAATACTGGAATTAGAATAATGGCAGAAACAACATAAGCAATAGCACCAACAAAAGATGAAATCATATTAATTTTTGATAATCCCAGTCCATTATAGTAATAATAACCAACACTTGAAATTGAATTAAAGAAAAAAACAAAAGAAATTATTACCAACAATGGATATGTTATTTCAGAGATTTCTTTACCTATCAATATTTTTAAAAATGGTTTTCCGAATAGAACTAAACCAGAAAATATTATTAATGAAAATGCTATTACGATTTTTGTTGATTTTATATATATTTGTTTAAGTTTATCTTTTTCTTCGGTTGAGTTTAAAAAGCTTACAGCAGGAAAAAGAAACTGAATCACAGAAGATACAAAATTATTAGCCATTTGAACTATTGTAAGTGGTATTTGATAATATGTAACTGCAGATGGTCCAAGGAAATATGCAATTATCATTTTATCCAACCTGAAAACTATATTACCTGTTATGCTATTTATGACTGTAAATATACTAAAGCCAAAGATCTCTTTAAAAACATCTTTGTTAAATTTTAAGGACAATTTTAAGTTATGAATTAGCTTTTTAGAAAACCAGAAATAAAAGATTAATCCTGAAAATTGGAATATTACATAAAATACAAGCATCTCAACTAAACCATAGCCCAAATATAAAACTATAACACTTGATATTACAGATAAAAACCACACAATATTCTGTACTTTTACTGATATATCATATCTCTGAAGAGCCTTTGGAATATTTGAAAATGTTGAGGATATAAGATTTAAGACAAAGCCAACGCTTACTATTTTAAAAGAGTTTATAGCAAGTTCAATTTGTTCAGGTTTTACTTTAAAAACTTTTTTTGATAGAAAATCAGAAAGCAGAAAAAATATCAATCCTCCAAGTAATCCCATCGCTATATTTATTAATAAAGATGTATTAACTATCTCATTTATTTTTCTAAAATCATTTTTTGCTTTGTAATGAGATACAAACTTTATAATTCCCTGTCCAAAACCAAGATCAAGAAACGAAAGCATCCCCATAAGTGATATTGCCAAAACATATATTCCATAAATATCAGTATTTAATTTGTGAACAATATATGATGTGGTAAATAAACTAACCATAACTGGAAAAAGAAAACCTATTGCATTATATTTAGCATTTTTAAGATTACTCTTCATTTTTTTGTGCTACTATAACCAATTCTCCACCGTTGTCAATTATTGGCTGGCTTTGAATATAGTACTTTTTTAATAATACGCGGAATAAAAATCTTTTAATGCCCTTAGGAGTAATTTTGAGTGTATAATGGTATATTACATAAAATTTTGAAAGCATCTCTGGTAGTGCATCGAGAAATAACGCTACTTTATAGCTTTTTTCATCAAAAATGCAATAATATTCAACTATTTGGAACCCGTTACGGTTAAGTAAATTACCCCATTCATCTATTGAGTAAATATTTAAATGTCTTTGCCTTTCATTAAACTTTACGAGTTTTTCCTTGCTTCCAGGGAACCAACGATTTAAATTAGACGAAGGGACAGTCATGATCAACTTTCCTTTTTTATTTAAGACTCTATAACTTGATTTTAGAGCCAATTCTATACCATCTATATGTTCTAAAGCACAATTACTAATAATAGTATTAAAAAAATTATCTGGATAAACATCTAAGCTTCTTGCGTCACATTTACAAACTTCTTTGTATATGTTTCTCGTTTTAGCTATGGCTATTGAATTTTCATCTATATCGCATCCATAAATATCTGTTGAACCTAATAACTCTGCAAAAAAACCATCTCCACAGCAGAGATCAAGGATAGGCGGCTCTAAGTATCTATAAGGAAAATTTTTCAATTCAACACTTCTAACCAGTACTAAGGAAGGTGCATCTGGATACTCTTTCAAATATTCTTCAAAGTAATCTTTACTTCTTGACATATCCACTTTATCTCCTCCTCTTTTAAATTATAACCACTTGGCAAGTTGATTCCCTTCTGGTAAATCTCATAAGCAATACGATTTACAAATCCATCTTTTTTATACATTGGCATCATTGAACATGGATAAAAAAAGGGTCTTGTATCAATGCCTTTATTTTTTAGTTCTTCCATAAACTTTTCTCGTTTTTCTTCATCAAAATTTTCAATAACTAAACAAACCATCCAAAAAACATTTTTAGCCAATTCTTTTTCTGGATTTAGTTTTATACCTTCTAAATCTTTTAACCCTTCTTTGTACCATTCAAAAATCCGTCTTTTTTTATTAATTATTTCATTTATCCTTTCAAGCTGGGCAAGCCCCAAAGCTGCTTGTATGTTTGTCATTCTATAATTATACCCGACTTCTGTGTGCCAGTATCTCTTTTCTTTAATCATCGCGTGATCTCTTAAATACTTTGCTCTCTCATATAATTTTTCATCGTTTGTTGTAATCATTCCTCCTTCGCCTGTGGTAATTATTTTATTACCATAGAAACTAAAAACCCCACAATGTCCAATACTACCTACTTTTTTACTTTTATATTCCGCCCCATGGGCTTCTGCACAGTCTTCAATTATATATAGATTATATTTTTTGGCAATTTCCATGATTGGGTCCATATCGGCAGGATGACCATACAGATGAACAGGAATTACGGCTTTTGTTCTCGGAGTTATTTTCCTTTCAATATCTTCAACAGAGATACACCAGGTTTCCTTGTCTATATCAGCAAAGACGGGTGTTGCTCCTGTATATTTTACTGCATTAGCCGTGGCAATAAAAGTTAAATCTGGAACTATTACTTCATCGCCCTCTTTAATGCCAAGAGAAACCAAAGCAAGATGCAATCCAACTGTCCCGTTTGCAACCGCTAGAGCATATTTTGTGCCAACAAATTTGGCAAACTCATCTTCAAATTTATTTATATATTCACCTAAGGATGATACCCAACCCGATTTCACTGCTTGTAAAACATATTCTATTTCTTTCTCGGTAATTGTTGGTTCTGAAACTGGAATAAATTTAGTCATTGCGCCTTCATTTGAAACCTATCTTTAATTTTTCTTGCAGGATTTCCAGATGCATACGAATTTTCAGGAATATCCTTATATACAATGGAGTTGGAAGATATAAAAGAATTTTTACCTATAGTTCCACCTAATACTATACAATTTAAGGCAATCCATACACCATCTTCAATAACTATAGGAGACATAATATAAGATATCTTACCAGTTGCCATACAATTAGCATAAGTTATAGTTTTTAAATCATTTTCATCATAAGGATAATTTGATAAAGAATACATTTTTACACCAGCAGATGTAGTTACATTATTTCCTATGTATATTCCACTGTGTGCTTGAATAATATTGCCAATTCCTATGTGTACTCCATTTCCAATAATCAATTCACCTTCCTCAAACTTAAAATTTTTATTCTCGATCCTTTTTACAACTGAATTATTATTAAATTTTACAGGTCCTGCCATTAATACACAATATTTATCAATCCAAACATTGTCACCAATACTTATATATTCAGCACCCTGAATTATTACACCTTCATCTATGATTACATTTTTACCACATTTTTTTAATTTTCTTTTCCAATAGTAATATCTAATTTTTCTACCAGTTGGACCAGGCATATAAATTATGAAAAACCTTAAAATATCATCAAAAGCTTTAAAAATTTTTTTAATCATTGTAATAACTGTAAACCTTTTTTATCCCTTCTTCCAAGCTTGTTTTTGCTTTCCAACCAAGCTGATTTATTTTACTAACATCTAAAAGCTTTCTTGGAGTTCCATCTGGCTTAGTCAAGTCATGCTTTATCTCACCTTTAAATCCTACAATATCCTTAATCAAGTTAGCAAGGTCTTTGATCTTAACATCTTTTCCAGTTCCAATATTTACAAAGTAGTCATTACACAGCTTAGCCATGTCAGGAGCATCTATATTTTCCATCAAGTACACACAAGCATCAGCAAGGTCATCCACATATAAAAACTCACGGTATACTTCACCAGACCCCCAAATGGTTATTAAGACGTGAGAGGTAAGAGGTATTATACCAAGTTTGGATAAAACTTTTAGAATACTATCATTATCATTAAAATCAACCTCTTTATCTAAACCAAAGCCTATTGAATATTTTTTAAAATCTTTTTTTATCCCTTCAATATCTCCTTGTTCTAATAATTTAGCTAAATGAAATTTTCTTATTAAAGCTGGCAGTACATGAGATGTTTGAAGGTTAAAATTGTCATTTGGACCATACAAATTTGTAGGCATAACAGAAATAAAGTTAGTCCCATACTGCTGATTGTAATATCTAACAAGTTTTATAGCAGAAATTTTGGCAATGGCATAAGCTTCGTTAGTTGGTTCTAAACTTCCTGTTAGCAAATACTCTTCTTTCATAGGCTGTGGAGCATGCTTTGGATATATACAGGAAGAGCCTAAGTTTAGTAGCTTTTTTACGCTAAATTTGTAGGCTGAATGGATTACATTTATAGCAATGGCAAGGTTATCGTATATAAACTCTGCAGGATAGGTGCTGTTAGCCAATATGCCACCTACCTTTGCAGAGGCAAGAAATACCCAGTCTGGTTTTATTTCTTTAAAAAGACTTTCTGTTTCTTCCTGCCTTCTTAAGTCTGCTTTGTGCCATTTAACCGATAATGCCTGGGAAGGTTCCTTAGTATGAAAAGTTGCGTGAATATCCTTATAGCCCTTTTCAATCAGCTTCCTGATAATGGCATTTCCAACAAGCCCCGTTCCACCACAGACAAGTATCTTCATCTTCTAATGCTTAACCTTGGAACTAAAGGCATACTCGTGATTCGTATAGTTGAAACCCTTAGTTAAATTAATTTTAATTCCTTCTCCAATAGGTTCAAGACCTACGAGTTTCAAGTCGTAATCTACCATGATCTTAACCAGCTCCTCAAAGGTAACTCTCGGTTCCCATCCCAACCTTTGTTTAGCCTTTGTTATGTCCGCTTGGAGCCATTCAACCTCGGTAGGTCTAAAATATTTCGGGTCTATCTCAACAACTATCTCGCCTGGTTTAAGAACAGATCCCCATCTCCTGTCAACGCTCTTTACTATACCCTTTTCTTCTAACCCCTCCCCTTTAAACTCAAGCTCAACGCCCGCATACTCAAAAGCTTTCACTAAGAACTCCTTTACTTGATGACTTTCTCCTGTGCCTATTACATAATCGTCTGGTTCATCCTGTTGGAGCATAAGCCACATAGCTTCTACATACTCAGGAGCAAACCCCCAGTCTCTCTTAGCATAAAGGTTCCCAAGGTAGAGTTTTTTTTGCTTGCCTGCAAGTATGTGTGCCAAAGCTCTGGTTATTTTTCTTGTCACAAAAGTTTCCCCTCTTCTCGGGCTTTCATGATTAAAAAGTATTCCGTTGCAAGCAAAAATATTATAGGCTTCTCTATAGTTTACTGTCATCCAAAAGGCATAAACCTTAGCTACCGCATAAGGGCTTCTTGGATAGAAGGGGGTTTTCTCATTTTGGGGTGGAGGAGAAGCACCGAACATTTCTGAGGAAGAAGCTTGATAAAATTTAGTCTTTATTCCGCTTCTTCGTATAGCTTCAAGGATCCTCGTAGTGCCAAGACCTGTAATGTTTCCAGTGTATTCTGGCATATCAAAGGAAACTCTAACATGGGACTGGGCTCCAAGATGATATATTTCATCAGGCTTTATGTTCCAAATAATCTCAGTTAAAATGCCAGGGTCAGAAATGTCTCCGTAATGTAAAAACAAACTTGCCTCTGGGTCGTGCGGGTCTACATAGATATGGTCTATCCTCTGGGTGTTGAAGGTTGAGCTTCTGCGGATTATGCCGTGAACTTCATAGCCCTTGGAAAGCAAAAATTCAGCTAAGTAAGAACCATCTTGTCCAGTTATGCCAGTAATTAGGGCAATCTTTTTAGCCATATCTCCTTCTCCTTTCTTCCTCTAACTACGTCCATATTCATCATCTAACCTCACTATATCATCCTCTCCTACATACTCACCGTTTTGAACCTCTATTATCTCAAGAGGGATTTTACCTGGGTTTTCAAGCCTGTGCGGAGTAGATTTAGGGACATATGCGGATTCGTTCTCATGAACATACATTACTTTATCCCCGATCGTTACCTTGGCAGTTCCTTTTATCACCACCCAATGCTCGCTCCGATGATGATGCATCTGAAGGCTTAGCTTTGCCCCGGGCTTAACAACTATCCTTTTTATCTTGTATCTTGGACCTTCTTCAAGAACAGTATACTCACCCCAAGGACGATAGACCGTTCTATGCTCTAAAGCCTCCACTCGGTTTTTTGCTTTAAGCTCCTCTACTAAATGCTTAACCTTCTGAGCCGAGCCTCTTTTTGCAATAAGAATGGCATCATCCGTTTCTACTATGATAAGGTCTTTCAAATCAACCGTTGCTATAAGCCTTTTATTCCCTATTACTAAACAACCTTCTGTATCCTTCGCTAAAACATCTCCAAAAATGGCGTTTTCTTTGTCATCCTTGTCTAAAGCATCATAAAGGCTATCCCAAGAACCAATGTCGCTCCAATAAATATCCATGGGAATGGCAGCAACTCTTTTCGATTTCTCCATTACCGCATAATCAATTGAAATGTCTGGCATCTTGGGGAAGTTTGCTATCATAGCCTCTAAAGGCTGATCAAAAAGTTGATAAATTTCTGGAGCATAAAGCCTTAGTTCTTCTATCATGGCCTCAATCGTGAAGGCAAACATCCCTGAATTCCAAAAGTAGTTTCCTTCAGTTAAAAATCTTCTTGCCGTTTCAAGGTCAGGTTTTTCAGTGAACCTTTCAACAGGATAATAGCCTCCTCGATCTTCACCAGTTATTTTAATATAGCCATAGCCTGTTTCTGGATAAAGGGGCTTAATCCCAAAAGCTACAAGATAACCTTGCTTTGCTGCCTTTTCAGCTAATTTCACATATTCAACAAATTTTTCTACCGGCTTTATAATATGGTCAGAAGGGCAAACAAATAAAACCTCCTTGGAAGAAGTCTTAAGCCTTTCTAAACAGTATTTCATTCCAAGAGCGATGGCAGGTGCGGTGTTTCTCCTTGCTGGTTCAAGTAGGATGTTATCGGCAAGGTCTTTAGAAACTTCATTAACATCCGAAAGAACATGGAATTTATACTGTTCATTAGTAAGCAATAGGATATCCTGGGGAGAAAGGATTTTTAAAACCCTCTCCAAGGTTTGCTGAAGTAAAGACTTTTCACCGTTTAGTTTTAAAAACTGCTTAGGATAAGCTTCTCTTGAGGCAGGCCAAAGCCTTGTTCCAGAGCCACCAGCAAGAATTAGGGCTTTCATGAGCTTTATGCTACTCCTCTCCTGTTCCGCAAAATCAGATAAGTGAGGTTAGGTTGCATGTTTCTCTTTAAAATTACCTATCAGTTTAATAATTATAAACCAAAAAAAAAGTTTGCAACATGAAAAAAAGACCCATTCCTACGATCTGAGTGCCAAATAAATATTGCTGAGGGTCACAAGGATTCTTTAGGGCGAGCAGCCGCTTGCCCCTACAAGATATTCGGGGGACCCCATCGCCTTACGGCTTTGGGAGATAAAATTGGGAGTTAAAAAGGATGGCACGGGGAGACAAAAGAGAGTGGGCTGGGTAAAAGACGTTTGCCAATAAAAAGAGTCAATTGTAGGGGTGCCCGACTGAGCGTTTAATGGTTTTGAAAAAAATTTGCTGATCGCTTTTTTGTTTTTTTTCTTTATATTTTTTAAATAAGGTAGAACCAATTGGGCAATTGCTGAGCATTTTTCGAAACGCCCTCAAAAGAGCTTGACAAATTAGAGAAATTTTAACAAACTAAAAAAAATTACCAGATGCAAAGGAAATAAGTTTAGGGGGAGAGGCTTCTGTAAACTATTAATGAAGCGGACGAAAAAATGGTAAAATTTAGAGAGGTTAGAAATGGGGTATAAGATAGGGCTTTCTCAGAAGAGAAAGCAAAAATTAGAGGCTGAGCTTCAGCGAATTATCTTAGATATAATCAAATTAGGCGTAGAAAAAATCATTCTGTTTGGCTCGTTGAGCTCAGGAGATGTGCATAAATCAAGCGACATTGACCTTATAATCGTTAAGAAAACCAAAAAGAAATTTTTAGAAAGACTTGAGGAATTTTATAATTATCTAAACCCTCAGGTAGCAGTGGACATACTTGTTTATACGCCTGAAGAGTTTGAAGAGATGAAGAAGAACAATCCTTTTATCATAACGGCACTTAAACATGGACGGATAATTTATGATAGAAAAGAAGGATAAAAAAGAAGTAGCGAAGAGATGGTTTTTACAAGCCTTGAGAGATTTAGATGACGCGAAATTCAACTTTTCTGGAGAAAGGTTTAATGTTGCTTGCTTTTTGGCACAACAATCGGCAGAAAAAGCGTTAAAAGCGTATCTTTATCTAAAAGGGGCTGAAGAGGTATGGGGGCACTCTGTTGGAGAACTTTGCCAGGATGCAAAGATAAATATTACATTCCTACACGATATCCTGATGCTCTTCCGGGAATAATACCCTCCGAAGCCTTTGATAAAGACGATGCCGAAAAAGCTATATCATTAGCCGAAAAAATCATAAACTTTATAAAATCAAAAACCAAGGGAGAGTTATACTGAAGCCCTCTGATGCACGGTTTGCCTAAGCACTTTTCTGGGTCGAAAGTGATGCGTTGATATTTGTATTATTAATCCCGATTTTCATGATATTTCGTTCATTTGCCAAGGTAATAAAGAAAAGT